>Ga0126383_10000314_pt1 | contig 25785 bp, 15 predicted proteins | sample PanSoiMetPlot_35_FD_96882 | JGI IMG/M metagenome (GOLD analysis project Ga0126383, IMG submission 96882) | Tropical forest soil microbial communities from Panama - MetaG Plot_35 | ecosystem: Environmental > Terrestrial > Soil > Tropical forest > Bulk soil | place: Panama | collected 2016-02-17
ACCGACAAGTCCTCGCGCTGAATGGTCAACGAACAGAGCTCCACCGACACCAGAGCCGCCGCCTGCTTTGGATAGGCACGTACGTAATCAGCAGCCCGCGCAATTCCCGCTGCCCCGGCAACGCATCCCAAACCGAAAATTGGCACTCGTTTAACGTTCGGTGAAAGCCCCATTCGGTTGATCAGGAGTGCGTCGATCGATGGGCTTGAGATACCAGTAACAGAGGTAAAAAACAGGGCGCCCAAGTTGCTTGCCTCTAAACCGGCGTTATGCAGCGCGCGACAAAGTGCTTGCTCTCCTAGTTCCTGAGCGGCCTGGATCCACGCATCGTTCGCACACCCCCAGTTTTTCAAGTCGTAGTATTGCTCGTATGGGAGCGCGAGATGTCGCCCTTCGACGGCCACGTTCCGGTGCAATCGTGCTAACGTCTGCGGATTTCGTAGTCGATCGCCCCAATATTCTTGAAGTTGTTCCAAAAGGAATTTCTGTGAGTAGTAGTGCTTGGGAAATGCACTTGCCGCGCTGGCGATTTGCATGTTTTTAGGATCCCCGGTTCCGGTACCGCGTCAGCGCCATCGCGCGTCCGGACGTTCTGAATGAGCCATTAGATGGATGCATCTGATTGACGGGTTGCACCCGTATCGATCAGTGCCACATCCGATATTGTTGCAAGTCTCTAGCGCTCTAATTGTCAAATGAACGTCAAAAACGGGTTCTTACCCAAAACAAGGGCCATATTCTTCGCGCCTTTTGCTCTGCGCGAGCCTTGATACTACAGCACACAGAGGGGATGCCTACTGCGTAATCGCGATCGAAGTAGGCGTCCCGGGCACAGAGTACGAGTTAACCGAGGTTAATGTCCCAGTTCCCGGATCGAGACTAAACGACTGAACGACGGGCGTCGACTGGTTTCCCACGAAGAGATACTTGCCGCTCGAATCACCCGTGATGAAGCTGGGTTGCGGGCCCGTGGCAAAGGGCGAGTTTGTCAACAAGGTCAACCCTCCATCCGATCCGATCGAATATGCGGCCAGATTTCCTGAACTCTGCTGATTCGCCACGTACATGTATTTCCCGGACTTGTCGATAAACAGTGCCACCGGTCCCGTGAAGGTTTCAGCGGTCGTCGAAATTAGGGTGAGTGCCCCGCTGGAATTGATGGAAAACGCCGAGATACTGTTATCGATTTTGTTTGCCGTATAAAGATGCTTCCCACCCGAATCGATCGCCAATCCATAAGGACCATTACCAGTAATAAAAGGCGAACCCGGCACCGGTGCTCCAATTACTCCGCTGCTCACGGGGAACTCCTGGATGAAGCCCTGTGTCCCCACCTGCCCCGTCACCCACAATGTATTTCCCGATGGTGAGAGTTCCATATTTAGGGCCGACATCCCGATGCCGGCAGTCGCGCCTCCGGTTTGTGGCACCAATGTCAACGATCCGTCGCTTGATTTGATCGAAAATACAGAGATGTCAAATGACCCCGAATTTGCCACGTACAGAAAGCTTCCCGAGGAGTCCATCGCGAGCAAAGTCGGTGCCGTGCCTACGTTCTGGCGCGGAGTGACTTCTGTCAGCCCTCCGCCACTTGAAATCGTAAATAGCGACACGGTTCCACTCGGGGTCGCGCCTGAATTGGCGGTATACAAAAACTTCTGCGATGGATGGATCACCAGCGACTGCACTGCCTGCCCCGCTGTAATCGGGCTACCTACAAGCTGCAGCAATGCTCCCGAATTGGGGTCCATACGAAATGCGACAATCTCGTTCGATGCCGGAATCGTCGCGTACAAATACTTGCTGGTCGTTGTGCCGCATCCCATCCACGCGCCCGTGCTTGCGCAAACAAGCATCAGAGCCGCCGCTTTCTTTAGCATCCGTAACTCCTCAAGAAATTTGTCGAAAACAGTTCGGACATACCGGCCTGCCAGACGACTTCGGAATGAGCCGCTTCCTGGCAGCAGCACCGTGCTCCTATCATACGGGACGAAAGGTTTTTTGCGCAGCCGACGGACTTCTTCTGTGCGATGCGCAGCATCTTCCCCGAGGTTGTACTGCGCTGACGGAGCATGGAGAGGATCAGAGCGCTTAAATCGGTACTCAATGTGCGGGGCTCGGCGTGACAGGCGCCGAAGTATCGGGCAACGCTTTGTCCTCTCCGCCGCGAAGGGCGAGCCTCAGGCGGTCGAGATACACATAGACGACTGGAGTCGTGAACAGGGTCAGCATCTGGCTCACGATCAAACCTCCAACGATCGTGATACCCAGCGGACGATGCAGCTCGGATCCAGTCCCCCTTCCCACCGCCAAGGGCAGTCCGCCCAGAAGGGCGGCCATCGTCGTCATCATGATGGGCCGAAAACGCAGAATGCACGCCTCATAAATTGCGTCGACCGGTTTCTTGCCCTGGTTACGCTCAACTTCGAGCGCAACGTCGATCATCATGATCGCATTCTTCTTCACCAGCCCGATCAGCAGGATGATTCCGATCATCCCAATGACATTGAGTTCGTTGTGGGTCAACAGCAGCGCGAGCAGGGCTCCCACGCCGGCTGAGGGTATTGTGGACAGAATCGTAATCGGGTGAACATAGCTTTCGTACAGCATCCCAAGCACGATATAGACAGTAAGTAGGGCCGTGATAATCAAAACCTTTTGACTCGATAAGGAGTCCTGAAACGCCGCCGCTGTTCCCTGAAAACTTGCTGAAACCGTTGGAGGAAATCCGATCGACCGCTCGGCATTTTCAATCGCCTGGGTGGCTTGTCCCAGCGAGACACCCGGAGCCAGGTTGAATGAAATCGTCACCGACGGAACTTGTCCCTGGTGATTCACCGCCAAAGGCGTATTGGAAGGCTCAAAATGCGTGAATGTGGCCAGCGGAACCGGTGTCCCGGCCGTAGATCGCAGATAGATGTTCTGCAACGCCTCTGGAGTCTGTTGAAACTGAGGCGCAACTTCCATCACGACGTGGTACTGGTTGAGAGCCCGGTACATCGTCGACACCTGCCGTTGTCCGAACGCATCGTACAGCGCATTATCAAGGGCCTGAGGTGTGATCCCAAGCCGGCTCGCGGTATCGCGATCGATGACCAGCCTGGCCTGTAGACCTTTATCTTGCTGATCCGAGTTTTGATCTCTTAACTCCGGCAACGTCCGCAACTTCTGCAACAGGCGCGGAGCCCACGCATTCAGCTCGTCCAAGTTCGCGCTCTGCAAGGTGTACTGGTATTGCGCGTTTCCGAAACGTCCACCGATTGTCAGATCTTGGGCCGACTGCATGATCAGAGTCGCTCCCGGCACTACCGCGAGCTTTCCTCGAAGCCGGTTGATGACATCATCTGCAGTCACGTATCTGCACGATTCCCAGAAGTGTTTCTTCGCACATGGTCCACGATCCTCCAGCGGCTTCAGCATCATGAAAAACCGCCCCTGATTGAGGGCAGTATTCCCGCCGGTGAACGCAACTACCGAGTCGACCGCAGGGTCTTTCATCACGATGTCGACATACCGCTTCATCTTCTCCGACATCGCCTGAAATGAAATGTCCTGCTCCGCCATCACCCCACCCATGATGCGGCCCGTGTCCTGTTGCGGGAAGAATCCCTTGGGTACCTTGATGTAGAGATACACGCTCAGGCACGCCACCAGGATTGTCACCGCTAATGTCATCGGTTGATGTCGCAGGACCCACTTCAAGGAAATGTCGTAGGTGCGCAGCAACCGATCGAAGACCGACTCGCTGAACCGGTAGAAAAGATTGTGTTTCTGCTCCTTCGGTCGACGCAGGAATTTCGCGCACATCGTGGGAGTGGTTGTCAGCGAAACCAGCAAGGAGACGCTAATGGCGATGCTAAGGGTTACTGCGAACTCCCGGAATAATCTCCCCACGATCCCGCCCATCAACAGCAGCGGGATGAAGACCGCCACGAGCGACGTACTCATCGACAGCACCGTAAACCCGATTTCGGCAGCCCCCTTAAACGCCGCCTGCAGTGCCCCCATCCCTTGTTCGATGTAGCGAGTAATGTTCTCCAACACGACGATAGCGTCGTCCACAACAAAGCCTGTGGAGATTGCAAGGGCCATCAGCGAAAGATTGTCCAAGCTGTAGCCGAGCAGGTACATTCCACCGAACGTCCCTACCAGAGACAGCGGAACTGCAATACTTGGGATGATTGTGGCTCGCACCGTTCGCAGGAATGCGAACACCACCAGAATGACCAGAATGACCGAGATGATCAGAGTTGTTTCAATGTCCTTAACCGACGCCCGCACTGTGACCGTGCGGTCCATCGCAATCGATAAGGTAATGGCCGGAGAAATCGACGATCGCAAATAGGGCATCAGCGCCCGAACCCGGTCAACCGTCTCGATGATATTGGCTCCAGGCTGTCGGAAAACAATGATCAACACGCCGGGCTTTCCATTGGCTAACCCGAGAGTTCGCTCATCCGCGACAGAATCGTGCACATCCGCTACATCCCCAAGGCGCACGGCAGCGCCATTGTGGTAGGCCACGATCAACGGGCGGTATTGATCGGCGGTGAACAGTTGGTCGGTAGCATCGAAAACATACGTCCGCGTATCGTTGGATACAGCGCCCTTAGCCCTGTTCGCGTTTGCTGCATTCAGAGCGTTGCGAACAGTATCGAGTCCAATCCCAAGTTTGTTAAGCAATGTCGGGTTGACCTCGGCACGCACGGCGGGTTGTGCCGCCCCGCCGACGAATACCTGGCCCACTCCATCCACCTGCGCCAGTTTCTGCGCCAGAATGGAGTCAGCCCCGTCGTACATCTGCGGCACCGTCATCGTGTCCGACGTAAGCGCCAGAATCAGAATGGGAGCATCTGCTGGATTCGCCTTTCGATATCCTGGATTGCTCGGCAAATTGGCAGGCAACTGGCTGCGTGCTGCGTTGATCGCCGCTTGAACATCACGAGCGGCAGCATCAATGTTGCGATTCAAATCAAATTGCAGCGTAATGCCTGTCGTTCCCAGTTGACTGGATGAAGTCATCTGGTTGACGCCGGCGATTCGCCCAAATTGCCGCTCGAGCGGCGTCGCCACTGCCGATGCCATGGTCTGTGGGTCGGCTCCGGGAAGCCCCGCGCCGACTCCAATGACTGGGAAGTCGACTCTTGGCAGCGGCGCGACCGGCAGAAAATTGAACGCAAGTATCCCCGACAACAGCAGCGCTGCGGCCAGAAGCGACGTGCCAATCGGTCGCCGGATAAATGGGCCTGAAATATTCATCGTCTAGGGCAACACTCTACGACGCTATCTCATTCAATCTGCCGACATCGGCTCAGGCGGAATCTCGTTACCGATTCGATACTTCGCGAATCTCCGTGCTAGCCGGTCAAACCACAGATAAACCACCGGCGTCGTGTACAAAGTGAGCAGTTGACTGAGAAGCAATCCACCGACGATGGTGATACCCAAAGGCCGGCGCAACTCCGCGCCGGTTCCGGTGCCGAGCGCTAGCGGCAATCCGCCCAGAAGTGCCGCCATCGTTGTCATCATGATCGGCCGGAATCGGAGCAAACATGCTTGATAGATTGCTTCTTCCGGTTCTTTGTGTTCCGCGCGCTCCGCTTCAAGCGCGAAGTCGATCATCATGATGGCGTTTTTCTTCACGATGCCGATCAAAAGAATGATTCCAATCAAGGCCACGACCGTTAGATCGTTTCCTGTAATCATCAGCGCAAGAATCGCGCCTACGCCTGCAGATGGCAGAGTCGAGAGAATCGTGATCGGATGGATGTAGCTCTCGTACAGCACCCCAAGCACGATGTACACGGTGATTACGGCCGCCAGGATCAGATAAGGTTCAGAAGCCAGAGAGTTCTGAAATGCCGCCGCCGTCCCTTGAAATGAGGCGTGAATGCTGGCCGGCAGCTCAATGTCCCTTTCGGCCTGCTGAATCGCCTTCGTTGCGTCGCCCAGTGACGCTCCCGGAGCCAGGTTGAACGACAGCGTCACCACAGGGAATTGTCCCTGATGATTGACTGACAGCGACGTGCTCGAAGAATTCATGTGAGTGAACGCTGAAATCGGGACCGGCGCGCCGTTGGTTGTTACTGCCGCACCGTTCGATGTTGGAGCTCCGCTATTCGGTGTCACCACGCTCGGCCTGATATAGAGGTCCCTCAGATTCTGCGGATCTTGCGAAAAATTCGGTAGAACCTCCAAGACCACATGGTATTGATTCAGCTGCGTAAAAATCGTCGAAACCTGCCGCTGCCCATACGCATCGTAGAGCGTGTTATCGATTGCCTGGGGGAATATCCCCAGCCGCGACGCGGTGTCCCGGTCAATCGTGATATTAGTCTTCAGCCCACCGGTCAGTTGGTCGGTTGCTACATCACGCAGTTCAGGCAACGATTGCAGCTTTGCCACCAGTTTCGGCGTCCACAGCGAGAGTTCCTGCGCGTCTGCGTCCTCGATCGAGTACTGAAACTGCGTCCGGCTCACCCGATCTTCCACCGTGAGGTCCTGCACCGGCTGCATGTAGAGGGTGATCCCGTCGATCTTTGCTAGTTCTGGCTGCAGTCGCCGGATGATTGCAGATGCATCGTCCGAGCGCTCGTCGCGCGACTTCAGGTTGATCTGGATTCGTCCCGCATTCGGCGTCGTATTCGTGCCGTCCACCCCAATGAACGACGACAAACTCTCGACATCTTTGTCCTTCAGGATCACCTTTGCCAGTTCCTGCTGGCGTTCTGACATGGCGTCGAACGAGATGTGATCTGGTGCCTGCGAAACGCCCAGAATTACGCCAGTGTCTTGCACCGGGAAGAATCCCTTCGGAACAACTACATACAGGGCCAGCGTCAGAACTAACGTCGCGGCCGTCACCAGAAGCGTCGCTGTCTGGTGCTTCAGCACCCATTTCACTGTGCGTCCGTAGAAAGCGATGATCCGGGTGTAGTAATCCTCGGTGACCTGGTAGAAGCGTCCCTCATGCCCTTCTTTCTTTTGCTTGAGCAGCTTAGCGCACATCATCGGTGTCAAGCTGAGCGATACCCCCGCCGAGACCAGAATGGTGACCGCCAGAGTGATCGCAAATTCGCGGAAGAGACGTCCGACGATGTCGCCCATGAACAGCAACGGAATCAACACGGCAATCAGCGAGACAGTCAGCGAGACAATCGTGAATCCGATTTGTCCGGACCCTTTCAATGCCGCGTCCAGCGGAGAGTCTCCCTCTTCCAGGAACCGGTCGATGTTTTCGATCATGACGATCGCATCATCCACCACGAATCCGGTGGAAATCGTCAGTGCCATCAGCGTCAGATTGTTCAGGCTGTACCCGAGCAGATACATGACGCCGAACGTCCCGATCAAGGAAAGCGGTACCGCCACGCTCGGGATCACGGTTGCAGAAAGATTGCGAAGGAACAGAAACACCACCATCACCACGAGGGCGATGGCCAGCATCAGTTCGAACTCGACGTCTTTGACCGACGCACGAATCGTCGTCGTCCGATCGGTCAAGATCTGTACTTTCACAGCGCTAGGCAGCGACGCCTGCAACTGGGGCAGCAGCTTCTTGATCCGGTCCACCACGCTGATTATGTTGGCGCCCGGCTGCCGCTGAATATTTACGATTACTGCCGGGATCAGGGTCGCGGCTTGTCCGTCGCTTGCGGAAGTACCCATCCACGCAGCCAGTTGGTCGTTCTCCACGCCATCAATCACATTCGCTACATCGCTGAGCCGCACCGGGGCACCATTGCGATACGCGATTACAACCGGCTTGTACTGCTCGCTCGAGAACAACTGATCATTGGCGCCGATCGTGTATGACTGCCGCTGTCCGTCGATCACGCCCTTCGCCTGATCCACGTTTGCCTGTACCAGCGCCGCCCGTAGATCCTCAAGACTAAGCCCGTAAGAAGCCAGTGCCGTCGGGTTCGCTTGAATCCTCACGGCGGGCTTCTGACCACCGCTGATCGACACAAGACCCACACCCGGCAACTGCGAAATCTTTTGCGCAAGCGATGTATCGGCGACGTCCTCCACCTTCGATAGCGGCAAAGAATCCGATGTCAGGGCCAATGTCAGAATCGGTGAGTCGGCCGGATTTACCTTGTTGTAGATCGGGGGATTCGGCAGATCCGACGGCAGATAGGTCGTCGCTGAGTTGATGGCAGCTTGTACCTGCTGCTCTTCGACATCGATGTTCTGGTCAAGACCGAACTGCAGCGTAATGACCGAACTCCCGTAGGAGCTCGTGGAAGTCATCTGGCTCAGGCCCGGGACTTGCCCGAACTGGCGCTCGAGAGGCGACGTCACCGACGATGCCATTACCTCGGGTGCTGCCCCTGGATAAAACGTCACGACTTGAATCGTTGGATAATCGACTTCAGGTAAGGCTGAGACCGGCAGTTGCATAAACGCAACCCAGCCTACGAGCAGCACACCGACCATCAGCAGGGTCGTCGCAACCGGTCGGAGAATAAATAACCGTGAGGGACTCATGAACCTGGATTTGCCCCCGGCTGCCCGCCAGAATTGGATGTGTCGGTCGAATTCTGAGAGTTCGCTTGCCGTCGCCCGACAGGTCCCGCTATACCGCTGCCTGCGTTCGGGGTGACGTTGCGCGGCTCAATCCGGCTGCCACGCTGCAGCTTATCCTGACCGTCGGTGACTACAGTGTCGCCTGGGTTCACTCCATCTGAAATGACCGTGAGGTCTCCCTGCGTCAGCGCCACGGTCACCGGCTTGTCTTGCACCGTCTTGTCCGGGTTTACTGCGTAGACGAACGTCCCTTGGGGACCGTGCTGGATGGCGGCTGTCGGAACTACAGTACTGTTCTTGCGCGTCTCCACCAGCAAATCGGCATTCACAAACTGGTTAGGCCACAGCCTGTTATTCTGGTTGTCGAAGACCGCCTTCAGTTTGGCAGTTCCGGTCGTGGGATCAATCTGGTTATCGATCGTCAGGAGCTTTCCTGTGGCGAGCTTGGTCTGATCGTCTCGGCTGAACGCATCCACTTCGAGCGTTCCCTTGCTCATCTGCTTAGCCACTCTAGGCAGCACATCTTCAGGAAGGGTAAAAATCACAGCGATCGGCTTCAGTTGCGTCAAAATCAACATGGAATTCGTGTCGGAGGCATGAACGATATTTCCCGGGTCTACCTGCCGTAAACCGACCCTTCCATTGAACGGCGCGGTGATGTGGCAGTAAACGATATTTAACTTTGCCGCGTCGATCTGGGCCTGATCATTGCGTACCGTTCCCTCCAGTTGATCGACCAGTGCTTTCTGCGTATCCACCTGCTGCTGCGCAATGCTTCCTGAAGGGATAAGAGCTGTATATCGCTCAAGATTAAGTTTTGCGTCCCGTAGCTGAGCTTGATCACGGAATAACTGAGCCTGCAGCTGCTCGACCTGTACTTCGTAAGGGCGGGAGTCAATCTGGATCAGCAGTTCTCCTTCACGAACATCCTGTCCCTCGCGAAAGTTCACCTTCATGATCTGGCCGTCCACACGGGTTTTGATATTTGCCGTGTTAAATGCCGTTACCGATCCCAGGCCAGACAGATAAACGGGCACATTCTGTTGTTGCACCGGCGCAACCGCTACGGAGACTGGCCGTGGGGGCCCCGCCGCCTGCGCCCTTTGTTGTTTAGGATCGGCCGAACTGCAGCCGACGAAATACGCGCAAACCGCCGCAAGAATGGCAATCGTCGCCAGACGCGGTATTCTCGCCGTCCGGGCGCCGTTATTAAGGCCGTAAATTATGTTCACAGGTGTCACCACTATCAATAGTCAGGCTCGATAAGGCTTAGATGTTAGACGAAGTATTGTAGGCTCGGTTTGCGGCAACTCAGTCCGAAAGAAGGCAGGAATTTCTCATGCCGCGGAGGCCCCAACCGCTTTGGCCGGAGACACCTGTTGCTAAGGCAGAACCGCGCTCTTCTAGGATCAACCGCCCGCCCTAGGCGGGTCAATACTGGCGGGCAGGTTTTACATACTTTTACTCGCCTTGACTTTTCATGAAATTAGGCAGTTCTTAGCCCTTCGGAGATAGGATGCCGAGCCTCAAACGCAGCAATTTCGGCTTCGTGTTGCAGCGTTAATCCAATATCGTCAAGACCGTTCAACAGGCAATGCCTGACAAATGCGTCCACCGGAAAGCTTGCTCGTAACCCTTGATCGTCTCGCACCTCACATTGCTCAAGATCAATGGTCAGTTCGTAATCGTTGATTTCTTGCGCTCGCCGCATGATAGTCGCAACTTCCGCATTGCTGAGCTTCACAGTCAGGAATCCGTTCTTGGTCGAGTTGTTGGCGAAGATATCGGCGAACGATGACGAAATCACGGCTCGGAACCCAAAGTCCGCCAGAGCCCAAACCGCATGTTCCCTCGACGATCCACACCCGAAATTCTTTCCCGCCACCAGAATGCTCACGCCGTCATAGCGCGGCTCATGCAGGATGAAGTCCGGATTCTTGGTCCCATCAGTGCCAAATCGCCAGTCATAAAAGACAAACTGCCCGAACCCGGTCTTCTCGATTCGCTTCAGGAACTGCTTGGGGATGATCTGATCGGTATCCACGTTAACGCGATCCAACGGCACCACGCGCCCTCGATGGACTGTAAATGGCTTCATTTTCGGACCCTCAATTTGTGTGTCATCCTGAGGCGCGCGATGAGCGGGCCGAAGGGCCTTACGACCGCTTCGATCGCCTGTTCCGTCGATAAGTGAATAGCAGGCGGTCGAGTAATCCCACCGTCAAGCTCTCACTGGAACTTCCAGTTCCGTATATCGGTAAAATGCCCAGCGATCGCCGCCGCCGCCGCCATCATCGGGCTCACCAGATGCGTCCGACCCCCACGTCCTTGCCGCCCTTCAAAATTCCGATTGCTCGTCGACGCGCACCGCTCCCCGGGCTGCAAAATGTCTGGATTCATTCCCAAACACATCGAGCATCCTGACTCCCGCCATTCGAACCCTGCATCCTGAAAAATCTTATTCAACCCCTCGTGTTCTGCCGCCCGCTTTATCGCCTGGGAGCCCGGCACAACCATTGCACGTACCTTCGAGTTCACGCGATGTCCCTTGGCTACCCGCGCCGCAGCCCGAAGATCCTCAATCCGAGAATTCGTGCATGAGCCGATGAACACGCGGTCGATCCCGATGTCTTCAATTCGCTTCCCAGGCTCAAGCGCCATGTATTGCAGTGCGAGTTCGGCTGCGCGACGGTCCGCTTCCTGCATACTCTTGATTTCAGGGACACGTCCTGTTACCGGCGCTACCATGCCCGGATTCGTTCCCCAGGTCACAAACGGACAAAGTTGTGCGGCATCAATCTCCACGACCTTGTCGAATGTCGCTCCTTCGTCCGTAGGCAGATTTCGCCAGCGGTCGAGGGCCTGATCCCACTCATCGCCGACCGGGGCGTAACGCCTTCCTGCAACATAGGCGATGGTCGTTTCGTCGGGTGCGACCATCCCTGCTCGCGCACCTGCCTCAATGCTCATATTGCAAAGCGTCATGCGCCCTTCCATCGAGAGCGCCCGCACGGCGGGCCCTGCGTACTCGATCACGTGTCCGGTAGCCCCATCAGTCCCAATCTGCCCGATGATTCCCAGCGCAAGATCCTTCGCCGTCACCCCTTCGGCGAGTCGTCCGCGCACCTCGATCTTCATCGTCTTCGGCTTCTGTTGCGCCAGGCACTGGGTCGCCAGCACGTGCTCGACTTCCGAAGTCCCGATTCCAAAAGCCAGAGATCCAAATGCGCCGTGGGTGCTGGTGTGGCTATCGCCGCACACGATCGTCATTCCTGGCTGGGTCAACCCAAGTTCCGGTCCGATTACGTGCACAATTCCCTGTTCGGCGGAATCCATATCGAACAGCCGAATCCCGAACTCTTTGCAGTTTCGCTGCAAAGCCGCGATTTGATTCGCTGCGATTAAGTCGGTAATTGGAGTTCCGCGCGGCTCGGTAGGGACATTGTGATCGACAGTAGCCACGGTGCGAAGCGGCTGCCGCACTTTGCGGCCCGCGGCACGCAAGCCGTCAAATGCCTGCGGAGAGGTCACTTCGTGCACCAGATGCAAATCGATGTACAGGATTGGCGACCGACCGTCCGGTCGGGCCACCAAGTGCCCGTCCCAAATCTTTTCGAATAATGTCCGCGCAGTTCCCATATGTGAGGATGGAAGAGATACTGGTAGGAACTAGTTTTTCACAGCCGGATGGATCTGGGCAAGGCGTCACCAGCCGATATAACACCTGGGTCAAAAGTGTTATGCCTGCTCAGTGGCCTCGGCGGATCTTCTCCGCGAACCCGGCGGTAAGAGAGCGGAATCCTGGCCTCAGCCTGGAGTCCGTGTGTCAGTAATTTCTCCGGTTGCTTCGAGCAGTGACGGGCCCTGTGAGCGACTTCGATTTGCGATTGGTTCGATTTCTATGTCGAGCCTTCCGTGATGAAATAGAAGCGTGCAACTGAAGGAAGCGCTCACTAACGCGGTATCACACCTTGCAGCTAACAATGTCCCATCTCCAAGGATGAATGCGGAGCTGCTGCTCATGTTTACCCTGAGCTGCGATCGCGCATACCTGTTTGCACATCCGGAACAGAAGCTAAGCAGCGAGGAGCGGTCGCGTTACGAGTCGGCTTTGGCAGAACGCTCCCGGGGGGTGCCCGCGCAATACATCACCGGACACCAGGAATTCTGGGGGATGGATCTGATTGTCAGTCCGGCGGTGTTGATTCCGCGGCCCGAGACAGAGCACGTGGTAGAGACCGTTCTGGAGCTGATTCGAGCTGAGTCACGTGAGGAATGCCAAGGCAGACATCTCCGCGTCGTCGACGTGGGAACCGGGTCAGGCTGCATTGCTCTTGCGTTGGCAAGAGAGCTGCCCAAGGTGGAAATCCACGCGACCGATGTCTCACGGATTGCGCTAGAGATTGCTCGTGCGAACGCCGCAAGGCTTCAGTTGGAGCAACGGGTTAACTTCCACGAAACAGATTTGCTCGACGGCTTGAACGGCGGGTTCGATATTGTCGTTTCGAACCCACCTTACGTTGGAGAATCAGAGAAAGATACCGTCCAACTGGAGGTTCGGAAGTTCGAGCCGAGGATTGCTGTTTTTGCCGGACCGAACGGGACGGAAGTGATTAAGAGGCTGATTCCAGCGGCGCGGTCAGCACTGCATCCTGGCGGTTGGCTAGTGATGGAAATCAGTGGAACGATCGTAGAAAGGGTCCAAGCCTTGATGAACGGATGGCAGGAGGTCGAGACTATCCCAGATCTGCAGTCGATACCCCGCGTCGTGCGAGCTCGCAAGCCTCTTGCTTAAGATTATCGGCGCACCGTCGCTGGTTGAATCTCTTCGATATCGACGATGTCGGTTGGATATTTTCCGGTGTAACAGGCGGAGCAGTAAGAAATTTTTTCGCCTTCTCCGCAGGCCTTCTTGAGCCCTTCCAGCGAGAGATAGGCCAGCGAATCTGCGCCGATATAGTCGCGGATCTCATCAATCGACTTGTTGGCTGCGATGAGTTGCTTCTTCGAAGGAGTATCGACCCCGTAATAGCAGGGCGAAATCGTAGGCGGGCACGAGATGCGCATGTGCACCTCGGCAGCGCCGGCGTTGCGAACCATGCGGACAATCTTGCGGCTGGTAGTACCGCGCACGATGGAATCGTCGATCAATACGATTCGCTTGCCTTCCAGCAGAGACCGCACCGGATTAAGTTTCAGCTTCACCCCAAAATCGCGGACGCTCTGGCTGGGTTCAATGAAGGTCCGCCCCACGTAATGGTTGCGAATCAGGCCGAACCGGAACGGGATCCCGCTTTCGGCGGCGTAGCCCACCGCGGCCGTTACACCCGAATCCGGAACGGGCACAACCAAATCAGCGTCAACTCCTGCTTCGCGAGCCAATTGGCGGCCTAGTTCCTCGCGGCTGGACTGCACCGACCGCCCAAAGACAAGGCTATCCGGGCGTGAAAAGTACACATGCTCGAAGATGCAGCTCGATTGTGGAGCCGCGGTTGAATAGAAGCGAGAGCTGACTCCTTCGCTACTGACAATGATAAGTTCGCCGGGCTTCACGTCACGGATGTATTCGGCTCCAATCAGATCGAAGGCACAAGTTTCAGAGGCGAAAACGATCGTGTCGTGCTTCTGCCCTTCAAGAGCTGGGATGCGGCCCATGGCGAGCGGGCGAAAGCCGCGAGGATCACGCACTGCGAAGACGCGATCATTGCTCATCATCACGAGCGAAAATGCACCTTCTACGCGCCGTAGGGCGTCGGCCATCGCTTCGGGCAGCGTGTGCTCTTTGGAAAGAGCGATCAGATGAACGATCACCTCGGTGTCGCTATTGGTCTGGAAGATCGACCCTTGGCTTTCGAGACGCGCGCGAAGTGGCGCGGCATTCACCAGGTTTCCGTTGTGCGCCACCGCGATTGCGCCTTTGTTGGACTGCACCAGAATGGGTTGAGCGTTCAGTAAAGCTGAGTCGCCAGCTGTCGAGTAACGCGTATGGCCAATGGCGAGGGTGCCGCGCAACTTGGCGAGCACGTCTTCCGTGAAGATATCGGCCACCGTTCCCATAGCTTTGTGAGAGCGAGCCGACAAGCCATCCGAAGTTACGATGCCGGCGGATTCCTGGCCGCGGTGCTGCAAGGCGTGCAGGCCGAGGTAGGCAAGCTTTTCGGCCTCGGGATGCGAAAAGATCGCTACCACCCCGCATTCATCGTGAAATTTGTCGGCAATATTCATTCGCTGTTGGCCCTTGAGTTTCTCCAGTGCGCTGATTGTTAGTCGGCTGCAACCAGTTCTGGATCGGTTTTCAGTGCAGACTGCAAGGCTGACTCGTAAGGCTCGTTCAAATCGGAGATCGCCGCGGAAATAACGCTTTTGCCATCAAGAGAAACCTCAAGCCGACTTGCGATCGTCTCTCCGACCACGTCCGCGGCGACGCCGTGATTCCCGCATATCTCTTTGATTCGCGTAACCCCGCCTGGGTCGCAAGAGACCAAGATACGACTCGCGTCCTCTCCGAAAATGGCGTATTCCTCGAAAAGGCCATGGGACGTGAGATTTACCCGGGCGCCTATACCTTTCGTGAATGCCTTTTCCGCAAGAGCGACGGCAATGCCTCCATCAGAGCAATCATGCGCCGATTCGATGAGACCCTGTTGGATCAATTCAATCATGGCCTTCTGTAAGGCGGCTTCTTGCTCCAGATCAAGTTCAGGGGGATATCCCCAGGCAGCGCCCAGGATCTCCTTTGCGTATTCCGAAGAGCCGAACTCGCTTTCCGCATCGGTCATATCTCCGGCATCGAGAGTGTGCAATAGCACAATCGTGTGTCCTACGGCGGAGAAGTGCATCTTGGCAGACTTGTGCACGTCTTCCAGAACTCCTACCACTCCAAGGACTGGGGTCGGATAGATACCCTCGCCGAGAGTCTCGTTGTAAAAGCTGACATTGCCACCGGTGATAGGGATTTCGAGTTCCTCGCACGCCTTTGTGATGCCATCGATCGTTTGGGAGAACTGCCACATGATGTATGGCTTTTCGGGATTTCCGAAGTTCAGGCAGTTAGTCGCGCCCAATGGTGTAGCGCCGGAACAAGCTACTTTTCGAGCTGCTTCGGCCACGGCGTGCATAGCGCCGAGACGGGGATCGAGATAACACCAGCGTCCGTTGCCATCGAGGGCCATCGCGAGGCCACGTTCAGTCCCTTTGATGCGAATGACACCAGCATCACCGGCACCGGGAGCTTCGACGGTATTGGTCTGCACCATGTGGTCATACTGCTGCCAAACCCAGCGCTTGCCGCAGATGTTCGGGCTGGCAAGAAGTTGCTTGAGCGTTGCTGTCCAGTCGCGTCCTTGACCGAAAGTGATGTCGCCCGGTTTTTCGCGGGGCACTGGGGGTTCCCACCGCGCCAGCGGACGTTTATAGACTGGGGCTTCGTCGGTGAGGGCTTGATTCGGAATTTCGGCGACAACCTTGCCGTGTTCGAGGACGCGTAGCCTGTTGTCTGAAGTGACGCGGCCGATTTCTGCGGCATCCAGTCCCCACTTTTCAAAGACTCGGTAGACTTCGTGCTCACGGCCTTTCTGAGCGACGAGAAGCATGCGCTCCTGCGACTCGCTGAGCATGATTTCGTAAGGAGTCATGTTCGTTTCGCGCTGTGGGACGCGGTCCAACTCGATTTCAATTCCAACGCCGCCCCGACCACCCATTTCACATGTAGAGCAGGTCAATCCAGCGGCTCCCATATCCTGAATACCGACAATCGCGCCGGTCTGCATGGCCTCCAGGCAGGCTTCGAGGAGCAGCTTTTCGAGGAATGGATCCCCAACCTGAACGTTGGGCCGCTTGGCTTCCGATGCCTCGCTGAATTCTTCGCTGGCCATGGTCGCGCCGTGGATGCCGTCTTTGCCGGTCTTTGCGCCGACGTAAATTACGGGATTGCCTTCACCAGCGGCGCGGGCATAGAAGATTTCGTTCTTCTTCACCAGTCCGAGAGCAAAGGCATTTACGAGCGGATTGCCAGAGTAGCAGGGCTCGAATTTCGTTTCGCCCCCGAGATTGGGCACCCCAAAGCAGTTGCCGTAGGAGGCCACGCCACTCACCACCCCTTCGAGAATGGAATGGTTCTTATGCAGCTCCTTTTGCGAAGTGTTCTTGGTGGCTGAAATCGGGCCGAAGCGCAAGGAGTCCATCACTGCAACCGGCCTGGCGCCCATGGTGAAGATGTCGCGCAGAATTCCGCCCACACCTGTCGTTGCGCCTTGGAAAGGCTCAATGAACGATGGATGATTGTGCGATTCGATCTTGAAAGCACAAGCCCAGCCATCCCCAATGTCGATGATTCCGGCATTTTCTCCAGGACCCTGCAGAACCCGTTTACTGCGTGTGGGTAAACGCTTCAGGTGAACGCGCGAGGATTTGTAGGAGCAGTGTTCGCTCCACATCACGCTAAAAATGCCGAGTTCCGTAATGGTCGGTTCCCGGCCTCCGAGAAGCTGTTTTATTTTCTCGTACTCATCGAGCGTGAGGCCGTGTTGCCGGATAGTCTCCGGCGAGAAAGCAGAGGTCAAGGAGGTAGGCATGAAGGAACTTCTATTGTCGCATTTTGGGATGCGGCAGGTATAGGGGTTTACAGCCCAGGCGCGGGGCCATTTTTGCGAGATCCTGCTACGATTCTCAAGGATGAAATCGATCATCGTCGGTACGGCGGGACACATCGATCATGGGAAAACAGCGCTGGTAAAGGCTCTTACGGGCATTGATGCCGACCGCCTGAAAGAAGAAAAGCGGCGTGGGATCACAATCGAACTTGGTTTTGCCCACACGGAACTCACCGGGGCGGATGGAGAGAAAATACAAATCGGACTCGTCGATGTGCCCGGGCACGAGCGGTTTGTTCGCAACATGCTGGCTGGTGTTGGCGGCATTGATCTCGTTCTGCTGGTCATTGCCGCGGACGAGTCGATCAAGCCCCAAACCAGAGAGCATTTCGACATCCTGCAGTTGCTGGGAGTCAAGCGCGGAATCACTGTCCTCACAAAGTCCGACGCGGTGGATTCCGAAACCATGGAGGTCGTTCGACTTGAAGTAGAAGAATTCCTGCGCGGTACGTTCCTAGAGCCGCCAACGTCCCCGATTGTGCCTTTAAGTGCATTGACAGGGGCGGGGCTGGAGGACTTGAAACGAGCCTTGATTACGGCCGCGGCGCTGGTCGAGGCGAGAGATCCACAAGCCATTGCACGCCTGCCAATTGATCGTGTGTTTACAATGAAAGGCTTCGGCACCGTGGTCACTGGAACATTGATCTCGGGCACGATTCGCCAGGAAGATGAAATAGAAGTTTTTCCAACAGGCCGCAGGGTCCGGGTGCGGGGGGTGCAGGTACACGGGCAGGAGGCAGACTACGCAGTGGCAGGCCAGCGCACTGCGCTTAACCTCTCCGGTGCGAGCACAGAAGACCTGATGCGGGGCATGATGCTGGCTCCGCCGGGGGTCTTTACGGCGACTCGGTCAGTTGACGTGCACCTGCGGTTGTTGCGTTCGGCTCCGCATCCGCTGAAAAAACGTGCGAGGGTTCGATTTCATGCTCATTCCACGGAAGCCATTGGCGATGTTTCCTTCCAGCCTTCGATCCAACTCAATCCCGACTTGGTCCAAAAAGAAGGCAATGTGCAAATGGCTCCGGGATCTCAAGCGTTTGCACGAATTCGTCTGCGCGAGCCTACGCTGCTTTTGCCCGGCGACCGATTTATCACCCGTCAGTTTTCTCCGGTTGTGACGATTGGCGGGGGAGTCGTTCTCGATGCGGCTCCGATTCCCCGACTGAAGCAACCCATCGTAGATACGTTGTTGGAGCACGCGGTCAAAGGAAATGTGAAGGAGTCTCTGGGGATTCGGATTGCGAGGCGTTGGTATGCGGGACTGACGTTGGAGCAAGCGGTTGCGGAAACCGGCTTGCGGAAAGAGTTCGTCGTTTCGTATCTCGCGGACGCGATGGCAAAAGGCGGGGTGTTGAGATTTGGCAACCTGTTTGTTCATTCCGACGCTGTTTCCGCCTTGCGTCAACTCGTGCCCGAAACCCTAACTTCGTTCCATCAGAAAAACCCGTTGGTTCCCGGAATGGGCAAGGAGGTTCTCAGGGAGAGGCTCGACCTCAGTCCAGAAGTCTTTGCCGCCGCAATCGACCTGCTCCTAGGCGATGGAAAGATTGAGGTGCAGGGTGATTTCGTGAGGCTGCCCGGCCGTGGCGTGTCGATGAAAGACGAGGAGGCTGAGTCCAAAAAACAGATTGAAGATGCATTTGCCGCGGCGGGCCTGAAGGTGCCGGGGCTGAAAGAAGTGCTGACGGGGCTAAAAGTTGATCGTAGTCGCGCCCAGAAGATCGTGACTTTGCTGCTGAGAGAAAAAATGCTCGTCAAAGTTTCTGAGGAACTTGTGTTTCATCGATCGGCGCTGGAGGAACTGCGCCGGCTTGTCGCGACCCAAAAAACGAAATCACCGAAAATGGATGTGGCATTGTTCAAGGAAATGACCGGAGTAAGCCGAAAATACGCGATCCCTCTCTTGGAATACCTGGATAGAGAACGTGTCACTCGTCGCGTGGGCGATATTCGTGAGATTCTGTGACGCTCGCTAAGTCCTTTCTTCCGGGAACTCCAACTCCAATCCAAGCGGATCGGTAAAGCGATTAGTAAGGTTTGCCAATCCGGTTAGCAAATGGATGTCGACAATCTCTGGGTCGGAGTAAGACTCCTTCAGCGGGACAAAATCCGCATCGCTTACGTCATGGGGGGTGCGCGTCAGCTTTTCAACATAGATCAGAGCGCTGCGTTCTTTTTCGCTAAATCGCGAATAATCCCCGTCCCTCAAGGCGGACCAGTCTTCCGGCTTAAGACCGACACGCTTGGAAAAAGACACGTGGTGCTGGCTGCAATAGTAGCACCCGTTAATCATCGAAACCCGGAGGTAGACGAGTTCGTACAGCTTGCGATCGAGCGAGCGCCCCACGCTCCCGTAAAAGCTCAGAAAATTCTTCAGCATCTCCGGGCGGTGAGCGAGTGCCTTCTGCGCATTTCCCGGCTTCCCCCGGAGCGTCTTCTCGTAGATCTCCGTTACCTCTAGCGATGCGGTTTCCGGTGAGACCAGGGCGATGCGAGCCATCAAATCCTCCTGAAGAGAGTTTTTCATCATAACCGAAGCTGTAGAAAGCAGTGGACGATGAGGCAAATCGGTCGGGACTAGCCTTCGACAGCCGCGACCCAACCAAATGCGTCAGAATAGTTGTTGAATGGCAACCATCAAAATCGTAGGAGCGGGACTTGCGGGATCGGAAGCCGCGTGGCAGTGTGCACGGCGAGGAGTGGATGTTGAGTTATTTGAGATGCGCCCGGTACGGTCCACTCCGGCGCACCAGACCGCGGATTTTGCGGAGTTGGTTTGTTCAAACTCCCTAAAGTCAGATAGCGAGAGTACGGCGCCTTGGCTCCTCAAGGAAGAGATGCGGAGGGCAGGTTCTCTTCTGATGGAGATCGCGCGCACCTGTGCAGTTCCAGCTGGGCACGCACTGGCAGTCGATCGCGTGACATTCGCAGCCCGCGTAACAGAAGCGATTTCACGTGAACCGCGCATTGTAGTGCGTCGAGAAGAAGTTAAGAAGTTGGACGAAACAGAGGACGTCACCATCATTGCTACAGGTCCTCTCACCTCAGATGCTCTCACCCTTGAAATCGCGCGCCTTAGTGCGCTAAAGAGCGGCGCAGAGACCGAGCCCACTATATCCTCCATTCCGCATTTGTATTTCTACGATTCGATCAGTCCAATTGTCGAAACGGATTCGATCGACATGTCGCGTGTGTACCTGGCGGCGCGTTATGACAAAGGGTCGGCCGACTACATCAACTGCCCGATGACGCAGGAGGAATACGAGAACTTCTACAACGCGCTCGTCTCCGCACAATCTGTCGAAGAGAAGGATTGGGAGAAACTCAACTATTTCGAGAGCTGTCTGCCGATCGAAGAAATTGCCCGACGGGGAAAAGACACTCTGCGATTCGGTCCAATGAAGCCGGTTGGATTGCGGGATCCTCGTACGGGCAAGATGCCTTATGCCGTGGTTCAGCTTCGGCAAGAGAATCTGCGCGCGGACTCCTACAATCTGGTGGGATTTCAGAACCACTTGAGATTTGGAGAGCAGGCGCGCGTTCTCCGGCTTATACCCGGCCTGGAGAATGCGAGATTCCTGCGGTATGGACAGATCCACCGCAACACGTATATCAACGCCCCAACTTTATTGCGTGAGACGCTGCAGATGAGGCAGCATCCTCGGGTCTTTTTTGCCGGGCAGATTTGTGGGGTTGAGGGTTATGTAGAGTCCATTGCTACCGGCCTGCTGGCGGGGGCCCATGCCGCCGCCATCGCTTCCGGTTCCGAGTTAGCAGCTGTCCCGCGCGCCTCCGCGTTTGGATCGTTAACGCACTATGTAACTCATGCGGATCCAAAGAACTTTCAACCAGCCAATATCACATTCGATTTGCTGCCTGCCCTCGATAGGAAGATTCGAGATCGCAAAGAGCGTCACCGCCTCCAGTGCGAGCTTGCGCTCAACGAATTCGGTCTCTGGCTGGCAAGTGGCGCGACTCCTGTGCAACTTCCTGCAAAAGACTTAGGTTCTCAGGATCCCCGGGCCTAGGATCCGGAGCGATTTTTCATGAACAAAAAACGCTCCGATCGCGTATCTCACGCTAGCGGCGTAGCGGATGACTTTCTCTGGGGCGCCACGTCCAAGTTACTGCTATGACACTGCGTGATCTCATCCTGGATGTATTCCGCACGCTGTGGTCGCACAAACTCAGGGCGTTTCTCACTATGTTTGGAATTGCGTGGGGGATTGTGTCGATCGTTTTAATGGTGGCGGCTGGTGAGGGTCTGCGCAAAGGGCAGGAGGAACAGGCCAGAAATCTCGGCAAAGATGTAATGATCGTCTTTCACGGCCGCACCAGTCTGCAAGCGGGAGGTACGCATGCTGGCCGCGTCGTTCATTGGGAAGACACAGATGTTCCTGTTGTTCAAGCTGAGTCGCCAGATTGCGAGTACGCGATACCTGAACTCGAACAGAGCACAGTCCGAACCCACTCGAATTACAACAATGCCGCACTTACTGTAACGGGTTCGTATCCGCCCTTTGCCTATATCCGCAGCCTCGACGTGGGCCAGGGACGTTTTTACGACTGGGACGACATGCGAGAAGCGCGCCGCGTGGCGTTCCTTGGCTCGGATGCTGCCAAGCAATTGTTTCCCGGGAGAAATCCGGTCGGCGAATCGGTCTACTTGAACGACTTTCCGTACACCGTCATCGGCGTGATGGCAAAGAAGAAACAGGATTCCAGCTATGACGGGTGGGATGTGAACAAGGTGTTCCTGCCTTTCTCGGCAATGCGCCGCGATTTTCCGGATAAACCCCCTGGGACCGACACGACCTTTGATCAACTCTTGGTTACGCCGAACTCCGTCGAGCAGCATGAGGCGTGCAAGCACGAAGTCAGGGCCGCCTTGGCGCGAATGCATCGCTACGATCCCAACGACAAGGAAGCCTGTCCCATTTGGGACACGGTGCAAGAGGCGCAAGCCTTCAAAACAATGACCGATGGAATGAAGTTTTTTCTGGGAGCGGTTGGCATCGTAACCTTGCTGCTCGGCGGCCTCGGGGTAATGAACGTGATGCTCGTCGCGGTTCGGGAGCGCACGCGCGAAATTGGGGTGCGAAAGGCAATTGGTGCTCCGGCCGGGACGATTCTGCGTCAGTTCTTCATCGAAGCGCTAATCATCGCGCTGCTGAGCGGCGGAATCGGTCTCGGAGTGGCGTTTGGATTTTGTGCCCTTGTAAACACACTACCCATGCCGGACTTTTTTGCCGGCTTGATTCCGAGTTGGAGTTCTGGGTTGACCGCCGCTGGATTGCTCGGCGCGATTGCCGTGGGTGCGGCATTATACCCTGCGCGAAGAGCGGCATCGATCGATCCGATTGAAGCACTGCGCTATGAGGCGGGGGGCTAATGGTGTTCCTTCTGACAGCGGAAAGAAGAAAACGAACGTCTGAGCACTAGGTCTATTGCATGTTGATCGAAATCATCCTCGAAGCTTGGATCGCGTTGAAGCGCAACATTACGCGAAGCCTCCTCACGATGCTGGGCATCGTGTGGGGAATTGCGACCGTCACGCTGCTCATTGCCTACGGGAACAGCTTCCGCAGCATACTGGTCCACGGTTTCGATGCTTTTGGAAAGAGTGTTGTGATTTGCTGGCCGCAACAAACCAGCGAACAGCCGGGCGGACAGCGTGCCGGCAAGAAAGTTGTTCTCGAGCAGGCTGACTTGGAAATGGTCAAGGAGACAGCTCCGCTGGTGAAGCATGTCTGCCTCGAAACGGTGAATCGGCCGGGAATTGCGTACGGCGATCGAATGGTTGGCACAGCACCGGTTCGCGGCGTATGTCCCGAATACGGCGAGATGCGGAACGAAGTGCCATCGGAGGGACGTTGGATCAACGCGGAAGATGAATTGGAACGTCGGCGTGTGATTTTTCTTGGCGGACGCCTGAAGGAACAACTTTTTAGCGGAAGGCCTGCCGTAGGAGAGACGGTGCAGGTTTCAGGTGTGCGCTTCACCGTGATCGGAGTGATGACGAGAAAAATTCAGCTGAGCAACTATTTCTCGAGCGACGACGATTCGTCATGGATCCCGTATTCCGCGGCGGGCGATCTATGGAACACGCGCTATGCCGCGGTGATGGTCTTCGAACCGGTCGCGCCACAGTTCGAGAAGAAGGCGATGGCACAAGTGCTTGCGGCTGTGGCGACCAGGCAGAATTTTTCCCCGACCGATCCAAAAGCGTTTCAAATGTTCGGCCGTGACGAGTTCCGTCCGGTGATCGATGCACTGACGATTGGATTGCAAGTCTTGCTGACGTTCATCGGCACACTGACGCTAGGCATCGGAGGCGTGGGTGTGATGAACATCATGCTGGTATCGGTGGACGAGCGAATCCGCGAAATTGGCCTACGCCGTGCTCTCGGCGCGCGCAAGCGCCATATCAAGCTGCAGTTTCTCGCCGAGACTCTCTTGATTATGTTGCTGGGCGGTGCGATTGGCGTGCTTCTGTCCTACCTAATCGCTTGGTCGGTGGGCACACTGCCCATGATGGGGCCCTTGTTTGAGGATGACTCCGGACAAGGCGACATTCACCTGCGCATCTCAGTAATGACCGTGCTGCTTTCTACAGTCGCGCTGCTAGTCGTAGGAGTAGCGAGCGGCTTAGTACCTGCTCTGCGGGCATCAAAATTAGATCCGGTCGAGGCGCTGCGTTATGAGTGAAGACGCAAGCCGCTCGTCGAGCCCACGCGCCCGACGAGAACCCGTGCAGGAATTGATTTGAGGGCAGATTCGATTTACCTTTACCGATGAGCGGTTCGTGTCGAGGTGAGACATGCCGATTTCTGCGGTAGATACGATCTCGCTGGCCTTCCAGCACACCAAGCGGCAATTATTCCAGCCCTTTCGTTTCGGACAATGGACCAGGTTGGCCATCGTCGGCCTGCTCGCCGGAGAATTGGGTTCCGGCGGCAGCTTCCACTTACCGTCCAATTTCAGCTCGGCCCAGCATGGGAGCCAAGGCCCCCTGAATCTTCCGAAGATTGATCCTGCGTTGCTAGCCGGACTCATTGCGACCATTGTCGTTTCTGGCCTCATTTTCATGGTGGTGATGACATACATCAGCAGCGTGATGCGGTTCATATTGTTCGACGGAGTGTTGAGGAGGCGATGCCACATTCGTCAAGGCTGGAACAGTCGACAAGGCCCCGGAATGAACTACTTCTTCTGGAGCCTGGCACTGGGGTTCGGAACCTTCGGCGCAGTCATTGTCTTACTTGGAGTTCCTCTAGCTTTTGCGTATTCGGCGGGATGGCTGACGCATGCGCGCGATCATTTGCCGCAGTTGGTGCTTAGCGGGATCGTTGTCTTAGGTTTGCTCCTGGTCTTGGTTGCCGCTGTAGCCATCGTGCATGTTCTCACCAAGGACTTTGTGGTTCCGCAAATGGCGTTGGAGGGAATCGGTCCGATCGAGGGATGGAAACGATTGTGGCCGATGCTGCAAGCAGAGAAGAGTGATTACGGCGTCTATGTTCTGATGAAGATCGTATTGGCGATGGGCGCAGCGATCGCTGTTGGAATCGCATCGGTAATCGTTGGAATATTGTTTGCCGTTCCCGTGATCGGAATCTCTATCGGAGCGGTAATCGCAGGAAAAACTGCCGGCTTGACCTGGAACGCACTCACGATTACGGCAGCTGTTGTTGCCGGTTGCATTCTCTTGGCGATCTTCACGTGTCTGATCGCGATGGTTTCGGTTCCTGTTGTTGTGTTCTTTCCGGCATACTCAATTTATTTCTTTGCCGCACGGTATCGGCCTCTGAGCATGGCGTTATATCCGTCGAATGCTCCTGTTGTACCAAATCCTTTGCCACCGGACATCCCACCCGCTCCGGCACCGGCATGATCTTTTGCCCAAGTTCAAACTGCTAGTTAACTGCAGCACCAATTCCTATGGCTTTCCGCGCGTCCACGAAAATCGGCGACCGATGATGCATTTCACCATCCAGTGATCCGTGGAACTCGTTGTCCCGATGCCAACGCCGAAGTTGAACTCCCATTGTGGTCCCAGGTCGAGATCGATGGTGGGGAAGAATTGTTGTTGCTGATCGCGCAACGGATCGAACCCACTGAGCGGGCCGTAGGAGGCATAGTACTCGAGTCCGCCCGCTATTCTCTTGGTGAAGTCGTAGCTCACTTTTACGTTTGGGGAGAACTCCACACCTTTGTTCACGCTAGGCCCATGGAAAGAGCGATCAAGGGTTGGATTGAAAGATAAATACCAGGGGCCAAGTTTCTTGTCGACGATTGGCCGGATCTCCCAAGTCCAGGTGTCGGGTGAGAACTCGGGACGTTGATAGCCGATTTCCTGAGACAAGCTCACTCCCACCGGCCAATGCCAGCTCTCCGGAACGCGGACTCGCGGACGGATGTGATCGCCCACCCATTGCCATCCGCCATCCGATTGAATGCTGCTGAAGACGTAAAAGCCCACCTCGGCCCAGGAATTGACTCCCTGCGTGAGTTCCAAGGTCTCGTGCATGGCGTGATTTGTAGGGAGCACCCCATCCTGCACAGTTTTCGTCCCTTCAAAAGTGAAGTTGGAGTGAATTTCCGCCAT
>Ga0126383_10000316_pt1 | contig 25705 bp, 39 predicted proteins | sample PanSoiMetPlot_35_FD_96882 | JGI IMG/M metagenome (GOLD analysis project Ga0126383, IMG submission 96882) | Tropical forest soil microbial communities from Panama - MetaG Plot_35 | ecosystem: Environmental > Terrestrial > Soil > Tropical forest > Bulk soil | place: Panama | collected 2016-02-17
ATCTGCCTCGTTTACGGGGCAGAGGACGTCAAGTATCCAGTGTGTCCAAGCGCACGCTTTATCCCGCCGAGTAACGCGCCTTATAGCGCTGATTCATCTGTGCATACATCATGTCGTCCCATCGAGGGTTCCACTGCGTGAGCAGCACGAGCACGCCCTGCCCGAGGAGCCATCCCAGGAACGGCACGGCTAACCACCTAAACCCCCAGTACGTCAGGAGGATCAGCCCGATAAACAGCCACAAACAGGCCCAGGCGCGGGCGTAGATGCGCGGGGCACCGAAGACGATCAGGCGCTCCCATACGCCGCGCAAAATGGGCACCTGGAAGCCGTGAATCAGCCCTGGCTCGGCCATGGCGCCTCCTTCTCCCAGACCGTCATCCAGGCAAAAAAGACTTCAATCTCGTGGAGCTTGTCCTGCGCAGCGACCATGTCGCCGCCATAATACCGCCGTAAAAAGACCAGCGGCTCGCAATCGTGTTTGCGCGTATTACACCCATCGCGCCCATCGCAGAGCGGCACACTGTTCCACACCACGGTGCCTGGGCAGGCCTCGTCAGCGAGAGGTATCCAATGATCGTGCGCCAGAGCCTTCCCTTCTTCGCCCGGTGCCTCGCCACAGACCGCACAACAGCCACCCCAATAGTCCAGGGCTGCCTGACGCTGCGCCTCGGTCAGAAGATTGGGCAGCGCGTCCAGACGCCCCTGACGACGCCTAGCGGCCTCGAGCCCCTGCTGCCGGTATTTCTCGGGATCCGCCTCATAACGGGCCTTGGCGCGGGCGAGTATCTCCTCCTGGTGCTCCGCATACCGCTCTGACCAATAGTCCGGATGCCGTGCGATCCAGGCCTGAAACTGCGCCAGCCGCTTGGGCTGATCCGCGCGGCGTTGGGCGTTGATGCGCTCTGCATCGCGTGCCCAGTCCTTACGCTTACGGGCAAGCCGGCATGGGCGGCATTCCGACACGACGCCATATCGGCCCCGTGCGTATGGCTGAAAGTACTCAGCCGTTGCTGGAAAATGTTCATGGCAGGCGGTACACATCTTCTGTGGTATCGTCTCTGCATCCATGCCTTATAACGTCCCTCCTGCTACCAATCCCAAGGTGCCTAACATCGCCGTTCCACCGCCAAGGATGCCCAGAGTTGTTATCGCGAAGGCTCTTTATCCCTCGCTTCCCTATGTCACCATAGGGCTCAGACTATATCTTCACCCGTGAAGGGTGCCGGGGTTTCGTGGACCGTTTATTCGTTCGGCTCGTTACGGTCTAGTCGTTCGACCTTCCTGGGTACTGTGTGCCGTTCCCCAGGCTTGGTACGGGATTGTCTTGTCACTGGCGAGACGCCAAGATGTTCCCCGTTTATCCCGGTGTGCATGCAGGAATTGCTCCCTGCAGGGCCATAGTTCTATATAGCCTTGGTAAAAAAGTTAATACTACCAGCAAGTATTGTACTGAACGGGTTGTCCATCTGCGACCCAATGTACCCGGCCAGGCCCACCCCGCCAATGAGGATCCCCATCCCGGTCACGCCAGTCGCAAATGTCGTGAGAAAGGCATCCAGGCCGGCAATGCCGAAGCCGCCCGCTGCCGCCGACCTCACGCCGTAGATCAGGGCATAGCCTGCCAGGGGTATGCCCGCTGTTGTTGCTTTCCGCAGTATGTTCCGCATCGCTGTTTCCTCGCGTGCTGCATGTGTCCGCGCCGCCGCCCATACTGCCAGAGTTCCCAGGCCCCACGCCCGAGCAGGACGAGGGCGAATATCGGGAGCGCCAGCAGCACTGGCACGACGAGTACGCCAATGTCGATATAGATCAAGTCCCACATTTACGCCGCCGCCTCCTTTCGCTTCTTCGGGTCATATCCCACCTTGTACAACAACATCGGCTTGGCTCCAGTGCGCCGTACGATCATCTGGGCCGGGTCGAGCGCCTGGACCTCGTCCGTGGTCAGGAGCGGGCGCTCCACATGCTGATAGGACACCGAGCCATCCCTGAGGAACCCCTGCCGCGAGGCGACAGGATTCTCCACCGTCGCCGCCCCTAGGATGTAGCGGCTGACGCGCTCGGCCGTGCGTTCGTTATCGGGGGCATGGAAGATCTTCGTCTCCGTATTGCCCCAGATGCTATTTTGCTTGCCGTAGACATCTTCGAACTGATCAAGGTCCTGCACCACGTAGAACCCCTTGATGCCGTACCCGGCCATATCACTCGCCCCCTTGTTCAGGCTGTGCATATACCCGTACGCCGGTAACTCCTCGGCACAGACCAGCAACCGCCTCGCGCTGGCGCTGACCGGGCGATCGGTGAGCCGGGCCATGGCCACATCGACGATGACGCGGTAGACCGGGTGCAGGCGCTCCAGCGCACGGGGCGAGGGCGCCAGCAGGTACAGGGACAGCGGCTCCGTGCCATGCTGGAGATCGCCCAAGGCCAGCGTCGAGGTGTCCGTGCTGGCGGCAATGAGCGGGTCTGCGTACAGCGAGAGTGGGCGCACGACCGTGCTCCAGACACTGCTCAGTTCCCGATCGCCCGTGATGTTCTGGATGGCGGCGGTGAACTGGGCAATCGTCGGATGCACCCCATGCGGGGTCTGCGGCGTTGTGCGCATCGTCTTCAGGCACTCGCCCAGGGTGCGGTGCTGTTGCGTGAGGAAGTGCCAGACGGCGGCCAGCGAGCGACGCGGGGCCGTGTAGCTCACATGCAGCAGCGCGGCGGTGAGGAGCAGGGACGCCAGTTCCCGGAAGTGCAGGCTGGTGGCGTTCTCGGCGATCATCTTATAGGGGGCCACCAGGCTCTGGGCAATCGTCAGGGCATCGCCGTGTTCATCAAGCGTCTTGAGACGGATGGTGTCCATCACATTGAGCCGCGCCTGGGGCAACTGATACGGGGTGAAGGCCTCGACACGCCCCCCCTGCCTTCTGGCCTCGTGCGTCAGGTCGTAGTTTTCGCCGCGCTTGGGATCGAGGATGAGCGCACTCTGGCGCCATCCCGTCCGGAGGGTGGGCTGGATATGGCAGACACCTTTCGTTGACCGCGTAGGGCCGCACAGAAAGACATGCTTCGCGCCATTATCGTAGAAGGTCTGCATCTGCATCTCCCCCACCACCACACCATGCGTCCGTGACAGACCACTGCGCTTGACCTCGCCGTAGGTTGCCCACCTCGCCGATCCATGCATCGTGCGACGGCGCCGATGGCCCCCCGTCACCAGGCGCAGCCCTCCCCCCAGGAGGAAGCCACCGGCCAGCGTCCCCCAGATCAGGCGGGGATGCTGCTGGCCCCAGTGGCCTAAGGCTACGAGACCCTCGAACAGCGTCACGACCGTCCCCTTCGCGCGATCATGCGGAGCACCTCTCGTCCCCCCAGCACCACGACGACGGTGCCCCAGCAGGCGAGCATCAGGGCGGAATGCTCCTGCGCCCACTGCCCCACGGCGAGCAGAAACTGCCAGTACACCATGCCGGTTAGCCTTCCTTCACAAACCAGCGCCACCAGCGCCGGGGTGGCCGCGTGGGCAACGGATCGGCGGCCCGCACGTCTGGCGGCGTCGGTGTCTCATCTGCCGTGATCGCGGGATAGAGGACCTCATAACGCGCCACGTCCACGCCCGGCTGCTGCCCTTGGGCTTCCAGGTGATCGACGATCTTCTTCAGCAATGGCGGGATCGCCTGCATGGCCCGCTCCAGGATGACCAGCTTCTGGAGAATGATCGTAAACGCCATCGCGCCTTTGTCCTCGCGCTCTTCTGCCACCCTAATAGCCCATGCCTTGCTCATGGTCCCGCTGCTGCTCCTCCACCCGTGCCTGCGCAAGCTCGTTCATCCGGTCATGCAACTCGGCCAGCTCGATAGCCCCGGCAAACTCGCTGCGATCATCCTGCATATCGTCGAGGCCCGTATAGAAGTCCTCGTACCGGTCCAGCACCGCCGGATTCCTACCCGCATACGCCGCCTCGAACTGGATATGGTGCTGCTGCTCGTGTCTGAGGGCGTCCAGGCGCCCATGCAGGGCCAGCATCTCGCGGATTACGTCCTCGGCCATGGCTGCCCTCCTCGGCTCTGGTTCTGGCGCTGGTGCGCCTCAAACCAGGCGCGCTGCGCCTCCCACTGCGCCCGCCAGGCGGCGTCACTCTGCTGCTGGCGTGGCGTGGGCGCCAGCGGTGGGAGGGAGCTATCGGGATCACCCGTGCCCCGGATCATGCCGTCGCGGAGGTGGCGCTCGGCCACGTTGATGGTGATCCAGCGCTGCATGCGCAGGCGTTCGTCACGCTCGCGGGGGCCATAGATCCAGGCGAGGAGGTTCTTGGCCCGCGCCCACAGGGCTCTGAGGATTTTGAACCGGGTAAACCTGTCGACGCTCGCCACGGATCACCTCCAAATCAGTAAGGGTTTCGCTTCCGCCGTGAGATCGGCAACGGGGGTCATCCCGAAGTATCTCCCGTCTACGCTGCGTGAAAACGGCGTCGCCAGGAAGACATGGCCCTCCGGCACCGTCTGACAGCCCTCCGGCAACTGGGGCAACGCTTTCCCGTGCGCTTCCTCCAGCACTTGTCCATGCCACCAGCCATTGACAAACAGGTGATGCTCGGCGATGCACACGCTATCCCCAGGCACTCCCGCTACCGGCTTCAAGAGCTTGGTCCAGCGGCTGAGCCAGGGCTGCACGCTCGCGGGCACTGGCAGCACCACGAGGGTGTCCCGCATCAGGGGCACCTCGACCGGCTGAAGCCAGTAGAAGCCTCCAGGGGCTGACTGCGACATATTGAGGCGGATCCAGCGCGTGCTCACCAGCGCGGCGAGGACGAGGCCAGCAAGCACGAGGCTACTCAGGTTGGGGCGCGGCAGCGTCATAGTGTCCGCCTCTGCCTGCGCGCATAGGCGATATCATGCGTCTGCTGGCGCTGGCGCCTGACCGCGTCGATGGCTGCCTGCAACGCCTCTAACTGGGTATCGGTGACGTCGACGCGCAGGCGCAAGGGGTGGTCCGGCTCGTCACTGAGTTCGACACAATCCCGTAGATGGGTCGCGGTAAACTCCAAGGACCAGGGCATGAGCTTGACACCTCAGCGCAGGTCTGCGCTATACTAGCAGGGCTGATCACCGTCCACGGGTCAGCACGATGGGAGCGGGGCCTGCCTCACGCCGTGCCCCGCTCTCTGGCTACGGACACTCGGCCATGGGCGGCAGGAGCGCATCGACGGTCGTCTCTAACACGCAGGCCAGTCGGGCCAACTGCTGCGGCTGAATCAGTTTCTTGCTCCCTCTTTCCAGCTTGGAATAGGTCGGCGCTGGCATCCCAATGCGCCTGGCAACCTCATAGGACAACAAATGCAGTGCCTCCCGCCTGGTGCGCATCCGGCGGCCCATTTCCTCCAGAAACGGGTCTGCGGGCGTAGCCATGGCCCCCCTTCCCTGACAACGATGGTGCAGGGATGTTTTGGTACCTCTCTGCCTTTTGCTTCAGGGTAGCACACCAGAAATTCCCCCTGCAAGCACAAAATACGGTGACAAAATAGAACTAGGTATGAGTGAAATGCTCATGAGTGAAATGCTCATTGCCCTGCCGGTCACAGCGGGCGCGACGTGCCAAGCTTGCTGAGGCGCCAGCCCACGTAGACGACGACCGCCAGGGCACCGAGCGGCAGGTTCCCCAGCACGATGAGCACCAGCAGGCCGTACTGCGCCAGGCGCAGCAGCAGGCGCGTCTGTGCCTGCACGGCCTGCACCTCCGGCGAGGGGGGCGGTGCCAGGGCCGCCTCACGCTGCGCTTGGAGCCTAGCCAGATCGACGTAGCACTGCTGCGCAGCGTCCCAGTGATAGGGCGTGCCGTACGCCAGCAGCGCGCCTTTTCCGTCGAACCAGGCCAGGCCCTTATCCAGCAGACGGTCGGCCGCGCGGGTGGTAAGCATGAGGGGTGATTGCATGCGACTGCCTTTCTGTGGGGGCAGACCGTCCGGGCCTGCCCTGGTTGTGGTTATCCCTTGCGACCCTGCGGCTGCTTCGTGCGGTGCCAATGCGTGCCCAGGGTCTGGTGTGGACACTTGTACACGTACAGCGTCCCCGTGTAGCTGGTGTACGCCTGGCGGGCTTCGGCTTCCGTCGCGTAGCGCACCTTGCTGCCACATTGTAGATCAAAGAGGGCGGTCGTCGAGCGGCTCATAGTATGCCCTCCTGCTAGTCCATCTCATCGACCGAGCAGATACCGAGTCCCAATGCATCGCGCAAGGCGCGACTTTTTCCTCGAGTCAGGGCCAGCCGCCTCCAGTGAAGCCCCACCCGCTTCCCGCTGGTCGGGGTTGCATCACCACACTCGGTGAAGATGCGCCCGTCCGCAAAGATGGCCGTGGCCCGCGCGAGGCTGAGTTCGGGCTCATTCGCCGTCCACTCGGCCCGCAGTTCCTGCAACCCGGCTGCCTGTGCGAGCTGGAGCAGCCCGGCATATTTAACAAAGGGTTTCCCGCTGATCACCTCGATGAACTCGGGGGGAATTCGGGCGATCTCCAGCGCGTGTTGCTCTACAGGTGTGGGCGCTGGCGCTGTGGCTGCGGCCCGCATGGCGCGTTCCTCGTCCGTCGGTGCGGGGCAGAGCTGTTCACTTATACGTTGAAACAGCCTTAGTCCAATTCGGTGCTTGCACGGGTTCTCGGGATGATACTCTGCCGCTTTGCAATGACATGACCCGTTCACGGTGTAGATCTCGCCATCGGACCCGATGACGGTCGCGGTCTCCCCATCATCCTCGGCGAACAGCCGCCCGTCCAGGAGGAGGGCGTTGGCCCGCCCTATGGCATCGGCCAGCACGGGATGCTTGGCTTGGAGTGTCGCCACCTCGATGCGCAGCGCCTCGACGAAGGCGGCGCTGTAGGGATGGCGTAGGGCCGGTGGGGTCGTGAGCACGGGCTTGGTGTCGGTGTCGATCTGTGCTATACTGGGCATCTTCTTCTCTCACTTTCTTTCCACACACGTGGACGAGCGCCTCCTCCCAACGTTGCGAGCGTGGCGGGAGGAGGCGTGTGTCTGTCTTAGGCCTGTGCCGTCTCATCTGCGTGACGTAAGCCTGCCAACAACGTCCGTTCATCGTCGCTCAGCGGTCGGAGCATCAGGGTCATTTTGAGGACATCAAGAACCGCATTGGCCCGCACATCAAGCACCTGTCCACGGGCATTCGCCATAGCCCGGCGACAGGCATCATAGGCGTCGTACAGGGCGGGGCCTTGGCGCCCTGAGAGGGCCAGATCAATCAGCGTATTGACGGGATCACCTGGCATCTTCCGCTCCTTTCTGGGTCAGGACGTTGCCTCTATAATTCCTCCACGACGTCCAGGGTCCGGGCCAACTCGGCGACGAGTCGCCCGTACTGTTCGGTGAGCTGCTGCTCCAGCCGGGCCTGCCGACTCGCATAGCCGCTCGCATGTCCCTCGTCCCGGTCCTGCGGGTGCCGGGCCATGAGGGCCTTGTACCCCTCAAGCCACTGGAGCGGGTCAAACGCCTCCAGGGCGTTCATCGCCTCGGGGAGGGTCGCACACGTCTGCACCTCCGCATGATCCTCCTCGCCCTGCCACAGCGTGAGGTACTCCCACGCCACGACGGTGCGGCCCGTCTGCTCGGCAAACAGGCGCACCTCATACCACCGGTTCTGTTCTCTGCCCTGGACGACGCGCCCGGACACCGCGGCCAGCATCTCGCCCGTAAAGCGGACGGCTCGCTGACCATCTCGGGGTAAGGTATAGGTTGGCATGGTTTAATTCTCCACGCTAAAGCGTTCGATCTCGCGCACCGGCTTCAGAAAGGTCCAGGCCTCCTTGCCACTCTCATACGCGACACAGCGGCCCCAGACGTGGCACTCCAGAATCGCGTAGGTGCCACTCTCCGGGCGCCTATACACGTCCCCACGCAGAAACGCCTCTGTGAGGGTCACCGTCTCCTGCACGCCCCACGGCGCCAGCGTATCAGAGCGCAGGTGCGTCGCGGTGAGCGGTCGTACATAGTAGCCACCCCCATGCCGCGGCTTGGCCCCCTGCCGGACGCTCGCTCCCACCCGGTACACGGTATGGTCGTACAGACTCGTATAGAGGTCTCCCAGAGGAGACGCCACGATCCGCACGACTTTGTACCGGGTGTGTACCGTGGGTGCCCGGCGCGGGCGCTGCTGACGCACGGCCTGTTTCACGGCGCTGGCCTCGACGCCAAAGCACTGCGCGATGTGCTCCGCCGTACGGCAATGCACCATCAGACTATAGGGATAGGCGGCAGAGGGCGTGCGAATGGTGTCGCAACAGTCCTGCCGCTCACTGGCACTGGGGTACCAGCGTTTGGCGCTGTCGAAAGAACCGTCGGGATGCTGGGAGCGGTCTTTGCGGGCGAGGTAGGTCGTGGTGGCGTCCCGTAACGCCTGGTCGAACTGGGTAACCGTCGTACTCATGGCCTGTCTCCCTGTGCCCACTGCGCGCGGGGCAACAAGCGCCCTATCATATGCCTGATAGGTGGCGTGCGATTAAGTATAATTATAGTACACTACACAGCCGATGTCAAGCACAAAATATCGACATATCGCAGAAAAATCAAAGGGATAGCGGCACTCCCCCCTGGCGACCCAGGCCGCGCTTCTCCTGGTGAGGGACTGCATGGGGCTCGCGTGCGGCTAGTCCTCTGGCTCGGGCTCGCCCTCGGCACAGTCGGGGCAAATCAGCGCGCGGTGCCAGCGCCCACACTGCGTCCAGAGGCGTTCCTCGCACACCGCGCAGAGCTGGTCTGCCTCCCACAGCAGGGCCAGCAGGTCGTCTCCGTAGGGCACAAAACGTTCCACAGCGATCCTTTCCTGTTAGAGGTGCTGGGCATTGGCCTTGAGTTGGTCCAGCAAGCACGGCATACACCAGAGCGTGGGCGCCCGCATCTGCGGCAGCAGGTCCTCGGTCGAGGGCGCGATCCAGATACGCGCCAGGCACAGATCACAGGTGCCCTGGCGCGACGCTATGTGCGGCGGGCCATCTGCTACACGGCAGCAGATAATGGGCTGCGGCTTGCTGCCAGCGTTATAGTCGGCGAGAGAGAGGCGGGCCACCTGCCGCAGCTCCCGGTCCAGTTTCACGACATGGGTCACTCGGCGACGACGTTTCACGGGTCCCTCCTTTCCTTCTGGCTTCGGAGCCCTGGCGCTAGCAGCCCAGGACCCCCGCCTCAATCTGCGCTTTGATATGCCCCGCCACCAGGACCAGGGCAGCCTCCTCGGTCATCCCCTCCACGCGCACGGAACAGATACCGGCGTCGATGATGGCGCCCGTATCCCGGCGAGAGACGCCCCAGCCTTCGTGACAATAGGCGTCCGCCAGCTCGCGGTACTTCCCGGCCTCGTAGAGATCCAGCAGAGCGTTCCGCAGGTCCTCCTCGGCCCGCAGGGCGTCGTCACTGCTCCAGGGCATGCGGGCCTCCTTCCTGCTCGTTGCCTTTGCCCGTCCCACGACAGGCCAGGCATAGACCATGCTCCACCGTGATCGGACCAAAATACCCGCTGCCGCCACAGCGCTGACACGGGGCAGCCGTACCCCGTGCGGGAGCGTGACAGGCGCAGCGGCAGCGGATGCGTTTTCCCAGGACCGTGCGGCACGCCTCGTGTCTCCCCTCCTGGCAGGGAGGGAACACCCCATAATGCTGGTCCACCGTCGTCTCTCCTCTGAAGGTGGGAGCTGAGCTGCACCAGCCCCCGTGGTTGCTTCCCCAACGGATCGGCGCTCATCTCGCCCGACTGCATCCGTTCATAGGCGAGCAGTTCCCAACGATTCATCGGTCTTCCTCCGTCTGCGCCAATGCCTGGCCGCAGTCATTACACCGGCCGGTACTATCGACATGTTCGTGGAGACAGTCCTCCTCCTGGTCCCACGCCGCCAGTGCTGCGGGTGCCGACGCTTCCCCCAGCGTCGGCAGCGACAGGCCCGTCATGGGCGGGGCCGGCGGCTCCCCGCGCAGGGCCGCGAAGCCGTCGAACAGGCTCCCGGCCCGCACCAGGGAGGCCGCGAGGTCCGGCGCACTGGCCCGCAGCTGCTCGGCCCAGGATCGACAGGCGGCGGCGCACTCGGCCCGCGTCCAGCGGGGGAGTTGGCCACTCAGATGCGCATAGAGCACCTGCATGGCCCGCACGTAGCGCCGATCGTCCGTGCTGCGGGCCGGGGTGGTCCGCGCCAGGACCTCTAGGGCGTCTCCCGGCGTCTCCCGACCGCGGGCTTGGGGCAGGCGTGCGGCGCGATCAGCGTCCTGCACCCACTCCACCGACTCTTGCAGTTCGTCGAGCGACGGCGCTTTGAGGGTATGGTGCCTGGCCCAGCGCTTCGCCGCACGGGTGACGAGGTCGTAGTCCAGGTTTCGCAGGTCATCATACCAGAGCTGCGCCATGTCTGGCGTCAGCACCGGAAACCGCTCGTCATAGAGGGCGTGGAGGTAGTTGCCGAGGATCTCGATCTCATGCTTGTTCATGACGTGCTTCCTCTTCTGCGGCCCAGGCTGCCAGGGCCTGTTGCCGTTGCGCGAAGGAGGCGGCGCGGTTCGAGGAGCCATAGCGCTGCCCGCGCCGCACGGTTTCCCGAATCCAACTGCGTAACACCGCATCCCAATCATGATGCGCCCGGGAGTATTCATGATCCCGCATTGCCTCCCACTCCGTATCGACATCGATATCGGGGTATTTCTCTGCCGCCCACGTATAGACACTCGGGGCAGGGCGATAGTCAGGAGGACAGCGCTTGGAGGGTAGGCGTGTCTTGGGGCCGTGGGCGTGCTTGACGACATGCAGGTGGGGCACCTCTTCCGAAGGAAGAGGGAGTAATGGATCTTTTGATGGATCTCCTAATGGGTTGGGTGAAGCCGGCTTCACCCCTTTTTGACACTGGATTTCACCCCCTTTGACGCTGGATTTCACCCCTGAAATCTTTTCACCCCCTGAAATCTTTTCACCCCTCGCTATGACCACGGTAAAGAGATGACAGCCTTTCGGCCCGGCGCCCTGGTCAATGCGCAATTCCTTCGAGTCTTGGAGCTTGCGCAAGACGAGTTGCACATTGCGCTCCGTCATCCTGGTTTTCTTGGCGAGTGTGGCAATGGAAGGATAGGCCCCTGTCCCGTCGTCATGGACGAAATCCGCAATGGCCAGGAGGGTGAGAAGATCCGTCCCTTTGCGCCGACTGTGCTCCCATACATAGGACATCACGGTGATACTCATGGTCTGCTCCTAGAGTCGCTCAAGAAAGGCTTGATACGCCGCAACAAGGGGTTGCATGGTCTCGCGCTCTTGAAGCGCCCAGCGCACCGCGCCGAGCTGATCGCCCATATCTTCCGCCGTCTTGAAGCGCGTTCGTGCAAACGTGAGGGCGAGATAATACAACTCTTCTCGTGACAATCCGGCTATACGGAAAGCCTTGAGAAGCTGCGCCTCGGTCTCGCGACGCTCCGTACTCTCTACCTCATGGCAATACGCACAGAGTGTGACGAGGGCGTCCAGCGGGTAGTCCCAGGGATCTGTCTCACGGAGATAATAACGATGGTGGACATGCAGCGTTGCCTGCGTGTCGCCACACTGCCAACATGTCCAATTGTCGCGCTGCAAAATCTCCAGGCGACGGCGTTGCCACCTCGGGTCCAAGAGTTTCTGCTGATAGGCAGATGGTGTGTGGCGGACATGGGATTTTTTTGCCATACTTACAGGTCTCCTATGGAGTGTTGCTACGCTCCTCAGGTGCTTGCGCGCACCTCTCAGGATGTCACGGCGCCCGGCGTCCACTCCCCCAGAGCAGATGAGCCGGGCGTGTCTGTCTCTACGGTTGATCTTCGAGCGTCTTCCCTACCAGCGTATCCAGGCTGACGTGGAGTGCCCGTGCGATCTTATACACCGACGACACCGCCGGATCGCGTGTCGAGCCGCACTCGATCTTGCTCACGCAGATACGGCTCATCCGGATCATCTCCCCCAGCGTCTGCTGGGAGATCTGCCGCGCCGTGCGCAGATCGCGGATACGCATACCGAGTGTCTCAGCCATGATTCCTCCCATGTATCATGTTGGACTAAATATAATGTATGAATATCATTTTGTCAAGCCGAAAAAATGGGTCTTTCTCCCCTACACAATGGGCGTATACAGATACGCCACGCTGACGCCGAGGGCCTCGGCCAGGGCGGCGAGTTTCGCTTGCTGAATGCCCTGGCCGTGTTCAATGCGGCGCACCGTCGCGAGGGCCACGCCGGCCCGCACGGCGAGTGCGTCCATGGTGAGGCCGAGGCGCCGGCGCAGTAAGACGATGCGTTCGCCCGGATGGCCTGCCCCTTGGGCCGTAGGGCAGGCGGGGCAGGCGGTCAGAGGGCTCATGGTGTTCCTCCTCTTGGCTGTCAGTATCGCCCCCGGCTCACGCTGAGCCATGGGTGGTCAACACCGGACCTGCCCTCGTGACACGGGCAGGCTGCACGCTTCCGACAGCGGTTACGGCTCTCTCCTGCCAGCGGACCAGAGCCAGTTCCCGACCAGGCCGCGGGCGCTGGTGCACTGCCAGAGCGCCCCGCCGCCCACCGTGACCCAGAGCCCGACCCAGAAGACGGACGGGAGGGCGCCGAGGAAGGCCCCGATGATGAGATCATCGCGCAGCGCGCGACAGTACGTATTGGTGGGCTCACAGGCCATCGCCGCGTACACATTGATGAGCGGCGCGGCCTCCGTCAGCGCGAGGTAGCCGCCGAGCAGCAGCAGGCCCACCCCCACCCAGGAGACGACGGTGCCGAGGCGCGCCAGCCCCAGCCGGGGTTGCTCGATGGGCGCGGGAGGCTGGGGCCGGAGCCGCGCCCAGCACGTCGCCAGACGCCCCAGCCCTGGCACCGGACGAGGGGCACCCGCGGCCCCGCCCTGCGCCGGCGGGGCTGGCGCGGGCTCCGGGGCAGGGATCTCGGTGCGGAGATACTGCTGCCGGGTCGCGTCCCACGTATAGCGCGCCCGGCGGGTGATGAGGTGCTCCGGGTCCGCCAGCCACGCGCGGCCCAGATCGAGGAGGCGCTGCGCCTCCATGCTGGATAACGTCACGGGAATCATCCCTACCTCCTTGTTGTGGCTGGCCCGCCTCGCTCTGCGGGCCAGCGTATACTCGTGGGTTAGAACAGGTCGAGGATGGCCCGCTGGAGCGCCGTCTGCGGCTCTCTGGCCGCATAATCACGGGCCAGTTGGACCAGGACCTCCCCCGGTATGCAGGCCCACGGCCACATCTGGGCGCTCAGATCGAGGGCGTGCGTGATCTCGCCCTCCTCGGTGCCGATCCAGACGACGGGCTCGTCGCCCTCATCGCGGACCGGGGCCATCACGTGGCCAAAAAAGGTCTGTAATGGGTTGTCCCACCCGACGGTCACGGTGGCGCCGGGATACGTGGTCAGGGTTTCTGGGCGGGCAGGAATGGTGTAACGGCTCATGGTGTGGGTCCTTTCTGTGGGTGGAAAAGGAGGGGCGGCGCTAGGCCGCCGCCTCCGGGGAGCGGGCCGACAGCCGAGCCCGAATCTGCTCGGTAATCGGCACCGCGATATCGACTGGGCGAGCTGGCCCCGGACTCACGGCCAGTCCCTCTGGCGCGCTCGCGGCATGCAGGGCCTCGATGTCCGCCACCACGGCAGACGCCTCCCTGGTCCCGTCGGGCGGTGTCTCCCGTAGCGCCGCCTGTAACTCCTGGCGCAGCGCGTCCAGCGCCACTTTGTACGCCGCCTGGGCAAACGGAGCCCCTAGGGCCGCGCCGTAGCGCGCCAGGGTGCGCTCTTGCTTCTCGATGTCGGTCACCAGCGCCCGCTCATAGAGCGGGTAGCTCTCCAGCAGATGCAGGACGCCCCGCACGATGGCCCGCCCCACGCCGGTACGCCGACTGATCGGCGCTTCGTACTGGACATGGCCACGCACCAGCACCTGCGGTTCCGCCATGCTGTGCAGCCGCAGCAGCACCGCCAGGCCGCGGTAGGTCCCCAGCGGCACGTCTTCCGTAACCCGCGTCTGGAGCACCCCGGCGGCCCACTCGCTGAGGAGTGTCTCCGCTTCCTCCTGGGGGTAGGCCTGGGTGCCGTCCAGCCGCGGCGGTCCGACCGTGAGCAGCCACGGCTCCGCCGCACTCGTCCCTTCCAGCACCGCCAGATCGGCTCTGAGGGCCGCCAGCCGGCCTTGATACTTCGTCACCTCCTCCGGGATGAGCTTGAGTTGCTGCTGCGCCCGAAACTGCCCGTCCCGGTGCTGCTGTTCCAGCACCCGCAAGCGCCGGCACTCCGCCTCTGTGCGCGCCAGCACCAGCATGGCCGGATTGCCCGTGGCAATGGCTTTGACTTCGGCATACGACAGCGCTTGCTCATCGACATCGCGCACCTCGCGCACGCTGACAGCGCCGTGCATGACCTGGCCGATGAAGGTGGCTTTGGTTTGTAAGGCTTGCCACATGTACGCATCGAAGCTCCCCTCGGTGACATAGGTGAAGAGGCGGACCTCGGCGTGCATATTCTTTTGCCGGATGATGCGCCCTTCCCGCTGTTCGATCTCGGCGGGTTTCCACGGCGCATCGAGGTGATGCAGCGCCACGAGCCGCTGCTGCACGTTGGTGCCGGTCCCCATCTTGCGGGTCGAGCCGATGAGCACCGCCACCGTGCCCTGCCGCGTGCGCTCTTGCAGGGCGTACTTCTCCGCATCACTGGTGGCATCGCGCATGCACTGCACCTCCGCCGCCGGGATGCCCCCCGCCACGAGCCCCTCGGTGAGGGCATCGTAGACGCTGAAGCCCCAGGCCGTGGGGTTGACCCCCAGATCGCAGAAGACGAGCTGCGTCGCCCGGCTCTCCCGCGTCGCCCGGTAGAGGGCCAGCACCTGCTCGGCGCAGGCCGCGATTTTGCCGTGCGGGTCGCCTGTCGCCGTCGGCTCGAGGAGCCGCACGTCGAGGGCGAGCTTGCGCCCGTCCGTGGTAATGGCCAGGGCATTGTCCTCCCACGGTTTCACCTGCCCGGCCCGCACCGCCTCATAGCGGTCCACCAGGCTCTCCTGGAGGCGGCGCTGCCCGGCGGACATGGGACACGACACCACCTGCGCCTTGCCCCCCGCCACGCGCGGCACCGGCAAGGCCAGTTGCGCGGCCGTGCGCACATCGGCAAAGGCCCGAAAGCGCATCTGGAGTTCCGTGAGGTTGACGAACTTGGCGAAGCGCTGTCTGGCCCGCATCGTGCGGCCATCCGGCGCGACCTCCATGACTTCCGTGATCGCGCCAAAGGTCCCGGCCCAGGCATCGAAATGCCCCAGGCCGCAGTCCTCCAGCCCGTCCGGGTCGAAGTAGCGCTGCATGGTGTACATTTCCACCATGGTATTACTGATCGGCGTGCCGCTCGCCCCGGTGACGAACCCGCCCGCCTGCTGGTCCCGCAGGTAGCGCAGTTTTAAGGCCATATCGAAGGCCTTCTGGCTGCCCACGGTCTGAATGCCGGCGACGTTGTCGAGTTTCGACGGCGTTTCCAGGTTTTTAAACTCCTGGATCTCATCCACAAACAGGTAGTCGACGCCGAGGTCATCGAACGTAAGCGAGTCATCTTTCTTGTCCGCCGCCAGCAACGTGTCCAGCCGTTCCTCATAGCGCGCCTTGCGCTTCTCTAAGGCCTTGCGGATATTCCTCCGGCCCTTCTCCTCGACGCGGGTCGCTGGCAGGTCGGCCGTCAGGGTCGCTTCGTAGTCGGCAATGCGCCGGCGCAGGTAGCGCGCCTGATAGCCTGTGGACATCCCCATGCGCTCAAAGGCCGAGTGCGTGGTAATGATGCCGTCCCACTCACTCGTCGCGATGCGGGCGGAGAGCAGTTTGCGCTTGCGCTTGCTCATATCCTCCGAGGAGGCGAGCAGCATGCGGGCACCAGGATAGAGATGCAGGCACTCCCGGATGAACTGCTCCAGCATGTGATTGGGCACGACAAAGAGCGGCTTGCGGATGCGCCCGGCCTGCCGCAGCTTCATGGCGGCCGCCATCATGATGAAGGTCTTCCCAGCCCCCACGGCATGCGCCAGCAGCGTGTTGCCGCCGCTCATGATGCGCCAGACGGCATCGTGCTGGGCGGCGGTCAAGGTGAGATGGGCGGCCATGCCCGGAAAGCGCAGATGCGCGCCGCTAAAGGCGCGCAGCCGCAGGGTGTTCATGGTGTCGTTGTAGCGCCGCACCAGGCGCTCGGCCCGCGCCGGCTCTTTCCACAGCCACTGCCGAAAGGCCTCGCGGAGTTGGTCCAGTTTCTCGCGGGCGGCGAGCGTTTCGCCGAGGTTCACCACGGTGCGGCCGTCGCCGACGTGATCGCGCACGGTCGGCAGGCGCAGATTGAGCGCCAGGTCGAGGAGCCGCACCCCATCCACGCGGTTGGTGCCGTAGGTGGTGCGCATGGCGACGCTGGACTCAAAGTGCCACGAGGCGTCTACCGCCCACACGGCCTCGGCGGGCACGTGCGTGACGGTGAGTCGCCACCACGCACTGGCGTCACAGGTTTCCCGCAGAAAGGCCTCGATGTCGGCGGGCGGTATCCAGCCGGCCCCAAGGTTCGCCTCGATCTCGCCGGGCAGCAGGTCCGCCGGTTGGACGGGCGCAAGCGCCGCCACGTTGCGCGTAAAGCGCCCGCCGGCGCGCTGCGCGGCCTGGAGCTTGCGGCGCACGTTGCCCGACAGATACTGGTCCGCCGTCTCCCAGTGCCCGGTCTCCGGGTCCTCGTAGACCAGCGTGCCCAATTCCTGCAGCACCGTCTCGGCCGGCTGGCCGTAGAGATCGCTGATCAGCGGCACATCGACGCCGCCGGTCTGATCCAGCGACGCCAGCAAGGCCGCCTCAGCGGACGCGATCACGGCGGGGGCCGCCTCCGGTCCGACCACATCCTGGCGAAAGATCGCCGTGGTCCGGGCCGTGCCGTCGTCTTCGTCGTAGTCTTCGAGGGCCGCCACCAGCATGGCGTCCGGGTCATCGCGGAAGCGCGCCAGATTGGGCTGGCGGCGCTGCACGCTGCCGTCCTTCATGGCCGTCACCGTGGTCTTGCCGATGGGACCATGCGCCGCCACGAACAGCCGGTACTGCAAGTCCAGCAGCGCCCGCGCCTCCTGGCGCGCACTGCGCGGGGCCCCGGCCTGCTGGCGCCGCAGCACCTCACGGGCCTGCTCGCGCAGGCGAATGAGCGCCGCGACGCGCTGCCCCACCAGGCCGCTCTCCGCCGACAGCGGCCGGCCACTGAAGAGGACCTGCACGCCGCCCCGCCCGGCGCGCTGACAGATGGTGCCGTCGGTGTCCAGGTAGAGCCCGCCTTCGGCTAAGGCCGAGGCGCCGTCCGGCAACGGTCTGACGGCGGACACATCTTCCTCCGCCTCCACCTCCTCGGCGCTGGCGGAGACGGGAAAGACGCCCTCGGGCAGCAGGCTCACGGCCCGGAGCACGGCCAGCGCGAGGTCCTCGCGGCTCTCGACCGCGTAGCCGACGGGCTGGAGGACCGAGCCTTGGCGCGTCACGGCGCCGCACAGCATGCGTGGGTGGGCCAGAAAATAGGCACTGAAGGGCACCGGCACGCCGTCCACGTCCAGGGATGACGTCTGACACCAGTCGGGAACGGCGTCCGTCACGGCGTCCGGGTGCAGGTGCGTCTGGAAGATCACGAGGTCGGCGACAACGGCCGTGCCCTGGTCCTCGAAGGCCGCAGACGGCAGCCGGATGGCGCCCAGCAGGCGGGCTTTGCCGGCGACGAGTTCCCGACAGCGCGGCGAGAGCCGGTCCAGGAAGGAGTGGGTGATGACCAGGACGGCAATCCCCCCCGGCTTCACGGCGTCGAGCGCGCGGGCCAGGCAGACTTCATGCAGCGAGAGCCGAGACCCCTGATAGTCGTAGTGCACGTCCGCAAACGGCACGTTGCCGATGGCGGCGTCCAGGGTGCCCTCGGGGAGCTTACAGTAGGTCAGATCGTCTTGCCGGATATCGTGCTGCGGATAGAGTTGGAGGGCGATGCGGGCGGAGAGGCGGTCGAGTTCGACGGCGACGAAGCGCATGTCCTCGGGCGCCGCCTCCAGGAAGTGGCCGATGCCGCAGCCCGGCTCCAGGACGCGGGCCGTCTCCGGCACGCCGAGGCGGGCGAGGATGGCGAAGGCCGTCTGTATCACCAGATCGGACGTATAAAACGCCGAAAAGGTACTGCGGAGGATGGACTCATATTCCACCTCGGTCAGCAGATTCTGGAGCTGACGGCCGCGCTGCTGCCAGGCCGGGGACGGATACTGCTGCGTCTGCGGATTGGGAAAGAGGTGTAACGCGACGGGGCCGGCGCCCGGATAGGCGCGCAGCCGCTCACGTTCGGCGGGCGTGGGCGCGCTGCCGCGCTCCTCCACCGCCTTGAGGGTCTCGACGGCGCTGAGTAACGCCTCGGCGTGCTGCACGGGGGTGCTCATGATAGACTGCGCTCCTTGTCTGAAGTCCTGCTCGATGGTGCGGCGGGGGCACTGCTCCCACAGGCCCCCGCTCTCGCACGGCTAGAGATGGGTGTCTAACCCGGTTTCCCTCGTAAAACACGCCGGCAAGGCGTCGGCGTAGATGTCCGTACAGATGGCGACGGTTGCGACCTGTCCCTGACGCCCGACGCGCAGGAACTCTACGGTGTAGGTATCCATAGGCGTCAGGGTAATGCGGCAGACATTGATGCGGCCGCGTACGAACCCCGGCGTGCCGGGCAGCCGGAAACTGAGACTGTCCGCACTGCCGATCACGTTCGTGGCGCCGGTCATGGCGAGAAAGCGTCGGCCGCCGAGTTGCTCCAAGATGGTCCGGGCGACGATCTGAGGCATGGGTGTGGTGGGCATAGACCCTCCTGTCTGCTTAGGCACCTTTGAGATGCAGGCCGGTGAGATACCCGTAGGCCTCGCCGGTCTTGTAGATGAGCCGCCGCGGACAGCGGCCCTCGTAGACGGTGACCACGACCTGCGGCACCGTCTCTTCGACTTCCACGAGCGCGGCCATCTGCTGGCGGGTACTCCAGTCGTCATAGATGCAGCGCTCGTTCCGAAACGCCGTGAACCACCATCCGCGCGTCGTCAGCGGCATACTGGACATAGGGCTCCTTTGCGTGTCAGGGTTGTCGCCACTCCCACCGCCGGCACCTGGGGCCGCCGGCCGTAGGGATACCAGTCCCCGGCTGGGGACTGCCGCTCTCCGTGAGCGGGAGTGGTGCACACGAGGGCCGTGCGGGCCGCCTCACGAGGCGGGGGCCCGCCACACATGCAGCGTCGTCACCTGCCCGCGCTCATCCCGCCCGATCAGCACCGTCGCGCCACAGGCGAGGCAGCGGGCCACGCCCTCCGTTGTGGCGACGATCTCGACGCGGCCACAGCCGGGGCACGGCCGCCCCAGGTGAAAGGCGTCCGGCCAGTCAATGTCGCTCACGGCGCCCGTGGTCACCTCTGTCACGGTGCCGCCGTCGTAGTCCACGTACTTGTTGTGGTGCAGGCGCTGCACCGTAGCGCGGACATACGGCGGCAGGCAGTTGGGTTCGCGCCGGGCGTACTCCGTGGCGAGGGCATCGGCGTGTTCCGGGCTGTCGGCCCCCACGCTATAGGCGTCGACGTAGGTAAAGTAATGGCGCACTTCGTACTGCGGCATACGGTCGCTCCTCTAGCCGTGATAGGCGTCACGGCACTGTTTGTTGCAAAAGGCCCAGTCATAGTCGGATGCTTCTTCCCGTCCATCCGGCTCCCAGGCATACGAAAAGAGGCGGCGCGGCTCTTCGCCGCACCAGTGGCAGCGGCCGCCCCGGTCCGTGTTGGCATGCGTCCAGCGGCGATAGGCGCCGCGCGCAAAGGGGTCACGGGCGATGGTCGTACTCATCGGGGTTCCTTTCAGCCGCCGAGACGGCAGGCGAGGTGGTCATGCTGGCCGCGAAAGTGCGGCATCAAGCGCGCGGCCTGGGCCGCCGGGATCAGACTGCCGACCGTGACGAAGGGGAGCATCTCGGGCTCTAATTCCGTCGTCTCGCCGCTCACGGCGTCCAGAAACGTTAAGGCCCGGTCAATGCGGGCCAGCAGGCCACGGCGCTCGTAGAGCCGGGCTGTATGCACGGTGCACATAGCGGTCTCCTTCTCGGCGTGTGCCTTCCCTCCGCCGGTGTCTACTTTGGACAGACACCTGTAGGGCTACCGGGCCAGCCTGCAGGCCGACCCGTCCATCTCCGCTCGGCGGTTAGTCGTGATTGATACTGCCGCAGACGGCGGCGTACCGGGCGTACCGCTCGGCATCCGCCACACAGGTCAGATGGGGGTTGTCGTGCCCGCCGTAGCGGGCCAGGTACTCGGCTCCGCGCTTCGTGCGAAACGGGCCGATCACGTAGCGGTACTGACTGCCGTGGCTGGCCACGGTCGGCGTCGCCGTGGCACGGAACACCTCGCGCGCGCCACTCGGGGCGGCGCCGACGTAATAGCGTGTGCGCATAGGCTCTCTCCTCTCTGGTTAGGCCACGGCCGCCGGTGTCACGGGCGCCGTGGGCGCCGGCAACCCGACATAGGCCGTGCGGTGATACAAGGCGTGCGCGACGGAGCGAGCCGCCCGTACCGTGCGCGGATCCAGCAGGCGCTGCCACTGCCTGGACGAGAACGGACTGGGATAGGCCCGTGCCTCGGCGGGCGTCTCTAACCACGCCTCCAATTGCTGGCGCAGACTGGCTCTGAACGGCGAGCGAAACGTGCGCACGGCCAGGAGCTGGATGGCGGCGTAGCGCTGCGCTTCGCCCAGGCCCACCAGGCCGCGCTGCCAGCGCTCCGGCCAGGCCGCGTCACAGCCCGGCTGCCGCCACAGCCACTGCCAGGCGACGCGGCGGCACAGATACTCCGGCACACTCAGCCAGGCCGGCAGCCACATGGTCTGCACGGCGTACTGCGTCACCGGCACCAGGCGCCAGTCGTCGGCGTGCCAGCAGCACATCACGGTCGCCGTCTCGTCAATCACTTCGTCCGGCGCCAGTTCGCGCACCGGATCTTTGGGCGTGGTGCTCAGTTCGCCGAGCTGCTCAAAGAGCACCCGGCGCGGCGTCAGGGTATGCATAGGCGTCCTTTCGGGGGTGTGGGCCGTGTCTCAGGCCGTGTGATTCCCAGGCTTTTGCTTCTACCTATGGACCAAAAAAAAGACCCGGCCAGGCACGGCACGAGGGATGGTCCCCCGCCGTGCCCAGCCGGGCCGCGCGCTCCTACGGCGTCTGTGCCGCGAGGGCTAGCGCAGGACGGCGCCGTGCGCCAGTGCCGTGGCATAGGCCTCCATGACCGGCCCGTGGGCCACGGTGAGCCCGGCCAGATCACACATTTTGTCCAGCCACAGCCGGAGCACCGGATGGCTGTTGACATACGCCGTGCCTTCCCCCTGCTCCCGGGCCTCCGCCCAGACGGCGTCAGCCACGGCCGGCAGGGAGTGGATCAGGCCGCTCAAGTTACAGGCGTTTTGGATATCCACGGCTTCTTGCCAGAGGTCTTGCTCCATGGTCCGTTCCTTCTCATAGGCGTCACTGCTGGTCATGGTCCGTTCCTTCCCGCGAAAGGTTGTTTGGCTTTTCCCTGTAGGCACACAAAAAGGCCGGCACCGGCGCAAGGCGTGTGCCTCACCCCGGTGCCGGCGTCTGGCCTAGGCCGCGACGGAAGCCGCGGCCTTCTCCATGAGCGCGTGTTCCTGCCGCGCCCGGCAATCGTCGACGATGTGGTCAATGTAGCGGCGTACGGCTTCCATGCCGCCCGTCAGTTCCCGGTAGTCCTTGTATTGCCAGCCGGTTGTGCCGTCCGGCACCTTCACAAAGACGCGCGTGATCCCCGTGGCTAAGAGCACGTAGACCACGTACTGGCCGAGCGATTGCGGCTGGCCCGTGGTCTGGACTTGCTTGTCGAACGCGGTGCTGGCCTTCTTTAACTGCTGGTGCCAGCGCTGCACCGATGCGAGGGTTTGCAGCCCGGAGTCGGGTTGAAACCCGTAGGCCATGCCGTAGCCGCCGCCGCCTTCCGTCTTGAGATGGCCGTAGTACCCCTCGACACCAAAGCCGTACCACGGTGTCTCAGAGGACCACCACAACTGCTCGGTTGGGCAATCGTCATACCCCGCACCCTCCTTGACGCCGGCAAAGCGGCCCGTTAAGATGCCGCGCAATGAGCCGTCATAGCGGGGGGTTTCGGTCATTTCCAGGTGTAGGACGATTTCTTTCTTGTCCATTGCCGTTCTCCTTTGGTTTGCACTATCCCGTACGCAACAGTGCGTACACTTCCAGGCAAAAAAAAAGACCCCGACAAGGAACGGGGTCTTCCCGTCCCTTATCGGGGTGAACTATCCGTTACGCGGCCATTTTGTGGGCACAACCCGGTGCACTGCACCCTGCAGCAGTGCACGTGTTGCGATTGATCACTTGGAACCCCTTTCGACTATCACCGTCGGGAATGAGAGCCCTTGTGATGTCTGCAGGGATGGTTCCGGCCCGGAACATCTCGTGTGCTCGGTTAATGAGCGCTTGCCGTTCGGGAGTGATACGCCCCCCCCCTGGATTGGCTGTTGTGGGTGCAGTCCCTTCTCCCGAGGTTGTGGGTGCCTTGGGTGCCTTGGACCCCTTGGCCTTGCCAGTGCCATGCACCCAGACATAGCCACAACCCCGCGCTTCATCAAACGCTGCTAGTGCCTCGACACCACCAAGATACAGCTTGGCGCGCAGTGCGAGATAGCGTGCACCCAACGGATGCACCACTCGCACAATTTGCGCTTGCGCCAGCTTGCGTGCTTGCACTTGGAGATCAAGCGCTTGTGCTTGAAGTTGCGCTGCTGTTGCCAGCAATTCTGTGGCAATCAGGGGTACCAGGTTTGCCTGCTCGCGTAGTAGCTTGACCTTCGCCAACAATGCATGTGCTTGCGCAGAGAGCGCAGCCGGCGTGACTTCCGATGCACCCTCGACTTCCTCGACTTCCTTCACTTCCTTCACTTCCTTCACTTCCTCGACTTCCTCGACTTCCTCGGCTTCCTCTTCCTCGACTTCCTCGACTTCCTCGACCTTGCCCGCAGCGTGTATCTTGGGTGCTTGATCAGCTATGCGCCGCTCTGCTACCTCGACAGTCAGCCAACTGGCCTTGACTGCCTTGATGAGATCACGGCCATGGCGCGCGCACAGTCCTACATAGAGCGTTTTGCCTTCCTCACCCTCATACGCTGCGACGCCTTGTGTGTCGTTGTCGCACAGTAAGCCGTTGACTGCTGCCTGTTGGCATTTTACTGGGATACGCTTTTCCATTGTGCTTACTCCTTGACTCTCCTACTCGTTTGGAACCTCCTGAAGTGATTTCGCCCCTAGCCGGGGTTGACTGCCCATACCCATGGGCAGCTCTTCAGAGAGACGGCATTAGTCTCTAATCACTCGAAAAACACCAAGGGGGAGTCCACGTGGACTCCCCCTTGACGACGTGACGACAGCCTACAGACGATTGGCATTGTGCGCTGCAAGTGCAGCCAATCGCCTTGTCGGGAATACATGGAAACGCGAGCCAAAACAGTTGTGCTCTGAGTCCCATACGGCATAGAGTTTTTTGCCAATACGACGTGCGTAAAACCTCATGACACTTTCCTCCCTTGCTTCTGAAGGAGCGCTGCCCTCTCGGATAAGCCTTGTGCATCGCGCAACAGTGCTTGCGCTTGCCTCACTGCTGGTGTTGTGCGAGGGATACGTATCCGACCTTGCCGGAACCTTGCCGGCCCAAGTGTTTCGACAAGCGTATATCCCAAGGTCTGGTACTGCTGTACGTGGGGTAATTCGAGCTTGGCTGCTACGACTTCTCCCCCTTTGGCATAGTGGCTTGCGCCGTAACAATGCACGACAAACCCTCGATCTAACCGTTGCTGTTCGCTCTTGTCCAAAGTAATCGTGATATCGCGCTTGCCTTTGTAGCAGTACATCGTTACCTCCTCCTGTGTGTCTATTTCGTTGCATTCCAGCAACTTCTCTGAGTGTGCTCCCTACACACCTCTAGGGGTTCCCCCCGATAGACCATTGCTCTTGTACGGTTGACATACACTATCAGCGTAGGATAGTTCTACCCAGGAGATGCATTGCAGTTACTCCTAGGTCGCCGTGGATTTACCAGTATGCCCTCATCCCGGCATCCTTTGATGCTAGAGGGTAGTCTGCTGTCCATGACTCGCGGGATTACGTTGGCTGCCAGCTCTGCATAGCTTCGTTCGGGTGCAAGCGACTACTGTTGTAGTCTCCCCTATGCGCCGACACCGTTGCCGCTTTCCTGTTTTTCGTGCGTAACCAGGGTTGTACAGTGAAACCCCGCTTGGTACATACTGTCCCTATGCCGATACAAGCCATAGAAGCACTATGATCATCCCAAGCATGTAGCGCGCTATCCCCATAGGGATATGCGCATCTTGATAAATAGCTCGTCTACCCGATAAGAAGCTCATCATGACACCTCCTGTCGAGATAGATCCCTAGCCCAAAGGGTACTAGGGTAAAGATGCAAAGAGCATGTGCAAGGGGTCCACCCAAGCACAACTACGATATGCTGTAAATGTACCGCGTAAAAATGCACTTGAATAGGGGTAAAATGCATTTTTCTACGAAAAAAAATGTAGTTTGTTAGATATAGCATGCATAATTGCATGATAGCGAGAATAATGCTATGCTTTAGAAGGACTTAGCGTGTGAGCTAGCGGAAATAGGACTAAGACGGACAGATTATAATGTACTATAGGGGGGTGTGTATGCCTGCCACTAATACTGCTGAAGTACGTCCAGTCCAAGGACACCCAGGGGAAAAGGTCTTGCTTCTGCGCAATCGATTAGGGTGGACTCAGCGGCAGCTCTCTAGCCTCTCCCATGTCAGGATCGATACCATCAGGAGAGTCGAGCAAGGGTTCGATATTCGTCCTACAACGCTCCAATCCCTCGCTACTGCCCTGGGGACTACCCTGGCCTACTTGTATACCCCTATCGAGTAGCGCGCCAGTATGCCTCTAGAGCACCCCTAGAAGCGCTCTCAGGACATGCTAGCGAGGTAGCCAGAGGAAGATCGGGGGAAGTCTGCGCTCGCGCCTATCATCGCCCTAGAGCCGAAGCATCAAGGTATGCCTGCCCAAGGTACGCCTACAACGAAGCGTTCATAACCCCACTGAGACCCCACTGAGACCCTAGGGAGACCCTAGAAGGATACCTGCCCAGGGTAGACCTAGGATGCCAGTACTCCCCCACTCAGACCCTAGGGACATCCTCGAGCGATGTCTGCCTAGAAAAGTAGGTCTTGCACAAGGGGAGGATATCCCCATGCATTGCCCTAAATGTCCACACGAGGTATACTATGGGTACACCTGGTAGGGATATGTGTAATGATATAGGATGTACTATGGATAGGCTGGTTGGCGAGGGAAGGATCGAGGCAAGGGACACGTGCGTAGGTTCCCTCTCCCAATACCCTGTATGCCTCACCACAGCGCCCACAGTGCCCTTGTCTGCCCTTACCCTACCTACCCACCTAGCGCATAGGTGGGTGCCTCTAGGAGCCCTTGCGCGCGTTCTTCTTCCTTATATATATAGGGTGCCTCTAGAGAGCGATCTTCTTCCTTATATATATAGGTGCCCCTGGAGAGCCTACCTCGATACTCGATACTCGATACTCGATAGCTGGATGTGGAACCCAGACCCAGACCCAGACCCAGACCCAGACCCAGACCCA
>Ga0126383_10000317_pt1 | contig 25691 bp, 35 predicted proteins | sample PanSoiMetPlot_35_FD_96882 | JGI IMG/M metagenome (GOLD analysis project Ga0126383, IMG submission 96882) | Tropical forest soil microbial communities from Panama - MetaG Plot_35 | ecosystem: Environmental > Terrestrial > Soil > Tropical forest > Bulk soil | place: Panama | collected 2016-02-17
GGCACGCCGAAGACGCTCGAAACCTCGCAGGAGGAGCTGATCGCCGAGGCGCGCGAGTACCGCGACGCCGGCCTGCTCGTCGAGATCGACTACGACGAGAAGGAATCGACGACGATCAACCAGCACACCGGCAAGCCCTACGTCAACCGCTACTACAACGGCGCCTCGGCGGCGAAGGAAGCCGATGACGAGGTGGCCGCACGCGACGGCCGGCGCGAGTACGGCTGGAAGACCGATCCCGACGACGCCTGGCGGATCTCGCTCTCGGTCGGGCTGGAACGTGCCGTCGAGCTGCTCGGCCAGGGCGCCCCGGAAGACGACGTCTGGAAGCTCGGCCACAGCCTCGCTACCAAGCTCTACACGACGCCGAAGCCGGGCGTCGCGCCCGAGTCGATCGAGTTCGGCGACAAGCCGGCGAGCGAGACGACGGCGAGCGAGCCGGCCCCCTACATCGACGACGACTGGCCGCCGCGTGAGTAGAGCGCCGACCGCGCACGAGCTCGTGAAGGCGGTCCGCGCCGGCGGCGGCCGGATCTTCCGCACCCGCGAGCCGGGCGTCGTCTTCGTCCTGACGACGGACGCGACCCTCTCGGCGCGCTTGCAGCGGCTCGGCGGCTCGCCGCACGTCCCGCCGGGGATGCCGAGGGCCGGCCTCGCCGAGATGGACGCCTCGGTGCCGCCCGGCGGCTACCAGAAGGCCCGTAACGGCAGCCTCGAATGGGACATCGTCCTGGGCGGGATCGCGCTCGAAGGCCAGGAGACGCTCTGGGAGGCCGCCGGAAAGGCCTCTGCGGGCACGGCCGAGCAGCAGCCGACCAGCTTCAACCTGCCGATCAAGCATTGGTCGCCGTCGTCGCTCTCGATGCTGCGCCGCTGCCCCCGCCAGTGGCAGGAGCGCTACGTCAAGGGCCGCAAGGAGCGGCCGGCCGAGGCGCCCGTCGTCGGCACGACCGTGCACGCCGGCCTGGAGCGGAACTTCCGCCAGAAGATCGAAAGCCACGAGGACATCCCGGTCGCCGAGCTCGTCGAGTGGTACGACGACCAGGGCTTCGCCGAGACGGTCGAGGCCGAGCAGGAGCGCCGCGGCTTCGAGGTCTACTGGGACACGGTCGGCAAGGACGGCAAGCCCGACCTCGACTCGATTCGCGCCCGTGGCCGGAAGATGCTCGGCGCCTACTCGAACAAGGTCTCGCCGCGCATCCAGCCCTCCGCCGTCGAGTCGTTCGTCTCGGTCGACTTCGGCATCTCGGTGCCGGTCGAGGGCCGCGCCGACCTGATCCGCGAGGCCGAGCCGATCATCGACTGGAAGACCGGCAAGCGCGCCCGCAAGAAGCCGCAGGAGAGCTGGCGCATCCAGGGCGCCGTCTACCAGGAGGCCGTCGGCCGGCCGATCGAATTCCACTCGGTCACCGCGACCGAGTCGGGCAGCGTCTCGATCTGGACGCCGCTGGAAGCGCCCGAGCTGCTCGTCGAACCGACGCCGAGCGAGCGCGCCGAGATGCGCCGCACGCTGGCGACGATCGAGGCCGAGGCCTGTCTCTACATGCAGCTCTACGGCCCCGACGAGCCCTGGCCGACGCACGGCCGCTTCCACGAGTACGCCTGCAACTACTGCGGATTTCGCTCGGGGTGTCCCGCCTGGGAGGACACGTGACGGAGCCGACGGTCACGGCCACCTTCGAGGAGTGGCGGACGATGCTCTACCACTTCTGGCTCTACTGCCACGCGCCCGAGACGGCGATTCGCGTCCAGGTCGGACTGGACGATCTCGACGATCTCGATCTGCCCGTGGAGACGGCCAACGAAGCAGCCGAGCAGGTGACCGAGTTCCTGCTCGCCTTCTACTTCGTCGGGAAACGCCTCGATGAGGAGGAGGTTTGACGTTGGCGATCGGGATCATCGTCGCCTTCGTCGCCGGCTGGCTCGGGCGCGACCTCTGGGACTTCTGCGTCGAGATGATCGAGCTCTACCGGGAGCAGCGCTAGATGCCGGCCTCCAGCGTCCCGAACAAGCACGGCTTCGGCTACCTGAACGGCTGCGAGACCTGCCACGAGGACTTCTCCAGCGTCAAGATGTTCGATCGCCACCGGATCGGCAGGTTCGAGTACACCCACAGCCAGGGCCTCCGCTCCGAACCGCCCGTCGAAGACGGCCGGCGCTGCCTCGACGAGGACGAGATGCGCGCCAAGGGCTGGGACCGGGATGAGCGCGGGCGCTGGGCAGATCCCGCCGAGATCGCCCGCACCACCAGGGACTTCGCCACACGGGCACCAGGACGTGCGCGGACGCGATCTCAGGCCCTCCGGGGGGCCGGGTGAGCCAGGACTTCCCCCGCTCGATGACGCTCGGGGAGGCCGAGAAGATCCTCGGCCGGCTCGTCTGGGAACCCGGCGGCGCGATCTGTCCGCTCTGCCGCCAGCACGCCCAGGTCTACAAGTGGTCGCTCTACTCCACCGCCGCCCACGCGCTGATCCTGTTCCTCAGACTCGGCGCCCGCAAGACGCCGATCCACACGAGCCGGATCAAGGACCTCGGCCACCGCGGTCAGGGTGACATCAACAGGCTGCGGCTCTGGGGATTCGCCGTCGAGGAGCGCGTCCGCCGCCCCGACGACGGCCGCGCCGGCTTCTGGTGGATCACGAGCAAGGGCGAGGACTTCGCGCAGATGCGGATGACCGTCCCCAAGCACGTCTGGGTCTACGCCACGCGCGTGCTCCGCCACGAGGGCGACCCGATCACGATCGAGGACGCGCTCGGAACGAAGTTCAACTACCGCGAGCTGATGGACGGCAACTGGGGCGACGGCCACGAGCCCGACGTCGGCGGCGACGACGAGGACGACGAAGAGTGACACTGCCGCCGATCGGCCCGCAGGTGCGCTCGCTGCCAGGCGGACCGGCGTACACCGTCGGCCCGCGCTGCTCGCACTGCGGTCTCTTCGCCGATCACGCTCACCACATCTTCCGCCGCTCGCGGCAGGCGGGTGGTTCCCGTACTCCCGCCGACTGGATCGAGATCGACGGCCGCATCGTCGCTAACAAGACGCCGCTCTGCTGGGTCTGCCACAACGCCGTCACCGGCGAGATCGGCGGCCACAAGTCTGCGATCCGTTACGACCAGGGCCTCTTCGTCTGGTGCAGGGTGCTGACCGACGAGCACTCGGTCGTGACCGGCTACGAACCGGAGCGCCCGCTCGCACCCCAACCTCCCACCCCCGAGTCACTCGCTACCACCCCGCGAGACTCCGGCGACTCCGGGGTGTCGGAGAACGCCTGCCCGTTCTGCGGGCAGACGAAGCGGCGGCGCCCGACCGTCACGCGCTCGCTCGGGCGCCGCCGCAAGTCCTGGCGGATTTTGGTCCCTGACGACGCCGAGGACGGCGCCGAGGTCTTGGACACGCTCGTGGACGACCTCGGGCTCGTGCTCGGGATCGAGCCGGACGGCACCGGGCGCTACTACGTGATCGTCCCCGCCCTCTACTACGCCCACCAGGACAAGGTGCGCTTCGCCGAGTCGTTCGAGGGTGTCGGTGGGTAAGGCGAAGCTGCATCCGCGCTCGCTGCTCACGACCGACGACCAGGTCGAGCTCTACCGCGCCCAGATGGGCGACGAAAAGACCCAGCGGCAGACGCGACTTGCAGACAACGAGGCCGGCCGCTGCACCTGCGAGCCGACGAAGGTGAAGCGCCGCTGGGCCGACACACCCGACCACGCGCTGACACGCACCGTGCACGAAGCGAGCTGCCCACGTTGGAAGCTCTGGATGTCGGAGGCACGACCGAGGAGCGAGGGATGACGTGGCCGGTGTACTTCGTCGTCACCGTGCTCTTCGTCTTCTTCGTGCTCAGCGGGCCGAGGAGGCGCGGGTGAACGACCGCTTCGTCGTCGGGCACGTCACCGGCTATCCGATCACGCCGGCCACGATCGCCGACCCGAGGAACGGGCGCGAGAAGACGATCTGGTACGTCTGGGACAGCGCGATCGGCTACGAGATCGTCGGCGAGTTCCGCAACAGAGGCCACCGCTACGGCGTCAGCTCCGGCGAGGAGCAGGCGCGCACGCTCGCCGAGGAGCTGAACCAGAAGTGCATGTGACCGAGAAGCTCTGCTCCGGCCCTGCGCACGCCGAGCCGACACGGCTACCGATCGACCACCAGCACTGGAACTTCCACAAGTCGGGCCGCTACCAGGGCAAGCCGGTCTCGCGCTGCAAGGCCTGCCAGAACTGGGCGAAGCTCGTTCACAAGGACGGCCCGCACGGACTGACGGCGGCGGCGGCGGTACTGCCTTATCTGAAAGAGCTGCTCGAACGCTGCGGCTCCTACGACCAGATGGAGCGCCGCTACCGGATCAACGAGACGACGACACGGGACCTGCTGACCGGCGTTCAGGCGCGCGTTCAGAAGAAGACGGCCCAGCGCATCCTGGCCGCGCTCGCCGAGCAGCGAAAGCTCGATCGCAACGGCCACGCGATGACCGACCGCTATCGCTCGAAGCTGGTTGCGAACGCCGTCCGCGACAAGAAGATGATGGACGGCTACGCGACATGAGGGTGGTCGTCTCCGGCAGCCGCGAGTGGGGCAAGGAACCGTCCGACTCCCTGCGCGTACACGCCCGCATCTCCGAGCTGCCGCAGGGAAGCGTCGTCGTCCACGGTGACGCGAGCCGCGGCGCCGATCGGATGGCCGACAAGGCAGCACGCCGCTACGGCTACAAGGTCGAGCGCCACCCCGCCCCCTGGCAGATGCTCGGCAAGCGCGCCGGGATCGTCAGGAACGTCGAGATGCTGGACACCCAGCCCGACCTCGTGATCGCGTTCTGGGACGGCGAGAGCCGCGGCACGGGACACATGATCCAGGCCGCCCGCGAGCGCGGCATCCCCGTCGAGGTCCACGCCCGCGATGAGTAACCGCGAGCGCCAGAAGGGCCTCTTGGGCGAGCGCGAGATCAAGCACGTCTTCGCCTCGCGTGGCTGGACGATGCGCGGCCTCGAAGGCCAGGGCGACCACATCGCGCTGAAAGAGAAGTGGTTCACTGCCGAGCTTCGCTCGTTCGCCCTCCACATCGAAGCCAAGCGCCAGGAAAGGCTGGCGCTCCCTGCGTGGCTGCGTCAGGCGTCGGAGGAAGCGCCGGACGGGACTGTGCCCGTTGTCGTCTTCCGGCAAAACCGCGAGCAGTGGTACGTCGCGCTCTCGCTCGCCGACTTCCTGGAGCTTGTCGGATGACCGAGCGCGAGTACCGGCTCGTGAACGAGAACTACCGGCTGCGCGCCGAGCTGACGCGCGAGCAGGGAAAGCTCCGCAACGTCCGCGCCCGAATGCGCGCCTGGCGTGAGAGGGAGCAAGTCGCACTCGAAGAGCTGCGCGCCGCGCAGAACGAGGTCGCACAACTGCGCCGCGACCAGCTCCGACTCGAAAAGGAAGTGCAACGCGAGTCGGCCTGGCGGCGACAACCCGCTGTCAAATGGCCGACCACATCAAGTGTCCGCCGTTTTTCGCAACGTACGTTCGTATCGACTCCGGCAAAGCCGCTCATAGAGCCAAATCCGGGAAATGGTCAGACCAAGTGAACCGAGTTATCCACAGCGTTGCGCAGACGACGAACGACGGCGACTCTAGAAAGGAAATGGGACGCGACGCTGCTCGCTCGACGGCCGTGCCGCGCCCCACATAGGTGTAGCACCCAGGAGAACCCACGGTGAAGACCACGCCCCGTTCCGATCGAGCCGGAGGGGAATCGCAAAAGGTGGCACTGGACCGTCGCACGGGGTGAGTCCAAAGGGGACTGCATCGTCAAATCGGAAAAACGCGGAGACGCCTTGTGTACGTGACCCAGCAAGCAGCCGAGCACGAAAGCCCTTCCAGTGCGAAGCAAAACCGCCGACGCCCGCCGCCGCTTGAAAGAGCGGGGTAACGCCAGCCCTACGCCGAAAAGGAGACCACACCCCCTTGGAGCCAAATCACGACGACGGCGACGGCGAAGATTTCGAGTGGGGCGAGATCGGCGAGCAGTGGTTCGTGGACGACCCGACGTTCGTGACGCTGCTCGACTCGATCAGGGCGCTGCCCGAGGCGGAGCAGCGGCGCGTGGCGAGGGTGATCGAGCGCGTCGTCGAGGACCTGCACGAGATCGCGGAGCTGATCGCCGATGCTCGGGATTGACGAACTGGGCCTGACGCCGATCCAGGTGAACGAGGTCAGGAACGCCGACCAGAATCTCGTCGTCGCCTGGCTCGCCGCGGCGAGCGCGCCGGGCGTCAAGTCGCCGACCGGCCTCTTCCTCGCCGGGATCAGGAGTGGACAGACACCCGGCGTCGTCGCCGACGCGACGCGCGCGCGCAAGACGAGGACGGCGATGGCCTGGATCAGGAACGTCGGCGCGATCGTCAGCGAGAGCGAGATGATCGAGGAGCTCTTCGACGGCACGAACGCGCAGCTCGCGCGCTGGCGCTCGGACGAGGAGCTGCGCGAGCAGATGAACGAGGCGTGGCGAGCCCAGCAGTGAGCGAGCCGCTCTCGGAGGCGCTGCTCTCGGCGCTCGCGCCGGCGCTGCGCGAGCTCGTGCGCGCCGAAGTGAAGAAGGCCGACTTCGAGTGGCGCTGGCGCACCGCCGAGCAGGCGGCGGAGCTCCTGGACATCTCGCCGGAGGCCGTGCGCTCGCGCGTCCGCCGCGGCAGCCTGCCCGGCAAGACGCTGGCCGGCCGCGTCTTCGTCGATCTGCGCGAGCTCGATCGCAGGCTGGAGTCCGTCCGCTGACCTATGCTACCCTCAGTGCCACCTAACCGAAAGAGGCCGGGCGAGCGCGAACTCCCCGGCCGTGACCACCACAAGGAGGTGCCCCAAGTGGCAGCAGGACAGCGTACTCCACTCGACACGAGGCGCTACCCCGGCCTCGTCAAGCGCGACTCGAAACGCGGCGTCGTCTGGGAGCATGTGCAGTGGAACTCCGCCGAGAAGAAGTCGATCCGTCGCCCGCTCGGCGTCGGGCTGACCCAGAAGCAAGCGATCGAAGCCTGGGAGAAGCAGCGGCCGGAGGTTCGGCAAGCCCGTGGACGCAGCTCGAAGCGGATGACCGAGATCGCCGACAGCTACTTCGCCCGCGTCGACAAGAGACTGGCGCGACCCACCCAGAGCAGAGACCCACGCTATGGCAACAGACGCCGTCGCGGCATCGGTTCGCAGGCAACCCGTAACCAGTACTTCACTGATTGGGAGAAGTACGTCGAGCCGGCATTCGGCAAGATGTACGCCCACCAGATCGAAGCCGAAGACGTGCTCGAATGGCTCGACTGGCTCTGGGAGCAACCGGGTCGCAGCGGCGACACGTTCTCCGGCTCGACCGTCAACGGCAAGCTGACCGTCCTGCGCGTGCTCCTGAACGAGGCGCAGCTCCAGGGCGCCGTGGACTTCGACGTGTTCCGTCGCATCCGCCCCGAGGATTTGCCTGACCAGGCGCCACGCGAAAGCTACGACGCAAACGCGCTCCGCATCCCCGAACTGCTGAAGCTGATCGCCGCCGCCGACGACGAGCACAAGCGCAACCTGATCGTCGTGCTCGCCTACACCGGCATGCGTCGCGCAGAGGTCGTCGCGCTCCAGTGGGGCGAGGTCGCCGTCGCCGAGAAGATGCTGAAGCTCGCCAAGTCGTTGGCGCCGCTGGAGCGCGGTCAGGACGCGCGGCGGATCGACCTGAAGGGGAAGTGGAAGCGCACGGTCGTGACGCTGCCGCGCACGGTCGAGGCGTTCGGCTCCGAGTGGGCGACCGCGACCGAGCGCGGCTTCACCGGCGACCGCGACTACGTGTTCACGAGCGACATCCCCGGCCGGCCGCATGACCCCTCCTACGTCACCGACATCGTCAAGGAGGCAGCGGAGGCCGCGGGCCTGGAGGGCGTCACCCCGAGGACGCTGCGGCGGACGACGGCGACGATCTTCGCACTCGCCAAGATCCCACCCCACCTCGCCGCCCGCATGCTCGGCCACTCGCCCGAGGTCTACGACAAGAACTACGTGCAGCAGTACCGCGATCTCGAAGAGCACGAGGGCATCATCGAGGCGCTCGGCTTGCTCGGCTTCGGCGACCTGGAGGAGGAGGCATGAGCGAAGAAGACGAGAAGCGCGGCTTCGAGTTGCGCGAGCGGATCGAGACACTGCTGCGCGTGCTGGCGACAGTCGAGGACCCGCACGACGTTCTCTACTTCGTCGAGCGGCTCGCCGAGCGGATGCGCGAGGAGCTCTGGCATGGCGTGCACGAAGACGACGAGACGTAGGACCCTCCGGGGTCTTGCGGTAGCGATGGAGGCCCGCTTCGGCGGGCCTTCGTCGTCTCTGGAGACAACAGGCTGTAGCCTGCGCAGGCAAAACTCGCCCCCTACTAACCCCCTTTTGTCAGCCCTGGAAACAGAAAAGCCCCGGTTTGCGGGGCTTTTCTTTGAGCGGGCGGCGGGTCTCGAACCCGCGACATTCAGCTTGGGAAGCTCGTCCTAGTTGTCACAACGGACTTCCCCGCAGATCAAAATCCCTGCAAACGAGCTTTTCGCTCCGAGTCGTGTGTCACTGCGCGTCACCGCAAACCGCCTCCAACTCGCCCCCTACTCGCCCCCTTTGGGCCGGAATCCTTTTCTTCCCCTTCTCCGGTCTGATAGGGTCGTGAGCGCGGTTGCCGGGGCACCGCCTTTGGAGAGGAACAGCGCCCCGGCGCAAAGGAGGGTAGCGATGAGCCACATCGAGAAGGCCGCGAGCTACATCACGCGCGGCGCTGAGTTCTACCGCAAGGCCGCCATCGAGCTGACGGCGGCCCGAGAAGAGGGCTACACCTGGAAGACGATCTCGGAAGGCGTCGGTCGCTCGCAGTCGTGGTGCAAGGAGCTAGTTGCAAAGGGTAAAAGCGGCCAGTATTCAGCGCCGTTCGCGGGCGAATACGGCGGCGTCAAAACGAGGTTGACGACCTCAATGCTGAAGGACGCTCCGATGGAGGAGATCGAGCGGGTAATCGAGAAGTTGCCGCGTGAGCGGCGCAATCAGATCGGCCGGGCCTTCGACCACCCCTACTCGACGGCTCGGGCCGACTTCGCCGACCGCGAGCGCAACCTGAGCGAGCGGGAGAAGCAGGAGCGCGAGGCCGCAGTCGAGCAGATCACGAAGCCGGCCCGGCAGATGGTCGCCGACTTCGGTTCGATGACGATCGTGAACCACTTGGAGACGGCGCTGGAGAAGCTGAGCGAGCTCGTCGCCGACAGCAGTCTCAGCACGAGGGCGGTGAGACAGATCGACCGAGCCTACGAAGCCCTCGGGGCAGAACTGGAAGTCGCCCGCGCACTCGTCGGAATCGAGCGCTGAGATGGGTCTCTCGCAAGCCAAGATCAAGGAGCTACTGGCGAACAACCGCTCACGCTGGGAGGTGCTGGAGGACTGGCTACTCGAAACCGAGCCGGAAAAGTTCACGAACGCCCAGCTCTCGAAGTCGCTGAAACTGCCGTCGGCGGCGGCGACGCGCATGATCCGTGCCTACCTCGATGTGCAGCGGCGCGAGAACTCGGAGACGCTCTACGTGCTCAAGCGCCAGGGCAAGACGCGCTGGACGATCTGGGTCGTGCACAACCGCAAGGGCCAGGACCTGCTCGACGAGCAGCTCTTCGACGACCTGAAGACACGCGTGATGGACGCCTACGTGCCCGACACGAGACGGCTGGCCGAGCTGGAGCCGAGACTGCGCCGGCGCTGCGAGCGCAGAATCGACTGGGCGATCAACACCCTGATCGGCAGCGTCCGTGTAATCGTGGACGACGCTTTCGAGGGCGAGTAAGCCCCTAGGAACGGGAAAAGGAGGGGCGCCGAAGCGCCCCTCACCCGTCTACTGGAGTCGGTCGCCGGACCGACGATGCTGAGCTTACTGCACCGCATATGCTTCAAGTGATGAAGCTCTGCGAGTGCGGCTGCGGCCTCCCGGCGCCGATCGCCAAGATGACCGACGCGAAGCGTGGCTACGTCAAAGGCCAGCCACGCCGCTTCATCCACGGGCACTACGCGCGCGGGCGCAAGCACACGCCCGAGACGATCGAAAAGATGCGCAACGCGCAGCGCGCCGAGAAGCATCCGCTCTGGAAGGGAGAAGCGGCCGGGTATTCCGCCATTCACGTCTGGGTGCGAAACAACTACGTCAAGCAGGGCCGCTGCGAGACGTGCGGGAAAGAGGGTCGCACCGAGTGGGCCAACGTCAGCGGGGAATACAAGAGGGTCAGGGAAGACTGGATCGAGCTTTGTCGCCCCTGTCACGTCCAGCGCGACGGTCTCGCTAAGAACCTTGGCGTATACCTACGTGGAGGTGCGTGAGGTGATTACCCCACCCAGGGGCATCGGTATTGAAAATCACTTGATACGGACCGACGTTGTAGCCGCCGCCGGTCTGCTGGCGGGCCTGCGCCGCCGGCATCCCGGCCGCGATCAGCGCGTCCTGGCCGAGCTGGATCAGCGTCTTGCCGCTCGACGGGATGTCGGCGGCGTTGCCGGTCCAGTGATCGGACTGAGTGCCGTTGACGGTCAGCTCGGAGTGATTTGTACCGGTGCCGATCGTCAAGGGCTGCCCGGCGAGGCCGGCGACCTGACCGACGAAGCTCAGTACGGCCGGGTTCGTCGAGACGCCCTTGCGGTCGGCGCCCGGCGCCAGTGACACCCTCCCCATCGCCGTCGTCGGTAGGGCCGCCACGCCCAGGGGTCCTCCTGCGAACGCAGCGGATGGGGACGACGACGGCGACGAGAGGGTCGCTCCCATCAGCGCCTGGTTGACAGCCTCGGGCGACTGACCGAGCGTGCTGATCAGCGCCGCCGCGATCGGGTCGCCCCCGGACGACGGCGCTCCGAAGGACGGCACCCCACCGAGGGGAAGAGTGTTCGCCGGAGCGCCGCCCTTCTTCCCTGCCGCCGACATGATCTTGCGGACGTAGTCGTAGGTCTGGCCGCCGGCGAAGTTCGGGTCGAGGTACTTGTCGGGCTGGCCGGAGTTGTAAGCCGAGAGCGCGCGCTGATAGCTGCCGTACTTGCGGACCGAGGAGGCCATCTCGTTCGCTGCCCACCTGAGCGAGGCGACCGGGTCGGTCGCATCGACACCGGGGTGGTACTTCGGGACGATCTGGGCGATCCCGACGGCGCCGGCGCCAGAGCGGGCCGTCGGGTCGAAGCCCGACTCCTGGCTGATCTGGGCGCTGAAGATGCGCGGGTCGATCCCGGCCTGGGCGGCGAAGGTGTTGGCGAGCTCGCGGTAGTTCGGCTGCTGGCCGCGGTAAGGCAGCGTCGAGAGGTTGGGCCTCTGGCCGCGCCAGGGGAGCGTGCGGACGTTAGGGGGCACTCGTCGTCTCCGTCTTCGGCGTAGCTGCCTTCCGTAGTGCGCCGAGCTCGTTGCGGTAGAACCACTGCTCGGCGATCGAGTCGCGGGCGTGACTGATCTGCGCGTCCGATGCGTTCGCGTAGTTGGCGGCGGCGGCGTCGGCGTCTTCCTGCGAGAGCTTGCCGAGCTTGACGCCGAGGTTGAGGTCGGCCTTCAGCCGGTCGAGGTCGGAGGCTCCCTTCGACAGCGACGAGTAGGCGGCCTTGCGCTCGTCATCGACCGAGAACATCTGCTCGATCGTCTGCCGGCCCTCGTCGCTGATCGTGCCGCCGTTGGCGATGATTCCCTTGATCGCATTGGCCGCTCCGGTGCTCGGCTTCTTGCCGTAGGTCTGCATCCCGAGCCCGACCGAACCGACGCCGTAGCCGCCGAAGGCGGCGGCGAGACCGTTCAGGCCTCCGTGCTGGGCCTTGTAGAGGTCGTAGCTGTCCTGAGCGAGCAGCGGCGTCATCCGCTGCGTGATCGCCGAGCGCAACGAGAACGGCTCCCCGATCTGGTTGGAGTTCCGCAGCCAGTCGGTGACAAAGCTCGCAATCGGCGACTCCTTCCCCATGAAGAACCGCTGCGCGATGTCGAGCCTCGTCGGGTCACCGAACCCCGTCGATGTCAGGTTCAGCTTCTTGCCGGTCGTCGAGCTGATCGCAACCCCGGTTGCAAGCTGGGCGAGCAGCCGCAGCTCCTGCTGGAACCCACCCGCGATATCGAGGCGCGTGTTGCCGATCCGAATCTTCCCCCAGTCGGGATTCCTGGGGTCCCTGGCAACCTTGACGCCGGGGACCTGGGAGGCGATTCCGAGCACCGTCGAGAGCGTGCCGGCCAGTTGCAGGCCCGAGCGCAGCGCCTCCTTGCGCGCATACGGGTGCAGACGGGCGTAGTAGGCCGGGTTCAGGAAGTTGAGCCGGGAGGCAAGCAGGCGAGGCGAGAAGAGGAAGGAGTTCAAAAGCGGCGCGGCCTCCTGGAAACGGCCGAGGTCGCCACGCCCGGTGGCGGAGCCGATGAACTTGCCGAGGCTCTGCAAGAAGTGGGGGTCCTGCACATCGACGCCCTGCGCTTGGGCGCGCTGGAGCAGGTGATCGAACACGTCCGCGCGTGTCTTGTCGAGGAAGCCGGTATAGGCCCGGCCGGAGGCGCGCACGGGACCCCACTTGCCGCCGGTCAGTTTCTCGGCGTAGTCGGAGGCGAACCGCTCCTCACGACCGCCGATGTCGCGGCCGAGCTCGGTGAACGGCAGCCTCGCCTCCAGCATCATCGGGTAGGTCGGCCGGGCGTGAATCTCATCGAGGATGCCCTGATAGACGTGCTCGCTCCCGAACGCCTTGATCATCGAGCCGAAGTTGCGAGCGAAGATCGTCGGGTGGCGCGTGGCGACCATCAGCCCCTGCCGGAACGGCGCCGACAGATCGAACGAGGCCATCAGTGAACGCGGGATGTTCAGCACGTTCGCCACCGTGTCCCTGAACGGGTGCTTCCTCATCGCCTCAAGACCAGCAGCGGTCTCCTTCCCGAAGACGTGCTGGAGCAGAGTGATCTCGCCGGTTGTCGGTGTCCTTCCGGCGAGCGCGCCCGTCAGCGCCTCCGCGGCGCGGATCTTCTGCCCTTCGAGGAGATGCGGGTGGTCGAGGATGTGGGTCTGGAGCGCCCGCAGCGACTGGTTGTTCAGCTCGCCGAAGCCTTCGAAGTTGATCTTCGGCAGCTCGCCGGCCAGCTCCACCTTCGCCCTCGCAACCCGCTCGTCGGGCGAGAGGCTCTGGTCGTTCAAGTGCTCGCGGGCGGCGGCAAAGCGCTTACCGCGCTCGGTCGAGTAGAGCGCCTCCTGTTGCTTGCGGGCGACCTGTGCGCTCTTCAGGCCTCCCCGCACCTGCTCTGCGGGGGTCAGCGGTCGGTGGTGCGAGATCGCGTTCGGGTTCTCGCCCATGTCCTTGACCTGCGAGCGGGCGTCCTTGAGGTTGTCGGCGAGTCCCGAATCGACGAGCGCCTGCGCGTTCGTGACCGGTTTCGTCGGCCCCTTGGCCGAGGCTCGCGCGTATTCGCTCCCCAGCCTGTTCGCCTGCTGGCTCCCCCACTTGGAGACGAGCGGACGACCGCGCGAGTAGTCCCAGTAGCGCGGGTCCTTCTTGAGCGCGTCGAGTCCGGTCTGGTAGGCCGCGAGAGCGCCGGACGTGCGGGTCTCGGCCTCCTTGAGCGTTTCCGCCTTCGGTGCTACCTCGGCCACGGCCTTGGCGGCGCGCGCGCCCCGCAGGCCCTTGGCGAGGCCGATGCCGAGCAGTCCGGCGGCCTCGCCGACACCGCCGCCGGGCATGACCAACGAGACCGCGTTCGCCGCCTTCGCCGCCGCCCTGGCAACGTTCGTCTCGCCGCCCTCGTCGAGCCCGCCGGGGATCAGCGAGCGTAGGACGTAGCCCGGCTTGCCGTAGTTCGCGGCCTGGATCTGCTTGGCCTTCGCCACCTGGGCCGCGTTCCAGCCCGTGCTCTCCTGGCCGGACGGTCCGGCGTGGTGGTGGGACGTGTAGGCATCCGTGTAGTAGGGGCGCTCGGCGAGGTAGGCGCCCGGCTGCGCCCTCTGTCCCGGTTCGGCCCAGCCACCGGCCAGGTTCTTCAGTGCGCCGACCGTGCCGGCGACGGGCTCACCCGCGTAGTGGGGAGCGAATCGCTTCACGGTCGAGACCTGAGCCGGCCTGACGCTCTGCGTGTTGACTGGGGCCGCCGTCGTTGTCTTGGGCGGGCGCCTTGCCGGTGCGGCGCGACTGTGGGCGCGCACCTGGATCATCCTCTGGGGAGGAGGAGCCGCAGCCTTGGTCGCGGCCGGAGGCGGGCCGAAGTCGGCCAGCGCCTTGCCGAGGATCGCCTTCGCCTTCGCCTGTTGCGCTGGGCTTAGCGTCGTGCTCACGAACCGAAGACCCCGAGGTCCCACTTCGAGGCGGCCACGTCGAGCTTGGTCGGAGTCTTCCAGCCGGCCGCCCTCATCGCCCGTCGCGCCTGGGCGCGGATCGCCTTCTCGTTCTTCATCCCGGAACCGCGCAGCGACTCAAGGACGGCGTTATAGGTCTGCGTGTAGTCCTCCAGCAGGCTGCCGACACCTGGCGCCGCTCCGGTCGTGCTCGTGCCGGCGCCCGTGCCGCCGCCGAGGTTGACGCCGGTGATGTTGAGGCCGCCGCCGCTTGTGCCGCCGCTCGTGGTCGTGCTCTTGGCAGCGTCGGCGATTGCCTTCTGCCGCCCCTTCCAGGCCTTGTTCGCCACCCCGCGAGCGTCCCTGAACGCCGAGCCGAGACCGCTCGGACTCAGACCGCTCTTGCTGCCCGAGGCGCTCTTCTTCGGGACGTAGGGGATCGGGTTGCCGTTCTCGTCGGTGATCGCCTTGCCCTTCGAGTCCACGAGCACGCCGCGCTGACGCGAGAGCGAGTCCGAGTAGGCGCCGGGCGCATTCGCCGAGTACCACTGCGAGTAGGAGACGACGCTGCCGGTCGCCGGGTCCTCAACGTAGCCGGGCAGCACGTTGCCGTTCGCGTCGCGGCCGGTCGTTGACTGCTTGAACTTCTGCTGCGCGATCCCGAGGTAGTCCTGTGTGATCCCGAGCTGCTTGTCGGCGCGCGCGTTCTCGATCGCCTGCTGCCGCGCGTCGATCTTCGCCTGGCGGCGCTTGTCGGCCTGGGTGATCCCGAACTCGCGCCTCGTCTCCCGCTGGCCGACGTTGAACTGCCGGATGTTCTCCCGCTGCGTGGCAAGGTTCTGGAGATAGGTGGCGCGGTTGCCGGTCAGGTCGGCGATCCGGTTCAGCGTCTGGTTGCGATCGTCGCGCTGGGCCTGGAGCGCCGTCTGGTAGAGCTCCGGCCGCTGCGCGATGATCTTCGCCCGCTCGGCGGCGCGCTGGTTCAGCGCGTCGATCGCCTGCTGCGCGTAGTCCCTGGCGGTCTGGGCGACCTCGCCGTAGCCCTGCGTGGCCGCTGCGTTCTGGAGCCTGACCGCAGTCGCCGCCTGGGCGCCGAGGTCGGAGGCCGGCAAGGTGACGCCGGTGTACTGTGCCGTCGAGCGTAGGCCGGGGATGTCGTAGCCGCCGACGAGGCCGGCGTTCTGCTCGCCGATCAGACCTGCAACCTGGGCGCGCGCCTTGTCGGCCACCGCCTGCTGGTCGGCGGCGACGGCGCCGGTCAGCCCGGTCCCGTAGGAGCCGAGCGCATTGGCGGCGTTCTGGTAGGCCTGCCCGACCGAAGGCGCCTCTCGCGTCAACAGGTCGCCAAGCCCCGAGGCGAAGCCCATCGCCCGGTTCTGGAGGTCGGCAAACTGCTGCTGCTCCAGCTTCGAGCTCGCGTTCGAGGCGCCAAGCGCAGCGTCGATCTGCGCCGACACCTGCTGGTTGGCGATGTTCGCTCCCTGCCCCGGCGTCTGGAGATTCGCGCGCGCCTGCGCGAGGATCTTGTCGTAGGGCGTGGCGATCGGGTTGATGCTGATCTTGCCGCCGCCTCCGGTGGCGCTGCCCGTGCTGCCGGCCGCAGTGCCGCCGGTCGCCCTCGCCGCCGGCGTGAAGGCGCCGAGCTGGCCGCCCCAGGTTGTGAAGCGCCCGGCCGGCATCTCAGCCTGCCCTCACCTTGCGCGCGTTCCAAGTGCCGCTCGATCCGCCGACGAGCTTGCGGGCAATCGCGTTCAGGCTGCCGCCGCCTGCGTAGGGGATCGTGCCGGGATGCAGCGGTGGCGGCAGGCTGTTGACGAAGTCGGTCAGCTCCTGATTGCCGGGCGAAGAGGCGTAGTCGTCGGGGTTGTAGTCAGGAGGAAGGTTGCCGCCGGTATCGCCGCCGAGGCCTCCGGTCGTTGTCGTCGTCTGCGAGTAGCCGCGCATCTGCGCGAGCCGTTGCGCCGCCGACTGCCGGGCCGCGTTCAACGCCTGCATCGCGTTGCTGTAGCCGGTTGCGTACGTCTGGCCGTAACCCCGTAGCGTCGAGAGGAGGTCGTTCAGGCCCTGGTTCGTTGCCGCCTGATACTGCTCGTTCAGGGCCGTGTTCCCGGTCGCAAGCGCGCCCGAACGCGCCACCCCACGAGCGGCGAGTAGGTAGGGCAGGTCGGCCTGCGCCTGGTTGAACGACTTGAGCGTCTGCGCCCGATCGGAGAGCTGGTTCGCAGCAGCGGCGTCACGGGTCGCTTGGTCGATGTCGCCCGCGTAGTCACCGAGGTCGCCAGTCAGGGGGCCGGGGTCGTAGCCAGAACCGATCAGCGCCTGCCGGAACTGGGCCATGCGCGTGTTGTGGAGCTGCTGGGCTGTCGCGTCGAAGGCCTGCTGGCCGCCGATCGACTCCGGCGCCGAGAGGATGTCCGACTCGTAGATCGGGTTCGGCGTCATCACCGTCGTTGTCGTCTGCGTGCCGCCTCCCCCGCCGCCCCCTCCTCCGCCTCCACCGCCGCCGCCCTGGTCACCGCCGCCCACCGATCGCTGCACCTGGAGCTTCGGCAGCGCGTAGGTCGAGCCACCGAAGGTCTGGTAGCCAGCCGACGACGGAACTGCGCCAGGGCCGTAGCCGGTCTGGAAGCCGGTGGGACCCGCGTACTGGATCGGCGGCGGCTTCGGCGGCTTGTACGGCGTGACCGGCAGCGTCGAGCCGCCGTAGTAGTAGCCCGCAGGCCTGATCGCCATCTCTGCCTCCTAACTGACGATCACGAAGTTGATCGTGATAAACGCCACCGTGTCGGTCAGCGGCGTGCTCTGCGGTCCGACACGGACGTTGTGGTTGTGGTCGGCGAGCTCGTGCGTCGGGGTGTAGCCGTCGGGGGAGCTTGCATCGGCACCAGCGGTGTAGCTGTTACTCGACCAGCCGACGTTGTCCTGCAAGACCGTGTGCTTGTGCGCCATCCCGCGCTGTCCGAGTGACTGGCCTTCGCTGTCGCCGAGCGCGTCGTGAGCCGCCATCGAGCCTCTGCCGACCGGCACCCGCTCACGCAGATCGGGCACGTTGAAGCTGGCGCCGCCACCACCGAAGGCGTAGCCGATCGCCTTGAAGAGACGATCTTCGGTTGCGGTCGGATAGGCGGCGCCGTCGCACATCTTCGAGCCGGTCGGGGCGGTCGAGCCGCCGTAGGGGAAGATCAGCCCGGCGGGCAGCGTGCCGAGCGTTCCCGCTCCGGCCCCCGTGATCCCGAGCGTCTTCTGGAGACCGGAAACACTCGACATCGGCAGGCTCATGTCCGAGGTCTCCAGGTAGCTGACGAGCCAGGACTTGAACTGGAGCGGGAAGCTGAACGGGTCGGACAAGAGCCGTTGCAGAAGCTGAAACTCCTGCTCGTTCAGCGGCCGGTCGTCCTGGGCGCCGTAGACGTTCTGGCGCAGATTGCGGATCTCGAAGTCAGTGCTGCTCATACTCGGCCGCGCTCGATCGGGTGCGCATCGACGCCGATCTCGAAGATGCGCGTCACCGTCGAGGGCTGAAGCTGGCGGACGCGAAAGGCGATCCCGTAGGAAGCCTTGCCGACCGGGAGCCGGAAGCGCGTGTACTTCGAGGTCGAGGGAAGGTTGCCCGCGCTCGCGTAGTTCAGGTCCTGCGGCGAGAGGATGTAGCCGAAGTCGAGCATCCCCGGCGTCATCCGCGGGCCGGGGTTCTTCGGCAGGCCTTCGTCTTCGACCTGGAGGCCGACGCGCCAGCTCGCGGGCATGTCCTCCAACGCCGCCCCGCTCGTGCGGATGTCGTAGGAGAGGTAGCCAAAGCGGCTGCGCTTGCGGCCCTCCTGGCCGAGCCTGTACCAGGGCGTCTCGAAGAACGGCAGCACATTCGTCCCGTTGTCGTCCGTGATCGTCGTTCCATCCAAGGCTGGGAAGAAGGTCGGCCCGATCCGTGCCAGCCTGCCCGATCCCTTGATCCCGCCCCAGACGCGCTCCATCCCGGTCGTGCCACCGGAGGCCCACATCGAGGTGGCGGCGATGTTCGTGAACTTGAACCACTGCCGCTTGTTCAGGTCGCAGATCAGGGTGACGTTGATGTTGTCGGTGCGGACGACCGAGACGATGTAGTAGTCGAGGAAGATCGCGGCCGAGATCGTCTGCTTGTTCTGGTAGAGCGGGCGCCAGAAGTAGGAGATGCCGCCCTGCGAGCAGAGGTTGCGGATCGCCGAACCGTCGGTCATGTGGACGCCGTGCTCGTCGGCGAAGAGGATGTTCTCGTTCCAGTAGCAGATCGTCTTCGGCTCGGTCGTCCCGGCCTGGCCAAAGAGCGCCTCGATGTGGATGTCGTCGTTCGTGAAGCCGGTGTGCACCGGCAGCGAGCCGCGCATCCGCTCGACACTGCCGGGATGGAAGATCAGCGCCACCGAGCGCAAAGCCGCGAGGCCGGTGATCCGGCCCGAGGTCTCGTACTTCGAGACGGCGTCCCAGCTCGCGGCGGCGTTCGCCGGCGGCGAGAAGTAGACCCAGTCGTCGGAACCAGGAGCGCCGCCGCAGATCACGTAGCTGCCCCAGACGCAGCCGACCTTCGCGTTCGGGGCGCCGGGAGCCGCGCTCGGGCTTCCACTCGGGCCGACGATCGAGGGCGGCGAGGAGCCCGCGCCCGAGAACCAGATCGTCTGGTCGAAGAGCTGCGCCGGGTTCTGGATGCCGACCGGCACCGTGCCGCGGCTCGTCAGCGCGTAGGTGGTCGAGTCGATCGAGTAGAGCGTCCCGTTCGCGGTGCCACCGAGGTTCTGCTCGCCGGCCGTAAACGGCGCCAGGGCGCCGCCGAAGTAGTCGCCGTTCGCTTGCGCCGCCGACCCCCAGAGCCAGGCACCGCGGCCGGTGAGCTGCGTGTCGATCAGCGTCGGCACGAAGTCGGCGATGTCCCAGAGGTAGCCCGCAGTCATGTTGTCGCGCGGGAAGTCGCGCGCGAAGGCGCGCGCACCGCGCAGGAGCTGAACGGGTGCGCTCACCCGACGTAGGCCCCGGAGCCGGAGACCGAGCGCAGCTTGACGTTGCGGCCGGGCGCCTTGGCGGTGCCACGCTTGTTGACCAAAGCCCTGATCTGGGCGAGCCGGCCCGAGCGAGTGTCCTGGCCCTCGTAGAGGATGCGGTAATACTCACCGTTCTGAGCGGCGGCGTCGTCGGCGTAGTCGGCGAGCTTCCAGAGGGCGTAGGTGACGATCGCGTCGTGATACTCGTCGGGGATCGCGCCCAGGTCCTCGAAGCTCGGCGACTGCCCATCGTCGACCATCTGCTGCGGGCGCAGCACGCCCCAGACCTGAATCTCGCCGTCCACCGTCGGCATCGGCTCGATCAACAACACGTCGGAGCGGATCAGCGTGAAGCTCGGCGAGAGCGTCTCGTTGCGCCGCGCGCGCGGGCGAGCGCCGTTCTCCACGTCCACGAGCGCGAGCAGCGAGTGGTCGAGTTTGTACTCGTCCTGGTTCGCGTGCACGCGCAGATCGACGCAGCGCACCGTGCAGCGAGTCCGCGAGAGCAGGTCGATCGTGCCGAAGTAGAGCTGGTCGTTGATCATCTGCGTCTCGTCGTAGGTCGTCTGGTCTTGCAAGCCGAGCCAACGGGCGACTTGCTGAACCATCTGTGCGCGTGTCACTTGTCCTCCTTCGGCCAGAGCACCTTCGTGTCCTCGATCTCGATCACGCGCCCGTCGTCGTCGAAGCGCTCGCGCTCGATGAAGAAGCCGTAGCGTGAGATGCCGACGTCCCGGTTGCGGCGAAGCAGCGCAACCAAGACCAGCACGCCGACGACCACGAGCGCGAGCGCGGCCAGCGAGTAACCGTCGAAACTCAGCCCAACAAGCATGTGGCGATCGTCTGGTGCCCCTGCGGCGTGTTGAAGACGACCGCGCTGAACGTGTAACCGGCAGGACAACTTTCTGCGCCCGGCGAGCCGGGATCGCCCTTCGGCCCCGGTGGCCCCGGCGGACCGGCCGGCCCTTGCGTGCCTGCGCCGACGTCGATCGTCACCGTCTTCGTCGGCGTCTGCGTTCCCTGCCCGATCGCGGTCGCAACCAGGAAGCCGCCGCTAGCCGCCAGTACCAGGGCGGCGATAAGTAGCGTCACGGGGTTCCTCACGGATGATCCTCAGCCCTTCCCGGAACGCTTCGATCCGTTCGTCGCAGTCTTTGTGGGCGCGCTTCCGTTCTTGCTTGACGAAGTAGAACGCCGCAGCGAGGCTGCCGCCTCCCGAAGCCAGCGCACCGATCGCTGCCAGGATCTGCGGATCAAGGTTCCGCACCGACGTGCGCCCAGGTGCGCCGCTTCTTGATGTCGCAGACCGTTGAGACCGAAAGGCCGTACTCGGCAGCAATCTCCTTGTACAGGCGCGTCCCAGCGCGGATGGCGAGAACATCGGCGACGGTCAACTTGGCGGCATGAGCACGTTCTCCGCGAGAACTGCGACCGGCGTCCACCATGTCCTGCGAGTTCTCCTTCGCCGTTCCCAGTCGGAGATGCGCTGGGTTCACACACGCAGGCGTGTTGCAGGAGTGCAGCACGAACATCCCATCTGGGATCACCCCGACGAAGTGCTCGTAGGCGAAGCGATGCGCGTATACCGTCTCACGGGAGTTCAAGGAGCCGATGGTGCCGTAGCCCTTCGGGATGCGAGCACCTCGCCAGAGCCAACACCCATCAGTCTTCTCCACCTTTTCGAGCCAGCGATCATAGATCGAGCGAGGCTTAGGCCCTTTCATTCGGCTACTCGAATGAACTTCGTTGCTTGTCCGTTGACATCTCGTTGACGGCGCATGACCTCGCCCCCGTTGCTGTCGTTGCCAACGGCAGTGTTCCCCTCCAGGGCGGTGAAAGCGTGTCCACTCGTCCACTTCTCGAAGAAGCCGATGTGATCGTATTCTCCGTTCCACTGCCAGTCGTAGCAAACAAGATCCCCGGGTTTTGGGGAGTTCGTCTGCGATAGGCCGAAGCGACCGTTGTAGCTGTCCGAGACAACGTATGGCACATACGAGTACCGGGACTGGTTGCGGTCGAAGGTTGGGGAACCGGGGCCTCCCGAAGCGTCATAGCAATACGTGACAAACATCGCGCACCACGGCCCCACCATGCCGTACCACTCCGTGTAGGGACACTGATTCGAACCAGCGGGAGACTCCTTCACCCCTAACTGGCCGATAGCACGGTCAAGCGCCTTCTCCCTCGCGCTCTTCGTGCCCGGCGGCGGCGCCTGGCTGTCCTCGTAGGCGGCGTTGATCAGGTTGACGGCCACAGAATCCATGGCCATTTCTCCGGCGTGCGTCCTGCCCTGCGGCACCTTGACACTACGCAGGAAGTTGAACGTCTTCTCGCCGACGTTGCCGGTCGGATCGATCGTGCCCGACCAACGTTGCAGTCCCGCTATTCCCGCATGGGTCGCTTCGTCCTTCCCATGCGCAAATCCGTTTGAGTAGCTGTCGTCCCATTCATCTGGCGTCCACGGCCACGCGCCACAACGGGCAGCCGTTCTCTTGCACGCGACCACAAAGTCGGAGTCCTTCGACGGTGTGTGCCCCGGCGCGGCATCTGGGGGGTAGAGATTGCCCGGATACCCGCGCACCTCCACCATCTTCCCTCCCTTGGGAGGCTGGCTATTCCAAGCGGCCACTGGCTTTCCTCTCTCGCACACGCTTCAAGATGCGTTCTCTGTACTCGGAATCGTTGCGATAACGAGCACGTCGCTTCGCGTTCAGCTCCTTTCGATGGGCGAGCTGCCACTCTCTAGCCTTGATCGCTTCACACGTCGGACAACGAGTGTGGCCGTTCTTCTTCCGTTTCCTCTCGTGGTCACACTGCGGCAGATGTGAGTGCAGAACCCCATGCGTTTTCCGCGTCAGGAGCACCATGTGGTCAACGTTGATGCACGTCTTGACACCGCACAGATGGTGGATCGTCAGACCCTCGGGGATGGGGCCGAAGACCTCTTCCCACGCCACTCGATGCGCGTACTTCTTACGAGACCGCGCATACCCGTTGCTCCTGTCAACCGACCAGCCGGAGAGGACGCACTCACTCTCCGGCCTTTCGTTCCAGCCCACGACTAGGCCGGGGCGCTCGCCTTGGTTGCCGTCTTCTCCTCCTTCGCCGCCGCCTTCTCGGCCTCCTCGGCCGCCTTCGCCTCCTCCTTGGCCACCTTGTCCTCGGCGGCGGCGACGGCCTCCACCTCAGCGTCACGCGCGTCGTTGCGCTCGTCGTGGAGCTTCTGCTCCTCGTCGGGCAGCAGCTCGACGCCCTCGATGCCCGACAGATCGGGCGAGACGTAGCCGGCGGCCGGGTGCCCGGTCGGGAGCGTCAGCTTGCGCTCCCCCTTCTCCTGTGTGCTGCGTGCCATCCATCCTCCTTTGGTTATGAGACTCTGATCGGCTGAACTTCCAGCGAGCGGCAGTAGTAGTGAACTCCACTCGCGCCGCCGTGCGCCCAGATACAGATCGTGTTACCCGCCGCACAAGTGATACTGGTCATCGCAGGGCTTAGACCGAGAGCAGACGAGGCGGCAGCGTTGGCCGCGTTGGCGGTGTACGTGCCTCCGTTGGCGTCAGTCGTAAGACCAGCGCCGAAAGTGAAGATGGTGCCGCCGCCTGTCCCGGAGGCCACCTGCTGCGCGTAGGCTCGTGCCCGGTAGACACCGGCTCGCGGAACGGTGAACTGCGGCGAAGCCATCACCGTCCAGGCGTTCGTGACGATCACATCTGCGTACAAGTCCTGGCAGGAGGGATGCCCCCCGACGAACTCCCACTTGTAGGCGCTCGAAGACCCCGCGTTCCACCTGAACCGCCACTGGCAGGTCGGGTTCGTGACCGAGTCGACGAGGATCGCCTCCTGCCCGTCCACCGGACTCGCGGGCAGCGTGGTGGCGTAGCTGACGACCGTGAGCGGTATCTGCGCGACGGGCACCTTACCGCCCGCGTCGAGCGAGGCGTAGCCGTTCGCAGCGCCCTTCGCCGCAGCGCCACCCGTGTCGAGCAGGACAACCCCGTCTTCGATGTGATCCATGTGAACCTTGTCCACGGGCGTCTGCGAGTCGATCCACGACTGCTTCACATAGGTCATATAGTCTCCCCCGATGCCTTACGTTGATCCCGACAAAAGACGCGAGTACCAGCGCGAGCGAGCACGACGGCTTCGCGCCGATCCTGAGTACCGCGAGCGCGAGTTCGCACGGATCGTGGCCTCGAACCGCCGCCGCCGTCAGGAAGCGATGAAAGACCCCGATCTTGCCGAAGCTCTCCGCAAGGAAGCCCGCGAGCGGATGCGCGAGTGGCGCGAGAAGAACCCCGACAAGGCCAAAGCTGCGCACAGGCGCAGCAACGCGAAGAAGAACCACGCGAAGGAGTGGCGCTGGGCCAACCTCGAAAAGGCCCGCCCCCGCGAGCGAGCACGTCGAGCGGTCTACGTTGCGATCCGAAGAGGTGTACTGATCCCGCAGCCGTGCGAGGTCTGCGGTGTGGAGCCGTACCGCAACGGGCGGCGCTACGTCCAGGCCCACCATCCCGACTACTCGAAGCCGCTAGACGTGCGATGGCTCTGCCCTCGTCACCACGGCGCTCTGTTGCGCATCTAGGCACAGACAAGCTCTTCGAGGTCGAGCACGATGGGGGCCGAAAGCTCCTCCATCCAGGCATCGCCGCCGACGAGCGTTCCATCTCCGCAGAGGAACTCGTTCAAGACCGCCGCGCTGGGCGACGGCAGGCAGTCGAGCGGGTTGGCGTAGCTAAGCCCGCCGACGACGTGCCCATCGCCGCAGATCAACGGCGGCGTGGTGACCTCGGGACTCGGATACCCGCAGATCGCCACGTCGATCCCTTCGAGGCACTCGTCCAGCGGAGGCGCGAACCCTGGCCCGCCGACGACGGCCTGCCCGCAGACGAACTCGTTCAGGAGCGCAGGAGCGGGCGACCCAAGGCAGGCGGGGAGACTGGGGAGGTCGAGGTCGGCGCAGGCGATGTCCTCGATCCAGGCGACGTAGGCCTCGGGAACGCCGAAGGCCTGCGCACTCGGAACACCTGCGAGCAGGACGCGCTGGTTGAAACGCGAGACGCCGAACTGCTGCGCACTCGGAACGCCTGGGACCTGGACCGAGAAGGCGGTCTTGATCGCGCCGAAGGCCTGCGCCGAGCCGAGTCCCGGCACGGGCTTCGTGAAGCCGGTGCGGAAGACGAGCGAGCCGAAGGCCTGCGCCGACGGGACTCCGGCGGGGGTGAGGCGGTAGGTCGCCTTCGGCGTGACGACGCCGAACGCCTGCGCGCTCGGGACGCCGCCAACGGGGAGAGTGACGGTCGCCTTGATCGTCGGCACGCCGAAGTTCTGCGCGGACGAGACACCGCCGACAGGACGGCCCTGCGCCGTCCTGATCGTGCCGAAGCTCTGCGCCGAGGGGACGCCGGTTACGCTCGCCCGGATAACGCTGTAGGGCGTAACCACGCCGAAGGCCTGTGCGCTCGGGACGGAGCCGACCGAGCGGGTAACCGCCGTCTTGATCGTGATCGAGCCGAACGCCTGCGCCGAGGGAACCGAGCCGGGACCGAACCTGAGCGCCAGCTTCGGTGTGCCGAAGGCCTGCGCGGACGAAACACCGCCGACGGCGACGGTCTGGTTGTAGACCGTCTTGAAGGTGAGCGGGCCGAACTGGTTCGCAACCGTCGCGCCCGTGATCGTCGTCGCGCCCGTGAGCGTCGTGCCGGCGGTGAGCGTCGGGACGGTCGGCGACGGCCAAACGCCGGGGACGCCGATCCGGTAGCCGACCTCCTCGTTACCGACGAGGAAGTTGCCGAGTACAGCCCTCGCGTCAGGAGGGTGCTGCACGGTTACCCCGCGTTACGCAGGTAGGCGGCGGCTCGCTCTATGTTCTCGACGCTGTAGCCCATCGAGCCGATGCCGCCGTTACACGCACGGCAGAGCAGACCGCGCACTTGCTCTGTCTCAGAGTTGTGATCAACCGCGAGCGCCTTGCCGGTACGACACTCCTGACGACAGATCGCGCAGACACCGCCCTGGTCTTCGAGCATCTGGTTGTACTGCTCGATGGAGATGCCGTAGAGATGCTTCAACCTGTAGCCTCGCTTGGCTTCCGGATGCTCGTCGTGCCAACGCTTGACCCTGAGTCGTTGTTTCTCTCGCGTTCCTTCCGGGTCTGCCGCGAGGCGTCTGCGGTATTTCCCCCGATGGTATTCCTTCTCCTTTTCCGAGTCGGAATATGGCATCAGAGTTTGGCGATAAATGGATTACTATTACTCCACTGAACGGTTATGTCTCCACCATTAGGAGTCACCGTGAACCCGTCGATGTAGAAGAGCAGGTTCGAGGTCGCGGGCGTGCCGGTGTCCTTGAAGACGGCGAGGCAGTCGATGGCAGCGCCGGCAGGAACGGCGGTGAAGGTGGCGTCGGCGGCGTCGA
>Ga0126383_10000319_pt1 | contig 25646 bp, 19 predicted proteins | sample PanSoiMetPlot_35_FD_96882 | JGI IMG/M metagenome (GOLD analysis project Ga0126383, IMG submission 96882) | Tropical forest soil microbial communities from Panama - MetaG Plot_35 | ecosystem: Environmental > Terrestrial > Soil > Tropical forest > Bulk soil | place: Panama | collected 2016-02-17
CGCTGAATAACACGCTGACTCAAGTGGGTTATGCGGGTCTGTTTGGCGAATCAGGCGTCGGCAATGTCTTTAAGCCGGGAACCTTGACCGGTACCCCGACCACCTACACGCGCTTTACGCCGGGATCGGAAACCGCCAATACGCAATACGGCAACTTCGCGCCCAGCGTCGGCTTTACCTGGAGCCCGAACTTTAAGAGCGGATTGCTCCATAAGCTGGCCGGCGAATCAGGACAGACCGTGCTCCGCGGCGGTTTCTCAATGGCCTTTGTTCGTGAGGGTCTCAACACCTTCCTGAGCATCATGGCGGCCAACCCGGGGCAAACGATTGACGCCACCCAGAACGTCAGCGGAACTCCGTATCCATTGGCGTTTGGTCTCCTTTTCCGGAATGGCATTCCGGCGGTGGACCCGACGCTGCCGACGTCGCCGAAACTGCCGAGCGTGGGGGCCATTACCGATTCAGCGAACGCCTTTCTGCCGGATCTCAAGACCGGCTATGTTGAATCGTGGACCATGGGAATCCAGCGCGAGATCAAGAAGGACAACGTGGTCGAGCTTCGTTACGTCGGTAATCGGGGACATCAACTCTGGAGGCAATACAACCTCAACGAGATTAATGTCTTTGAGAATGGTTTCATGAACGAGTTCAAGCTGGCCCAGGCCAACGTCGTTCAGAACCTGGCCACAGGTAACGGCTTTAATATGCGTTACCGCGGACCCGGCACGGGAACCAACCCGCTGCCGATCCTGGTCAAGTTCCTGACCGGAGCCGCGGATCCGAATGCCACCGCGAGTTACGCCAATTCGCTGTGGGCCAACACGACGATCCTCGGACCACTGAATCCGTTGAATCCGAGCCCGACCGGTTTGGCGGGTGTCCTGAACTCGACCGCTAACGAAGGCACCTTCGCCGCCAATCGCCTCGCAGCCGGCGTCCCGGCGAACTTCTTTGTCGTCAATCAGGGCAAACGCGGCGGCGCGTTTGTGATCGACAACAACAGCCAGACCTGGTACGACGCGGCTACGATTGAATTCCGCCGCCGTCTGGCGCACGGTATCCTGATCCAGTCGAACTATACGTTCGGCAAGGCTTTGGGTAATACCTATGCCAGCAGCTCGCTGGCCTTCGATCAACCGGCAACCATCCGCGATTTCCATCTGCGTAAGGATGTGTCTCCGTTTGATATCACCCAGGCGTTCAAGACGAACTTCATTTACGAATTACCGTTCGGCCGCGGCAAGCAATTCTTCGGCGACACGAAAGGTATCGTTAATGGGTTCCTTGGCGACTGGACCTTCAACGGCAATGTGCGCATCCAGAGCGGCTCGCCCATCACCTTTGGCAACGTGCAACTCGTCGGCATGACGCGGAAGGACCTCCAGAAGGCGATCGGCGTTTATCGCGGCCAGTCGAATTCAGACAACAGTACCGCGACCGGTCAGGTTTACTGGCTGCCGCTCGACATTCGTCTGAACACCTTCCGCGCCAACAATCTTTCGTTCACCAGCGCGGGCGCCGTGTTTACTCAGGGCGCGCCCAGCGGACGTTATATTGCGCCGGCTGGATTCAACAATTGTTTGCAGGGCTATGCCGGTCAATGCGGATTCAACAACCTGGTCATCAAAGGACCATCGTTCTTCCGCTATGACCTGTCTCTGGCGAAGAAGATCAAGTTCACAGAGCGCATGAATCTGGAAATGCGCGCTGAGGCCTTGAATGCTTTCAACAACATCAACTGGCTGGTGGGCGCGGCCGGTAACGACGTGAACGGCGCGGGCACGCTGAGCTCGGGCTTCTTCGGCCGTTACACCGCAGCCTATCAGGACATTTCGACCACCAACGATCCGGGCGGCCGTCTGATCCAGATCGTGCTCAGACTTAACTTCTAAGCCTGACGCTGCGTGGTTAACCTGCGGGGGAGGAGCGCTCTATTTCCTCCCCCGTTTTTCTATTCACAGCAGCGCAGGTATTTGATATAAGAAGCGCGGTTATCCTCCCGGCTCGTTTTCGATACCAGACACTTCGATGAAGTTTGTAAATCGTCGAGATTTTCTCGCGCTCTTTTCCGGCTCCCTCGGGGCGGCGGCCATTACTCGTTGCCTTCCACTGACCCCGCCGGCCGCGCTGGCCCAAACTCCATCGCAAACAAATCCGGCTGCCAAATCCGTAACGCCTAATGAATGTTGGCTGGAAGTAGCCGCGCCGTTTCTGGTCGAGGCGCCGGAGGCCGGCATTCGTTCTGAGATCTTTCTCACTTCGGACACCTTTGTCGGGCGCACCGGATATGCGGATCACGCCGACGCCACTGAGTACGAAATCTATCTCTACGATGCAGACGGCAACCCGGTGGGGCGGAACGGTGTGGCGAAGCAGTTTGTCGTGCCGGCGATGCAAACGACGACGCTGAATCTGGCGGAATTGCTCGGTGAGCAGAAAGCCTTCTGGGGCGGCATGAAGATTCGCCTGCGACCGAAGAGCCGGCAGTCAATGCATGCAAGCGATCTCTTTAGCTCAGCTTTTGTTCGCTGGAAAACCGACAGTTCTTTTGACAACGTGCATGCGAATCCCGACCCCTGGGAATGGCGGCGGCCTGACAGTTTCTTTTACTCGATGCCCTTTCCGCCGCTGGCGGAATACGAATGCGTGTTCAGCCTGTTCAATCCCAATCCGGAAAAAAGCGCCGGGGTGATCGCCCTGCACAATGAGTTGGGCGAGAAATTGAAAGAGCTGAACTATCAACTAAAGCCGCACGCCTCGCTGCTGGTGAATTTGCGCCGCGGCGAGTTCGCCAATGATTTTGCCACGGCCTTTGTTTCGACCCGGAAAGATCACGCCGGCAATGGATCGCTGCTGACTCCGGCCGGGGGGACGCTGGCCATCATCAATCAATCCGGAGCCACCAAGTCTTTTGGTTATCTGCTGATCAAGCGCGCGGGCTCATCGCGCTTCAGCGTCGAGCATCCGATACATCAACCACCGTTCAAGCCGAAGGCCGCGCCGCCGCCATTCGATGCGCAAGGGCGTTTCAAGCCAAAGAACATTCTATTCACCCCGCTGGTGTTTCATGCGAAACAGATGGGCGGCGTCACGCTTGAATCGCGCTTTCATCTGAGTTCGGGGGCGCCCATCGAGGAGTTCCTCTGGGCCAAACCTTTTATAGCTGATGCCGGGGGAAACATTGCCTGGCAAGTCTCGAACGAAACGCCGTTTCCGTCCACGATTTCGCCCACCCAAATTCAGCAGCAGACGCTCAAGTTGGGCGGCATGCAAAGCTGCATGTTCGCGGCTGCCGATCTGAATTTGGCGAAAACATTTTCCGGCGGTATGTCGCTGGCAGTAGCGCCCACGACCAACCATACCTTGATGAAAGTTGAATTGCGGGTGAAGGAGTGGGGCGCCCACGCCTTTACTCATTTTCGTCCGGGCCTGCAGTCGGCCCGCGGTTATCAAGCGTCGGGGCCGCGCGGTGAACTGGCCACTGATTACATTGCCTGCGGCGCGCGCGTGGAGCAGGATCGCACTCGAAAAATTCGCGACGAAGTCATCGCCGTAATCAACATTGACGATAAAGGATTGCCCGGAAATCCATCGCTGGAAGTGTTTGCCGCCGGCGGTTTAATCGCCAAAATTGCGCTGGGAGAAGTGCCTGCTTACGCCTGCCGCCATTACTTGCTTTCAGAACTGGCATCTGGAAGAATTGGCCCGCACGATTTGACCCTGCGCCTGGTTGATGAGCGCGCCACGCTTTTGATGTCAGTCGTACATCTCGATTATGTCCGGCGCGATCTTTCTCTGGATCACGGTTCGGATCGGTTCTCAACGTTCAATGATTACGGTTGTGCTGCCTCGGCATGACCGGTTTGTCCGCGCAGATGCGCGTAACCCGTGAGTCCGTAGTAAACCAATTTCCATGAGGAGCCCATCCATGAAAAGAATTCTATTACTCTGTGCGGCAATCGTTTTGTTCGCCGCGACAGCCGCTGCCCAAAAAGACCAGAAGCCGTGGACTGAATGGAACGAGAAGGACACGATGAAGATGTTGACCGATTCGGCCTGGAGTCAAACTCAGAAAGAGGTGGCCGAGTCCGGCTCCAGCGGCCCGGCTATCACCACCGCTGCCGAGAATCGCAGCAGCGCCAACATGGTAATGAATGATAAAGACAAGGCCTCGTCTCAATCGGGCGAGAGCATGGGCCGAGCGTCGTTTGTCCAATACTCCGTCGCCTTCCTCAGCGCCAAGCCGATCCGCGAGGGCTTTATCCGTTTACTCGAACTCAAAAATCCGGACACTCCGGCCGACAAAGTCACCGAACGTCGTGGTTTCGTCGATCGCGATTTTGGCGATTACATCGTGGTGGCCTTAAAGCTGGATGGCAACGACATGAAGAAAATAGCGCCCGCCAGGCAATTGCTGAATAATGCGGATGCGATGAAGGAGGCGAAGGACACCGCCTATCTCGAGCGCAAAGACGGCAAGCGCGTGGCCCTGATGGATTACCGCGCTCCCGATATGATGGGCGCGAAATTCATCTTCCCGCGAAGCGTCGACGGCAAGCCATTCCTCGATGCCAACAGCGGCGAAGTGCGCGTCTATATCGAGGTGGGAAAAACTAAATTGAACCGTCGCTTTAAAGTCGCCGACATGATGTACGACGGTAAACTGGAGTACTAACGAACCCCGGGTTAGGGCAAGGCTCAATGAGACAAAGAGAACTATCGCGGCGCCGCAGAGTGAGTATTCTCGCCGTTACGACGCTGTTGGCGCTGCCGATTTTCGTCTTCGCGCAGAAGAAAGACGACTCGTGGATGGAATTGGCGAAGAAGGACGCTGAGCGGATGCTGGCCAACTCGCCGTGGTCGCAAACGCAGGTTGATACGGACGTCTCGGAACAGTTCTATTCGCCCACGCGTCCGGGAACGTCATCCATTGGTCAATCGACAGCCTCGCGTGGATCAGCTTCAACGCAGCAGTCCGTCAACAATAACCGGAGTGATCGCGGAGCGCTCAACCAGGCGGTAGGGGTCTCGTACCGCATCAGCTTTCTTTCATCTCGCCCGGTACGCCAGGCGATTGCCAGGATGGTGCTCGCTGCCGAACCTGAGCCGAGCGAAAAGAGTGAGCAGGATTGGAAGCGGCGGCAACAACTTATTTCGCAGCTGACAGATTTTGTGGAGCGCGACTTCAGTCCCTTCATCGCGATTGCGGTGACGGTTTCATCGCCGGATGGACGTCTCTCCGGGCCGGCGATGCAGGCGATTAACAGCGCTACCACCGGCACGCTCAAGAACAAGGCATTTCTGGAACGGCAGGATGGGAAGCGGTTGTTTATCTCAGAATATATCGCGCCGATTCAGGACAATCTCGGCGCCAAGTTTATCTTCCCTCGTCTGGTTGATGGCGAGCCGTTTCTGAATTCAACCAGCGGCACGGTCCGCTTCTACGCGGAATTCAACGACTCGTTCAAACTCAACATGCGGTACAAGGTCGCAGATATGGTTTACGCTCAGAAGCTCGAATACTGACTTCACCGAAAGGGCCCCAATGAAAAACAGGACGCTCGTTATTGTGGTCATCATTCTCTTACTCACTCTGTTTGGCAGCGCGATTGCGCAAAAGGACAAGAAGTGGACCGAGTGGAACAAGAAGGAGGCGGACAAAATGTTGTCCGACTCTCCCTGGGCCAAGACGCAGACTGATACCGACACTTCGGAAGGCTTCTATCAGCCAACCTCTGCCGGCGGGGTAAATGGTGCGCGCACCACTGCCTCTAATAGCAGCGCGGCCGGACAGGGCGCCACCAACCAGTCGACGTCAGTCACCTATATTGTTCGCTTCTTTTCCGCCCGGCCTATCCGGAGCGCGCTGATCCGGAGCATCGAGCTGGATAAGAAGGACCGGGACGCGGCCACGGTCGAGAAGATGCACAACTTTGCCGAAGGTAAGGCGCAGGATTCAATTATCGTCACCGTCAGTTATAAGGCGGGCAGCGGCGCCGATGCCCGGTCGCTCAATCCGGTGATGCAGTCATTCAACGGCGCCACCACCGGCACGTTGAAGAACAAGACTTATCTCCAGCGCAGCGACGGCAAGCAGTTGTTCCTGGAAGAGTACGTGCCGCCAGGCGCCGACGGCTTTGGCGCGCGCTTCATCTTTCTGCGCATGCCGGACGAGAAGCCCTTTATCGACAGCAACAGCAAGGAAATTCGCTTTTACACGGAGTTCGACAATGTGAAGGTCGATCGCAGATTCAAAGTCGCCGACATGATGTACCAGGGCGAACTGGAGTATTGATGGCCCGGCCCTAGACTTGCGGTTTCCCGGCGGTACCAACTGCCCCGTCAATTCGAGAGCGATGCCGAGTTCAGGCATCGCTCTTTTTCTAGTAATTGATGCTTGATCAGAATTCGCAAAACGGAGATTATCCCAACCAATGAATGCGATCTCTGCTGATCTGGCTTTGGCGCCCTTGGGGGCGGGCGACTTGATCGATCGGGCCGTCAGACTTTACCGGCGTCACTTTTTCACGTTGATTCGCATTTCGGCTCCTCCGGTGCTGGTCTCGGCATTGGGTTGGACCATCGACACGATTGCCGGCCGCGAAATCAGCTCAGCCGGCAGCAGCCTGAGCGTGTTGTGGTATTTCCTCTGGCTGATGCTGGGAATGGTCATCATCCTTGCGGGTGCTTTGTTCAGCCTAATCGTCATGGCCGGCGCCACCCGCAATCTGGTCGCCCACCTGCTTTCGAACGAGCCCGTCACTTTTCGCACGACTTATCTGGCGGTGAAGTCGAGGTTCGGACCCCTGCTCGGCGCGAGCCTCCTGGTGGGCGTGTGGCTGACCTTCTCAGCCTTTGTGGGGCTGATGGCTTTCACGTTTGTGTGGGCCATTATCGGCACCGTGGTGATGATTGGTTCGCGGATTTCCCCATGGCTGGCGACCATCGGTGTCATCATAGCCGTTGTCTCCGGTGTGGTATTTGCGCTGATCGTGTTTTTCCTGCTCGCCGGACGCATGGCCTACGTGCCGCAGGCAATGCTGGTTGAAGGCAAGACCGTGTTTTCGGCGATTGGCCGCAGCTTCTCTTTAGCCAGCGGTAACGTGAAGCGATTGATGGCCATGACGCTGTTTACGTTATTTGCCACTTACTCGGCTTTGGTGGTCCTGATAATCCCGCTGGTTTGGTACGGCTGGCTCAATGGCCTCAACTTGTCACCTTTCGGGGGAAGAGAATCGCCGGCCTGGTTCAGCATCGGTTACCAGGTCATCCTGCAATGCAGTCATATTCTATTGGCGCCGATTTGGATGCTGGGCCTGTCATTGCTTTATGTCGATGAACGCGTTCGTCACGAGGGTTACGACATTGAATTAATGGCGGCGCGGCAACTTCCCGAGATGCCAACCTTGCCCGGCGTCGTTTCTCCCTTTGCGCCGGCGTTGGTCACCGGTCGCGCGCCGAAATTCGTGGCGCCGCTGCCAAGGCCGCAGCAAACGGACACCAGCCTGCAATTAAGTTGAATCGAGTGAACCTGAGTCGCCCAGCCAAACAAGTCTCAGTCGGGCTCGCGGCTCTATTGCTGCTCGTCCTGGGCAGCGGATTGCGTGCGGCCACGCTCGAGGATTATGACGGCCGGCTGGCGCGTGTGATCGCTTCTTTGACGGCTCTTCAAAGCGACTCTGGTCATGAACGCCGCGGGGGAACTGAAACCGCCGCGGCAGCTGACTTGGAGTTGGTGCGCCGGACTTTACCCGCGAAAGAAATCATCAGCTTTCGAGGTCAGACGATTGCGGTGGACAACTCCTGGCTCGAGGACGAACTGGCCGAATATGAAAAACAGACGAAAGCAACGGACCGGGACGCGGCGCTGAGCCGCATCGTCGATCGTTTGCGAGCGATCCAGGAAAGCGTGCGGAAGCTGAAAGACGCGAACGGGCAGCCCGGCGATAAAGATGCGGAGAAAGGACGGATGGCGGAGATCCTGCGCCGGCCCGATTATCTTAAAGCGGCCCCCGAAACGAATGCCCTGCAAAAACTGATCGAGCGTTTTCTGAACTGGCTGGATAGCTTGGTGCCGAAGCCGAAGCGTATGCGGGCCAGTAATGCGCGGTGGCTTTCAAATGTAATTCAAATTTTGATAATCGCGGCTTGCGCCGGTCTTATTGTTTTTCTGATCTGGCGTTTTGCGCCCCGGCTGCTGACCGGGCGCCGGCGGAAATTGAAGAAACGCGAGGCCCGCATTGTGCTGGGTGAGCGACTTGAGCCCGATCAAACCGCGGCGGATCTGATGGCCCAGGCTGAAGACATGGCGCGCGAGGGCAATCTCCGCGGGGCCATTCGCAAGGCGTACATTGCCCTGCTCTGCGAACTGGGCGATCGCCGGATAATCAGCCTGGCCCAGTTCCGGACGAACCGCGACTACCTGAACGCCGTCCGCGATAAGGGGTCGCTGTACACATCGATGCGGCGGCTTACTAATATGTTCGAGCTGCATTGGTATGGCTTCACGCCGGCGGGACCGGGCGATTGGGATGAATTCCGTAACGGCTACCGCAAGATATTTAGAAACGAGCAAGAATGATGAGTCATGAGTGAAGAGCCGGCGGCAGGCCCGGCTCTTCATCACTCATGAGTTCCCAGTATGCGCCAACGTTTAATTATCATCGTCACGCTCATCGTGGTTGTGGTGGTGCTGGTGCTGATCAATGCCGCCTCGTACGTTAAGGTTAAGGTGACGCCGGACACGGAGAGTGCGCCGGACCGCTCGACCTACAACGGCGGGCCCACCGGAACGCGAGCGCTCTATGATTTCCTGCATGAGTCGGGTTACCAGGTGGCGCGCTGGCGGGAATCGACCTCTTTCCTGCTGAGTTCCGCCGGACCGAAGCCGGCGACAATTGTCGTAGTGGGCGAATCCAAGTTTCCGTTCACCAAAGTCGAAGCCCGAGAAATTCTCTTGTGGGTCCAATCGGGCGGGCGGCTGGTAATAGTCGATCGCATGCCGCCACGATTGCTGTTGCCGAAGATTGGTGACTGGGAAGTGCGCGCGCTGATGACCAATTTTCCGGGGAACGATCTCGATCCGACGGACTTCGACGCCATGACCCGCGACGTCAAAGCGGTGGCCCCGTCGCAGCCGACGTTGCTGGCGCGCAACGTTGAGACCATCATGCCTTCACGGTTCGCGAGCGCCTTCAGTTTTACGCCCAGCCCGCCGGCAAAAAACAAGAATGAAAATTCAAACAGCGACACATCCGGCGACAGCGGCGACGATGATTTTGACGGAGATACTGAGCCGCAGGTGGAAATCTCAAATAAGGAAAATGCGTCGACAGTGGCGCCGGTGACGACGTTCGCCGGCAATCGCGGGGCGCTGGTCGCCGAATACCCGCACGGCAAGGGAAGCATCATCCTGCTCGGCGATCCATACCTGGTTGCCAATAATGGAATCAGTCGCGCCGATAACTTACAGCTGGCGATCAATGCGGTGGTGGGCAGCGGTGGCGTGATCGCCTTCGACGAATTTCATCAGGGGCGCGGCTCGACAAACAACGCGCTGATCCAGTACTTCGAAGGGACCCCGGTAGTGGCGCTGTGCGCCCAATTAATCCTGATCGGGGTGGCGATAATCTGGTCACGCGGCACCCGCTTCGGGCGGCCGTTGCCTTTGCCAACCGTCGATCGCCGGTCAAGTCTTGAATTTGTCGCTTCCATGGCCGAGTTGCAGCAGCGGGCCAAGGCTCACGACCTGGCGCTGGAAAATATTTATAACCGGGTGCGACGAGTGCTGGTGCGGCACGCGGGACTCAGTCAAAACAGCACTCGCGCCGAAATCGCCAAACGGGTTGCCTTACGCTCGCACGTGGACGAAAAACAGCTTGAATCATTAATGCGAAGCTGTGAAGATACAATCAATGGCGCGCCCACAAACGGCAGGGAAACTCTGCGATTGGTAAAGCGTTTACGCGGCATCGAAGCGCGGCTGGGGCTGCAGGGCCGCGCTCGCGACGCCAGGCAAAGTGTCGAAGGAATATAGTCATGGGCGCCTGCGGTAGCAGGCGGCCGATCGTTAGCCAACAGCACCGCCAGATAAGCCGCCGGCTACCGCAGGCGGTATGACAACACCATGCCCGAATACGTCTCCGCCACCGTCACACACATTCAAAACGAATTGCGCAAGGTCATCGTTGGTCAGGACGGACCGATCGAACAAGTTCTGGTTGCCTTGCTGGCCGAAGGCCATGCGCTGGTCGAAGGCGTGCCCGGCACCGCCAAGACTTTGACGGTGAAAACGCTTTCGCGAATCCTGAATGCCGGCTTCGGCCGCATCCAGTTTACGCCCGACCTCATGCCGTCCGACATTACCGGCACCAATGTCTTTAACATGGCCACCTCCACTTTCAGCCTAAGACGCGGGCCCGTGTTCACCGACATTTTGCTGGCTGATGAAATCAATCGGACGCCGCCGAAGACACAAGCTGCCTTGCTCGAGGCGATGGAAGAGCGGCAGGTGACCATCGACGGCGAAGCCTACGCGCTCTCGCCGCTGTTCACAGTCCTCGCGACTGAAAACCCGATCGAATATGAAGGCACTTACCCGCTGCCGGAGGCGCAGCTCGATCGTTTTCTTTTGAAGATTCTCTTGTCGTATCCGTCAGCCGATGAAGAGCGGCAGGTGATTGCGCGTTGGGACGAGGGCTTCAACGCCCGCCGGCTGGATCAGATCGAAATTCAAGCGCTGGGGGAAGCCGACGCCATCTCGCGCTGCCGGGCCGAAATACGAAATATGCGGGTAGAGCCGGGGGTGCAGCGCTACATCGTGGATATTATTCGCCGCACGCGCGATCACGCCGCGGCGCATTACGGCGCCAGCCCGCGCGCCGCGGTCGCTTTGCTTTTGTGCTCCAAGGCGTTGTCGGCCATTCGCGGCCGCGACTTCACCACGCCTGATGACGTGCGCGACATCGCGCCGCCGGTATTACGTCATCGGTTAACCTTGCGGGCTGAAGCGGAACTCGATGGCGCGACCCCCGATTCGGTAATCGCCGACATTCTTCAGACCGCCGAAGTTCCCAGATAGATTATGGCTGTCAGCAGCGAGGATTGTTGTCGTCATGAAAGCTTCAGGATGTTACACGCGTAGCAGGCTTCGATGGATTTTCTCGAAAAGTCTTTCGACCAATAGAGCTAATCCCTGACACCTGACACCTGACACCCGATACCTGACACCTGACCATGCGCTTCGCCTTCACCAGGTTCTTCTACATCCTGCTCGCCATTGGCCTGGTGCCGCTTTCACTTTCGTGGAACCTCCCGATGCTGCGGTGGGTGGCGGTGGCCTATGACGTGGTCATCTTTGCGACGGCCATCTTTGATGCGTGGAACAGCAAGTTGCCGCCGCGCCTCAGCATTGAAAGACACTTTGGCAGCCGTTTCGCCGTCGGCGCTGAGACTGAAGTACGCATCGAGGTCGCCAACCACACGCCGCGCGATCTCGCGCTGATTCTTAAAGATGAATACCCGCCCCAGATGAAGCTGAGTGGCTCGCGGGAAGCGGCTTTCAAGGTGGAGGCCCAAACTGCCGCCTCGTTCAATTATTGGCTGACGCCGCCCAGGCGCGGACGTTTCGAATTTGGTTTGATTGCGGTGCGTTTTGTCTCGAACTGGCGACTGGTCTGGAAGCAGACACGGGCCAGCGAAGCGATCACGGTTAAGGTGTACCCCAACATGCGACGGGCGCGCGAAGCGGAATTGAAAGCGCTGGGCACACGTTCGTTTGTCGCGGCGCGACGCAAGTCACAGTGGCGCGGCGAAGGCCGCGACTTTGAGTCGCTGCGCGACTATGTCCGTGGTGACGAGATGCGGCATATCTCGTGGACCGCCACCGCCCGGCGCGGCAAGTTGGTCACGCGGCAATATCAGATGGAGCGCGACCAGACGATCCTGGTGGCGATTGACGCGGGCCGATTGATGACTGCGCGCATCGAGAATGAAACTAAATTGGATTCAGCCGTGCATGCCACCCTGGCGTTGATGTCAGCGGCCGCGCGCGCCGGCGATAACGCGGGCTTACTCGTCTTTGGCCGGAAAATTCAGACGTTCCTGCCGCCAAAACGCGGCGCCGAGCATCTGGACGCGGCGCTGGAAGCCCTGCACGCGGTCGAGCCGGAGATGATCGAGCCCAGCTATTCGCGGGCCTTTGAATTTGTCGCGGCGAACAGTCAGCGCCGGTCGCTGGTGGTGGTGATTACCGATTTGGTGGACGAAGAAGGTTCGCGCGAATTGCTCTCGTCCCTGAAGCTCCTTCGTCCGCGCCATCTGCCGCTGGTGGTGACGATCGCCGATCGCGATCTAAAAGCCGTGGTGCGCGAGCCGCCGGAAAATGAAAGCGAGATGTTCACGCAGTCAGTAGCTGAAGAGATCATCCATTTGCGAGAAGCGGCGCTACGCCTGGTTGAATCGCAGGGTGGATTGGCGTTGGACGTAACCGCCGCGGTGCTGGCGCCGAAGTTGTTGGAGACTTATCTGCGGGTTAAGGAACGCGGGCTTCTCTAATCCTGGACTGTTTAGAGGCGGGCTACCGCCCGCCGTTCACGGTCCCAACGGATGGCTGGCAGTAGCCCGCCGCTAAACAATCAAGAGGCTGGTTTCTCTTCCTCTCGTCCCGCCAGGAAGAGATAAGAATAAAGTGTAATCCCGCTGATGACGCCGATTCCGATTTTGATTTGCGGCGGAATGGGCTGCGGCGAAACGAATCCCTCGATGATGCCGGCGATCACCAGCAGGGGGATGCAGCCGACGATCAGCCGCACGGCGTCCGCGCCGCGGGACTTCAGGGCATCTGCGCGCGACAGGTTCCCCGGCATTAGCAACGCCGTTCCGATCAAAAACCCGGCGCCGCCGGCAATAAAAATGCACGTCAATTCAATTACGCCATGCGAGATGACAAAGCCGAGCAATAAATCGTTGCCGAACCCCGCGTGGTAGGTCAGCGCGAGTACGGCGCCGAAGGAAGCGCCATTAAACGCCAGCACGTACAGCGTTCCCAGGCCAAAGAGAGCGCCCAGCGCGAAGGCATAGAAGGTCACCCGAATATTGTTGGTAAAGATCGCGGTCGAGCCGATCTGGTTCGCGTCGTTCAGTTCCTCCCACCAGCGCGTGCGGTGGTTGATGACGATTTCGCGAAAGTACGGGCTGACCCCGGCGATCTCAGAAAAATCGGGGTCGTGCCGCGTGCCGAAAAAGGCGATCGCGGTGAAAAGGCAAAAAACTCCGAAGGCCGTGGCGGTGTAGCCCAGCGTACGGCGGAAGGTGCGCGGAAAATCAACGGCGAAGAAATTCCTAATTCGCCGGCCACCCTGCGCGTCCGCACGATAAATCCTGCCGTGCGCGCGAATCACCAGGCTGTTCAGATAATTTATGAGCCGCGGGTCGCGCGACTCCGCGCGCGCAATCGCTAAATCAGAAGCCGTGCGCCGGTAGATGCGTCCCAACTCGCGCACCTCTTCGCGATGCAGTTTGCGCAGCGCCATCCGGTCGAGAAGTTTCAGCAGTTCCTCGAGTCTTTCCCAGACGTTCTTGCGCTCGTTGATGAACTTGTCGATGGGCACTGGAGAATTTCCGATTCTGGATTTGCGATTTTAGATTTAGACTGTGGCCGTTACTGCTTCGAGGACAACCATCAGAAATCAAACGTCAAAAACCGATAGCCGGCTCGTTGAGTGTGTACCAAACTTCAGCGAAGCCCGCAAGAGCGAGACGATCGATCAAATTGCGCGCGCGATTGAGTCGGAAGCCGGGATTGTTTTAAACCAACACCTGGACGTCGATCATAACCGCTCGGTGATCACCTTTGTGGGCGAACCGGAAGCAATTGTGAATGCGGCCGTCAGGGCCGTAGCCACCGCGAAAGAACTGATCGATTTGAGAAGTCATGCCGGCGTGCACCCGCGCGTGGGAGCTACGGATGTCTTGCCGTTTGTGCCGGTCGCCGGAGTGACGATGCCGGAATGCGTGGCGCTGGCCCATGCAGCCGGCCGGAGGATTTGGAGCGAGCTTTCGATACCTGTTTATTTTTATGAACGCGCGGCTTTGCGATCGGATCGAAGCCGGCTCGAATATGTGCGCGGCCAGGGCTTCGAATGGCTCAGACGAGAGGTCGAACAAGATCCGGAGCGCGCCCCCGATGTGGGTGGACCGCACCTGCACGAGAGCGCCGGCGCGACCGTGGTCGGGGCCCGGCCTTTCCTGATCGCCTTCAACGTCAATCTGCGCACCCACGATTTATCGATTGCCCGGAGCGTTGCTCGCGAAGTGCGTGAACGCGACGGTGGGCTGCCCTTTGTGAAGGCGCTGGGTTTCGAGTTGGAGAGCCGCGGGCTGGCGCAGGTCTCAATGAATCTGATCGATTACGAGCACACCGGCATTGGCCGGGCGTTTGACGCGGTCCGTGAGGCAGCCCGCCAGCGCCGGACTGAAGTTCTGAGCGCCGAGATCGTTGGATTGATACCGCGCGCGGCCCTCGACCGCACCGCCGCATACTTCAAATATCTCGAAAACTTTCGCGAGACTCTGGTGATCGAAACCCTGCTTGAGCAGCGTACGGCCAAAAAAGGAAGCGGGTAGTCCCCCCGTTAAGGTCCTTATTACGCAAACTTAACATTTCTGCAAAAAATCCTTCTGGACAGCCCTGTTTCCTTTGTTTATTATTGTCGCCCCGCTTCCGCGGGTTCTTTCTAAGTTGGTCACCGCGGCCAATTTCCAATTAGCCAACGGATCGCGTGACAGCGTCGGCACCCCTCCTTGTCCTGGCGACTTCTCGGGCGATTCCACAACCGGAGGGTTAGTTATGCTCAGAATGGGTAAGAATCCAGAAGAAAAGAGCCAGGCTCAGGCCGACACAGATTACGCAAGCAGAGGTTATTCCCCGTATCAGAACAACGAAGCCTATCGTCCCGCGCCGGAGGCGGCGAACTCTTCCAAGGCTTTGACCGAAAGCGAAACCATCGCCCGCGAGATTAAGGATGGAAGTCTCAGCGGTTTCGTCGGCAGCGGCACCGTCATTACCGGCGAGGCCTCGTTCAAATCAATGCTGCGCGTCGATGGCCGTTTCTCAGGCAAGATTAATTCGACTGGTGGCACCCTGATTGTCGGTTCGGGTGGCCAGGTCGATGCCAACATCGAAGTTTGCGTCGCCACAATTCATGGGATCGTCAATGGCGATATCATCGCCAGCGACCGAGTTGAGTTGGGGCGCGCCGCAAAGCTCACGGGAAATATTCAGACGCCCTCGCTGGTGATTGAGCAGGGCGCCGTGTTTGAAGGCAGTTGCAAAATGACCCAGGCAAAAGCAGCCGCCGAAAAACCGAAAGTCGAACGGAAAGACAACGTGATCGATAGCGCAAAACCGGCTTCGACTCCGGCCCCCGCGGTTAAACCCGAGAACACAGCTAAACCAGCCGTCGCGGTTGCCAGCTGAGTAACTAGTCCATTTTATGCGAGAAAGGCGGATCGTATGATCCGCCTTTTCTTTTTTTGAGTGTGCCCGTCAAAGAGCCGCGGTCGACAGCGCTTTGGATCCTCCCGCGCCCGCGCGTCAAGGGCAGCCAATTAATCTATAGCGGTGTCGGCGCCCCTGATGCCAATTTGATGACTGGAGCGCAACCGTCCCAGTTGCAAATGCAAACGAGGACGCTTGCGCTCCAGTCGAAGGCTGGCGCCGCGATTCAAATTGGACGACCACCTCGCCGTAAGATGAATCGGAACTTCACCGCACTCCAGATTGACGACAAACATCGCGGCAGCTTGTACAATCGCCTAACCTCAACCATGAAGAGAAAGCTACAGTTCCTGCCAGGCTTGCTCGCGTTCTTTGCGGTTTTTTGTGCCATTTCTCAAGCGCAAAATGCACGCCGCCAGTCTCTACACGGAATTCCTACGGCGACCTTGCTGACGATCGTGCGTCACGAAGATGAGCGCCGCTGGGATGATCAACTGCAAACATTGCTGACTGATAAGGACGCGCAGGTCCGCGCGCGCGTTGCGCTGGCGGCGGGCAGGATTGGTGACGAGCGGGCGGTGCCGGCCCTTGCGGACATGGCCCTAAGTGGCTCTGAATCTGCGCCGAAGGAGATGGCCGTGTTTGCTCTCGGCGAAATTGAAGCGCCGGGCGGCGCCTATGCATTACTTACCATCCTTAAGAACCCACAAAATCCGGCGCGGGCGCGGGCCATCGAAGCGCTTGGCAAAATAACTGCCGCCATGATGACTCCCCCGGTTGCGACCACCGCCGGCGGGAAGGGCCCGAACGATGAAAGGCTCGATTCCTGTAAAGCGGGAATCGTAGATGCTTTGCGTTACGAGTTGGAGCGCAAGCCCGGGCGCGATCGCTTGACGGTTCTCCTGGGCTTGACTGCGATCTTACGCGTCCGTCCTGACGGCGCCGGTCCCCTGGCGGTGAAGTTCCTTGACGATCCCGATCCGGCGATTGTCGCGACGGCGCTCAACACCATGGCGCGTCTGCGGCTGAAAGATGCGAACGAACGCGTGCGCCAGTTGCTCACGAATAGCGATCCGATGGTGCGGGCCAACGCGGTTCGGGTCATCGGCGCGGCGGAACACAAAGAAGCGTTCGATGCGGTGCTGGACCGCGCGCTGCACGATACTGATCTGCGCGTGCGAGTCAGCGCCATTCGCACGCTGGCGAGCTTGAAGGATCGGCGAGCGGTTGAGCCGCTATTGACCGCCGCCGGCTCCCCGCCCGCGGCTGACCGGATTGGAGTTCCGGAATGCGACAGCTTTATCGCGGAATATAATTCCTGCGTTTCCAGCAAGGTGCCTGAATCGGCCCGCCAGCAATTTAATACAGCGGTCGAGCAGTGGCGGCAATCATGGAAGAAGCTCGCCGGGAATCCGGGTAGCCGAGCCGCTTTGGCGCAGGCCTGCACGCAGGCAGCCGCCCAACAGAAAGCCGCTCTCCGATCGTATGGCTGCTTCACCACCGGAATCAACGAACAACTCGAGATAGCCACGGCGCTGGGTCGACTGCTTCCGAACAGCGCCGACGAAGCGGCGACAGCCTGGTTGCGCGCACTGCATGATCAGACGAAGGGGGAGTCGGCCGAAGTGGAAGTTGCTATGGCCCGGGTTGCGCCGTCTCTGTTTTTGGGCGATGGCCTCAAAACGCAGGCCGGAAGCCCGACAATTACCTGGCGCCAGATTTCCCGCCGTGCCCAGGGATTGGCGGCGATTAGAGACGTCGTCGAGGCGGCGGCAGGCAGCGCCGGAGAACAGACGCTCAAGGCTTCTCAAAAAGAGTTGGCCGGCATGTTGGAGCAACCGAATCTGCCGACACTGGCCATATCCGACGTGCTGGAAGCCTACGCCGGCTACAAACCCGCCGACCTCGATCAATACGCGCTGCGTTTCCTGCAATCCAATGATGTCGTGGTTCGCGGCAACGCGGCCCAGATCCTGGGGAACCAAAAACCAAGCGATGAGAATGCCCGCGCACTGATCAACGCGCTGCCGCGCGCGCTGCGAGATCGGGTTTCAAACGACGCGGCCCTCGCGGTTCTTGGCGCCCTGGCGAAACAAAAAACTGCGGCCGCAAATGACGCGATTAAGACGGCCCTGGAATCGAAGGATCAACTGATTCGGCGAAGAGCAGTGGCGCTGTTAAAGACCAACGGCGCCGGCGATTTTTCCGATCGCATCGGCACGGTGCAGACGCGAAATACGCTTTTGGATTATCGCCGCGCCCTCGGCCGGCTGGGAAAACATCCGACGGCGACCGTGGTTACAAGTCGCGGGTCATTCACGATTGAGTTTTTGCCGGACGAGGCGCCGCTCACCGTTGACAATTTCTTACAACTCGCGAAGCGCGGATATTTCAATGGGCAAACAATTCCGCGCGTGGTGCCGAACTTTGTGATTCAAACCGGCGACCCGCGCGGCGATCAAAATGGCGGACCTGGTTACCAGATTCGTTGCGAGATCAATGAGGTGCCCTATGAGCGCGCGGCGGTCGGCATGGCGTTGTCAGGCAAGGACACCGGCGGCTCGCAGTGGTTTGTGACGCACTCACCGCAGCCACATCTGGACGGCGGCTACACCGTCTTTGGCCGCGTGATTCGCGGTATGGAAGTAGTGGACAATATTGCCCGCGGCGACGCGATTCGCCGCATCGTTGTGAGCGAGAGATGAGATGAACCAAAGCGGACCCAGGAGGATGTTCACCGGCAGGGGCTTTCTCTGGCTGAAACTTCTGTGGGTGCTCTGCGTTTGCGCCAGCGGCGCGTTTTTTCCCGTACGGCTGGTGGCTGCTCGCCATGAGCGTCCGACCGCGTCGACGGAAAATCGGCTGCGCTACGAGATCAAACTCGCCATCAACTTCGACGAGCGCACCTACACCGGCAGCGAGCAGGTGCATTGGGTAAATCATGGAGACCACGCAACTTCCACGGTCTTTTTTCATCTATACCCAAACATCCGCACGCCGGATTACGTCGCTCCTACGCAGAAGAACGAGGCCGGCCAGATCGTCGCGGACGAACCGCGTCTCGATATTACTGAGGTGCACGCTCTCGACAACAAGGTGCCGGTTTCCTTCTCGTTTGACGACCTGCAGACGACGCTGCGCATAAATCTCCGTGAGGCGGTCCAGCCGGAAGGCGCCATCGATCTGCAAATCAAATTTAAAGGCAGCGTCCCGGAAATCGATCCCGAAGAGACCGGCATTGTCACTCACGTCCTGCAACAGGTCAGCGCCGCCATTCGCAGCGAGCGCGAGTTCCGGCGGGCGCGCGACACCAACTTTGTCTGTCGCGGCGTGATGATGCTGGCCACCTCCTTTCCGATACTGGCGGCCCGTAGCGGTGACGATTGGTTGCGAAAAATTGAACCCAGCATCGGCGATACGTTTACCACCGACGCCGCTGATTTCAACGTTACCATTGAGATCGCGACGGGCATCGGCCTCTTCACTCCCGTGACCACCGCTGAGACGACGCATAAGGACAAGATCGAATCACATCGATTCGCAGCTGAAAATCTGCGCGACTTCGCCATCATCGCCGGCCGCAATCTCAAAGCCGAAGAGCGGCGCGTCGGAGATATCACTGTCCGCTCGCTGTACCGGCTTGAGCACGAATCGATCGCGCAGCGGGTCTTGACCATCTCCAGCAACGCGCTCCGCGTCTACGGTGAAAAATTCGGGCCTTTGCCGCTCCGTAGCGTGACGATTGCCGACGTGCCGCTGGTGTCGACGCTGGGCAGCGCAGAATTCGCCGGACTCAGCGCCATCGCCAGCGCCTTTTATGTCGATTTCGATTCGCCCACGATGCGCAACATGCCCGACGTCATTCGCGACCAGCGCGCCTCGGTCGAAGAAAGTCTGGAGTGGACTGTGGCCCGGGTGGTGGCTCATCAATGGTGGGGCGCGGCCGTGGGGAATGATGCCGGCCGCGAACCGGTGCTCGACGAGTCGTTATCAAACTGGTCGGCGTTGCTTTATTACCGCGAGATGCACGGCGAACAACAAACGGCGAACGCGCTCGAGGAACAACTGCGCGGCGTTTACAAGATTTATCGCACGTTTGGCGGCGACGATATGGAGGCCAGCCACGCGGCCCGCGAATATCGCAATTCGTTTCAATATGCGGCCATCGTGGCCACCAAGGGGGCGCTGATGTTTGAAGCGCTGCGGCAACTGCTGGGTGAGGACAAGTTTTTTGCCGCCCTGCGCGATTACTATGCGGCGAACTCGCTGGAAGTCGCCGATATGGACGATCTGCGCGGCGCCTTTATCGCCGGGGCCCCGGTTGAACAAAGACGCAGCGTGAATCGTACCTTCGATCGATGGTTGTCGGGCAAACGCGGCGATGAAGACATTGGACCACCCGATCCAAAACTGGCTGAAGATTTGGGGTTACCGCCGCGAACTGACGCCAAAGGCGACAAGAATATGTTGACGCCATTTGCGAAACTGGGAAAATTTTTCTGGCAGCAGATGACGAAGATTCATTAGGAGTGAGCAGTGGGCAGTTTTGCAGCGGCGGGTGATGGGCTCTTTGGTAGCCGGGCCGCTAATGCCTGGGCAGAGAAATACGATGCGTGCACTTAAAGATTTAGAACTTACCTCAAAGACGCAGCAACGCGTTTTGCGCCCGTCGACTATTCAAATTGAGCGCGAACTGGAAGTCCTGGCGCAATTGATGGACAACCAGTTTCGCATCCCGATAATCGATTGGCGATTCGGTTTCAATGCCATCATCGATCTCATTCCGGAGTTCGGCGATATCGCCACCACCCTGGTAGCGCTTTATCTGCTGGTTTCCGCGGTCCGTTACCGGGTGCCCAAGATCACACTGCTGCGCATGGGCCTGAACATCGGCATTTATTTTGTCGGCGGCATGGTCCCTTTTGCCGGCTATCTTTTCGCTGTGTGGTGGAAACCGAATTCACGCAATCTGGATTTGTTGCGCCGCCGCGCGACGGTCTCAGCCGATGAAGCCAAACGCGGCCGCAAGAGCGACTGGCTGTTTGTCCTGCTGATCGTCGGCAGTATCGTAGCTCTCTTCTTCGTTTCCGTCGTCGTCACCATCTCATTCTGGTATTATCTCGCGACGCATTTGCAATTCGGCGTGTAACCGAAAAATGGAAACTGTAATCACCGTTCGCGACCTGAAGAAAGTTTTCAAACCGAAGTCGCGAAAAGGCGTGGAGGTAAAAGCGCTCGACGGCATTTCTTTCGAAGTGTCGCGGGGCGAATTCTTTGGCTTGCTCGGCCCCAACGGCGCCGGCAAGACCACCACCATCGGAATCCTGACAACCCGGGTGCTGCCGACTGCCGGCGTGGCGCAAATCGAAGGCATCGATGTCGCTGCTGAGCCCGTTTCGGTCAAGCAGCGGATCGGTGTGGTGCCCCAGGTGAACAACCTTGATCGGGCGCTGACTGCCAGAGAGATTCTGCTGTTCCATGCTGAATATTTCGGCGTCCCGAAACAGGAACGCGCGGAGCGGGCTGAGCGCCTGCTGGCCCGATTCGAACTGACCGAGCGCGCGGATGAAAAGATTACCGGCTGGTCGGGAGGCATGGCCCAGCGACTAAAAATCGGTCGCGCGCTGATGCACGATCCGGCGATTTTATTCCTCGATGAGCCGACCACCGGTCTCGATCCGCAATCGCGCCGCGCGATGTGGGACTTGCTGACCGAATTGAATCAAAAAGGTTTGACGATTCTCCTGACCACCCATTACATGGAGGAAGCCGATCAGCTTTGCAGCCGCACGGCCATCGTCGATCACGGCAAAGTCCTGGCCCTCGATTCGCCCGCGCAATTGAAACGCAGCGTTCCGGGCGGCTATCTGGTTGAGTTGCAGGTGCGGCATAGCGCCAATGGTTCGTTCACTGAGGCGCTGGGAAAATTGCCGGGTGTCGTCGAGATCAAATCTGAGAACGACCGCGTGCGTATCTATGCCGATCGGGTCGAAGGATTGTTGGCCAACGCCATGCGGCTGGCGAGTGAACAGGATGTGATGGTCACCGATGCGCACGTTTCGGAACCCAGCCTGGAGAACCTGTTCCTGCATCTGACCGGCCGCAGCCTGCGAGAGTAATTTGGAGTGCGGGGCGGCTTGACGCCGCTTTGGCTAGGCCGTCCGAAGGCGCAACTGCGAACAAGACAACCACAAAGCGCCGTCAAGCGGCGCCCTGAAAAAGATGACTGCCTTTATTGCTCTCCTCCATCGCGACTTGCGCGTCGTCCGGCGCGAGCTGCTTTCTTTCCTGTTGCGGGTGGTGCTGAACCCGCTGCTCTTCACCTTTATCTTCGGTTTTGTGATGCCGCGGATAGGAATCATTCAGAAGGGCTATACCGACATGCTGCTGCCGGGAATCCTGGGCCTGAGCATGACGCTGTCGAGCATGCAGGCAGTATCGCTGCCCCTGGTGATCGATTTTGGTTGGAGCAAAGAGATCGAGGACCGGCTGCTGGCGCCGATTAGCATCAAGGGAGTGGCGCTGGAAAAAATTATCGTTGGGCTGATCCAGGCAATCATTGCCGGTATCGTGGTCCTGCCGCTGGCCTGGCTGCTGATGCGGGTCCGTCTCAATCTGACGCCGATTGATGTCTTGCATTTTGTGCTGGTGGCGCTTTTGAGCAGTTGGTTGTTCGCAGCTTTCGGCATGGTCATCGGCACCATCGTGCCTCCTCAGCAGATCAGCCTGATCTTTACGGCCCTGCTCTCACCCATGATTTTTTTCGGCTGCGCCTACTATCCCTGGGCCACCCTGCATGTGGTGCCCTGGTTTCAGTACCTGGTGCTCGTCAATCCGCTGGTCTACGCCAACGAGGGTTTTCGGCTGGCGTTGACGCCGGCGATGCCGCACATGCCGATGCCGCTGGTCTACGGGGCCCTGGTCGGGTTCTCGGTTTTCTTTACCTGGCTGGGCCTGCGGAAATTTGAAAGCCGCGCGCTTGATTAAAGACGCGGCTGCTTTTTCACACATTCTCAGTAGTTTCGGCACTTTCTCAATTGGCAATTCCTTGCTTAGCCCAACGGCCTTTTGCTATAGTCGCGGGCAGTAAATATCCGAACAAGAGAGAGTTATCTGGCTGTCCTCAGCGGGGGATAGGCCTCTCAAAAGAAAGGACTTGCTATGGGAAACGATCGTGATTCCGGGGACAACATTTCGACTCGCCTGACTTACTTCCTGGTGGGCGCGGGTATCGGCGCGGTGCTGGCCCTGTTGTTTGCGCCAAAGTCCGGTGAAGAACTGCGTAACGACATTGCCGACGCCACGCGCAAGGGCATTGACCGTTCGCGCGAGGCGGCCCAGCAGTTGGGCGTCAAAGCCAACGAGTACTATGACACAACCAGGCAGAAGGCCGGTGAGTATTACGACGCTGCGCGCGAAACTGCGGGCGAGTATTATGAAGCGACCCGCGAACGCGCCGCCGATCTTTATGACACCGCTTCGAACAAGGCCGGCGAGGTTGTCTCCAAGACGCGTGACGCTGTGACGTCGCAGGCGGGATCAATTTCGGCCGCAGTCGAAGCCGGAAAGAAGGCCTACATCGAAGAAAAGCGAAAGACCGAATTGTCGGGCCGCACGGATGCCGCGCCGACTTATAAGCCTGAAACAACGATGTGAAGTCAGAGAGCTTAGAAGTTAAGAGCCTGGATTTTAGATGATTTCCAGGCTCTGAAAAGCTAAAGACTAAGCTCCAGCCAAAGCATGAACCCGCACGAGCCACTCTTCTGGTTGGTAGTCATCACCGGGATTATCGCCGTTTCGTTTTTGGTGATAGCGTCGGCGATGGTGGCGATGGCTGTACTGGTGAAGCGTACGGTGGCGACCGTCACTCGTCTGGAAGCGAAACTTGATCCGCTGATCAATCGCGCGAATGCAATCAGCGAACAGGCGCAGGGCATCGCCGTCCAGGGCCGGCAGATTGCCGAACAATTCCACGTCATGTCCGGTCACTTGTCGACGGCGACCGGGAACCTGGCCGAGTCGACGGCCTTAATCAAAGAAGAGGTGCGCGGCATCATGGCGTTGGCTGACGAAACCGCGCACGTGGCCAAAGAAAAAGTGCAGGTGGTCAGTCGCGCTATCGACACCACGCACGAACGCGTGATGGACACGACTGAGTTCATCCAGGGCAAGGTGATTGAACCGGCGCGCGAGTTGGCGGCGATTCTGGTCGGCGTGCGGCGCGGACTGGAAGTTCTGGTCGCTCCGGCGCCCCGTCCAATTAACAACAGTTACGGAGAAGAAGAGATGTTTATCGGGTGAGGCAGCAATCATCCCAGGCTCATAAGCCCGAACCAACATCTCACCCGAGAATGGTTCGGGCTTTTCTTTGGAGTGCGGCGGCTCGACGCCACTTTGGATTGGCTCGGGGCGATCGTCAATAACCGGAAACGATTCAAAGCGCCGTCAAGCCGCCGCACTCCAAAATCGCGCTTAGTCCTGTTACTATTTCCATTTTGAAGAGTACTGACCAATGGCTACCGAAGAAGCAACCCTCGATCTGAAGAAGACCGTTAATCTGCCGAAGACCAGCTTCGCGCAGAAGGCCAACCTGCCGCAGACAGAGCCCGCACGCCTGAAGAAATGGGCTGAGATGGATCTCTATGGAATGATCCGCCAGGCGCGCACAGGTGCGAAGAAATTCATCCTGCACGATGGGCCGCCCTACGCCAACGCCGACATTCATCTCGGCACCGCGTTGAATAAGATCCTCAAAGACATGATCGTAAAGTCGCGGACGATGCTGGGCTGTGACGCACCCTATGTTCCCGGCTATGACTGTCACGGGCTGCCGATTGAGTTGCACGTCGAAAAGAAACTGGGTGAGAAGAAACAAGCTATGCCGGCGCTGAGCATCCGGCGGGCGTGTCGCGAGTTTGCGGCGAATGCTTTGAAGCGACAGACCCGCGATTTTCAACGTCTGGGCATATTGGGCGAATGGGACGATCCCTACATCACCATGTCGGATCATTACGAAGCCGAGACGGCCCGCCTGTTCGCGCGTTTTGTCGAGCGCGGGTTTGTCTATAAAGGCGCGCGTCCCGTCTACTGGTGCATCCACGATCAGACGGCGCTGGCCGAAGCCGAAGTCGAGTATCACCAGCACACCAGCCCGTCGGTGTACGTGAAGTTTCCGCTGAAGAGCGACCCGGCCGAAATCGATCCGGCGCTCGCCGGCCGCAAAGTGTTCGCGTTGATCTGGACCACCACGCCGTGGACCCTGCCGGCGAATTTGGGAATCGCCGTACACCCTGACTTTGATTATGTCGCGGTGGAAAACGGCGACGAGGTCTACCTGGTCGCCGCCGAATTGCTCGAAGTGGTGGCCCACAAATGCGGTTTGGAATCGCCGGCAGTGCTGGCGCGTTTTCGTGGATCAAAGCTCGATCGTTTGGAAGCGCAGCATCCGTGGATCGACCGGCGGTCGCTTTTCATGGTGGGCGAACACGTGACGTTGGGCGGCGAAGCAGATGCGGAAACCGAGCTCGATGTCAGCGATGCCCGTGACAAATCGGCCACCACCAAAGCCGGCACGGGACTGGTGCATACTGCGCCCGGACATGGCCATGACGATTTTGTGCTCGGAAAGCAGTACGGCCTGGATGTTTATTGCCCGGTTGATAATGCGGGGCGATTCGCCCAGGAGATTGAGTTCTTTGCCGGCCTGAGTGTCTTTGAAGCCAACCCGAAAATCGTCGACTTCATGCGCGAGCGCGGCGTGTTGCTGTTTAGCGAAGACTATGCGCACCGTTATCCGCATTGCTGGCGCTGCAAGAACCCGGTGATCTTTCGCGCGACGCCGCAGTGGTTTATCGCGATGGACCGGGCGGCGGAAGAGCCCAGCGAGAAGGATGAAGACGATCGCTATCGTTCGAACTTCACCAGCAATTTCGTCGGCGGCCAGACGATCGACGGTTCGTCTTTGCGCGAGATGGCCCTGGAAGAAGTCGACCGGCGCGTAAAGTGGATTCCGGCGTGGGGGCGCGATCGCATGCGCAACATGCTCGCCGGCCGGCCGGATTGGTGTGTCTCGCGCCAACGCGTCTGGGGCGTGCCGATTCCCGCGTTCTACTGCAACTCGTGCAATCAGGTGATTGCCGAGGCGACG
>Ga0126383_10000320_pt1 | contig 25642 bp, 26 predicted proteins | sample PanSoiMetPlot_35_FD_96882 | JGI IMG/M metagenome (GOLD analysis project Ga0126383, IMG submission 96882) | Tropical forest soil microbial communities from Panama - MetaG Plot_35 | ecosystem: Environmental > Terrestrial > Soil > Tropical forest > Bulk soil | place: Panama | collected 2016-02-17
CCGCCGGCGAAGAGCCCCACGACTCGTCACAACCATGGCTACAGCGTAGCATTCCACGCGCCGGGTGGACGGCTATAATCAGCAGCGTGCACAGCCACGGGTTTGCTCTTTGGACGCTGCACCTCACATTGCCAGTCGCGGCTGCAGAAAAGTTGCCCGCCGATGACAGGGCCGACCGCGTGGTGCTGATGAAAAGAGAGAGGACGCTCGCGCTGATGAGCGGAGACAAGGTTCTCAAGACCTACAAAATCGCTCTCGGCGGAGACCCGGTGGGGCCCAAGCAGCAGGAACGCGATCACAAGACACCCCGGAAGGCACGTACATCCTAGATCGGCGCAATCCAGCAGCAGGTTCTACCGCTCGCTGCATATCTCCTATCCCCATGACGACGACCGGCGGCGAGCCCGCGAGCGAGCGTGTCTCCCGGCGGCGACATCATGCTGCATGGCCTGCCGAACGGCTTCGGCTGGCTAGGGGAAGCACACCAGGTGAGAGACTGGACGGACGGCTGTATCGCCGTGACCAACGCGGAGATCGACGAGATCTGGCGCGCTGTCGCGGACGGCACGCCCATCGAGATCAAACCGTAGGCTCAGGTCAGGACGCCATCGCACGCAGGCGGTGGCCATCATCCGGATCGCGGAGGATCATTAATGCTGCACCCACGGATGACACATCGAAGACCCGATTCAGCCCGGTGCGCTCCATGATCTCGTTCACCAGGGCAGAGGGATTCACCAGCTTCAATTGCACGCCATGGTTGCGCGTCCAATGATGGAGAAAAACCAGCATGCCCAGTCCGTTGCCGTCGACAGTTTCAACGTAGGAAAGGTCAAGCACGATGATTCTTGCATTGGGCGGCGCGGTCACGGCGTCGCGCAGGATATTGGTGGCCTCACCGCGCACGATCCTTCCCCGGCACTGCAATACCACCACGTCTTCGCTGCGATCCACATCCACGGTAAGCATAACAGCCTCTTCCAGCCCGCTTGCTGTCTACAAACGATAGACGCCTCACGACGGCAAATGTCACCAGACCGCTTCCGCGTGTTTTGTGAAAAGTTGTAAAGCAGGGAACGGGATCAAAATTGTTTTGACCGGCAGGCTGGTGGGGCCTGATGATCCTTTCATGACCGGGAATGTTGATTCTGATACCACTTCGCTTGCGCCTGGCGTTCACTTCGGACAGCTTCAGTCGGTTCACCAGGTGGGCGCCTTGATTGTCGTCGAGTCGCATTACGGACCGCTGCTCCGGACTCCGTTTCACCGCCATGAAACCTCAAGCTTCACCATGGTGTTTGGCGGCGGATACAGTGAAGAATTCACCGGGCAGAAGTTTGAGTGTGAAACGGGTGGGGCCCTCTATCGTCCGGCCGGCGAAGTGCATCGCGATCACATCAGCGCTGACGGCGCATGTTGTCTGATGATCGAAATGCCGAAAACATGGCTCGAGCGGATGGCCATTAGAGGCCTCAGTGTTCGTGGTCCCTCGCAAATTTCGGATTGTCGTGGTTTGGCGATGCGCTTGCGAAATGAACTGGTTTTGTGGGACGAGTTATCAGGGCTGGCGATCGAGGCCATGGTCACCGAGTTGGCATGCCAGATGCAGCGCGCCGCCGTTCGCCCGGAACGGGTTCCGCAGTGGCTTTTGCGCTTGCGCGACCGGATTGAAGAGGAGTTTGCTCACTTGCCCCCGCTGGCCGAGATGGCGAGAAAATTGGAGGTCCATCCCGGGCATATGAGCCGCGCTTTCCGCCGACAATTCGGATGCACTATCGGTGAATATGCGCGCCGTCGGAAGATAGCATATTGCTGCGAACAGTTATGTCGCTATCAGGCGAGCCTGTGCGATATCGCAAGCAGCGCGGGGTTCAGCAGCCAGGCTCACATGTCGCGCGTGTTCCGCCTCGAGACCGCCCTGACTCCTGCCCAGTTTCGCCGCCTGCACCGCCGCATGTGATTTGCGTACAAGAATGCGACAGCCGTGAAAGACAGGGTTCAGATCCGTCTTGTAAGCTCTGGTGGGAGAAAGTTCATGCGCCTGATGCGGGCGATCCTATTCCTTTGCCTTGTGGTCCTGCCGGTGTTTGCGCAAACCAGTGACAGCATGAAGTTCGACATAAGTGCAGTCGACAAATCTGTCGATCGATGTACGGACTTTTATCAGTACGCATGCGGCGGCTGGCTTCGACACAATCCGGTTCCTTCTGACCGTCCTTATTGGGCAGTCTTCCAGCAAATGCGCGAACTGAACGATCAGCGGGTGCGAAGGATTCTGGAGAGTGCCGCCGCGTCCAGTGAGGACAAGTCGCCCGAAGAACGCAAGATAGGAGACTATTTCGCCTCCTGCATGGATGAGAAGACCATCGAAGTCAAGGCACTCGAGCAGCTGCGTCCGGAGTTGAACCGAATTGCTGCGCTCGAGAGGCGTGACGATCTGGCGAGGGAGGTGGCTCATCTTCACCAGCTGGGAAGCGATGCAGGGTTTGCGATGGGTGCGGACCAACAACTGGGCGACGCTTCCGAAATCGTCGCCTACCTTGACCAAAGCCAGCTGAATCTGCCGGAGCCGGGGTATTACACCTCGGGGGAAGCCGACTCGGTGAAAGCACGAGCGGGATATCACGCGCATGTGGAACGGATTTTCGCCTTGCTGGGGCAGTCGCCGGAGCAGGCGACCAGGTCCGCGGACGATGTACTGCGAATCGAGACCGCGCTCGCGGCCGCATCGCTTTCTCCGCTCGAGCGGCGTGACCGCAAAGCCTGGTATCACGAGATGTCACTCGCTCAGTTGACGGAGTTGGCTCCGGCGTTTCCCTGGAAGGCCTATTTTGACGGTATTGATTTCCAGCCGACCGGAATTCTGAATGTCGCGGTTCCAGGCTACATGCAAGTGGTCAACCGGCTGCTTCAAACGACGACCATGCCCGCCTGGAAAAACTACCTGCAATGGGAACTGGTGCGGGTTGTGACGCCGGCGTTACCGGAGAAATTCCGCCAGGCGGAGTTCGCCTTCTACAGCAGTTCGCTGCGGGGCGTAAAGCAGCAAGACAGCCGCACCCGGCAGTGCGATGACTTGACCAATCGGGACCTGGGAGAGGCGATAGGCAAGCGTTATGTCGAGCTCTATTTCCCGGCGGAAACTCGCCAGCGCGTGCTGGAAATGGTCAGCCGTTTGCGCACCGCCCTGGAGCAGGATTTTCAGGAGATTTCCTGGATGACGCCAGGCACCAGGAAAGAAGCCCGGCAAAAGCTCGACCTGCTGCGAGCGATGATTGGCTATCCGGATCATTGGCGCGATTATTCTTCCTTGACCGTGAAACGCGGCGACGCATTGGGAAATGCCCTGCGGGCACAGGAGTTCGAATTCCACCGCCAGATCAACAAAATTGGCAGACCTGTGGATCGAGGGGAGTTTTACGAGTTGGTGCAGGGTGTCGAAGGCTATCACGACAATCCGATCAATGTGATCGTCTTTACCGCGGGGATTCTGCAGCCGCCGTTTTTCGATCCCGACATGGATGACGCCATCAACTTTGGGCTCGCCGGCGGCGTCATCGGTCATGAACTGACTCATGCCTTTGACGACAAGGGCCATTTGTTCGACGGCGAAGGCAACATGAGAAACTGGTGGACCATGGAGGATGGCAAGGACTACGAGCAGCGGGCCGCCTGCTTTGTGAAGCAGTATTCACAATACACGGCAGTGGACGACATCAAGGTAAACGGCGAACTGACGCTCGGCGAAAACATCGCTGACAATGGAGGGCTGCAACTCGCTTACAAGGCATTTGAGAGCCGTCCGCAAGGAGATGCCGGGAAGATCGGCGGCTTTACTCCCGAGCAACGCTTCTTCCTGGGATGGGCACAGTGGCGTTGCATGAACGAAACCGAAAAGACTGCCCGCGTCCTGGCACGAACCGATCCTCACTCCCCCGGGAGATGGCGAGTGAACGGCGTCGTGAGCAACATGCCCGGGTTTGCGGCCGCGTATCAATGCAAGACCGGAGACCCGATGGTCAATCGTCAGCCGTGCCGGCTATGGTGAGTATGAGGCCGCTGGCCATCGCATTTGAGCGAGTGCATGGGCTGATCGTTACAAGATCAAATGCCGGTCCTCGTTCATCTGCATAAACGTAATTTCGCGCTCTCTGCGGGTCGCTTTGGTTACACCGCGTCTCCATCCTTCTACTTCCTTAAAAGAAGAAGGCGATGCTTTTCTGCCGCCATGGATGACGCAGCCTGTAAGAAAATCATGCTCGAGCCGACTTGGGTATGCGGAAGGATCGAAGGCGGCAATACCGGACTGCTGAGTTCTTGGAAAAGTGGCACCGCCAAACACCCTATGCCCGGAAGAGTATTTTGGGTCTTCGCCTCTGAGAAATCGCGGGTAAGAACCGCGGGGATCACGGGGGAATTGGGAGCTAAATCTTTGAGAATGATGGTGGACCTGGCCAGGATCGAACTGGCGACCCTCTTCCCTGCCATAATGCCGGACAGCCAGCCGGAGCTTTGTTTTCAATAACTTAATAACTGGCAGATTGGCCGGAAAAGGTCGATTTGGCGATCTTTCCGGCCAAATTTCCGGCCAACATTTCCAGACGAGCTCGAGGGGCGGCGTTTCGGCAGTCTCCAAGTAACTGTTCGTGCCGTCGTCCTCTACATTTCGGTGAGGCCATCTGTACAGGGTTTGCCGTACTTTTTGTTCGCCATGATGTCCCGTTTCCGACATCTGCTCTCATCGTCCACGGCATCTGATCTTCACCCCGGAGGGAGAACCGCCTTCCGGGCTCCGCCCGATCCAATTGATCGGACGTTGGGAGGTGTTATGACCAAAATTCGAATTGCAATGACGTCGCTTTTGGTTCTTTGTTTAATTACGTGGGGCCATGCGCAACAGCAGGAACCCCAACAGCAACCGGGTGCCGTCCACCAGCAGGAACCGAAGCGGGAGGAACCGAAGCACCCTCCGGACGCTGTACCTCCTGAGAAGCCTCGCGAGGCTAAGCCGTCTCAGGACCAGCCGCAACAGGAAAAGCCACCGAAACAAGCCCCAAAGCCATCGAAAGATCAGCCCCAAGCTGGCCAGGAACAAAGCGGTCAACATTCTCAGAAGGGCGAGGTCAACAAGAACGGCAAAAGTGCTCATGTCCCGGAGGCTCAGTTCAAGGCAAGCTTCGGGCCTCAACACACTTTCACCGTAAAACGAATCATCACGCAGACAACCGTCGTGCCAAACCAGACGCAGTTCGTTTCCGCCGGGTACACATTTGTGTTTCTCGACCCGTGGCCTACGGCATGGTTGTTGACGGACGATTGCTATATCAACTACGTCGATGATGAGTACTTCCTCTTCGACGTCCTGCACCCGGGTATTCGCGTCGCGCTATTTGTTGTCGAGTGAGTTGCGATGGCACGAGTTACACAGAGCGCCCAGAGGGAGGTTCCCGGTACTTCGTCGGTCCCACTGCGGCTAGCGGCCAAGCAAGAAAGAGTCTTCCGCGAAGTCCTTACCCTGTTTGAGAGCCAGAAATTACCCTACGCCGTGGCTGGCGCGTTTGCTTTGCGGCAACACACGGGCATTTATCGTTTTACCAAGGATTTGGATGTCTTCCTGGGTTCGAGGGACATCTCGATCGCTCTCGGGTTGCTTCAAAAAAAGGGCTTCAAATGTGAAATTCCCGATCCGGTGTGGTTAGCGAAGGCTCGTCGCGAAGCGTACTTTGTCGACTTGATTGCCGGTATGAGCAACGGCGTAATTACAGTCGACTCGTCATGGATTGAGCGTTCGCTCCCGGCGACGATCGTGGGAATCAACACCCGGGTGCTGGCTCGAGAGGAACTCTTCGCTTCAAAGCTTTTCGTAACTCGCCGGGAACGCTTTGATGGAGCAGACATCGTGCATTTGATTTATGCCTCCCGCGGCAACTTGCAATGGGCTCGCATTTTAGAGCTGGCTGGCGAGCACTGGGAACTGGTGCTTTGGAACCTGGTGCTATTTCGTTACGTCTACCCGGCGCACAGCGATTATGTTCCGCGCTCGGTGTGGCAAAGCCTGCTGGCGCGCTTCGCCGAACACGTTGACACGCCTGATCCGAATGCGAGATTCCGCGGCAGCCTGATTGACCACAGAATGTTTGCCATCGATGTCAAAGAATGGGGGATGGACGACATTCTCAAAGAGAGCCTGAGCCGGAGTCCGAAGATCCGCTCCTTGCCTCGAATCCGACGCGGCCATGCGCCTTGAACAGATCCAATCTCGACTGTGAGGAAAGGAATGAGAATAGCCGCTACGGCCGATTTGCACTTTGTACCTTCCAGCCATTCGGCTGTGCTTGATCAACTCAGCAAAGTACGTGACGAGGCAGAGGTGCTGGTTTTGGCAGGCGACCTGACCAACTACGGTCTGCCTGCAGAAATGGAACCACTGCTCAACGCCCTTGTACGCCTAAGGGTTCCCACGATCGCGGTGCTAGGCAACCATGATTACGAGAGTGGACGCGACCAGGATCTGATGCAGATGATGACTGCCGGAGGGATTAAGGTTTTGGATGGCAGCGGCTATGAGAGAGGAGGAGTCGGATTCGCGGGCACCAAAGGATTCATTGGAGGGTTTGGCCGCGGAGTTCTGACCGCCTTCGGAGAACCAGAAGTTAAAGCGTTTGTGAAGGCCGCAGTTGACGAGACTCTCAAGCTCGAGCGGGGGTTAGCCCAATTGCGTGCCGAAAAGCGCGTTGTGGTACTACACTATTCGCCGATTGCAGCCACGGTCCACGGTGAGCCCTCTGAAATCTATCCATTTCTGGGAACCTCGCGGCTTGCAGAGGTCATCGATCGGCACGGTGCCGATCTTGTTTTGCATGGCCATGCCCATCATGGAACATTGGAGGGACGGACAACGGCAGGAATTCGTGTGTCCAACGTGGCGATCACCTTGCTCCAGGCGCAGCAGCAGCCAGCCGCCTACCGCATATTTGAAGTATAGAAGCACAGGGGTTATGAGATATGTCTGTCAGCAACACCTTGATCTTGCCGGTGCCCTTCGGTACGCCTTCATTGACTACAGCGAATCACCTAGTAGAAAAGCAGGAAATCTCATTTGATGTTTGTCGGCACCCAATTGAGTTCAACCGCAAGCGTTTCCAACGTGCGCGGCATCAAACAAGCCAGGGAAGTCACCTGGGAAGAAGGAGGTTCTATGCAGGGACTCTTATGTGCGCTCGTGCTTTTGTTGAGCATGTCAGTTGTTGCTCAGCAGCAAGGTCAGCCACCACCGAATTCACCTCCACACGGAACGCCTCCGACGTTCCCCGAGGAACGGCAGGCGCCGGGTCAAATGCCACCGGATCAGAACGCCCCAGCTCAGGGCCTGTCCAATCGCGAGGCAGCACAACAGATCCAACAGGGCTTGAAATCGGAACCGGCGCTCCATGGCAGCGATGTCGCAGTCCATGTCGATACGGCGTCGGTTGTTCTCGGGGGAACGATTCAGAGTGAAGAGCAACGCGATCTTGTTCTCCGTATCGCACACTCGTATTCCGGCGAACGGCGGGTGGTCGACAAGTTAAAGCTGAAACAGCAGAACTAGAGGTGATTCATGAAGATCAGGGAAATCATGAGCCGCGATCCAGCCTGCTGTCTGGTGAGTGACACCGCACAGACCGTCGCTAAAATCCTGAGCGAGCGGAACATCGGTTCGATGCCCGTGGTAGCTACTCGCGAAGAGCGGAAACTGGTAGGCATGATCACAGACCGCGATCTCTGTTGCTCGGTCATCGCGCAAGGCATGGATCCGAAGACTACGCAAATCGAGAAAGTCGTAACCCTATCCGCCTTCACCTGCCGCGACGGCGAAAATGTTGAGGCTTGCGAGCGGCTGATGCAGGAACACCAGATAAGAAGAATTCCAATTGTGGATGCGGAAAACCGCGTCGTTGGGATTGTTTCTCAAGCCGATTTGGCGCTGAATGACAAACCGGAACGGGTCTCAAAGACCGTCGCGGAAATCTCAAAACCCTCGCAGTCCACGATAGTGGTGTGAGCTTGTCCGCGGCGGCCATTCGGCCGCCGTGGGCCTGCTGGAACCCGCTCACACACGGGATGCAATGAAAAGCTGTCTAGCTGCACACGGACGATTTGCGGAAGGGGCCGGAACGACCCCAAGTCAGCCGCGCCTTCGTGGCGCGCGGGAGCCGCTTCTTCGTCGGCAGGAATCAAGGGGTCTGCCAACTCTGCGATAGACGATCTATGATTCGAAAATTGGCATCCGGTCAATATCGATTGTACTCACGGAAGAAGAATCCCAAAACTGGCAAACGGCGGAATCTTGGGACTTTCGGAACCCGCAAAGAAGCGGAAGCGCAAGAGCGAGCGGTGCAATACTTCAAGCGTCACGGATGAGACTGCCCTGGAGACCTAAGCCTCGGATAGCTCTCCCGACGCATACTTTGTCTGCGCTAAAATCAAAGTAGCGCGGGTTTGCCCTAATTGACGTTTTCAGATGTCAGCTGAAATCCATAGATCCACAGCGCGAAGGATTTTTCTGCTCTCGCCGGCCAATATTGGTGGAATTCGCGGCCAGTTCGTGATGGGTGAGGGCGTCGACTTTGAGATGGCGCAGCGCCTGCGCCAGACTGGTGTACCACTCGGGGAACTCTTTAGTTTCATCAGCGGCCTGTATTTTCGCGGAAAACTTGCTTATGCGCGCGCATTTTGCGATGTGCCGCCGAATATGGTCGGGGCTTTCGTCATCACTTCGCGCGGGGGTCTCATATCTCCGGACGCTCTCATCACGCTCGAGCGTTTGCAGAAGATTTCTTCAGGCAACCTGGACCCGACGGATGGTCACTATAGAAGTCTGCTCGAAGGCGACGCGCAAATCCTCGCAGAAACTTGTGGCAAGGACTGTCAGATCGTCCTGCTGGGTAGCATTGCCACTGGGAAATACGTCGATCCCTTGCTTGCGGTTTTCGGGGCACAACTCATGTTCCCGGCGGAATTCGTCGGCCGTGGCGACATGAGCCGAGGCGGACTCATGCTACGGTGCGTTCAGGCTGGCGAGCCACTGACATACCTGCCCGTGCTCGGTGCGACGCGGCATGGGCCCAAGCCTCCCAAACTAGTGTAGTGTCCCAGTGATAACGAAAGTGTGTTTCGACCGTCTGTAAGGTATGACGGATAATCGAAACTTGCTGACACTGACTCCAGAAGAGAAACAGGACTTGGAACGTTGGGCGCAATCTCGAACCTTGCCCGCCGGGGACGTATTCCGGGCACGGCTTATCTTGGCCCTGGCGGAGGGCCAGAGCTATCGGGAAATCGAGCGCAGTATGCATACCAGTGCGGCTACCATCGCACGTTGGCGAAGCCGCTTCGAACAGGATCGGTTGGCCGGGCTGGAGGGTCGTCATAAAGGCAGTCAACCGCGGATTGCGACTGCCACCGTACAAGCGCGCGTGGTGCGACGGGTACAACAGAAACCGAATGACGGCAGCACGCATTGGTCCTGTCGGAAACTGAGCCGCGAATTAGGCGTAAGCAAGTCCACCGTGCAACGCATTCTGACCCAAGCCCGCCTGAAGCCGCATCGTCTGGAACGCTACTTGGCCAGCGACGATCCCGATTTCGAGAGCAGAGCGGCCGATATCATCGGTCTCTATCTCGACCCACCACAGCATGCGGCGGTGTTCTGCGTGGACGAAAAAACCGCGATTCAGGCGCTGGATCGACTCGATCCAGTGTTGCCGCTGTCGCCGGGACGTGCGGAACGACATGGATTTGAGTATTACCGTCATGGCACGTTGTCCCTCTATGCCGCCTTGGACGTGAAGACCGGGCGGGTGGAAGGCAAGACGGCGAAACGGCACACCAGTGCTGAGTTCCTGCTCTTTCTGCGTGGTTTGCTCAAAAAAGCCGGCTGGGCTAGAGAGATTCACATCGTGTTGGACAATCTCTCGGCGCACAAGACCAAAGCGGTGCAGGAGTTTCTCGAACAGAACCCGAAAGTCCGCTTCCACTTCACCCCAACCTATTCTTCCTGGCTGAATCAGGTCGAGTTATGGCTTGCCAAGATCCAACGGGATGTCATCGCCCGTGGCGTTTTCACCTCGGTTGCCGATCTCGCCCGCAAGCTTAGGAAATACATTCGAGCTTACGCCCGGTCCGCGAAACCGTTTCGCTGGACGTACACCGATCCGATGCACCGCATCCGTACTTACGAAATCACCGGGACAGCTCACTAGCTCCTCTGCGCCGCACAGCGCTTTCATCAAGCACCTGCTTGTCGTCCGTCGAATCAGGCAATCAGACACTTAGTTAGAAACTCGTTCTGATGTCGCTCGCTCCCGGATTGTTCGAGAACTGCCGCCGATTCACCACGTGAACCCGCGCACTTGCCCGATTCCGATCGAGATAGGCATGCTTAGTCTCAGCGGTGAGCTTCAGGTCTCCGCCCTGTAGAGCGTTGTGAAAGCTCTTCGTAATGGTGAAGAAATCTTTGTCACCGTAACAGGAGCTCGGGCAATCAGGCACTACACGCCAACTCATTTAGAACTTGCCGGTACTGACTTCGCTGTGCGCCACACCACCAAGTCCCGTATGGCCGGAATCTGCGCTCAAGCGGCGGCCTCAGAAGCGGCCGCGATGGAAGGCTTGGCTGTCGGGAGCCGAGCTTCCAGTGTCGTGCCGCTTCCGTTTGACTGAAGCTCGAGAGTCCCTCCCAGTTGTCGGATTCTCTCACGCATACCCCGAATGCCCACTCCCGGTGCGCCGTCCAACACGACTTCATTCAGCTTTTCTGCTGGAATGCCGGCTCCCCGATCCTCAACTCTCAAACGAATCTCATTGGGTGTACGATCCAGACGGATGGTCGCCACCGCGCTTCCCGAATGGCGGTGAATGTTCGTGAGACACTCCTGCACGGTCCGAAAAAGCGCCGTTTCCATTTCCTGTGGCAGTCGGCCGAAAGTCTCAGGGACCTCCAATGTGACCTGGATTTTGCTACGTTCAGAGAATCCTTCGACGTACCACCTGACCGCCGATGCCAGTCCTGATTCATCCAGGAGTGGCGGATGAAGCAGGTAGGAGACGGTACGGACTTCCGTATTCATTTCCTGCGCCAGCGCGAGGCTATCCCAGACTTTTTGGGCCGTCTGGCCAAGCCGTTCGAGGTCAGCACTGACCGTCGTCAGATTCATGGTCAGAGCAACCAAAGTCTGCCCGACGCTGTCATGCAGCTCCCGAGCTATTCGCCGCCTTTCATCGTCCTGCAATTGCATCATGCGTGCAGTAAGGTGGCGCAGACCCTGATTGGCCGTGTCGAGCTCGGCGGTTCGCTCTCTGACGCGATCTTCCAGTTCGCCCTGCGCGTGACGGAGCGCTTCGTTCTCTCGACGACGCGCTTCTCCCATGACGGTGATGGCAGCGAAAACCGCCATCAAGACCAGCATACCTAGAATGGAATTCGGCGTAGCCATTCGAAGCGTATGCACGTGAGGGATGCGCCAAAATTTGAGAACAGCTAATGCCAGAACTGAGACCATAGCGGATGGTCCAAGCCCGCAGTACCAACCGGAGAAAGCCAATGCCAGGAAACCCAAGCCATAAGCGACGAAGTCGCCCAGGAGCGGAACCAATCTGCGGGAGAGTGCAAGTGCGATCAAGAGCGCAACTAAGGCTGCCGCGTAGCGCACACGCACATTATTTCTTGACAGCACGGAAAGAGATTTATTGCGTACCATTCTGCCCTCCTTTCCGAGTTTGGGTTCCGCGTCCAGAGAGTAGGACGAGCGGGTGACGTTGCCGATTGGAGGAGGGCTTACAAGCACCAACGAAACGACCATCGTAATAACTTCAACCAGCGTAAGATGACAGCCGTGTACGTCCTTGATGCGGTTCGAAAAACTCGGCACAACTTCTCTTACTCTTCGCGGCTCGTGGTCCATCCGCTTCTGTCGCTGACCGCGTCGCACTCTGCACATGACACTGCGCTTTGTCGCGCCACCGCATTGAGTGGCCCGGTCAGCCGGGAGCAGGCTACCGCGACCTGATTCCTTCATAACCGACCCCGAGAGGCTGCTTTGCCACACTCAGTAACAGAGTCATGGAATTGTTCTCGAGGGACCGCGATACTCGTTCACGTACCACACTGATTTGCTGGCGTTTTCGTCAACTCTTCCCGGGCCAACCCACGTCGCTCCACCGGCATCGGATGACGGGGCAGACGTTGTCTTGCTTCCGTGCGCCGACTCGTCAGGCCGTGGTCGTTTGCCAGGTCGACGCCTAAGCGTCGAACAGGAGTCCTGTGATGCTGCCCCGTATCCTCATCGTCGACGACAGTCCCGTGATCCGCAAACTCGTTCGCGCTTGCGTTGAGGCCGAGCCGGGCTGGTTGGTCTGTGCCGAGGCCGCGAACGGCCAGGAGGGCATCCGAATCGCCCGGCAATACCGTCCCAATCTGATCGTTATGGATCTCTCGATGCCGGTAATGAACGGTCTCGAAGCTGCCAGGGTTCTCCGCAAAGTCATGCCCTCGGTTCCGTTGATCATGTTCACGTTTTTCAGCACCAGCACGCTGGAACAGCAGGCTGTTGAGGCGGGCTTTCAAAGAGTCGTTCTGAAGACGCAGCGGCTGGACGAACTGGTTCGTTCCATTCGTTCTCTTGTCGCTGAGGCAGCTTAGTGCTTGTCGACTTCTCCTTTGAGCACCCGCAATCCGCTCAGGGCGTCTGCAATCGCCTGTCGCTCCTCACAACTGCCCTGGTGATCCAAGCAAAGCTGCTCAAGCCGCGCATTAATGGCGATATGGGCAGCTTGAATAAGTCGCGGCAAGCGCACGCGATTGGTTTCGACAACCGCTGCTTCGTAAAAACGCTGCCAACCGAAAGTCGTCATCGCGACGCAATTCATACTAAACCTAACACAATTGGAGTGCACGAGAGGTGCGCCAAAGAACGCCAGTCCCCTATTTTTGGAGGCCTACACCACGCCCTCAGGTGCAAGAATCGCGCGGCCTCCTGCAGGTTCTTGCAGTTCAGGTCACCGGATGTTCCCCCCTTTGTTCCGGTGCCTGCAGAACTTCGCCCCTCAGTTCTGCCATTGTCTCGTCGCGCTCGAGTGACACTGCGCCGGCCCCCACTTGTCGTCATGAAGTCACTTGGAGGGACCAACCATGCCCAACTTCCTCGAAACTCCTTTAGCCCTACGGACATAGCCGCATGGCCTCAAAGCACTCCTGCCCAACATTGGCTTTCTTGTGGTTTGAAGACGCTCTGAACTAAAATTTGACGGCTCCCTCCTATACTTGCCGCTGCTTGGAGTACATTCATGTCAAAGCAGAAAAAAGATCCGACCCGCAAGAAACAGCGTGCGGATCCTAAGAACATCCGATCTGCCAACGCAGCAAATCCCGCTCCCTTCCCGATCGTTGCCATAGGTGCCTCCGCGGGCGGCCTCGAAGCCTTCAGCAACTTGCTGCGTGCTCTGCCACCCGAGCCTGGTCTTGCCTTGGTCTTTATCCCCCATCTCGATCCCACCCACGAGAGCGCGATGGTAGAACTATTGTCCCGGACCACTCGCCTGCCCGTGCACCAGGCCGTCGAAGGCGCGCGCGTTGCTTGCAACGCGGTTTATGTCTTGCCGCCCAATTCCGATATGACGATCTCCGATACGGTGTTGCACCTGGTCAAGCGCGAAGCGGGGCGCGGCCATCATATGCCTATCGATACTTTCTTCCGCTCGCTCGCGGAGGACCAGCGCTCCAACGCCATCGGTGTGATCCTGTCCGGTACTGCCAATGACGGGACCCTCGGTCTTTCCGCCATCAAGAACGATGACGGCATTACTTTCGCGCAGGATTCCGCCTCCGCCAAGTACGACGGCATGCCCCACAGCGCGGTCGCCGCCGGCGTCGTCGATTTTGTGCTCTCCCCGGATCGCATCGCCGAGGAATTGATCCGCATTCAACGCCAGCCCTCCAGCCCCGAACCGCTCCAAGATGCCTTTGACGGGAAGGACCGGCTGCTCAAAGACATCTTCCGGTTGCTCAAGAGTTTCAGCAAAGTTGACTTTGTCGACTACAAGCTGGCAACTATACGCCGGCGCATCTTGCGCCGCATGAACATTAATCAGATCAACGATCTCGGCGACTACGTGAAGCTCCTCCACCGAAATCCGATGGAAGTGGAAGCCCTCTATCGAGACGTTCTAATTAATGTCACCAGCTTCTTCCGTAATCCCGAGGTCTTCGACAGCCTACGCGAGGTTGTGTATCCGAAGATTCTCATGGAGCGCTCCGCCCAAGACCCGGTCCGCGTCTGGGTGCCGGGATGCTCCACAGGTGAAGAGACCTATTCCCACGCGATCTCGCTGGTCGAGGTCCTTTCCGAACTCCGCGTTGAAGTGCCCATTCAGATCTTCGGCACCGATCTCAGCGACAACGCCGTTCAACGTGCCCGCGCCGGATTCTACAAAGAGAGCATCGCCAGCGATGTTTCAGAAATTCGCCTGCGCCGCTTCTTTCACAAAGTGCCCGGTGGCTACCAGATCTCAAAATCCATACGCGATATGTGCGTGTTTGCGCGGCAGAATGTCTTCAGCGATCCGCCCTTCTCCCGCATGGATCTCATCAGTTGCCGCAACGTCTTGATCTATCTCAGCCCGGTTCTGCAGAAGAGAATTATTCCCATCTTTCACTATGCCCTTAAGCACGGCGGCTTCCTGCTGGTCGGCAACAGCGAAGGTCTGCTCGGCGCGAGCGCAGAAATCTTCGTTCTGGTAGAGCGAAAGAGCAAGATCTACCAAAAAAAATCAGTTCGCTCGCCCGTGACTTTTGGGCTCGCCCTAAGCAGTCCCGCCGAAGATGCCGAGAGAAGTTCAGACGCAGCGGCCAAAGAAGACGAACATCCGAAGACCCCGGCCGATGTTCAGCGCGAAGCCGATCGCCTTTTGCTCAGCAGATATGTTCCCTGTGCTGTCGTCGTGAATGACGGACTCGAGATCCTGCAAAGCCGCGGACGAACCAATCGCTTCCTCGAGCTTCCCACGGGCAAAGCAAGTCTCAACCTGCTCAAAATGGCCCGCCCAGGTCTGTTGCACGAACTGCGTGCCTTGATTGATAAAGCTCGCAAGAACTCGATATCCGTCTCCAAAGAAGAAATCGTTCTTGAACAGGCCGGTGGCTCCACAACCGCCAAACTAGAAGTTATTCCGTTTCGTACGCCAGCCCGCGATCAACGCCACTTCCTGATCTTGTTCGAAGAAACTTCGGGAGCCAAGGCACTTGGCGAACACAAGCTCGCCCGGCGCCCGTCTTCCCAGGAGATAGCCAACTCCCGCAATGTCCAGATCACACAACTGAAGCAGGAACTCGCCGGCACCAAGGAATATCTACAATCCATCATCGAGGCTCAAGAGGCCACCAACGAGGAACTGCAGTCGGCAAACGAGGAGATTCAATCCGGCAACGAGGAATTGCAGAGCACCAACGAGGAGTTGCAGACGTCAAAAGAGGAACTCGAATCCGCCAACGAGGAGCTCAACACTGTTAACGAAGAAATCCAGCATCGCAACCAGCAACTTGCCCAGCTTAACAACGATCTGATCAACCTGCTCAACAGCATAACGATTCCCATGATCATGCTGGGCGAGGATCTGCACATCCGTCGCTACACGCCCGAAGCTGAACGCGTTTTCGGATTTTCCGATCACGACATGGGCAAGGCTCTTACGCACCTGCCTCTAAGCCTCGACGTGCCGCAACTGGAGCGCTGGATGCTCGATGTCATGCGTGACATCGCCATGCGCAGCGAGCAGGTTCGTAGCCGCGATGGCAAAGTCTACCGACTTCGCATCACACCCTATCGCACGCTCGAAAACAAAATCGACGGTGTCGTGGTCACGCTTCTCGACATCAGCGATCTTGTGGAGCACAGCGCAAAGACGAGGGAAGTTCGTCCCGAAGCGGATTAGCGGAGTCTCAGCAAGGGCGGCGTTCAGAGAAACTCGCCCAGATTCACCAGTCGGACCCTCAACTTTTCGAGGTTTTCCGCCAGATACTGGGCGTCGTCCTCAGTCAGAGTCACATTGTCCATCAGCCGCAGAATCGTCTCGTAGCCTTGGCGTGCGTTCCGGCGATTCCGTAGCCTCTTCCTGAGGTTCTCACTCTCTGCGATGTCGCAAAAAGTCAGCGCAGTCTGGACGTCAACCTTCAGAAAATCAATGCTCGTCTGATTCAGGCGTGCGCGCGAAACCAGGATTTCATCCATCTTAGCCCTCGCCTCCGCGACACTCGAATCTCGGTGTAATTTCCTGGGCACCGTCCTTGGATGTTCACAGAGCGTCAGGCGGTTGTGCCAAGAAAAGCATTCGCTCGCCGCGAGCGCTAAACCGGAGCCCAAAGGAAACTGCCTAACTGGCTTTTCGACTCCCGCTGTCCGAGCTCAATAGATTGAACAACTTGGCCGACTTTGCAGTCCGCTCGTCGACATAGTTCGCCCACGTCGCCATCACTTCTCCCTGGACCCCTTGTATACTCTGGCGCAGCAAGCGAACTGAATTCCTCAGCTCGAGTCGTAAATCCGCCATCTCCTTAGCCAGCCTCGCCATTTCCGCCATACCTTCTTGAATATTCGCCCAAGTGGAAGATGAGGACTCGATCGGAGGATGCATCAACCTAAGTCCGTCCCGAACGGGGGTGCGAGCTACCCACGCATCGATATCGCCTGGCGTTGCCACGACAGATCCCCACGGTTTGCCCGCCGGACGTCGCACGGGAAGCCCGAACAATCGCTCGTAGCGTTGCACCGTTCGCACTCCCCTACCCAGATAGTTCGCGATCTCCTTCCACCCGTTCAGAATCTGGACCGACGCTCTGCTTTTCGCTCGCTCGCCTTTCATTGCCGACCTCCACTGGAGAAGACGGGGCCCCCGGGGAGCTAGTCTAGTCTAGCGCAAATTCTAGCACCGCTCACCACGGAGCAGCGATCAGAATGCCGAGGTCGGTGTACGGCTGAATCATCCCCGATTGTCCCCTTAACAGGCGTCTCTGGTTAGCCCTGCATTTCCGGACTTTTGTCTCTTCCCTTCACGAACTTACGATGACTGGTTGGGCGAAACAACACAAGCGCGATCTTCAGCAGCCGCCGGTAGACCGTGTCTCGGTGCAGCCACCCAGCGCGTCGCGCAACTCTCCGGAGTCGTACGGCAGCGCTGATCGCGCCAGGTCGGCCGGGATTCCACAGGCCCGCTTCACACCGCGGTTCAGGAGAGCGTCGAACTGGTCGGGGGGCAACCTGTGAGATTCGCACGCTTGCCAGCTGCTGCATCCGCCTCTGCTCAACTTAATCGTTGATTCTACAATAAGGTCGTAGTTGTTGATCGCCGCGGGTTGTGCCACAAGTCATGACACAAATCCTACCGCTGGGACTGCCGCCGCGCCTAAATGGTTAGGGGATTTGGTGGACCTGGTCGGGATCGAACCGACGACCTCTTCCATGCCATGGAAGCGCGCTCCCAGCTGCGCCACAGGCCCACTTTGAGCGAGCGAAAAACTCTCCTGGAAGCTTAATTTTCGCTTACCAGGCCGGGATAGTCAAACTTGCCGGAGGGGTCGATGCCAGCGGTTTGCGAAAAAACCAAAAACCAGTATTCTGGAACGCGAGCCCATGACACCCAGCTCCATCGACTGTCTCCGCCGCCTCTCCTTGTTGCCGCTGGTGGTGATGGCAGCGCTTGCACAAAACGCGCCGCCCAGTGCGACCGTCGCACCGCCGCCGGTGTCCTATGCCTCCGTCAGCGAGCTGAACATGCTTCTGTCGCAGCTCGAACAGGCCTCCCAGGCGACGCAGGCTGATCTGGCGAAGATGCGGATTGAGAAATGGAAGGCCGACTCTGACACGAAGCGTCAAGGCCTTGCGAACGTGGAGTCGATCCAGCGCAACCTGCAAGATGCCTTGCCGGAGATGATCGGGAAGCTGCGGGCCAGTCCCGAGGACTTGGCGGCCACGTTCAAGCTCTACCGGAACCTGGAGGCGCTTTACGACGTTTTCGGCTCGCTGGTCGAATCGGCGGGGGCGTTCGGATCGAAAGATGAATTCCAGAGCGCGGGAAATGATCTGAGCGCCCTGGAGCGTTCGCGGCGTGCTTTTGCCGACCGGATGGATTCTCTGGCATCGGCGAAAGAGGGCGAGCTGGCGCACCTCCGTGCTCAGTTGCAGAGCAGCCAGGCGGTCACACCGGCCACGCCGCCGACAAAGGTCATCGTCGACGACACCGAGCCGCCGAAGAAGACCACCACCAAGAAGAAACCGACCCAAAAGAAGCCGACCACACCACCCCCGGCCCCCCAGCCCGAGCCCCAGCCCCCACAGTAACCGCTGCAAGTACCCTTCGGCGCCCGTAATCGCGCCCAATTTCGGCCGAATACCGGGTATTTTCCCAAGGTTTTGCCCGCCTGGGCCTTTAACCCTCTGGAAGCAGAGTCTGTTCGCGGCGGGAACTAAAGACAGTTCAACGGAGTCTATGTATGAACGGGGGAGTTGAGCAACCTGTTCCCCACACAGGCCAAGCGAGGCTGCTCTTTTTGGGTCGCCGCAGCGCCGCGAAAATTACCTATAATGGGGGTGACGCCATGCGGGCTATGGCGGGAGTAACCACCTTGGGCAATCTTGCGAGTGCTATTGGAGTTCGGGCGGAAGAGGCGGCGATCGTGGCCGAATTGAAGGCTGGATCGGAAGACGCGTACGCCTGGTTGATTGGGGAGTTTCACCAGCCGGTCTACAGTCTGGTGTATCGCATGGCGTCAGACTCGGCCGATGCGGCGGACACGACCCAGGAAGTATTCCTGAAGGTGTTCCGGGGAATGAAGCATTTCAACGGGCAATCCAGCCTGAAGACCTGGATTTATCGCATCGCGATCCACGAGGCTTCGAACCGGCGCCGCTGGTGGTTTCGCCACAAATCGCGCGAGACTTCAATAGAGCCTGCGCCGGCTGACGTGGGAACGGGGACGCCACCGGGATGGAAGGACCTGCTAGTGGATCAGGGCGAGTCGCCGTTCGAATCTGCCGCTCACCAGGAAGTGCGGCTTCGGGTGGAACAGGAGTTGCGGCAGGTGTCAGAACCGTATCGCACGGCTGTGATTTTGCGCGACCTGGAGGAGATGTCGTACGAGGAAATCGCAGAGATTACGGAAGTTTCGCTCGGCACCGTCAAGTCACGCCTGACGCGAGGACGGGAGCAACTGAAGCAACGCCTCGCCCCTTTCATCCGGGAAGTGGGAGCGCAGCTCGGATTGCAATCTCCAGAGGGGCAGGAGGCCAAAAACGGTTCCCAGGTCTCTTCTGATGGCAGGCAAGTCGAGGTGATGTCATGAAGTGCGCCCATGCCAATTCGCTGTTCTCGCCGTACCTGGACGGGGCTGTGACGGGTGCACAGATGCACGCCCTGGCCGCGCACCTGGAGTCGTGCTCCGGGTGCTGGCAGGAATACGCCTTGTTGCGGCAAAGCCAGCAATTGCTGGCCAAGGCAGGGCGGCGCAAGGCTCCCGCCGATCTGGCCTTGAATCTTCGGCTGGCGATTTCGCGCGAAGTGGCGCAAAGGAAAGGCTCGTACTGGCGAGGCTGGCAGGTTCGCCTGGAGAACGCGCTGAATGCTTTCGCGGTTCCGGTTACCGCGGGGCTGGTGGCCGCGATCGGGATATTTGCCTTTCTCATCGGTTCTTTGGCCTTGCCTCTACAGGCCGACAATGACGATGTACCGTTGATGTTGAACACGGCTCCGCAACTGCAGCAGACCGCTTTCGGCATGAGCCTGGATTCGATCACCGATGAATCACTGGTCATTGAAGCCTACGTGGACTCCAACGGCCGGGTGCAGGACTACCGCATCCTCTCGGATTCGAAGAGCGCGAAGGAATTCTTACCTCGGGTAAAGAACATGCTGATCTTCACGACTTTTCAGCCGGCTACGTTTATGGGCCGGCCGACCGCGGGGCACGCGGTGCTGTCGTTCTCTAAGATCAAGGTGAAAGGATGAATAACGGCGGCCGGGCTGGCTCGCCGGCGTGAGACGCGCGCACCCGAACTGACAGGTTGTGCTGTTTGACCCTCCGCAGTCAAAGCCCGTAAACTGACTCGGTAATTTCCCAAATTCCACTGGCCTTTGCAGGAGGCTTCCCTGGTTGTCCGATTGCGACGTTGGCTGGGCACGGCGCTGCTTGCGTTATGGGTTCCGGTGTGTCTCGGGCAGAGCACTCTCAAGGTTTCTCTCGATACCAACGAGACTCTGTTCACGATGTTGGCCGCCATGAACTACTGCGGGTACGACCAGGATTTGGGCGTATCCGATCCGCTGCGCAAGCAGATCCGGACCGAAATCGCCCAAGCGGCTGAAAGTTCTGCCGAAGCCAAGGTCTCGGCCCGGGCGTTGTGCCAGTTTTACAAAGACCATGAGCAGCCGGAAGCGGGCCGCACCCTGTCGCAGTACATCTCTCTGGCGCTCTACACCAACCCCGTGCCGGCGTTCAGCATCCGGACGCGCGAAGCCGACCTTCCTCCTGATGCCGGCTACGTGCAGGGCATTCTCAATCCGCTCGAAAGGTTCTATCAGACGGCTGGGGTTGACAGCGTCTGGCAGCGGCACCGCGACGCGTATACAGCGCTGACCGAACGCTACCACGATCCCCTGGCGAAGATGCTCTTCGATACCGAGGTGTATCTAAAGCTGGCGTCGGCGGGATATCTTGGCCGGAGCTTCACGGTATACCTCGATCCTCTGGGCGCGCCCGGACAAACCAATGCGCGCAACTACGCGTCGGATTATTACGTCGTGATCTCGCCGGGGAGCTCGGGCTCGTTGAAGATGGACGAGATCCGACACACCTACCTGCACTATCTGCTGGACCCGCTGGCGCTGAAGTATCCGCAGAACCTGAAGCGGCTGGAACCTCTGCTGGACTCGGTGAAGAACTCTCCGATGGGCCAGGGTTTCAAGGATGACATCTCGTTGCTGGTGACCGAATGCCTCATTCGCGCCATCGAAATCCGCACCCCCGCGGGTAAGCCGACCGAAGCACAGCGCGAAGAAGCGGTAAATGCCACGGTGGCGCAAGGTTACGTCCTGACCCGTTACTTTTTCGACGTCTTTAAGCAGTTCGAGAAAGATCCTGCAGGTTTGCGGAATACCTATGGCGAGATGTTGACCGACATCGACCTGCACAAGGAGCAGAAGCGTGCATCCGAGGTCGAGTTCGCGAAGAAAGCGGAACCGGAGCTTCTGCATCTGTCTCGCCCCCTGGAAGGAAAGCTGTTGATTACGGCGGAACAGAAGCTATCGACGGGCGATCCTGCCGGGGCGCAGAAACTGGCGCAGCAGGCACTGCAAGAGAAGAGTGAAGATCCGGGCCGGGCGCTGTTCATTCTTGCTCAGGTGGCGACGATGAACCGCGATATGCAAGGTGCGAGAGACTATTTCCAGCAAGCCCTGTCGGTAACCCAGGAGCCGAAGGTCGTGGCCTGGTCGCACATTTACCTGGGGAGGATTTTCGATCTGCAGGAGAACCGCGAAGCGGCCCTCGATCACTACCGTGCCGCCCTGACCGCGGGGGCGTCCTTGCCGGCGGTCAAGGCCGCAGCCGAGCATGGCCTGCAACAACCCTACGAACCGCCTGGCCATCCTCAGTAGGATTGGTTTCCAGCAAGAGCGATCGCATGATCTTAGGACCGTCACAAGGAGACATCAATGAAGCGAGCAGCAATGACCATTGTGGTGCTGGCGCTCGGAAGCGGAGCATTCGCCCAGCAGCCCGCCACCAAAGACCAGCCGGCCGCACAGTCGGCGCCGGCACAGCCCGCCCAGGGGAAGCGGCCGCCGCAGGCCAAGACGCAGCCCGAGTTCGACGCCTATAAAGCAGCCGCGGCCAACCAGGATCCGGCTGCGCTCATGAAGGCTGCCGACGACTTTGCCACCAAGTTCCCCGACAGCGAACTGCGGGCCATCCTCTTCAAGACGGCGATGCGCGGTTTCCAGCAGTCGAACGATGGCGACAACATGATTGAGGCGGGGCGCAAGGTGCTCAAGATTGATCCCGATGACCCGGAAGCACTGGTGGGCGTGGCAGAGGTGCTCGCCGAACGTACTCGTGACACGGATCTCGACAAGGACCAGCGTTGGGATGAAGCCATGAAGCTGGCCCAGCACGCGACCGAGACGATTGACAGCGACATCGCCGTGCCAGCGGGAACGCCGCAAGACAAAATTGACGCCTACAAGGGGTTTCTGCGCTCGAACGCGTACGCGATCATGGGGACGATCCAGTACAACCGGGAGAAGTACCCCGACGCCGAAGGCTTTTATCGCAAGTCGATCGACGCATTCCCCTCGCAGCCTGATCCGGTTGCAGTGCTGCGCCTGGCGCTGTCCTTGGACAAACAGAACAAGTATCCGGAAGCGCTGAAAGAGGCGAATCACGCTGTAGAATTGACTCAGGACGGAACCCCTGCGGGGAAATTGGCCCGCCAAGAGAGGGATCGCCTGGTGCAATTGACGGGTGGTAGCACGCCTCCTGCAAATCCTCCGAAAAAGTAGCCGCCAGCCCCTTTCTCGGGACGATGAGAACACTTCCGGTTGACGGGCGGAGATCATGTTTATCCCGCCATTTTTAACGAATGAAGCCACGGGACATCGCGTCACTCGAACAGAACCTGGGATATCGGTTTCGGCGTCGTGAACTTCTCGAGCAGGCGCTGACCCACAGTTCGCAGGCCCGCGAACTGGAAGCCTTGAGGCCGGGCAGTCCAGGCAAGATCGGTGACAACGAGCAATTGGAATTCCTGGGAGACGCGGTCCTCTCGCTGGTCACGACTGAGGCGCTGTTCCACCGTTTTCCCCAGTTCCGTGAGGGCGGCCTTTCGAAACTGCGCGCCCACCTGGTGAGCGAGAAACACCTTATTCGTATAGCCGAGCAGCTGCAGATCGGGGATTACCTGCGCCTGGGAAGAGGAGAGGAGAAGAGCGGGGGGCGCGCCAAGACAGCCCTCCTGGTCGACTCCCTGGAAGCTGTGTTGGCGGCCATCTACCTTGATGGGGGAATCGCGCCTGCTCAGTCATTCACCCTCGAGCGCATCGTGGAGCCGGAGTTGCAGCGTCTGGAAGCCAGCGGCAGCAGTTTACCGGTGACGGATTACAAGTCGGCTCTGCAGGAGAGACTGCAGGGCGCCGGACGCGTCCAGCCGGCTTACGTTCTGGTACGGGAACAGGGCCCGGAACACAACAAGACCTTCACGGTCGAGGCCAGGCTGCAGCTGTCGGAAACTCAAAACAAACCTGACTTTGTGGGTCGAGCGGAGGGTTCCACCAAGAAAAATGCGGAGCAGGGTGCGGCACGCCAGGTGCTGGAGTACCTGGCATCGCTTCCTGCCCCGTCGAACAACCGTACGTCGCGCAAGGGCGATGCTTAGGGGTCTAGAATAGTGTCAATTCCATGGATATGACCGAGAACCCACAAGCCGATTGGTCGATGTCGTTGCAATCCCTGTTGGCTACGGTGGTGATTGCCGTTTTCGTTATTACCTTCATCGTGCAAGCGTTCCAGATTCCTTCTGAATCGATGGAGAACACACTCCTCATCGGTGACTACTTGCTGGTGGACAAGTTTCGCTACGGCGGCAACACCGTGTGGGACCACGTAATGCCATACCGCAGGGTCGAGCGCGGAGACATCGTGGTCTTCAAATACCCGGTGAATCCGACGCAGCACTTCGTGAAGCGGGTGATTGGCGTTCCCGGCGACCACGTCCGGTTGATCAACCGCCAGGTCTACATCAATGGCAGGGCGCTTCGCGAGCCTTACGTACGCTACAGTTCCCTGGTGCATGACGCCTTTCGTGACGATTTTCCCCGCCTGGACGTACCGGTACCGGGACTCGAAGGACAATGGTGGCTGCTCATGCACAAACTGGTGGAGGACAATCAGCTGATTGTTCCCGAAGGTTATTATTTTGTGATGGGCGACAACCGGGACGAGAGCCTGGACAGCCGCTATTGGGGTTTTGTTCCGCGCCAGAACATCGTGGGAAGACCGTTACTCATCTACTGGTCGGTCCGGGACCTCGAGGATGAGATGGCTGGCCCCTCCGCCCCGGGTGATAAACTTTTCCATTTCGCATACGCCGTAACTCACTTGTTCCAGATCACTCGCTGGGACCGCACGTTTCGACTAGTCAGCTAAGGGTGCAAACGTACCCAGGATGGAAGTGCCGGCAGTGGCCAAGAAAGCGCTTGAGAAGGAAGAAAAACCGCGCGAGACAACCGTCGAGTTCCTTGCCTCGCTGGCAGCGGTGTTGGTTACGGGTTTGTTCATCATTACGTTTATTCTGCAGGCCTTCGAGATACCGTCGAGCTCGATGGAAGATACGCTGCTGATCGGCGATCACGTGTTCGTCAATCGCCAACAGTTCGCTCCTCCCACTCGCTGGCTGGGGCCGGTGCTTCCTTATCGCAATGTTCGCCGCCAGGACATCGTGGTGTTTCTGTCTCCCTCGGAACAAGGCCTGTACGTGGTCAAGCGCATCATTGGCGTTGCTGGGGACCACATTCACTTGCGCGATGGGATGGTGTTCCGCAACGGGGAGAAACTCAACGAACCGTACGTGATTCACAGCGGCCCGGTCTTCTTTAATCCCTACCGCGATAATTTTCCTGCAGTTGCTCCCTCTGATTTCGACAATTTGTTTCCTGAATGGGAAGCGACGATGAAGCAGTACATTCAGGGCGATGACATCGTTGTCCCCCCTGACAGTTATTTCGCCATGGGCGACAACCGCGATGTCAGTTATGACAGCCGGTACTGGGGATTCATACCCCGGCAAAACCTGATCGGACGGCCGATGTTCATCTACTGGTCGTTTGAAACTCCACGGGATCAGTACTTGCAGAAGGAGTTCAGTCAGCGTCTGAGCTTCCTCGCCAAAGTCGTGATTCACTTCTTTGACGAGACTCGCTGGCGGAGAACGTTCATGGTGGTGCGTTGAGCTTTCTGCGCTCCAGGCGCGGGTGGGTATGGGTCGGCGTGATCGCGATCCTAGGCCTGATGCTGATCCGGCCCGGGGCACAGCGATTGCGCGGACGCATCGCAAATTCGATCGGCTCCGCCCTCGGTCGACAGGTGGAAATCGGATCGGTAAGTATTCATCTGCTGCCGCAGCCGGGGTTTGATCTGGGTAATTTTGTCGTTCACGACGATCCCTCATTCAGCGCCGAACCGATGCTCCTGTCCGACGACGTCACCGCCGTCCTGCGAGTAAGTTCGCTGTTCCGGGGACGACTGGAAATTGCCCGCTTGAGCCTGACCGAGCCGAGCGTAAACCTGGTGCGTAACCGCAGCGGGCACTGGAATCTGGAGAACCTGCTGGAACGCGCCGCCCGGACTCCGGTTGCGCCAACGGGAAAGGCCAGCAACGAAACTCGCCCCAGTTTCCCCTACATCGAGGCCGATCACGGGCGCATCAATTTCAAGTTTGGCGCGGAAAAGAAACCCTACGCGCTTACCGACGCCGGCTTCAGTTTTTGGCAGGATTCTGAGAACGCGTGGGGCATGCGCCTGCGGGCGCAGCCGGTGCGCACCGATTTCAACCTGAGCGATACGGGA
>Ga0126383_10000321_pt1 | contig 25587 bp, 21 predicted proteins | sample PanSoiMetPlot_35_FD_96882 | JGI IMG/M metagenome (GOLD analysis project Ga0126383, IMG submission 96882) | Tropical forest soil microbial communities from Panama - MetaG Plot_35 | ecosystem: Environmental > Terrestrial > Soil > Tropical forest > Bulk soil | place: Panama | collected 2016-02-17
GAAACCGAGCTGTTCGGATACGAGCGCACCAGTTCCACCGGGGCCGTCCAGATCAAGACCGGCTTGCTCGAAATTGCACGCAAAGGCACGTTGTTTCTCGATGACATCGGCGACGTGGACCCGCTGTTCCAGTCCAAATTGATCACCGTGCTGAATGAGAAGCAGTTCCGCCGCCAGGGCGATCAGCACGATCGCAGCATCGACATCCGCCTGATCGCCGCAACCCATCACGATCTGGCGCGCAAAGTCCGTGAAAAGTCCTTCCGCTCGGACTTTTATTTCCGCCTCAGCACGGTCTCCCTCAGAATCCCGCCTCTCCGCCAGCGGGTGGAAGACATTCCTCTGCTTGTCAGCAATATCCTGGCGACTCTCGCCAATGATCTGCCCTCGGGATTCATCCAGATCAGTCCTGGCGGCATGAAAATGCTGCAGTCCTATTCCTGGCCGGGAAACGTTCGCGAGCTGCGCAACGTGCTGGAGCGCGCGGTTCTTCTCAACGGCGGCCGTTCTCTCAGCGAGCGCGACCTGCACTTTGACGGAGAGAACAGCGCAAGCCCCTCCCCCAATGGAGAGATCATGACGCTGGAAGCGGTGGAGCGTCATTACATCGAGGAAGTGCTGTTTCTCGAAGGAGGACGTGTCGAACCTGCGGCGCGCAAATTGGGAATTCCACGCAGCTCGCTCTATCACAAAATCAAACAGTATCGCATTGTCCGCCCGGGCACTGGTGCCACTCATTGAACCGCCAATTCGTCGCACCAGCGCGATCGGCTCAGGCAGCGTGAGACGCACGCTCGAGGGCGGACCGATCCCACTTCCCCAGATTCGCTCCCGCCTCGTACGTACTCTCCAGGAAGTCGAGTAACATCTTCCTCGATGATGCCGCCTGACGCACAGCGTCGTAGGGCAGGAGGAACTCTTTCAGTTGAAGGTCATAAAATGCGCCAGCCGGAAGAATTGGACTGGTCGAAAAGCCGCTCGGCTCCGGAGCCGCATAGGCGTAAAAGGCCGGATACCTGACGTCGCCGCTCCCCGGCCAGAAACCGGCGCTGATCACCTCGTGGGAGTAAGCTTCCCGTGTAATCGGATCGGCACCTGCGCGTTCGGGTGCACGTCGTCCGGAAAAGCGTGTGACGGCCAGGTCGAAGCTTCCCCAGAAGAAATGAACCGGGCTGCTCTTTCCGACAAACCGCGCCCGGAATTCCTGGAAGACCGCCGCCACCGCGATCAGAATCCGCCAGAAGCCCTCCACCGCCTCGCGCTCGTAAGAAGCGTGAGTGAAATCCTTATCGAAGCGTATGGGATTCGGAACCTCCACCGGCATCGGCCAGATCTCGACTGCGATGCCCAGACTACCGAGGGCGGCCATGAACTCCTTGTAAAAGTCGGCCACGGGACGCGGAGCGAGAGGAATCGTTTTGCTCAGTCCCCGGCTTGTCTGGAAGACAAGGTTGTGATGCAGGAAGTCAAATTCGATTTCGAGGGTGCCGCCTTCGTAAGGCATGGCTGAGGTGGTAAGCCCGCAGGTGCTGACGTAAAGAGTCACTGACCAAAAGTGATTGACGGGCGGCGACAGGGCGAGGCGGACTTTACCGGCCATTTGCGTCCACATGTGGAGTGTCGCATAGGTATCCTGCCAGGATTCAAGCGGCAGCGGCGGCCACAGTTGGCCCGGGTTGCGAGTCGAAACTGGAAGCATAACAAATTCTCCCCGCGCGTCCAATCCGGCGCGCTCCTCTCATCCATTCCAGCATGCCTCCAGCTAGGATGCAAAGCCATTACTTTGGGGAGCCGGCGATACCCGTACCGGCGGCTGCCCGGATCAGCCGTTCGATGGCCGGCGCGACGGTCAATAGCACCTGGCTCTGAGGCTTCTTGGCCTCGTCCGCCAGCGCCAGCGCAGCATTCGTCCAGGACTCCGGCGCCGTCCGCCCGCCGCTTAAATAGTCGAGCGCCTGCAGGCCCGCCGCGGCCAGCCCTGACAGATTCTGCGAAATGGGCACCACGTCTTTCATCAGAAACGATTTCGCCTCCAAACCCTCGAGTTTCTCGTGGTTGTCGCGCCACAGGAGCAGCAGGCTTCGCACTTGTTCCTTCATTTCCGGAGTCGCTTTATTGGCCAGAATCGCGTCCACCATCGCGGAGAATTCCCGGCCCGTCTGGCTCTCCGGCCGCACCGCGTCCACCAAACGGTTCAGCGGCGTGATGCTGGTCGCCGCCTCTTCCTGTTCCGCCCGATCGTAGTTCTTCACCGGTTCAAGGAGATCGGCCAGCACCCGCAGCCCCGAGATGTCGTCAGAGCCGGCAATTCGCCGCAACATAGGGACATACGCCGAGTCGTGAGTCAGACCCAGCCATTCCAGACGGAAGCGGAGCCGATCCAGGCGTGCGTACATGGAGGGCACATCGCGCACATTCGCCGGAGACCACATCCGTTCGGCAATGGCCGCCGCCCGCGGCCAGATGCGCGAATCGATGTTTTCCGCGGAGGCGAACTCCGTCCACATGCAGGCTTCTCCCCCGAGGATGCGCGAGGTCTCCGTCGGCGTAAGATTCGCAGCCCCATCGGACAGAGGATCAATCAGATAGTGCTGTGCCGCCGGCCACATCAGGTCGAGATAGTAGCCGTAGGAAAGCAGCCCACGGTATTGCTCTTTCGCTGCCTCGGCCAGCGAGGCCTGGCCCCGCCAGGATTGCACCACGATGTTCTTGGGCAAGTCGGGCTGCAGGATTTCGTCCCAACCCACCATGGTCTTGCCGTGCCGGCGCACAATCTCCTGCACCCTGCGGTTGAAATAGGCCTGAAGTTCCTGGTTGTTTTTAATGGCATGCAGATGCATGAAATCCTGGATCTTCGGATTCGCATCCCACTGCTTGCCGTTTACCTCATCGCCACCGATGTGAAAATAGGCGTCGGGAAAAAGCTTGGCCATCTCGCCAATAAACTCGTCGAGAAAGCGGTAGGTTCGCTCCTGGGTCGGGTCCATGGCTGCATCGAATACGCCCCAGCTGCGCTCGATCGCGAAGGATCCCGGTTTGCTCGCCAGTTCCGGATAGCCGACAAACCACGCCGTGCTGTGCCCGGGCATGTCAAACTCAGGAACCACGCGAATACCGCGGTCGCGCGCATAAGCAATCAATTCCCGCGCCTCATCCTGCGTGTAGTAGAGATCGTCGGAGCCCATCTGCTGCAGGTTGGGGAATTTTTTGCTCTCGATACGAAATCCCTGATTGTCTGACAAGTGCCAGTGAAAGACATTCATCTTCACTGCGGCCATGCCGTCGAGGTTGCGTTTAAGAACCGGCAGGGGAATGAAGTGCCGGCTGGTATCGATCATCAGGCCTCGCCAGGGAAAGCGCGGCTGGTCCTTGATCGCAACCGCGGGTACTGCGAATCCCTCCGGAGTCACCGTGATCAACTGTAAGAAGGTCTCCAGGCCACGCATGGCTCCCAACGTGTTCGGTGCGCTCAACTTCGCTACCGCACTGGTTACGTCGAGCGTGTACGACTCATCTTCGTCGACGTCTTGAACCTCTTTGCTGATTCCCTCGGTCCGGATCACCAGCGCCGCCTTGGAGGCATCCGTCAAACTTACTTCGACAGGCGGCATCCCAGTTTGCCGGCGCAGGTGGTCCAGGAAAATCTCCACCGCACGCTGCAATCGCACCTCGGTGTTGCCCGTGATGGCAACCGCGAAAGAGGGAGTGATCGCCAGCTGTCCGCTGGCCCGCTCAACGCTGGCCGGCATCGGCATCAGGTACAGCGAAGCCTGCTGCGGACAGGCGAATGGTGTGAGCATAGCCAACAGCGCCATCAGCCATCCCAGAGTGCGCATGAGGGAAGTCCCCGAACATGGATTGTGAAGCAGGCCTGCGGCCCTCCGGCCGGAAGGCACGAAAGCCGATTTTTCTTTGGCTTACCGTGTAATGCGCAAGATTCTTCACTCTCGCAAATTTGTGCAGCTTGAATCACCTGGCCGAAGCCGCACTCGTCCTTCAATTCACCCCAGTTGCAGCCCTCGACGGATTGGCGTTATTCTTGCTCACTGTCCGCAAGGCTCAGGTCTCCTTTCCCGAGGTAAATCCGACCGGCTGGAGTTTGCCGTGAAAGCAACAATGGTCCGTACCCGTGTCCTGCTTGTTGTCATCGCATTTGCCGCTCTCGCCACCTTCGCTCACGCGGATTCCAACCTCGATCCGACTATCGTAATCCGCGATCCTGTCTGCCCCACGGGGGGCTGCATGCAGGTGGGAACACACTTCAGTTTCGGTGTTCCTTCGCAGGGGTTTGGGACCCTGTTCTTCTCCAATGCTTCCGGGGTGAACTGGACCTCGCTCCTCCTCACGGAGGTGGGTGTTGCCGCGAACCTGATCGACTGCACCAGCAACGCATTCGCCACTTGCACGGTCTCGACCATTAACGGGGTTACGACCCTGTTCCTGTCGGGTGTCAACAAGACCTTTCTCGGCATTCCCGCCGGCCAGAACTTCTCGATTGTGTTCGGCTGTGTCGACGGAACCTGTTGGCCGGGCGGTCTCGATTTTACCGCCGTAGCCAACACACCTGAACCCGCCACGATGGCATTCATGCTGACCGGACTGGCCGGGATCGTTACCCGGCACCGCTGGCAAAAGCGTTCCCGAGCCTAGGGCGTTTTCTTCGCAAACTGGTTCACCAGTCTTTCGAATTCGGGCAGGCGTTGCAGTGCGGCTAGCTCCGGATCGCTGCGGGCCTCTTCGGGAGAATATCCCTTCTCCAAGGCTTCCTTGAGGGCGCTGAGCGCCTCGGCCTGGTTTCCTGCCAGGGCTTCCACCTCGGCCTGGTCGTAAATCAGTTGCAGGTCGGCGGGGTCGATGCCGCGAGCGTGGCGGATGTACTGTCTCGCGTGCGGCGCGTCGCCCTTCTTCGCGTAGTAAAGAGCCAAGTCTCCCATCACGCTTGCCGACCGGGGATTCACCTGCAACTGCTGATAGGCGAGGCCAATCGCTTTGTCGTAGGTCGCGCTGGCCTGCTCCTTGTGACCTGACCAGCGGTAAGCATCGGCCAGATTGCCCATCAGCTGCTCATTTTTGGGACTGAGGGCCACCGCTTTCTCGAACATGGGCACGGCGTCATCGTACCGCTTGAGAAAAAAGTATGCGGTGCCCAGGTTCGAATAGTCGGCGCTGTCCTGTTCCAGCTCCAGGACCTTCTCAAGGGCAGGGATGGCATCCTGCCATCGGCCCTGGCGCTCATAAACGGCAGCGAGGTTGCCGTACCCGATCGGATTATCGGAAGCGAGTTCGATGACTTTCTTGTATTCCTGCAATGCCTTGTCATTATCGCCGGTCTGCAGGTAAGCCCCGGCCAGCTTGTTGTGGTTGTACCAGTAGTAAGGATTCGCGCTCACTGCTGACTGATACGCCGCAATGGCTTCTTGCTTTTTTCCGCTTGCCAGGTACGCATCGCCCAGGCGGTAATAGGTTTCATCCGAGTTGGGCGCGAGCTTGAGCGCACTCTTCAGTTCGTCTACCGCTTCGGCGCTTTTTCCCGTCGCGTTGTAAACACTGCCCAGCGCCTGATGTACTTCGGGTAAGCTGGGATTCAGGCTCTCCGCCTTTTGCGCCGCCGCCAGGGCCTTCTGTGCGTAAAGCGGATCTTTGCTGTCACGATAGAGGCGCAGGTTGGCGTCGGCCAGACCGGCATAGGCCAGCGCAAAATTCGCATCCTGTCCCAGAGCCTGCTGCAAGTAGTCCACTGCCGCCTGCGTATCCTTCGTGCCCTGGCTCCCACGCAGCGCGTTGTGTCCCTTGAGATAGAGATCGTATGCCGTACTGTTCTCGGTCGGATGTTCTCCGCTGCGCGCCATCTCTTCCATGCTGGGCTTCAATTCGAGCGCCGCTACCAGGCTGCCATAGACATGATCCTCGAGCGTGAGCAGGTCGGCAGGCACTCCAGAGAACTCATCACTCCACACTCGCCGTCCCCCGGCGACGTCTTCCAGGTCGAGCGTCACGCGAAATTTTTCCGCCGTGCCCTGCACCGTGCCCTGCAGGATCATGTTCACGCCCAGCGCCTGCGCTGCCTTACTGAGCGGCAGGTCCCGGTTGGCGATCTTGTCCACCGCCGACGCCGAGGCCACGTGCACTTCCTTCAACTGAAAAAGCTTTGCGGTAAGCGCGTCCACCAGGCCTGCTCCCACGTATCCGAGGGACTTTTCGTCTCCCAGAACTTTCAGGGGAAGCACGGCCATGAACTTCCCCTGGGTAAGGTCTGCAACGCTGCCTGCGGTGATCTCTCCCGGGAGAGCAGGGCGAAATACCAGGTGCCGCGTCGCCGGTATCGCAAAGAAGGCCAGAATACACGCCAGGGCTGCTCCCGCCCACATCAGCCTCCCCCGGCTGGGGAGATTCAAAGAGACTTGCACGCTGTGCGGCGCCGAGGAATGCGCTATCTGCTTCTCGACCACGCTCGGATTCGACTGCCAGGTCTCCAACTGGCTCAACAGTTCCTGGGCGCTGTTGTAACGATCATTCGGAATCCGCTCCAGGCAGCGGCTCACCACCATGCTCAGCGATTTCGGCACCGAACGGTCGATCTCGGACACCGGAACCGCCGCTTCGCGCGTACGCTTCACCAAAGTCGCGATACCCGTGTCCGCCCTGTAAGGAGACTTGGCGGTCAGCAGTTCATAGAAGATCAAGCCCACCGCGAACAAGTCGGAACGCTGGTCGAGCGGTTCGCCCAGCGCCTGTTCCGGAGACATATACTCCAGGGTTCCTACCAGGGCACCGGTTTGCGTCATGCCGGGGGATTCGAGCAGGCGCGCCAGTCCGAAGTCCATGACCACGGCCCGGCCCTGCATGTCGCGCATCACGTTCTGCGGCTTCAGGTCGCGGTGGATCACCCCCTCCGAGTGCGCGGCGTCGAGGGCGCGGCAAATCTGCTGAATGATCTCCACCGCCTGGCTGGGAGAGAACTTCCCGTGACGCCGCAGAAGGGTGCGTAAGTCATCCCCTTCTATGTATTCCATGGTGATGAAGCGCGTGCCGTCCGCTTCACCGAGGTCGTAAATCCGCACCACGTTCTTGTGGGTCACGTTCCGCGCTAAAATCAACTCCTGCTTGAAACGCTGGAGAATGGCAGGATTTCCCGCCAGCTCCGGCCGGATCACTTTCAATGCGATGACCCGATCCAGTTCCTGATCCCGGGCCTGGTAGACCGCCCCCATCCCCCCCTGGCCGATGATTTTCAAAATGCGGTAGCGCCCTCCCAGCACCAAACCCGGCATCAGCAGCGGGATCTTTCCCAGTTCTCCATCGGAAAGCGGCGTCATTGGAGGTGCGGGCGTCGAGACAAGGGGGGAATCGCTGGGGTGTGCGATTGTCGGGGCATCGGAGATATCGGACAGGGGCGGAGGGGTTTGCGCCCCGACAGACGCTTTCTTGACGGAATTCCCCGAAGGCTGCTCGCCGCTGGAAGCACCCGGCAGCCCATGTGCGGGCAGAGTTTTACCGTCGTCTTCCATGCGAAGCCTGCAACTCCCAGGGAGAACTCTTCTTCAGATTCCAGAACTCAGACGAGGCCCACTCAAGAACGATCCCCGAACCAGGGGAACGGGACGGGAATAAAGGCAGTATAACCCACGTCCGATGCCCGCAAACTGCTGTTCTACGGGGAAATAGAGAGGACGAGGGGCGGCCGGCCTGCTCCCGACCAGAGGGTGGTGAGGCTTAATCGACGTCCCTCATCGCGCAGGCTCCCGGCCCTCGCGGGTCGCCGCAACTTCCGCAGGACCCCAACGGAGCAGAAGAAGCGGATCCGCTTTTGGCCGAAACCGCAAACACCGAGAGCTGCGGAGCCAGTTTCCGGCTGTGGCACTTTGGACATTCCGCCTTGTCGCGCCCAAACACCAGCGCCTCAAACTCGTGATTGCATTCCTGACAGATGTACTCAAAAATCGGCATTGCGCAACTCCCCAAGACACTCTTGCGTCGGACTCACCATTTAAAATGAAGGTGTGGGGCCATCGCAAGCCAAAGAGTCAGTCTTCCACCCGCGCCGGGGCCTGCACGGAGGCCATCTCCAGACCCTCGGCAGCTTCTTTCTTCCCCGACGCGTCCCCCTGCCGCCCTCAGAACCCCGCCTCGTGGAGGTTGAGCCCGGCGCGAGCGTCCTCTGCCATTGCCACTGGCAAACCGACCGCCAAAGCGCCCTCACGGTTTTGATCGTTCACGGACTCGAGGGCTCGAGCGACTCGACTTACATGCGGGGCGTCGCCGCCAAGGGAACGGCGGCGGGGATGAACGTGGTCCGCATGAATCAGCGCAACTGCGGTGGTACCGACAAAATCTCGCCGACCCTTTATCACTCGGGGCGCTCGGCCGACGTGGCCGCTGTGGCCCGCCATTTGATCGACCATGATGGAATCTCTTGCCTCGCGCTCGTCGGTTTCTCCATGGGAGGGAATCTGGTCTTCAAACTTGCCGGAGAGTGGGGCGGTGAAGGGCCTGCTCAGTTCAAGGCGGTTGCCGCCGTCTGTCCCGCCCTGAACCTGGCCGCCTCGGCCGATGCTCTGCACCTGCCAGGCAATCGCCTCTACGAACAGTACTTCATGTGGAAGCTGCGCCGGCGACTGGAAGCCAAGGCCCGGATCTTCCCGGGTGTTTTCGACACACAACGCCTGCGGGGTGTTTCCACCCTGCGCGATTTTGATGACAAGATCACTGCCTTCTACTGCGGCTTCGCGGGAGCCGATGACTACTATGCACGCGCCGCGGCCGCCAACGTCATTGATCGCATTGCCGTACCCGCCCTCATCCTTAGCGCCGCCAACGATCCCTTCATTCGCATCCTTCCCGAGACCCGCAGGAAGATTCAAGCCAACCCCAACATCCGCTTTGTGGAAGCGCCCGATGGCGGCCACTGCGCCTTTCTCGCCCAGCCCGACGGAGACGATGGGCGATGGGCCGAGACCAGGATTGTCAGTTTCCTCGAAGAGATTTGACCCTCGGAATTTGCGCCAATGCACCCTGGCGTGTTGACAGCGCGGCCATTCTGCCGTCGAATAGCATTAAGTTAGGGTCTACTCCAGTTCCTGTGCTGGGTGTGGCTTGGGTTCGAGGACGAAAGGAAGCCAACACCTGTGCGGCCACGCGCGTCTGCCTTTGCAACGCTTCTGCTGATCAGTATCGTCACCGCCGGCTGCGGCGGGGGCAACGGACAACAATCTTCCACTCCACCTTCTCCTCCGTTGCCGGGTGCTGTTCCCGCTGCCCTGTTCTCCCTGACCGTGCACAACAACAATAACTGGCCGTCGGTCCCGTTCGCCGGCATCCGGCTGTGGAGCACCGGCACTTACTGGCAAAACTTGAACCCGGCCCCGGGCGTCTACGACTTCTCGACCTTCGACCAGTTTCTGAACGCCGCCCGGGGGCACAACGTGGATGTCCTCTACACCTTCGGGGAAGTTCCCGCCTGGGCATCCTCGAACCCTAACCTGGTCTGCGGCACCAGTGGCGCGCCGCTGGGCTCCTGTGCTCCCCCCAACGACCTGAACTCCGACGGCACCGGCTCCAACCAGCACTGGAAAGACTTTGTGACCGCCGTGGTGACCCATGCGGCTGGACAAGTCCGCTATTGGGAAGTGTGGAACGAACCCACTGTCCCCGGCTACTGGGTGGGTACCAACCAGCAGATGTTGCGGCTGGCGCGGGACGCTTACAGCATCATCAAAGCGAACGATCCCAATGCCCTGGTCACAACCCCCGCCCCCTCAACCGGCATCAACGGCGTCGCCAACTGGATGGGACCTTATCTCGCCTTGGGTGGTGGCCAATACGCCGACATCATCACCTTCCACGGCTATAACTGGAGCACACAGCCCGGGGTGTATCCCCAGCCTGAAGCCATTGTTCCACTGGTCAACAACCTGAAAGCCGTTCTGGTCACGAATGCGCAGGACAAGAAGCCGCTCTGGTGCACGGAAGGCGGCTGGGGAGACACCACCGGCAACGGCTTCACCGATCCCGATCTGCATGCCGCATACCTGGCGCGCCACTATCTGCTGCAGGAGAGTGAAGGGGTCAACCGCTATTATTGGTTCGCCTGGGATAACGGCTTCGACAGCCTCGGCCTGCCCGATGGTCTCTGGGTTCCCACCACAGGCATCACTCCTGCCGGAGTCGCCTACCAGCAGATGCAGAACTGGATGGTCGGTGCTTCGCCCAGCGGGCAATGCTCCTCCAACGGCAACATCTGGACGTGCACTTACACCCGCGCCAATGGCTACCAGGCGGAAGCGATCTGGGACACCTCGAAAAGCTGCTCAAACGGGGTATGCAGCACCAGTCCGCAACCGGCAGCCTCCACCTATCTGCACTATCGCGATCTGGCGGGCAACACCACCGCCATCAGCGGAAGCACGGTTCCTTTGGGCGCCAAGCCGATTTGGCTGGAAAATCAGTAACACCGTCGTTCCGGCGCTCCGTCCTGTACAATCTCCCGGACATGAAGTCGGGGGGGAAAAGTGCGTTCCTTGCCACATTCCTCGTGGCCCTCGCGGTGGCCGTCTGCGCCGAAACCATCTCCCAGCTTCGCCCCACGGGCTACGTCAACGACTTTGCCGGAGTGCTGAGTCCGGCGACCATCGCCCAACTCAACGACATTTGTCAGCATCTCGATACCAAGGCGCAGGCCCAGGTGGCGGTGGTGACGATCAAGTCGCTCGATGGGGCGGATATCTTTGACTACTCCGTGCAGCTTTATCAGAAGTGGGGAATCGGGCAGAAGGGGAAAGACCGCGGGGTGCTGATCCTGCTCGCCGTCGCGGACCGCAAGTATTACATCAACACCGGCTACGGCCTGGAGGGGATTCTACCCGACGGTAAGGTCGGCGGCTTTGGCCGCGAAGCGGTGCCTCTGCTCAGGCAGAATGACTACAACGGCGCGCTCCTGCTGCTGACTTCGCGTATCGCCGACGTCATCGCCCAGGATGCCGGCGTCAAAATCGACATGGTGCGGCCACCCACGCCGGTGGGTGTCCGCGATGAGCCCGCGACGCCGCTTTCGGCGGGCGCCATCATTGCCATCATCGTCATTCTTGCCATTGTTCTCCTTACACCGTTGCGCAGACTCCTGTTCTGGTTTCTGTTATTCGGAGGTGGCGGGGGCCGAGGTTACCGCGGAGGTTATGGCGGGGGCGGCTTCGGGGGCGGTGGTTGGGGCGGGGGCGGCTTCGGCGGAGGCGGCGGAGGTTTTGGCGGTTTCGGCGGCGGCAGCACGGGCGGCGGCGGCGCCGGAGGCGGCTGGTAATTGCGCTGGCCGTAGACGATGGAGGGCCGGGCGTTGCTGCCTATCCTGCGATCGCGGAAGTTGTTAGGAGGATGACGTGATCCCTGAAAAGCAGATCAATGAATTCGTCAGCCGCGCCCGCATGGCGATGGGGGATGGCCTCGAAAGCGTCATCCTCTATGGATCCGCTGCCGCAGGAGATTTCAATCCTGACTTCTCCAACGTGAACCTCCTTTGCGTCTTACGAGATACATCTTTCCGCACTCTCGAAAAGCTGGCTCCCACCGCGGCCTGGTGGGAAGGCAAGAAATTTCCCGCGCCCCTGGTTCTCACCCGGCAGGAACTCGAACGCTCTGCCGATGTTTTCTCCATCGAGTTGCACGACATGCAGCAGCGTCACCGCGTGCTCTACGGCGATGACGTGCTCGAGAAACTTGACATTCCTCGCCACTGGCACCGCGCGCAGCTCGAATATGAATTGCGCGAAAAGCTGATCCTGCTGCGTGAGCGCCTGCTGATGTCCGACAGCAGGGATCGTCGCTGGAACCTGCTGCTCCATTCCTTGCCCGCCTTTACCACCCTATTCCGGCACGCGCTCATCGAACTCGGCGAGCCGGTTCCCGCCACCAGGCGCGAAGTGGTGCAGATCCTGGCGAACAGGGTTGCCTTCGATCCGTCTGCGTTCCTTCAAGTGCTCGATGTCCGCGAGCACAAGACCGAACGCTCCCAGCTCGATGTTGGCGACGTTTTCGCCCGTTACTTGACCGCGGTCGAGCATGTGACCGCGGCTGTCGATACAATGCTCGATTCCGCCGGTTCGCGCGCCTCCTGAGCGCGCCGGTTCCGAGGAGATACGCATGGGTAAAGGTCTGATCGTGATCATCATCCTGGTGCTGATTGCCTTGTTCGCCTTCGGTCAGTACGTCAGCGTTCGCAACACCCTCGTCACCAAGAACGAGGCGGTGAGGGCCTCCTGGTCACAGGTGGATATCGTCCTGCAGCGCCGAGCCGACCTGATTCCCAACCTCGTTCAAACCGTAAAGGGGTACGCGCAGCAGGAGCAAACCGTGTTCGGCGACATCGCCAACGCCCGCGCCCGCCTGCTCTCCGCCAACACTCCCGCCGACAAGATTGCCGCCAACGGACAACTCGACGGCGCCCTCGGCCGCCTGCTTGCGCTTTCTGAAAATTACCCTCAGTTGAGGTCAAACGAAAACTTCTTGCGCCTGCAGGACGAACTCGCGGGAACCGAGAACCGCATCGCCGTCGCGCGCAAGCGTTACAACGACAGCCTGCAGGACTACAACACCTACATCCAGAAGTTCCCCAACAACATCTTCGCGGGATGGGCCGGCTTCAAGCCTAATGATGCGTACTTCCAGACTTCCGAGGGAGCGCGCGCCGTGCCCAGGGTCGACTTCTCGGCGCCGCAGGCGGCTCCCCAGCCCGCGCCAACCCACTAATGCGGAAGTGCGACCGAAAAGGGCGGCGATGTGAAGAGCTTGGCTGAGGAGCGAATGCGTGTGCGGAAGGATGGAGAAAGGGGCGTCCTCATCCTTGCCCTGACGCCGCGACATCACCCGCGGCCCGCGGAACCGCATAGAATAGCCAGGTTTCAGGCGCGCAGCGGCGCCCGTCATTAGCCCCGGACGTAAGTCCGGGGAAGCCTGTGACACGAGATGAGTCCGCTCCGGCGGTCGCCACTATCAGCCTCGGCAGACAATCATGGAAGCCGATTTCTCCATCGAACTCGGGCCTGACGACGAAACTCTCTCGCTGCCCTGGGCCGCCCCTGACGGGGGCGCACGCTACTACGACCTGAAGCGCCATCCCGAACTCCTGCGCCACATCGAAGAAGCGCAGCGGGAGAAAGAACTGGGCGAATTCCTCCTGGCCGTCAACTCCACCATCCTCGAAACCGCCAAGTGTGACACCTGGTCGACCGCACAACTGAATCCCGAGGAAGAGATCTTCGGCGCCGCACGCAAGTTCGGCTCTTATGTGGATCTCTTGTTTTCCGACGATCGGGCGCGTTCGTCTTTCCCCCGGCACGAAGATCTGGTCAAGCGCCTCACCCAGCTTCTGAGGCGTGCCCCTGAAATTCCCGCGGCTGCCGAGTTCCTGGTCCGCCGCTGCTACCATGGTCCAGATGCTCGCCAAGGCTTCTACATGACTTTCTATGTGCTTGGCTATGGCGACGACGAACCAAGAGCCCGCCAGCAATGGGCGATCGCTCTGAAACTCTCAGAACACGCACTCCGACAGGTGACGCGGCAAGCGCCGTTGTAGTCCTGGTACTCGGCGCTAGGTACTCGGCACCAGAGACCGGGTACTGCGCTTCCACCTCGTCCGCAGCACCGACAGCGCCAGCATTGCCAGGAAGATCATTAACAACCCGACCGAGGCCATGGCAATGCTGTTCCCCCGTTTGGGGAGGATCGAAAATCTCCCGTACACAAACTCAATGTGCACCCAGTACACCAGCAGGGAAGTCTGCCCCAACTGAATCAGCGGACTGAACCCCCACTGGCCCGCTCCCCAGCGGCACCATGCATAGGTGCCCGTCAGAATCCCGAGCAGCAATCCCACTCGAATGAGAAAGAAATTTGGACTCGTGTGCCAGAAGTCATACACCGGATACCACTGCCCGGGGCGCGCATCGAACCATCTCGCCAGATAGATCAAGCCCAGGCCGCAGATTCCTGCAGTCACGAAAGTTGCCACCTGCCGCTCGCGCGCCCAATCGCTCAGCAGCAGAAATCCCGTCGCCAGCCCGGCGAAGGCGAACCCGCTCCAGGGAAAGATGGGAAACAGCCAGGCCTGCGGCGAACCGAGATTATGCACGCCATTGATGTAGGACTCGATGGGCCAGGGCAGCCAGTCCGGGCGCCACACCGTCCACAACAGCGGCGTGAGCAGCGAAATCGCGAGCGCCGTGCCGGTCGCTGACATCGCCAGGGCCCAGCGGCCGGACTTTACCCGCAGCACCATCCAGCACATTCCGCCCATCAGCATCATCGAGAGCCCGATGGTATTGAGGATATCCACACGCAGCAGATCGCTGCGCGGCGCCCATGGAAAAGCGATCAGGTATTCCTGCAGCCGGAACAGCAGCCCCAATCCGAAGATTTCCGCGCCTCGCCCGATCGTGGTCCGCGCAATCTGGTCGGCGGTGTTCGCCTTCGTCCGCAACTTGTCAGTGACCAGCGCAAACGAGATGCCCGCCAGAAACAGAAACAGCGGCGCCGGCAACGTGCCGCCCAACTGCGACCACGTGAAGAACGTGGACTTGCGGGCTTCGGGGCTCAGCCACGAGTCGAAGCAGTGGGTCTGAAACATCAACACGCACGCCAGTCCACGCATCCAGTCGATATAAGCCAGGCGGGATGGGTTCCGGGGAGTCACTCGTTCGCTGGTGTCAGCAACCGGGAGTATACGGCACCGGCTTCTGCCCGCTAAGAACATTGTCTCTATAGCTCTGTGCCCCTGGTGTGATACATTCCTCGCGCAAATTCGGTCCGACGTTGTTCCAGGGAATGTTCTCGCAATCTGCTTGTGCCAGGAGGTACTCCGGTGAAAAAGACTGTTATCGCGATCGTCACCGCCACTTTGGTCCTTATTGTGATTGCCGTCATGAATCTCATCGCCGCCCGTCCCGCAGCCGTCGCTGCTACCGGCGCTGTCAATAATCCTTCCGGCGCGTGGTGCCAGCAAACCGGAGGCATGGTCGAGACGCGGCATGCCGTCTACGGTACGAACGGTTCAAATCCGCTCGATCTGGCCGACACGCGCCAATTCTGCCAGTACACTTCCCCGACCGACGGGTCGCGCATCCACGTCACTCTGGAAACCCTGAACACGCCCAAGCCAACGCTGGCGGCGCTCGCCTACTACGCCCAAGTACAGCCCGGACAGTGCAACGGCAACCCAGCCTCCTGCTACTGCACGCTGCTGGGGGGCAGCGATCTGTTCGGAGGCATCAACGCCGCCGGCGGCGGCTGGTACAACCAGAACTCCATCGATCAGACGCTCGAAGCCTGCATCTTCCCTGATATGTCTTCGATCGATTCCTTTGGATTGTTCTACCACTCGGCTGGAATCATTCGCGGCATCGATCTGGGGACCGTACTTAAGTACCCGAACCCCTACTAGGACACCGGGACTGCGGCAACCAGGAACTTATCCATTGCTGAGGAGTCCCTGGCGTGCATGAGCTCTTTCCCTCATAATCCGGACGTGGCTCTTGTGGTCTTCCTGCGCGGTGTCAATGTCGGAGGGCACAGAGCGTTTCGCCCAAGCATCATCGCGCGAGAACTAAGCGACTACGATGTCGTGAATGTGGGTGCTGCAGGGACGTTTGTTGTTCGTAACCCTGGATCTCGAGCAAAGTTCCGTACTGCACTGCTCCAGAAGCTGCCGTTCGAAGCGGGGATGGTGCTGTGCGATGGCCGCGATCTTCTCCGCATGGAGACCGACAATCCATTTGAAACTGAGCCCTTACCCCCAGACATTGTCCGGTTCGTGAGTATCCTCTCGAAAGCCAGCGGCGTCCGCATTGTGCTTCCAGTCACGTTTCCCGCCGCCGGCGAGTGGTTGGTGCGGGTGATGGCATCAAAAGGCCGATTCGTGTTTGGAGCATACCGTCGTCACATGAAGACCATCACCTATCTTGGACAGATCGACAAGCTTTGCGGCGTCCCGGCAACGACACGGAATTGGAACACAATAATGGCGGTCGTGCGCATTTTGAAACACCAGACGCGCTAACAGCGATTTTCAGTGAAATGGCGGTTGTGCGACAGTGATACAACGCCCGGGCAGGTGTACCCGACAGCCAGAACCTGCAACGAAGGAACCGGTCCAGTTGTAGAAGCAGTGATTTGAGTTTTTATGTCTGGAATGGCGGTCTGAGCCGCTGAGATGGTGTAATCCCATCTCTTCGAGTCCGGCCCACGAGCCCGAGGTTAGCCCACCTCCCCAGCCAGAGCGCCCTCTGACTGGCAGAATCACGTCGAGCTTCGACCTACGGGGTCATGCGGGCGATTGCGGCGAATATACGTGAAGTCATGCACGCTGAGGGCGTAGTCGTTTCACTTCCGGATGCAGCATCTAGAAATTCAGACTTGCTATGGATTTTCCGCGCGGCCAGGGGGTGATCAAAGAAGAGTTGCTCGTTACGCCAAGCGCGCCGGCTAAGAAAGCGATGGAAAACTTGAAACCGGTGGTCTTCTACATCGGGGAAAATGACGAACTTCCGTCTGAGATACATCACAACGTAGTTGCGGAAGACTTAATATTCCGCTGCGGGTCAGCTATTTTGTCCAAAAGTTCGCCAAAGACATGCAGAAACGCACGAAACAGTTCCCGCAGCTGTAATGAAGCAATTCGCGAGTTGGGACTGGCTCGGCAATATTCGCGAGCTTGAGAACTACGTTGAGCGAGCGGTGCTCCTGACAAGAGGCAAGTCGCTTGAGGTGCTCCTCGGGAAACTCCGAAGAGCGAGTAAGGAAGCCTCCCCACATAACCAGCTGCAGGAAATTAGGCAAGCTGCACACGGAACAGAAATGCAAAGTGATGGAAGGACGGTTGCTACGAGTATGCCAGAAAGCAGCGCGATGAGATCGTCCAGGCACTAACAGCGTGCAAGGGGCGCGTGGGTGGTGCCGATGGTGCTGCCACGCGTCTGGGAATCAACCGTTCCACTCTCATTTCCCGCATGAAAAAATTCGGCATCTACGCGAAGCAGCACGCTTAATCTGAAGTCCGCGTCTCCATCCAGTCCTCAGGCGGATGGAGGCACTCTGGGTAAGAAGCTCCCGGAGAAATTTAGCAGGGTAGGTCAGCTCCACTCAGCTGTCGTTTGAATTCCCAATATGTCATTCGGAAAGCCCGATACGTCGTATCAACTCTCGAAACCGCGGATCCGTGCGCCACGGATCCAGGACAGGCAAGACTTTGAGCGTATAAAACTCAGGGGATCGCGCCTGGTAAACCTTTTCTGCCCATGCAAATGCCCGGTTACGGTCGCCAAGCGCGGCGTGAATCCACGCCACCTTAAGCAGAGGATCATGATCTGTGACGGGCGCGGTTGTTAACTGTTCTAGTATTCTTCTGGCCTCGTCCGCCCGCCCGGCTCGCGCATAAGCGATTCCTAAGAAGGCCATGGTGTCCGGCTGGCCGCCAGATAGGCGAACGGCGGTCTCCAGTTCCCTCACTGATTCTGAGTATTGCTGCTTTCCCAGGTAAGCTAAGCCGGCTGAAACATGTGCCGCTACAAAATCCGGATCCATTTCCAGAGTTCTCCTACTCTGGGCGATTGCTTCATCATATTTGCGCGCAAAATACAGGAGGTGCGCCAGGTCCGCATTGATAATCAGCGACAGTGGGTCCAGCTTTTTCGCGATTCGGATTTCTGCCAGGGCATCCTCGGTGCGTGCCTGCGAAGCGCAATAAAATGCATACCAGTGGTGGGCAGTTGCATAACCCGGATCGAGTTCGATGGCGCGCCTGAATTCTTTCTCCGCAACTGACCAGTTCCAGTCGTAAATCATGCTTACCGAAGCGAGCGACGTATGGGCTTCGGCAACGGTGTCATCCATTTCCAATGCTTTGAGAGCAGCTGCCCGGGCTCGTGCCATGGTCTCGCTGCGCGAGGCTTGCGCGTGCGGGGCCAGGCCCAGCAAAGCATATGTATCCGACAGGCCGGCGTAAGCCTGGGCATAGTCCGGTTGTTTGGCGATAGCCTGTTCGAAGAACCCGATCGCCTTGATGAAGCCGTCTTCCGTTCTTTTGTTCCAAAAGAAGCGCCCTTTCAGATAACACTCGTATGCCTCGGGATTGACCTGTTTCGTCTGCGCCTGTATGTGGTGTTGCGGGCCGGTTCGGTTCGCGACCTGATCGGCTATGGTTCTGGCCAGCTCACTTTGTAGAGCCAGCAAATCATGTATGTCCCGTTCGAAGACCTCAGCCCAAAGGTGGCGATCATTCCGCGCATCAATCAATTGCGCGTTGATGCGCACACTGTCAACGGTACTGGACACTGTGCCTTCGACCACCGCATCGACATCCAGCTCGCGAGCGATCTCGGGCAGCTTTTGAGGGGAATTTTTGTAATGCATTGCTGAAGTGCGCGAGATCACTCGAACAGAATTGAGGCGCGCGAGTTGCGTAATCAGCATATCCGTCACCCCATCGGCCAAGTACTCTTGCGCGGGGTCGCCAGATAGGTTCTGGAATGGCAATACGGCTAGCGACTGTATCCGGGGCATCTTCGTGGTCCGCCTGATCAATACCGTACCCACGAAGACCGCAACTACCGCCAGCACCGATGCAACCACAATTGCGGAGCGCCAGAATTCACGGCGGCGGTTTGAGGTGTCGCGCAGATCCGAAGTGTCAGGCGAGTCTGGCGCGCCTGCGCCTGCAGTCGGCACGGGTTGGACTATCTGGGCTGGACTCGGGGCTGGTGTGCTGGCCGGTATCAGGCCGGGGCTTCCATCTGCAACAGAATCAACGGCAACAATGAGCCGGTATCCCCGCCGGGGGATGGTCTCGATGAATCTCGGCGTGTCCGCCGAATCTCCCAGCACCTCGCGCAGGCGGAGTACGGCATTGTTCAAGCCGTGGTTGAAGTCGACAAAAGTGTCGGCGGGCCAGAGCTTCTGACGCAACTCCTCCCGCATGACAACCTCGCCAGGTCGCTCCAAGAGCATGGCCAGGATCTTAAAGGGTTGGTCGTGCAGTTTGATTTTGATACCAGATTTCCGCAGCTCTCCCGAACGCAGGTTCACCTCGAACACACCAAACCGCACGACTTGAACCGGGGCCGAAGGAGAGGACATGGCTTGCTGCCATCTGAAAGTGCATAAGAGTTTACCACCGTATCCTTGGAGAGCAAGCCGAATCTCCTTCTCTACCAAGGCCTTAGAGCAGGAGAAACATTGGATCTCTGCGGGATTGATTGTGTAATCGGTTCGATCCAAGATGCGCACGTTTCGCCGAGTTGGGCACATCCGAGACAAATGAGCATCTCCCCCGTGCAGATGGCTTCTGCTGTTGCCGGAATTGGAGAGGAACTATGCCGCGCGTGAAATGTCTCCTGGTGACTAAACGTCTTTCTCTGTTAGCGGTCTTAAGCCTGATCGTTTGGGAGTCTGCATGTGGCGATGGGAGACCCAGGCAACCTACCCCCGGTACTCCCGGTACGCCCGGTACGCCGGGTACGCTGTCGGCGAACATCTCCGTCTCCCCTGGCAGCGCCACCGTCGGCAGTCCAGACCTGACCCTGACGATTGCGGGATCGAAAGCCTTCACATTTGCCCAGGGGGGAGTGCACTACAGTACCGTGGTGTGGGCGCAGGGCGGCATAGATACGGGCTTGCAGACGACTTTTGTCAGCAGCTTACAGCTTACCGCGACAGTGCCGGCAGCGCTTCTGGCCAACCTTGTGAGCGCCACCATACACGTTGAAATCTGGGACAGAATTGAGGGCACACGCGTTGCGACGTCAAGCGAGGTCCCCTTTCAGGTAACTTCAACTGCCAACCCAACCCCATCTATTTCCTCTATCTCTCCCTCGACGGTTGCGGCCGGCAGTTCGGATGTGACGATTACGATTAACGGGTCGAACTTTGGGCACTATGGACATTTCATCTGGAGCACTGCGTTTTGGACCACCAATGGCAACCTGCATGACACCGGCACATGGTTGCAAACAACCATTGTTAGCAGTAGCCAGGTGACAGCAGTGATCCCGGCAAAATTATTGCAGAACCCTACCTCAGTTCAGATCCTCGTTATGAACGGTGACGTCATGGGCATGTCAGATGGCTACTTTGGCTACCCGAGTTCAAACTCGGTCACCTTTACGGTGACGCCATGATCGGCGTTAGGCGATTGACATCCCAGCAGCTGCCTGAGAACGGAATTCGTTCAATCATCCGCAAAGGTACCAAATAGAAAATTGCCGTTGTGCTCCGGCAGCAGCGGTTTGCCGTTGAATGAGGCCGCTCCGTTCTTGTAACCACCCTCCGTATACTTCCATCCAAACAGGTCGCCGCCACTGAGCCGGATGTAGTACACCTGTCCTGGAGAAATCTCTAAGCCTCCGTTCGGGTAGGCGAATGTAACATGGGCACAATCGGTTGCCTGCACAGTCCTTGATACTTGTACCAAGGGCTCCCCAGTCGAGTTCAGCAAGGTCAACGTCACCGTATCCTGAGATGGCCCCGGATTACATAGGATGAGTGCTCTAGGGATGTTGCGACAGCTATCCTGGCGTCTGGGCTGAAAGGGACGAAATGGACGATCGCAAGTACATTTTAGCCACTGGTGACCGAGCGGTTGACCGCCTGAAGTTGTTGGACGAGATTTTTGGCCCGAGCACCCGCGAGTGGCTCCTCAGCGCTGGCTTGCGTGAGGGGATGACGGTGGCCGATATCGGGTGTGGCACGGGGTTGGTGGCTCTGTGGATCGCAGCCCAGGTCGGCCCGAGTGGTTCCGTCGTCGCGGTTGATACGAGCGCTGAACAATTGGGCATTGCCGAACAGAATGCGACTGCTGCGGGCTTAAAGCATCTATCTTTTCACCGAGCAACCGCATACGAAACAACACTCAATCGTACGGATTTCGACCTGGTCTATTCGCGCTTTCTCACGTGCCACCTGACCGAACCGGAGAAAGCGTTAGTCGAAATGCGAGCCCTTCTGAAACCCGGTGGTGTCCTCGTGTGCGAGGACCATGATGATGGCGGCATCTTCAGCCAACCACAGACCCCGGCCTACAAGCGATTAGTCGAGATCAGCCAAGCCGTCAACCGAGCGCATGGATTGGATTCGTGCATTGGCCTGAAGCTGCCACGGTTGCTGCTGCAGGCAGGATTCCAGAATCCAGAGGTCGCGGTGAAGCAGGTTGCCTTTTTGCGCGGGCCAGCCAAGCGATTCTGGGAAATCACGCTGCGTGAGGCGGCACCGGCCATCATCAAGGCCGGCGCAGCAACGCAAACAGAGCTTGACTCAGTCTGTGGGGAAATTCGAAGCGTCGCTGACGATGACACTACGCTCGTGATGCTCGCTCGGGTTACGCAGGTTTGGGCACAAAAGTGAGCGCCCGGCACCCTTTCGGCTGCTAGCCAAATCAAAGCCTCTCGTCGGCGGGTGGATGCTGCTTCATAACCATGGTGGATGCACTCAAAGTCCCGAACGGGGTCTTTCGGCCCAGACTAGATCAACGAGCGCTGTGGCGATGTTTCAACAGCTAAGCTACTCCACGACTCTCATGAAGCGGCTGAACCTCAGCTGAGGGCTGAACTGCACATCCTTTCCCGCGTTCATTTTCACTTGCTTCACTTGAGGTGAGCAGAATGGACATGAGATCAACACATCGTACACACCCGGCGACAAACTGATGCTGTAGCGGCCTTGAGAGTCGGGTTGGACAGGTACTGGCGGCTCAAGGCTTACTCGATGTTGTGCATCACCACGCCAGTGCTGAACGACTACTACCGCTTGGTCAAGGACCGCACCGGTGACGTCTCGAACCGTTCCTTTAAGAGTTTGCGCGTTCAACGAGTAGCCTGAAAGGGCGAGGAAAACGAGCGGGATATTCCATATGCGACGGAGCCCCATCTGCGCCTCCTCTTCTACACGGCAGGTAGACCATATCCGATAGTGCACCAGTTGACTCTCTTGCGTTGATGGCTTCCGGAGATTCGCAACCCATGTGACGTGACCTCAGTCACTGACATAGTGCGCCAATTTCTTCTCGAATTGGTCCGTATCGCCTCTCCGAAGAGCGGTTCGCAGCACCAACTGAGGCGAAGGGCCGTATCCGCGGCAAAGTTACTTCTACAAGAACAGATCAAGGAGAGGAGAAATCATTATGCGTATTCTTCGTATGTTCACTTTGAGCTTGCTGGCCATCGGGGTTTGGGTTGCTCTTGCGAACCCCGCTGTTGGGCAGACCTTGAGAACGATGTACCGCTTCGCTGGCGGGGCGGACGGGTCAAACCCCTACGGCGGCTTGATCGCCGACGCGGAGGGAAATCTCTACGGCACCACTGCATACGGTGGCTCTTCATACTGTGAGTCCGGGCTTGGCTGCGGAACCGTGTTCAAGCTAGATAGGACAGGTAAGGAGACGGTGCTGTACAGCTTCACCGGCGGCACTGACGGGGCAACCCCCTACGCCGGCGTCATCCGAGACGCAGAGGGCAACCTTTACGGCACCACCGCATACGGCGGTTCTTCAAACTATGGAACTGTGTTCAGACTAGATGCGACCGGTACGCAAACCGTGCTGTACAGCTTCAACGGCGCGGATGGTGAAAATCCCTATGCCGATCTGATCCGGGATGCTGAGAAAAATCTCTACGGCGCCACCTTTAGCGGAGGCGAGTTTGGTATGGGAACCGTGTTCAAGCTGGATGCGGCTGGAAACGAAACCGTGTTACACAGCTTCAACGACGCGGATGGTGAAAATCCCTACGCCGATCTGATCCGGGATGCAAAGGGGAACTTGTACGGCACCACCGAAAACGGCGGCGCTTTCGGATATGGAACCGTGTTCAAGCTGGATGCGGCTGGAAACGAAACCGTGCTGCACAGTTTCAATGGCGCGGACGGAGAATATCCCACCGCGCCTCTGATCCGGGACGCGGAAGGCAACTTGTATGGCACCACCGAAGCGGGCGGCGCTTCCAACTGGGGAACCGTGTTCAAGCTGGATGCGGCTGGAAATGAAACCGTGCTGCACAGCTTCGACTTCGCCGATGGGGGAGATCCCTTCGGCGGTCGTCTGATCCGGGATGTAGCCGGCAATCTTTATGGCACCACCGCACAAGGTGGCGCTTCATATAACGGAACGGTGTTCAAGCTAGATCCGACCGGTAGCCTGACGGTGCTGTACAACTTCACTGGCCGGAGGGACGGAGGAATTCTTTGCGCCGGCCTGATTCGGGACGCCGCGGGCAACCTCTATAGCACAACTTTCGGCGGCGGCGTGCCTGGCGGATTTGGGGGATACGGCAAAGGGACGATCTTCAAGATCAAGATCACAAGTCGTCCGAAATGACACACCAGGAGAAGAAGCAATGCAGAGATGATCGGTGGACGATCCAGATGACGGTCAGCTATGCCACCTGGCCCCACAGCATCGTCTCGCAGCGGTGCAGAAGCTATGCGATACTGAAATTGGGCAGAACAAAGCAAGTGACACCACAACTGACACCACTGCAAACCTGGCACACGAGGCTGGTACCGTCGGTGATCATCAAGTTACCTGTTTGGTTACAGTTGTGTGAACGCGGGCGCGTAGCTCAATCGGATAGAGCATCGGATTTCTAATCCGAGGGTTGCAGGTTCGATTCCTGCCGCGCCTACCAGCCCAACTGACAGCTAGCTAAAGCTTTATTGCAAAACATTGACTATAGACGCATAGCTAGTGTTCCCTTGATGCTCCTCGTAATAGACAAAGGGTGGGTATTGTGGCGATGGCCACCGGCAGGTTGACTGGCTCAACGCTGTTCCTGTCACAATCAATAGGACCCACCCGAGTACAATCACTAACGACAGAGCCTCGACAGTATCGCGCGAAAGTGCCTTTTTTCGAATGAAATTCTGCTTGCATATTGCTCTGCTTGCGCTCGTAAGTTGTGCGGTGGCCGTTCCGCAAGAGAAACGCCCGGAAGGCTTCAGAGTCCTTCAGGTAGATGCTGGCAAGATGATTGGTGAAATCCGCTCCTTCCAGGGGTTGAATGGGCCGCCTTCGCCCGTGATGGCCGGACTTCCCAACTTAGTGGATCAATATCGTGATCTGCGTGTCGATCAGGTGCGCACGCACGACTTCATGGGACCCACCGAGATCGACTCACGCTATGGCTACCGCGAAGTCAATCTCGTGTCGCTGATTCCCGATCCGGCGCAGCGCATCGGCGTGGTCAAAGCCGGCAACGAGAGCATCATCTTTCCCAACTGGAACGCCGATCCCGAGAGGCCCGAGAGCTATCGCTTCGGCCCCACCGACAAGATTATCGCCGCCATCCGCGAGTCGGGCGCGGAGGTCTACTATCGGATCGGCCGCAGTTGGGGCGCCAATACCGATCCGCCCGCCGACTACGACAAGTTCGCCAACATCGTCAAACACATTGCCATGCACTACAACCAGGGCTGGTCCAACGGATTCCGCGAAAACATCCGTTATTGGGAGTTCTGGAACGAGCCCGAAGGCTTTTGGGGCGGCACGCCCGAGCAGTTCTATTCGATCTACGAGAAGACAGCGCGCGCGCTCAAGGCAGTCGACTCCAATCTGAAAGTCGGTGGCGATGCGCAGGCCTCGCCGCATGGCGTCAGTCCTTGGCGCGAGGGCCTGCTCGACTACTGCGCGGCGCACCGGGTTCCCCTCGACTTCTTCTCCTGGCACACCTACGCCTTCGAATCGGCAGATCCGTACGACGTGGTCCGGCTTGGCAAGGAAGTGCGCCAATCGCTGGACACGCACGGCTTCCCCCAAGCGGAGAGCATCCTCTCGGAGTGGAACATCAGCTACGATTACACCATCCAGGAAGCGGCCGAACTGCAGAGCGCGCGTAACGCGGCGTTCGTCGGCGCAGTGTTGACCTACCTTCAGGACGCGCCCATCGATCACGCGCATTTCTATCGCGGCGATGCGGCGTGGATGGGCCTCTTCGATCTGAACGGCTACTATTACAAACCGGCTTACGTCTTCAAGGCCGTGGGCCAAATGCTCAACACGCCCGTGCGCACCGCCGTCACGGGCGCTGACACTTTCGGCTTCGCCGTGCTCGCAGGCAAGGCGAAGGATGGCAAGATGGTGCAGATTCTCATCAGCAACTACGCCAAGCCCGTGGACTTCAAACCTCGGCCCATGATCGACGCGCCAGAGTCCATCGACCCAACCCGGTCTCCGCTCTGGGATCGTTACCCTGCCAGGCCATTGCCCAATCGCACCGATATCGTCTATCGCGACAACGCCAGCTACCATCTGTCCATCGCCAATCTGCCCTGGGGCGCGGCTGCCTTCACCGTGAAGCGGTACCGCATCAGCGCGAGGCAATCGCTCGACTTGGCCGAACAGAGCACAGCGAACGGCCCCTCACTGACGCTCTCAAACCCACTCCCTGTCGATACAGTGGAGTTGATCGTTCTCGAACGCAAGTAGGCGGCAGGGCAAGGATGACTGGCGTAACAGTGCGCCGTGAAAGGCGCTGGACTTCAGCGGGTGCAACTCCCGCCCGGGAACTGGTTCGCTCCACCCGGAAGCAATCGAAGCGGCAGCGGAGGCAACGAAGCTGTCGGAGC
>Ga0126383_10000322_pt1 | contig 25564 bp, 15 predicted proteins | sample PanSoiMetPlot_35_FD_96882 | JGI IMG/M metagenome (GOLD analysis project Ga0126383, IMG submission 96882) | Tropical forest soil microbial communities from Panama - MetaG Plot_35 | ecosystem: Environmental > Terrestrial > Soil > Tropical forest > Bulk soil | place: Panama | collected 2016-02-17
AAGCGGTTAAAGTATTTCGAGGCTACGCCTCGAACTGCAGGCGCAGCCTGTAAGAAACCAGGCCGCATCTGACGGTAAGGCAAGCCTTACCGCACTGGGAAGCGGCAAGCCGCCCACGGCACACTCGAGTGACGACTAACGAAGTTCACGGCTTCAACAAGAACGCCTGGGGCACGAATTCAAGCGCTTTCGCTTCGCCGTCTGATTTCGCTGCGGCCGGCGCCGGCGTGAAAGTGAGCACGACCAGGTTCTCAGGCTTGCGTGGGCCGCAGCCGATCTCGCGGCCGACTCCGGTGGTGAAAGTGGCGATGCTCATGCGCTCAAAATTGTCGCTATGAAATTTCCACAGCCGGCTTCCCTCGCGCACCTGGAAAGTCACCCCTTTTGTATTGCAATCGATGGCGGTCAGTAATCCCTGCACACGCTGCTCTCCGGCGCGCGGCGTACGCAACGCTTCGGCGAGGGCGGCGTTCGGGTCTTCCTGAGTGGGCGCCACCGGCGCGACATTGCTCCGATCGGCGATGCCGACGGGCCCATCCTCTTTCAGTTTTTGCCTGATCTCGGCGCGCTGTTCCTCAGCGCGGGTGATGGCGTTGGCAAACAGGGCGGCCTGATTACGCAAATCCGCGTCAGTGCTGGTTTGCGCAATCGGCGTGAGCAGTTGACGCGCCTCAGCAAATCGTTCCTTCCGCATGTAGAGTTGGGCCAACATAAACAACACCCGATGATTGCCGGACGTCACGGCCGCTCCCTGTTTCAGCACGTCGATGCTCTCATCGATCTGCTCGTTCCGCACCAGGTTTACAAAACCGAGCAGCCAGTAACTTCCGGCGTAGTCCGGTTTGAGGGCGATGACCTGATCTAATTCCTGGCGCATCGCCGCGGCCGCTGCTGCTGAATAATTCGCGACGAGGCGATGCTCGTAAAGGTTCAGGCCGCTCAGCGCATAGGCATAGTAATAATGCAGCAGATAATTTTCCGGCTGGCCCTTGATTGCCTTTTCGAGGTGCAGCCGGGCGTCGTCCATGCGACCCTGTCGCACCCGCATCAAGCCGAGGGCCGTGTGGGCCGGCAACGATTCAGCGTTGAGCTGCAAGGCCTGCTGCAATTCGACTTCGGCCTCAGGAAACCTGTTTGTGTGGGCCAGCAGGTCGCCGAGACAGGCGTGGGCATCGGCTTCTGAAATCGCGGTCGCCCGCAACTCCGAGCCGTAATCAAGCTTCCGCTCGAAAGTGACGTCCTCGGTCACAAACTTTGAAGCCTGAAGATAATTCCGGAAGTCCCTCTCGACCGCCTCGACGCTGTTTTGAAAGGCCTGCGGAAACGCCTCATCAGCTCTGACGCCGGCCCGCAGCAACTCGACGAACCTGTTGAGTTGTGACCGGTGTTTCTGTCCATCGCTTTGCAGCAGGTAGTGCATGAACATCCATGACTCGGCGTAGAAGATGTTCATCTGGTTCGCTTCGTTGTAGTAAGGCGATTTGTAATCGACCGCGAAGAGCGTGCGCAAAGGCAAAAACTCATTGCGGCGCAACGAAAGAACGTGACTGCCGATCAGGTTGCCGAGCACGATGCGCCGCTCATCCGAAGTGATATCAAAGGTGCTGTAGTATTCAGCCAGCCCTTCGTTGAACCAGAGCGGCACACTCGCGCCCATCGAATTATTTACCAGCAAGTGCACATACTCATGGAACATTATGCGGAACGGTTGTGCCTGGGACGCGCGCTCGGCAGTTAAGGCGATGTAATTTATGTCCTCGCCTGGCTGGAAGTAACCCGCCTCTTCCGGATTTGCCTTGTAGGGCCTGAAGGCGACGTCGTTTTTGAAGACGATGACCACGGTCGGCACTGATGAGTTGAGCGGAATATTGGGAAACAGCGATCCGAAGACGGCGCGAAACTGTTCCAAACGGTTTGCGACCTGGCGAATGTCCTTCTCGGAAGCGCTGCCAATCAAGGTGAAATGCTTTGAATTGATTTTGGTCCAGTTGTCTTTCGCCCGGGCCGAATCCGCTCCGGCGAGGCCAAAGCTGATAACCAGGAGGATGACCGAGACGCAGATCCGCAGAGGGCTTCGATTCATGGTCACTCAGTTCTTCAGTTTGAAATCTTTCGGCATCAACTCGACGGCCACCGCGTCACCTTCGATCCTGGCCCGCGCATCTGCCGGATTAGTAGTGAGACGATAAGTAAGCACGACGTTCTCGGGATTCTTTCGCAGGCCACAGGCCATTTCCTGCGGCGACGGAATAAAGGTCCTAATCACCACGTTATCCAACACGGCCGCGCGAATTCGGTGCAGCCCGTCGCCCGCCTGAATGTTGAAATACGCGACGGCCTTGCTGTCGCAGTCAAGCTTCGCGAACGTGCCCTGGATGCGGCGCTCACCCGGCTTTACCGTCCTCAGCATTTCCAGCAATTCATCGGATTCGGAGCGCGGCGCTGCCTGGCCGCTGTTATTCACCGCCACGGCGCCTGGTTCGGGGCGCGGCGAGCTGCTTTCGGCCGGGGCCTCCGATTTACCATTCACGTTTCGTTCGGCGGCCAGTTTTTGCAGCCGCTCGATCGACTGAATCAAAATCTCTGCCTGTTTCTTCAGTGAACTATCCTGGGAGTTGCGCAAGGGCTGCAAGGTTTGAATCGCAAGGTCATACTTTTCGACTCGCAGGTAAAGTTGGCCCAACTCCACCAGCAACTCCTGCCGGGCAGGCGCCAGTTTAATTGCTGTCTTTAATGATTCGACCGCTTCATCGAGCGCATCTCCAGCCACCGTATTCACCATCGACAGTAAGTAATGCGCATCGGGATAGGCCGGATTCAACTCTATCGCGCGTTTTAGTTCCGCCCGCATAATCTTTATGGTCTCCGCTGGGTAACTGCTGACCGCGCCCAGCGGCCCGACTCCCTCTTTACTCAGAGCATAAGCATAGAAGTAATGTGTCAGGTAATTACTCGACGGGTCCGTGACCGCCTCGGCCAGAGCCTTCTTAGCGTCAAAAAACCGTTCCTGCCGGATACGGACCATGCCGAGCGCAGTCTGCGCCATGATCAGATGAGGATCGAGCAACGTTGCCTGGCGCAGGTGGGTTTCCGCGCCGGCCAAGTCATTCGTATGCAGCAAAAGGTCGCCCAGGTAACCTTCAGCTTCAGCGTCACTCAGCGCCAATGACTTGAGTTCCTGGTCGAATTCAAGCTTCTTGTGAAAAGTCGCAAATTGCACTCGAAACGTCTCGCTCTCGACATATCGCTTCAATTCTTTTTCGAGCGATTCGAGATCGGTCTTGAACGCGAGTTTGAATGCTTCGTCGATGGAAGTGTTCGCCGCGATCAGCTCAAGATATTTTCCCAGTTGATCGACGCGCTGGCCATTATTGCCAAGCATCAGATAGTGCACCAGCGCCCACGACTCGGCGTAAAACATGCCGCGCTTCTTACCTTCGTCGAACTCGGGCGATTCGTGATTCACCGCAAACAGCGTCCGCAGGGGGTAGAGTTTTCCATGACGCAAGGTCTGCAGGTGATCAGGAATCAATTCCCCCACGTGAACCTTGCGATCATCTTCGATCAGAAACGTACTGTAGTATTCCGCCAGTCCTTCGTTGAACCAATCAGGTACGTTCCGGATCATATTGTTGAGCATCATGTGAACGTACTCGTGGTAGATAATGTTGAAGGCGCCTGGGCCCGAGTCGGCCGTCAGCGTGACATAGTTCACATCCGGCCCTTTTTGAAAATAGCCGGCGTAGTTTCCCGGATTGAAGGGTTTGTAAGAGGCCGTGCTCTTGAAAACGACGACCGTAATCGGCACCGGCGAATTGAATTCGGCCTTTGATAACAGCTTGATCATCACGTCGCGAAATTGCTCGAGCCGAGTCGCGACCAGGCGAACGTCTTTCTCGCTGGCATTGCCGACCAGAGTGAAGTTCTTCGATTGAACCTTAATCCACGTGTCCTTGGCCTGAGCCGGCCGCAGCGAGCCGGTGACAGTTAGGACAGTTAGTCCAAGAGTGATGATCGTCGAGCGAAGGAGCCGGGACCTCATTGTGAGACTCTCCAAAAATCAGACGCTGCTCGCCGTTAGTTACTCAGGGGGAAGGACGATAGGCGCGACTATAAGGACGGGCGGTCAAGGCTGTCAATACTCACCCACGCCGGTGGTGATGGCAGGGGCGTCTCGACCGGCTCGGGTGAGTGATTTCAGTCTGCGATGCCGTCGCAGATCCCGAGGCGTCAGCCCCAGAATCGCGCGAATTAGAAATGTGAAGCCCGCGAAGCGGCGGCGATTCATGACTAACACCCGTCGCCCGCTCCGCGGGCTCGGATTTGTTTCTCTATGCTGTACCTGGGGTTCGCTTCGAATCACCCCAGGCTTTATGCCGCCGCCTGCTTCGCACGCTGGGCGTCCGCGCCACCAGATCGAGGAGCCGCCAAGCAGCTGACCCCACTAAGGGTGTTGTGCCTGATGAATCCAACGCGGCTATGCCGAATCAATGGTAGCAATGGCACTGATAGCCATTCCAACGCCCGCCCGATGCAACACAAGACATGAGGCTGTCACTGGTGGTGGTGCACTCCATTCCTGAACCGATGTTAGTGGGGTTGTAACAAACGCCCGGATCGAGCGGGAAATCTGTGGGAATGTACCAACTTCCTCCAGCCGCGGCACATTTTTGTGCAGCGGTTCCGTCGGGGTCCCCAATCCCGTCGCACGCGCAGGCGGAAGAGTCCCACGTTCCACCATTTTGTGTGCACCACGAAACCGATTCGTAGCTGCAAATGTCTCCGCTTCCACCTCCGATCATTGGATCGCAGATGGGCTCCCATAAACGTTCGGGATCACAACCCCTAAGAAATCGCACCTGGCTCGCAAACACTACATCGAAGCTTCGGGGACAACCTTCCGCATAAGGGTCGTTGTCGCAATATCCGATGAAAGATGGATTGGTTACGCAAGTGCACGTTGATGGGTCAAGATAATTTCCCACTTCGGCGCAATCGGTCCAGATGGGATTGAGACAGAGCGATTCGTTACACGTGCAGGTATTAGGATCAACGGGACGATTTTGCGCGAAACAGTACTCATACACTGATTCGTCGCAGTTTGCACTTTGTGCTTCGGCCCTTTTGGGTGGCAATACGTAACTTGCAGCGAAGACGACGAGAAGAATTCCGAGAATCGCTATTTTTATGCGAAGCCAATTCGAAGTATTCGTTTCCATAACCCCTCCGATCTCAGTCAAGGCAACCGGCTGTTTTCATTCAGCCGCGGTTATTGATGACAGAATTCACGGGGTCAGACGTGGAACAGCTCGTCTTCGGCGTGGGTGAATAGCGACGGAATTTACCGCGATCAGACTTTCCTAAACGCGTGCTTTCTAACATACTACGCGCGCTGGCGTCAATATTTTCTGAGCCGTTAGCAAACTTCGTTTCATTGCGATCCGCCAAGGTGCGCAATTGGTGACCGTAGGACCCAATCGTTCTGCGACTCACCCGCGCTAAGCGTGATACAATCCGCCCGCCCTGGAACCGATTTCGGCGTAACCGCTGTTTGGGCCACGGCGTCATAACGATCTTATCAGTTCGTTTTCATTCAAAATCGAAGCTACTTTTCCCGAATAGTTTGTCTCGGCGAGCGGTCGCCCGCTCGTGATGTCTCTGCGGGTAAGGATGCCCGCGAACCGCCGACAAGGAGGTCGTCACTCCAATGTCGCTCCAATGATTCCAAGGAGAAACTCATGAAAAAACTCTACCTGCTGGCTCTGGCTCTCGTGGTTTTCACCTTCACGTCCGCTGTGTTTGCGCGTGAAGCAAAGCTGGTGCGTTATCCCAGTTATTCCAATGGGCGCATCGCGTTCACCTATCTCGGCGACATCTGGACCGCCGATGAGAACGGACAGAACATTCAACGCCTGACGGTCAACAAGGCGCGCGATGCCTATCCGCGTTTTTCGCCGGACGGAAAATGGATTGCCTTCTCGAGCGATCGCAACGGCAATCTTGATGTCTACCTCATCCCGTCAACCGGCGGGACGCCGAAACAGTTGACGCATCACTCGGCCGACGACACGGTCCTGGGTTGGACGCCCGACGGAACCGGCGTGCTATTCAGCAGCCAGCGGGGCGAGGACTTCATGCCGTTGCTCTACGTGGTCAGCGTCAACGGCGGCATGCCGTGGCGCGCCGGTCCGGACATGGGCAACGCCGCGAGCTTCTCGCCCGACGGCAAACGCATCGCGTACAACCCCAAGGGCCAGGTCTATTGGCGCAAGTACTATCGCGGCGCTTACGCCACCGATGTCTGGATTGAAGATGTTTCCACGAAGAAGTTCTCGCAGTTGACTGACTTCGACGGCCTCGATTCATGGCCCATGTGGGGCAAGGATGGAATTTATTTCGTCAGCGATCGCGATGGCGGCGGTTTGACGAACATCTGGCGCATCGGCGAAAGCGGTGGCAAAGCCGAGAAAATCACCGGGTTCAAAGCCGGCGACGTCCGCTTTCCTTCGATCAGCGCTGATGGCCGCGTCATCGTTTTCGAACACGATTTTGGTATTTGGAAACTCGACACCGCCAGCAAGAAAGCGACCCCAATCAAACTCGACATCGAGGCTGAAACCGAGGAGAACGACAACGAGACCCTGTCCTTCGCCTCGACGGCCGAAGATTACGATCTGGCGCCGAACGCGCGCCGCATCGTCGTCTCGACGCACGGCGAACTGTTCACCGTGCCGGTTGAAGAAGGCGATATCAGGCAGATCACCGACAGTCCGGCGCGCGACGTCAACGTCGAATATTCGCCCGACGGAAAATGGATCGCCTTCATCTCAGATCGCAGCGGTCGCGAAGAGCTATATGTCACCGCCGCTGACGGCTCGGGAGAGGCGCAGAAGCTCACCGACATCGACGCCTTGAAGAACGGTTATCGCTGGTCGCCTGATTCGAAGGAAATTGCCTTCACGGCTTCCGACGACAAGCTGCGCAAGGTCAACCTCGGCAGCAAGCAGCTGACTGAACTCGACGCTTCGCGCTACGGCAACATCTCGGCGCCTGAATGGTCGCCTGATGGCAAGTGGCTGGCCTATTCGAAAGCCGACGAGAGCCGCACGCAGGACATTTATGTGCTGGCGTCGTCGGGCCAGGAGAAGACGCCGCACAAGGTGACCTTCGATTCCTACGACGAACGCGGCGCGCGGTTCTCGCCTGACGGCCGCAAACTCTTCTTTGTGCGCAGCGACTCAACCGGGGGCGGTGGTGGAGGCGGCGGCTTCGGCAATGCCTCAATCCAACTTTATTCCGTCGGCCTGGAGAAACTGGACCACGATCCGGACGATGCCGAGGATCGGCCCGAAGCTGAAGCCGCCCAGCCTGGCGCCGGCGCGGCGGATGCCGAAGGCGGTCCGGCGCGACGCCCCACGGGCCCGCGCGCACCGCACGAAACCAAGATGGATTGGGCCGGCATGAAACATCGCACCCGGCAGATCACCCGCATGCCGTTCGCGGTCGGCAACTATGTGATCGCGCCCGACGGCCGCACCATCGTTTTCGTCAGCTCTGAACCGAATAACACGGGCACCACTCCGGTTATCTATTCGATTCAGGATGACGGACGGCGGCTGACCCGCATTGCCAGCGGAGCTCCGCCGCAGGGCGAAGGCGAAGGCGGCCCTGGCGGCGGCGGTGGATTCGGCGGCGGCCTGGGCGATCTCAATATCTCGCGTGATGGCCGCACGCTTTTCTTCCGCGAACGCGAAGGCATTTACTCGGTCGCCTTGCCGGGAGCAGCCGCTGCGGGCGCGGCCACCGCCGGACGCCCGGCCGGCGGCGGCGCTGAAGCCGCGCGGCGGCGCATCAGCTTCAACGTGCGCGTAAAGGTGAATCGCCCGGCGGAATGGGCCGAGATGTTCGGCGATGCGTGGCGCACGATGAAATACCGCTTCTACGATCCCAACATGCACGGCATGGACTGGGACGCCGCGAAAGCGAAGTACGAACCGCTGGTCAAAGACGTCGGCGATCGTCAGGAGCTTTTGAACATCATCAACGAGATGATCGGCGAGTTGAATGCTTCGCACACCGGCTCTGCGCCGCCTCCGGGTGGACGCGCCGCCGGCGGAGTCTCAACCGGCAATCTGGGAATTGAACTTGAACCGGACAAGGCCGCCGGACGCTATAAGGTCACGTACGTTTATGAAGGCGGCCCGGCTGACAAAGATTGGGTGAAGGTCAACGTGGGCGATTACCTGATTGCCATCGGCGGCAAGGAAGTCAAAGCCGGCGACGAGTATTGGGAACTGCTCAACGATCGTCTCAATCGGAAAGTCGAGGTCACCTTCAATAACAAACCGTCGGCCGACGGCGCCTGGAAGACCCGCATTGAGACCGTGAACGGACAGGCTTACGCGACGCTCCGTTACGATCGCTGGGTCAAGGAGCGCCGGCAGAAAGTTGACGAGCTTTCCGGCGGCCGCATCGGCTACCTACATATTCGCGCGATGGACCAGCCGTCGTTGCGTAAATTCGAAAAAGAGATTCGCGAATTTCGCAACAAGGAAGCGCTAATCATCGACCAGCGCTGGAACGGCGGCGGCAACATCGAACAGGAACTGCTGGCCATCCTGGTGCAGCGCAATTACCAGGTGTGGCAACCGCGTGGCGTGGAGGCGTCGGGTCGTCCGTTTGCCGGCTACTTTGGACCAAAGGTCGTGCTGCAGAACTGGCGTTCGGCTTCGAATGCCGAAATGTTCCCCGCCGGCTTTAAGGCCCTCGGGTTGGGCAAAGTGATTGGCACTCCGACCATGGGCGCGGTCATTGGCACCGGCAGTTATTCACTGGTTGACGGTTCGACGGTCCGGACACCGGGGGTCGGCGTTTATCTGGCGGATGCGAAGCACACGAACATGGAAAACTATGGCGTGCAGCCCGACATTCGGGTGGAAAATTCGCCGGAAGACAATCTGAGCGGCCGCGATCGGCAGTTAGAGACGGCCGTAGATGACTTGCTCAAGCAACTCGGCAACGGACCGAAGAAGAATATCGCGAGCAAGGAAAACCAGTAGCGCGGTGGGCGCAAGTTATTGACTTGCGCTGCTGTTCAAATACGATCGCAAGATAGCATCTTGCGCTACCAGAGGCGGGCGTGGCCCGCCTCTTTTTTCTCTTCACCGGCAACAAGATTGCGGCGACCACGACGTCAGTACCACTTGCGGTAGCGGGTGGGTTGGCGCTGAGAATGCGAGGCGACGCAGATGCCCACCTGCTACCGCAGGCGGTACTGACCCCATAACTACGATCGCCACTGACGAGGGCCAGGGCTATTGATTGTTGTTGATCTAACCTGCCTCAGCATTCTGCTCACTCGACTCCTGCATCACCAGGGTCCCGTTTTCCCGCCCACGTTTCGCAATCAGCTTGCGCGCCTCGCGCTGCAGAATCGGCAAAGAGAAACCAAAGGCCATGGCTCCCATGACGCAGGCCATGCCGCCGGCGGCAAAGGTGCGGCGCGCCGTGAAGTGCTGCGCGACATATCCCACCAACAGCGATCCGAAAGGGGCGAGCCCGCTCAACATCATGGTCCAAATCGCCATGATCCGCCCGCGTAAATCGTCGGGAACGATTCTCTGCACCAGAGTGTTGGATGCATCGAGCAGCGTCACCATAGTGAAGCCAATCAGTAACATCAGCAGCAACGCCACGGCGAAAGTATGCGAGACCGAAAGGATCACCAGACTGAATCCAAAACCCGCCGCCGCAAAAGCAACCCAGTCCCCCAGCGTCCGCACGTTAGCGAAAGAGGCGAGCACAATCGATCCGAAGATGGCGCCGATGCCGGACGCCGCCATTAACAATCCAAATTGCGTCGGCCCGCCGTGCAGCATTTCGCGGACGTAAACCGGCATCAGGATTTCATAACGCAATCCCATAAAGCTGATGAGGCCCAGCAGCACCAGCAGCGCGCCGACCGGACCGGTATGGCGCGCGAAGTTGAAGGCTTCGGCGATCCCGGCGCGGAAATGGCGGGCCGGCTTCTTTGGTGATTGCTCAGCTTTGATCATAAAAAGGCTGACGACCACGGCAGCGAAGCTCAAAGCATTCCCCAGGAAGCACCAGCCCTCACCCACGCTGGCCACCAGCAAACCGCCGATTCCCGGTCCAATCGTGCGGGCGCTATTGATCATCGAAGAGTTCAGAGTGACCGCACTCATCAAGTCGTCTCTGGCCACCAGTTCCGCCACAAAGGCCTGGCGCACCGGATAATCAAACGCGTTAATGACGCCGAGCAAGGCTGCGATGGCGAAGACGTGCCAGACCTGCACGCGACCAGTCAGGGTGAGCAACGCCAGCACGAAGGTGAGCAGCATCGGCGCGATGGCCGTGACGAAGAGAATGCCGCGCCGGGATTTGGTGTCGGCGACCACCCCGCTGATTGGCGCCAGCACGAAAATCGAAATCTGTCCTGAGAAAGCCACCAACCCCAATAACGTCGCCGAGCCGGTGAGCCGATAGACCAGCCACGCCTGGGCCACCGTCTGAATGTAATTGCCGATTACGGAAACGAGCTGGCCGCCCAGAAAGACTTTGAAGTTGCGATGCTTGAGCGCGTGCAGGGCCGAGGACAGTTTGCCTTCGGTTCTCTTGGTCGGAGTGATCAAGCGGATTCAGCGGCCGTCGTCAGTGATAAGGCGGCGATAGGATAGCGTTCAGAAGTGTTGGCGACAAGAGGATCGTCAATCGGGGCAGTAGCCCGACCGTTAGGGAGGGCTCTTCGGTGACTCAGGGAGCCTCCCTAACGGTCGGGCTACTGCCCCGCGACCATCAAAATTTGATCCCGAAGCCGGTGCGAAACATTGTGTGCCCGGTATAGTTCACGTAAGGATCGAAGTACGCCTTCCAGAACCATTTCGGCCGATCGTAATAAACGCCGGCTCCGGCGGCGTGAATGTATCTGCCCGAATCGATACGTCCCGATTTGAAGACCCCGTCAAAGGTGATGCCGTTTCTTCGATTCAGCTTGTGCCGGTAAGTCACGTGCGTGTTCTGCTGCCCGGTGTGCAGGCGCACATCGAAAACGGTGAAGGCCTGAATGCGATCGTAGCTACTGAGCCGGTGGCCGATGCCGAGCGTCACCGAATCTCCAGGGTCCCAGAACAGGTCGAAGAACGATTTCAGATTTGTGCGCGAGTACCCGACCATCGCGATCGTCTTGTAGCCGAGCTCAGAATAGAGCGACAACGACGCGCCTTTTGTGGTTTCAATCTCGGCGGTCGGCACAAAGTGAAACCACTTCTTGTGATAGTCATACTGGCCGCCGATGCGAATCAGTTCGCTCCCGTTAGTGTCTGCATATCCGGCGATCCAGGCCGTCACGTTCGGGCCGAACTGGTGCCTGATATTCAAATCGTATGCCTGGCCCTCTTTGGTGAAGTACACCCCAAAGGTCAGTTTCGATTTGAAATCGTCAGAGTTCTGGATCGGATCGCGCATGGTCTTCTGTTGCGCCTGATCATCGGCAGGTGACGGCGTGGGTGAAGGTGTCTGTCCCCAGGCTGCGATTGGTGAAAGAATGAAAAGGAGGACGATCTGCAAACTACGCAGCTGACAGAGCTTGCTCAGACAGTTATTAGGGGCCTTCTCTTCCAATCTGCGAAATCTGCGTACTCTGCGAACCATTTCCACGTTTTCTGGGTTGAGTCTAAACTTTATTGTCCCCACGTCAAGACCAACGCCAACGCCGCCAGAAACATGACAAGCGTCGTGGTCCATCCCAGGATGTTGGCCCACCGCCCGTTCACGTGCCGCCCCATGATCTGACGATTGTTCGCCACGAGCATAATCGCCACCAGCAGCGGCGGCGCGAGGAACCCGTTGATGATCGCCGCCAGCACCAGGGCCCGAATAGGGTTGATACCGACGAAGTTGATCAAGACGCCAACCAAGGTCGATGCGATGATCACGCCATAGAACAGTCGCGCCTGGCGCAGCTTTTGATTAAAGCCATGGCGCCTGGCAAAGGCTTCCGCCACGGCGTAAGCGTTGCACCCGGTAAGAATGGGCACGGCCAGGAAGCCGCTGCCAATAAGGCCGATGGCCAGCATCAACGAAGCGGCCCCGTGAGCCAGCGGTTTCAGGGCCTCGGCCGCTTCGGCAGCTGAATCGATGTGCGGGTTGCCGTCCTTAAACAGCGTCGCCGCCGTCGCCAGGATGATGAAAAACATCACCAGGTTTGAAAGGACCATTCCCACCTGCACGTCCCAACGCGCGTATTTGATCTCGGCGTCCGAGGCGCCGCGCCGCTGGGCCCGGGTTACCCGGCCGAAACTAATTTCCTCTTCGACTTCCTGGTCGGTTTGCCAGAAGAACAGGTATGGCGAGATGGTGGTGCCAAAGATCGCCACCAGGGTCGCCAGAAAAGGCGCGCCAAAACTCAGGTGCGGAATGAAGGTGGCCTTGGCTACTTCGAGCCAGTCGGGCCGGGCGACGACTGCCGATCCGACATAGGCAAACAGGGCCAGCACCAGCCACTTGAAAGTCCTGGAGATCAGACGATATGAGCCCCAGATTTGCAGCGCCAGAATGATTAGGGCAATGGGAAATACCAGGAGCGCAATCGGGATGGGCACCAGCAGATTGATGGCCGCCGCGATGGCCCCGATGTCGGCGCCCGCATTAATGGTGTTCGCGATTACCAGCAGGAACACCGTGAGATATAAAAGGTTTCTCGCGTAATGGCGGCGCAGGACCGCGGCCAATCCCATGCCGCTCACCATGCCGATGCGCGCGCAGGTGAGCTGCACCGAAACCATCAGCGGTAAGGTAAACAGCGCGGTCCACAAGGTGGCGAAACCAAAGCCCGCGCCGGCGACGGCATAGGTTCCGATGCCGGACGGATCGTCATCAGACGCGCCGGTAATCAAACCTGGCCCAAGCACCTTGAAGAAGCGTTTGACCGGGTTACGCTCCCGCCTCATCACGGCTTCCAGCGACGCCGTCTCGCCGGTATCGGTCTGGTGAATTTTCCGTTGATGATGATCGTTATCGGCCATGCGGTCGCGATAATATCAGAGATTAGCGGTCTTAATTTACGGAAGCCATTCCCATCTCGTTCCGAAAGATGTTAATCTGCGGCGCGAATTTGCATCTGTTAGCCCGGAGGCTTAATGGAACGGAACGCGGCCACAACTGAAAAGCTGCAGAATCTAATCACCAGGATCCAATCGTTGACTGAAAACGGAGACTTGCACTGGGAGCGCCAGGTCGGGTCGGCCCATCGTTACGCGCGGCTTAATAACAACCTGTTGATTCTTGGGCCGGCGACGGCGTTGAGTGCGGCCGGCGTGCCGCGCTATCTCTTTATCACCCCTTTCGATTCGCCAAATCACATCGAGATCAATTCAGACGATGTCGATCTGGGCGCGGCGGTGATGAAACTGGTGCGGACGGTCGAGGAACGTAGCGGACACGAGCCGGCCACCGATCCGTTTGGCATTACTGAGCAGATGCTCGAGCGTATTGAAAGCCTGTAACCATCGCGCGGCGCGCGTAACTTCATAAGAAAAGGACTGATGCTATGGCCCCAGAAATGACCAATTTAACTGACGAGGCCCGCAGCCTCGCGCGGATTCCGCTTTTCAAACGACTCGAAGCCGAGGAACTCGAACATCTGGCTGGCGAGGTTGTCCAGGTCAATTACCCGGCCGGAGAGACAATTTTCAATGAACACGATCGCGGGGACGCGCTCTACATTTTGGAAGAAGGATCAGTCCGCATCTGGATCTATGACGAAGACGTGAAGGAAGTGACGCTGGCGGAATTGAAGCCGGGTGATTTCTTTGGCGAGCTGGCGGTGCTGGATCGCGGCGAGAGATCGAGCAGCGCCACGGCGATTACCGACGTCCACCTGCATCGCCTCAGCAGCGATGATTTTCAGAAATTCTTAATTGACCATCCGGACGCTTCCATTGACGTCATTTGCGAGATTGCCCAGCGCATGCGGCAAACAAACCTGCTCGTCACGCAGCGCGCGACTCGAAACATCAATGCCGAGATGGAAGAGAATATGACCGTCGGGCAGCGGGTCGCCGACAGGGTGGCAAGTTTCGGCGGATCGTGGACCTTTATTTTTATCTACAGCAGTTTCCTGATTCTTTGGATGCTTGCCAATACCTTCGTCCTTTTCTATATGGGCAAAGGCGAGACCGGCGCGCAATTCGATCCCTATCCCTACATCCTTTTGAATCTGATGCTCTCAATGACCGCGGCCATGCAGGCGCCCATCATCATGATGTCGCAGAACCGCTCAGCGGAAAAAGACCGGCTGGCGGCTGAGCAGGATTTTAAAGTGAACCTGAAGAGCGAGCTAATGCTCGAAGAGCTGGTGCGGAAGCAGCGCGAGCGGGACGTGCAAATGGACGAACTCAGCGCGGCGCTGAAGACCCTACGCACGGCGATCGAACCAAAAAGCTCGTAAGCTGCTGGCGCCGATTGGATTCCTCTTTAAATGAAAGAGGCGGGCCACGCCCGCCTCTAGACATTCACCGGAAAAGCGCGATTACGGACGGCGTGGATTGTTGTTATTTGTCTGCGCCGGTCCGGTTTTGTTTGCGGGTTTGGCGGCCGTCGCCGCGGCATTTGCGGTTCGGCCCGGACGCGTGAGGGCAATTCGGCGATCTCCGGTTGCCGGTTGCGCCACCGTAACTTTGATCGCGCGATAGGTCCCGTCGTGGGCTTTGTTCGTCGGGTCGTAGCTCAGGACATATTGAGTGCGCAGGTCGCGCACGATCTCACTGGCAATCTGCGGCAACTCCCCGATTGAATTCGGGAAGAAAGCGCGACCGCCGGTCTCGGTCGCCAGTCTGTTCAAAAGCCCCACGGCCTTGTCCTTGGAACTCTTGCGAATCAATCCCCGGTCGCTGTCGAGTTCGTTCACGAAACCAATCACGTAAATCTGCACGTCCTCTTCCCGCAGCTGCGAGAAAAGTTGCGCTTCGTTGTAATAGCTCTGCCGGTCTTCGCCGTCAGTGACCACGATCAGCGCGCGGCGGCGCCGGTCGTCGTCGGCGCTCTTTTTGTAATCGGCCACGTGACCCGCGGCCAGATAGACGCCGTCGATGACCGCTGTCTGTCCACCCTCGATGTAGAGCTGGTCCAGACCATCCATCAGGAAGTCTTTCTTATCGGTAAAGTCCTGGATGGTTTCGATCTTGTCGCTGCTGATGAAGCGCTCGAGAAATGTTTCGTCGCCCTTCTTGTTACTGTTGATAATTGTCTTGGCGGCGCTGATCACCTGTTCGAACTGCGGCCGGAGCGAACCGGAGGTGTCAACGGCGAGTCCGTAGATCACCGGCACCTCTTCTTCGGTGAAGGAGAAGATCGGTTGCGGCACTCCATCTTCAGTCACATGGAAATCGTCTTTGCGAATGTTATTGATAGGGTGATTGTTGCGATCGATGACGCGCACGTGCAGCGTGACCAGATCCGTGTTGATGGTAATTCGCGAGTCAGCGTCAATCTCGGCGCCGGCCGGATCGGGCGTCGGTTTCGGTCTCAGAATCGGCGCCGGCGGCGGCGCACCCAATTGCGGAGCAATTCTCCGGCCCGGTCCGGTTTGTTCGACCGGGGTCGCGGTGGGCGAGGGATTGGCCGAACTCTGGCGTTGCCGCGAATCAGGCTGTTGCGCACGCGAAGCCCCGGCAATCAGGAGTGAAATCGCGGCCAGGGCCAACACGAAAGCCGGGAGTGCGGCCCGGCTACTGGAAACGTACTGCTTCAGTCTCATCAGTGGTAAACCTTCTCTGAATAAATGCCCAATGTCAAACCATTTTCGCGGGCAGGCAAGACTCTGGCCGGGAATAGAGATGCGGAGGAGAGGCCCCGCGTTGCGCGAGACGTAGGAGGTGACGGCCTGAACTACTCTTTCGGTTCAGAACCGGGGACTGTCCCCCGGTTCTGAACTCCAAAGTCATTTTGGGTTCGCCAGCGCGAAGTAGCCGTCCTTGGTGCGCACGAACAGCTTGGGCAAACCACGCGGCGGATGCACCGACACTTTGATCTTGTGCCACTTGCCGTCGGTAACGAAGTCTTTGGGCTTGTAGCCAATCGAATACTGGTGGCGTAGTTCGAGGGCGATCTGTTCGAAGATGTCGTCCATCTCGGCGCCGCTGCGCGGGTAGAAAGCTTTGCCGCCGGAGACTCCGGCCAGTTCATCAAGAATGCCCTGGCCTTCCATTCCGAGAGCGCTGCCGACATCGCTGCCGCCCAGGATGCCGATCGCATACAGCACCACGTCCGACTCTTTCAGCACGCGCCGCAGTTCACTGAAGGTGTAACGCGAGTTGTTATCCTGGCCGTCGCTAATCAGCAGCAACGCCCGTTTCGGATGCGCTCCGCGTTGCACGCGCTCGACACCGAGATAGCAGGCGTCATAGAGCGCGGTGTTGTTCTTAGTCTGCACAAACGTCAGCTTGTCCAGCACCGCCTGTCCATCGCGGGTGCGATCCATCAAAAGTTGCGCGCGGGAATTGAAGCCGATGAGAAAATATTCGTCGCGATCGTGACTGGTTTGAATGAAGTGCGACAGAGCGTCGCGCGCCCGGTGCACCTTGTCACCGCTCATGGAGCCCGAAACATCGAACAAAATGCCGACTGAAACCGGAGCGTCCTCATCGCTAAAGAACGTGATCTCCTGCGCCGATTTGTCATCGACGACGGTAAAGGCGTTCTTGCTGAGCCCGGAAACAAAACGTCCGTAGATGTCGGTCACGGTCACGTTGAAGGTGATCAGATCCGTATTGGTGATGATTGGGTTCTTATCGTCGACGCCGCCTTCCGGCAATTGAATCTTGGTCGAGGTCGAAGGCTTCTGCCCCTGCTCACCCGCCGGCGGCGGGGTCGCGACCGGTTGCACGGTCAGCAACTCTTTCTGCTGGGGATCCGGTGTCTGCTTCTCCGCAGGCTGATCAGGTTTTTTCTGGTCAGGCTTTTTTTGCGCGAGCGAGTTAGTGGCGGCGATTGATGCGGCGACAAGCGCGCCCGCAGCAATCAAGACGAATGCAGCACGACGAGGCGGTCTCATTGATTTCCCCCTGGCTCTGGATCGAAGGTAAATGGTCCGAGGGATTTGGAAGCACACGCCGCACGGTCCCACGGTGTGCGCTGTTGAATCGTAGACGGAAGAAATTCCGCTCTCACTGATCCACTCTTCCCTGCGTCGAGTTCCAAGAACGGGACCGCAGTTGATAACTTCCAAACCGATCGTTGCGGGGAGACGCTGTGGGCGCCTGACAGTCGAACTGATGTCACGCATTGTAGGACAGCCGCCGTGGGCGCGCAAGAAATATTAGGGCTTCAGGACCGTCAAACTCGTCATTTTTTTATCGCGGTCCCTGGTCCGGACCGGCTAACGCCGGGCCAGCGAATCCTTGATTCGTTCGGCGGTCCGGGGTCCGATGCCGTCCACCGTCTCGAGGCCGCCGCCGGCGGCAAACGTTCGCAAGTCATCGAGCGACGCAATCTTGAATTTCTGATGAAGCATGGCTGCCGTCTTTGGTCCCACTCCGGGAAGTTCGAGCAAATCCAGGACCGTCGCCGGCGTTTCGGCGGTCAGTCGATCCCAGGCATCAAAGCTGCCTTTTTCCACCAATTCGACGATCTTACCGGCGAGGGCCTTGCCCACTCCGGGAATATCGAGCAATCCCGCCAGACCCTGGTCACCGGCAATTTCAGCCATCTGGGTGGGCCAGGTCTCAATCGCCTCGGCCGCCATGCGGTACGAGCGCAGCCGGAACGGATCTTCGCCGCGGACCTCCATCAACGAGGCCATTTGATTGAAGCGGAGGGCAATTTCTTCGTTTGTCATGGGATGAGTGTCAGTCCCGCCCTTCAGGAAGGGCAAGTCACGTCACCATCGAGTGAAGTCTAAACGAGCGCCGGCTCTCCCGTCCCTGGGCTACTGACCCGGGAATCCTAGATAGTAAATCGCAAATAGTAAACAACCCTTGCGCTCCGGCAGTGTCCTAACTTCGTGTTGCGGCTCCCAACAACGACGAATCGGGTCTTCTGCGGCTTGCCGCTCCCCAGTGCGCTGAGGCTTGCCTCACCGTCACGTGCTTATATTTTCCGAGGCTGCGGCTCGGGCCGGAGGCATAGCCTCCACGATCCCTTTTAAAACGGTCTGTCGGTAAGGCAAGCCTTACCGCACTGGCGAGCGGCATGCCGCATCAGCAAGACAGAACCAGGACACTACCCGCGCTCCCCGCTTTTCTATTCAGGATTTACGATTTACCATGCACTCGTTTCAGGCATCCAAAATGGACAGGAAGCGTTCTAAATATTTCTCCTCACCGTCAATAAAATCGAGGTCAATATGAAATTCAGGAAATTTGTGTGCGCGATGATTCTCGCGCTCTTTAGCTTGCAGGCGCTGCCAATCAGCGCCATGGACGAGGGCATGTGGCCCTTTAATAATATTCCCCGAGAAGAGATTAAGAAGAAATACGGATTTGATGTTACCGACGAATGGCTGAAAAAGGTGCAGCTGGCTTCGGTGCGCTTCAACAACGGCGGCTCGGGATCGTTTGTATCACCTAACGGACTGGTGCTGACGAATTATCACATCGTCGAAGATTTTGTCGGCGAATTGAGTTCGGCGCAGAAGGACTATGCCAAAGAGGGGTTCGTGGCGCGCTCTCAGGCTGAAGAGATGAGAATTCCCAACGTGGAATTGAACGAACTGATCAGCATCGAAGACGTTACGACTCGGGTCAATAGCGTGGTCGCCGCCGGGATGTCTGACGCCGATGCGCTCGCTGTACGCCGCAGAGAGATCGCCGCCATCGAAGGTGAATCTACCAAAGCCACCGGCCTGCGTTCGGACGTTGTCACGCTGTATCAGGGCGGCCGGTACAATCTCTATCGTTACCACCGCTACACCGACGTGCGGCTGGTCTTCGCGCCGGAGTTTCAGGCCGCTTTCTTTGGGGGCGATCCCGACAACTTTAATTTTCCGCGATTCAACATCGACATGGCGCTGGTGCGCGTTTATGAAGACGATCAGCCCGTGCATCCCGCAAGCTATTTCAAATGGTCGACGGCGGGAGCAAAGGAAGGCGATCTCGCTTTTGTCATCGGCAATCCCGGTTCGACGGCGCGACTGAACACGGTGGCGCATCTTGAAGAACTGCGCGACACAAGCATTCCCATCATCCTGCGCTTGCTGGAACACCGGGAAGCGATGCTCAAGAAGTACATGGCAATGGGCACGGAGCAGACCCGCCTGGGGCAAAACGAACTGAACAGCATTCAGAACAGTCTGAAGGTTTACCGCGGCCAACTCGCCGGCTTGAAAGATACAAGTCTCATGAACCGTAAACGGCAGGATGAGGCGGCCTTGCGGAAATGGATCGCCGCCGATCCCGAGCGGCAAAAGAAATACGGCGACGCGTGGGACGCGATCGCGAAGGCGCACCAGGGCTATGCCACCTACGCGCGTGAGCGGCGCATTTTCGATCTCGGCGGCGGCTTTAACACGTCATTGTTTGCCTATGCCCGGACTCTCGTAAGACTGGCCGCCGAGCGGGAGAAACCGAACGCTGAACGACTGCCCGAATTCGCCGAAGCGCGAGTGCCGGGCATGCAGGCAGCGATGGCTGCGGACGCCCCGTTTGTCGCCGACTTCGAAAAATTGAAGCTGGCAGATTCGCTGGCCTACATGGTGGAACTGCTGCCGAACGATCCGCTGGTAAAACAGATCATGCAGGGCAAGACGCCTGAAGCGCGCGCCGCCGAGCTGATCGACGGATCTAAGCTCAACGATGCCGCCGCTCGCCGGCAACTCGCCACTGCCAGCAACGCGGACGTCGAAGCTTCGACCGATCCCATGATCGTGCTGGCGCGGACCATCGACCCGAAGGCTCGGGAGCTGCGCAAGCGATATGAAACCGAAGTCACCAGCGTCGAGCGCGCCAACTACGCGAAAATTGCGCGGGCGCGCTTCGACCAGGAAGGTACGAAACTATATCCCGACGCCACCTTTACGCCCCGCCTTTCCTACGGCACGGTCAAGGGGTATGTCGAGAACGGGAAACGGGTGACGCCGTTCACCACGCTCGGCGGCCTCTACGATCGCGCCGCCGGCTTCAAGTATGAGTTCCCATACAATCTGCCGCCGCGCTGGATGGAGAAAAAATCGGCCATCAACCTTAAGACGCCGTTCAACTTCGTCTCGACCGACGACATCATCGGCGGCAATTCCGGCTCGCCAACGATTGACAAGAACGGGGAGCTGATTGGCTTGATCTTCGACGGTAACATTCAATCGCTGGTGGGCAACTTCATCTATGATGAATCAGTCAATCGCGCGATTTCAGTTGATGTGCGGGCGATGACTGAGGTGCTGCGGAAAGTATTTGAAGCGAACCAGATTGCCGACGAGCTGACGAAGGGCTAGAAGTAGGGAGTCACCATCCGCGTGAGCGGATGGATCCAGTGATCTCTTAACATCCACTTGGATCCATCCTCACGCGGATGGTACTGACCTCATAGCGGTAGGGGCGCTCCCGCTTGCCCGGCTGTGACGTGCCGATCTAAGCTACTGATACAAGCTTTCCTTCAAGCTCTCCTTCGAACAGGTGAATCGGTCGAATGATTCGCTGAATATTTTGATCGAGTGAAAGGACTGGATATGAAAAGGATAATTCTTGCTTTGGCGATTGTGTTTGCCACCGTGAGCATCGCCGCCGCCGACACGTTTTATCTCCGCGACGGTCGCACTGTGCACGGCACGCTGCTGGGTTTTGTTAATGGCCGCTTTGTGGTCCGCGTCGATCGTAATGCAACCACGAACCCTGATGCGGGCGCCCAACGCACCCGCGACAACCAGGGCGATATTCAATACTTTCGACCGGAAGAAATCGACCGGATCGAAATTGACGGACGCACGATCGACGACTCGCGCTGGGAAACCAAAGAGGTGCAGGTAGCGCTCGATTCCAACTGGGTCGACAGCGGTGTCTATGTGCGCCGGGGCGAACGCGTCCAGGTCACAGCTAACGGCGTGATCACCGCCGGCCGCTCGCGCATAAGCCCTGACGGATTGCGCTCCAACGATCCCCGGGCGCCGCTGCCAAACGCGGCGGAAGGCAAATTGATCGGCTCCATCGGAAACGATGCCAACTCGCCGGTGATTGAACTCGGCAGCAGTAACGAATTCACCGCAGATCGGAGCGGACGGCTGTTTCTCACCGCCAACCGCGGCTCATATGCGGACGCGCGCGGCGCCTTTGACGTGCAAATTAAGCGGGAGAAAAGTCAGACCTCGCGCGACACCTACGAAGACCCCAATACCGGCACCCGCTCGCGCGACCGCGGCACCGTGGATCGTAATGTGGGTCAGCGAGAGAAGACGGTTGACGTGGCGGCAAATCAGCGCGCCTTCGATACCGGAATCGACGTGCGGGCCGGCGACCCGATTGTCATTTCAGCCACGGGCACAATTGTCGCCGGCAGTCGCGTAGGCCAGGTCGGCCCTGACGGCGCTCGCTCCGGCGGCGTCTTCGGCTCGGTGGTTAACACTCGCCCGCTGCCCAACGCCGGCGTGGGCGCGCTGATCGCTTTTATCAAGGGGCAGAACGGGACTATGAGTCAGGCTTACCTGGTGGGAAGCAGTCTCAATACCACCGTTCCCGCAGATGGCCGGCTGATACTCGCAGTGAACGACGACAACTACAATGACAACTCCGGAAGCTTCAGCGTGAAGATTAAGTACTGATTCGCATTAAGCATCCAGGATAACTTGCGAACTTCGAGGCGCCGCCGCATTTGGGGGCGCCTCTTATTTTTTAAGGAACGGCTCGACGAGCCTGCTCCATCACCCTGCTGCTACGGCCGCCTCGCAAAGTGCTAAGCTGCGGCTGACGCAAGATGAACCTGCTTGGATCACCATGTGACGAGGTGGCCGTGCGTTCTCGCCGGCCGGCTACCACTGACTGTGGCCACGCGCAGCGTCGTTGGACGCTGGCGGCGACGATTCTCGGTTCAAGCATGGTCTTTATCGACGGCACGGTGGTGAACGTAGCGCTGCCCGCGTTGCAGTCAAATCTCAACGCCACCGTCACCGACGTGCAGTGGGTGGTCGAATCGTACACGCTATTTCTCGCGGCTCTGTTGTTGCTCGGCGGCTCACTCGGCGATCGATTTGGCCGCGCCAGGATCTTCGCCATCGGCGTCGGCCTGTTTGCGCTCGCGTCAATGTGGTGCGGGTTCGCCGCGTCGATAAATCAACTCATCATGGCGCGCGCCGCTCAGGGCATTGGCGGCGCACTACTGGTGCCCGGCAGCCTGGCGATCATCTCAGCCACCTTCAATGAAAAAGAGCGCGGCCAGGCAATAGGGACCTGGTCAGGAGCTACGGCGATGACGACCGCGATTGGCCCTTTGCTCGGTGGCTGGTTAATCGAACACATCTCGTGGCGGGCCGTGTTCTTTTTGAATCTGCCGATAGCGTTGGCGGTCATAGCGCTGGTCATTTTGTTTGTGCCTGAGAGTCGCGATAACGAAGAGTTAGGACCAATCGATTTTATTGGCGCGGCCCTGGCCACGGTCTCGCTCGGCGGGCTGGTGTTTGGATTGATTGAATCGGCGCGGCTGGGCTTTCGCAGCGCGACGGTAATCGCCACCCTGATCGGCGCCCCGGTGCTCGCCGCCCTCTTCGTGGTGGTGGAAGCCCGCCGGCGAAACCCAATGATGCCGTTGTCCCTGTTTCGCTCACGGAATTTCACCGGCGCGAATTTGCTCACCTTGTTCCTATACGCAGCGCTGGCGGGCACGCTCTTTTTCATGCCGCTTAATCTCATTCAGGTGCAGCAGTATTCGCCCACCGCCGCCGGTGCCGCCGTGCTGCCGTTCATCCTCATCATGTTCGGTTTGTCGCGCTGGTCGGGCGGATTGGTGAAGCGCTATGGCTCACGTCTGCCGCTGGTCGTGGGTCCGGTCATCGCCGGCGCCGGGTTCGCACTTTTCATTCGACCGGGCGTGCATAGTAATTACTGGACCACGTTCTTTCCCGCCATCGTCGTACTCGGATTGGGGATGGCCGTCAGCGTTGCCCCGCTCACCACCACCGTGATGAACTCGGTCCGCGAGAGCCGGGCCGGTATCGCTTCCGGGATTAATAACGCCGTCTCACGCATCGCCGGGTTACTGGCGATTGCGGTGTTGGGATTAATCATGTTTCATGCGTTCACGACTCGCCTGAATCGCCGTCTCGAGCAAATGAATATCGATCCGGCGGTGCGCCAGGCAGTCTATGATCAGCGCATGAAATTGGCCGCCGCCGAGCTGCCGGCGAATGTCGACGAGCAAACCAAAACCGCGGTCACCCAGGCGATTGACCAATGCTTCGTGAGCGGCTTTCGACTGGTGATGATCGCCGGCGCCGCATTGGCCCTCGCCAGTTCGCTCGTTGCGGTACTTCTAATTCGAGCGCGCTAGTCGCCCCCGCGGTGGTCTAGCGGTCGAGCGTGCGGTCCACCGCCAACCCCCGGATGACGCTCTCCAGCTCCGTCTGGATCTGCTGCCGCTCCTGCTGCAGCGTCTGCTTGTCCTTACTCAACTGCTCCAAACGAGTCTCCTGCGTATCGGCCTTGGTGACATAACGCGAAATCAATTGCTTCGCTTCCGCCGTGGCGGTCAGCGCCTTGATGTTGTCGCGCAGGCGGCCCTGGTCCTCGCCGATTTCGCCCACTTCCTTTTCGATCGATTGAATACGGCCGTCGGTGTTCGTCATGCGGCTCTTCAGATCGAGAATCTTTTCCAACTGCGCGCGGGTTTCGGCATCGATGTATTTACGGGCGATGAAGAGCTCCAGGTCCGGCCGCGAAAAATTCGTCAGCGCGTAACTGTCCATCAGCGCGCGCCGCTCAGTCACGGCCAATTCAACTTTTTGATGCGCTTCAAGTGGCACTCGAAAGCGATAATAGTGCCCCGTCTTGCCGTCGGGCTTGGGCGTGTCATCGGTCAAGGTCCAATCCTGATGCACCGGATGCTCGATAAAAACGACGCGCGGTTTGTCAGTCTGATTCGTCAGTGTGTAGCTGCGCTTCATCGTTTGATAGTAATGGGCCTGGAATACCCCGTTGACCGCGCGCACCATGAAAGCCGGGGCGCGATCCTCTTTGCTGCGGGCGGTCACCAGCGTGCCCAGATCGAGGGCGAATGAAATCAGGCGTTGCTCGCCGGGCTTCAAACGTTCCATCAAAGCTTCACCTGCATAGGCATCGCCGTCGATCACCGTCAGGGCGCCGCCTTCGAGCGTCAGCGGCGAAGTGTTCTTGAGCAGCATGCCACCCATCGCGCGATCGCTCCGATTGCCTTCGTTATAAATCGAGACCCGCTCGCCTTCCATGCGGGTTTGCAGGATCGGAATCAAGGCCGAACGGTCCCGCGGCACCGTCACCGGCTGATCGATTTTGTATTCGAACAGGTCGCCGACTTCCGCGCCGGTGGCCGCGGCTTCGACGCCGGAATCGGGACGGGTCATGGCGTCGCTCAAATTGACCCCGTCGGTCGTAACGTTGCTGGAAGTACCCGGCGTAAGCGAGGAAACCTGCGCCAGCGCGCGAGTGTTCATCGGCAGATTCTGAACGGTGTTATTGACAGTGTTGAGCGCTTGATCCTTGCCGACTACCGTGACGGTTTCCGTCATGCCGCGGCCGAAGCCGCCTCCGACTCCGGAGCCTATGCCGCCTCCAGTACCTTCGCCCGGTTCGTAGGTTTGCGGATCCAACTTGAGGTCGTCAGGCATGGGCACGATGGGCCGGTAGCGATAAAAGGGTTTTTGAATCGGCTGAATAAATGAAACGGGCGAGCCGGACACGAGCGATAGCGAGATATTGTTCCAATCTTCTTCGCTGACATTATCGACGATGGCCCAGCCCTGGAAGAACGGCTTGCCCGTCGCATCGAGCACCACCCGATAGGTCGTCTTCCAAATCGGCGCAGCCACGGTATAGCTCACCAGCATTTCGCGCGAGCCGGCCCCGTCAGAAGTCACGACAATCGTTTTCGCGTCGCGGCGGCGTGCCGAAGCGGTGGCGTTGGCAAATTCGCTCACGTCGCGGCGAGTGCCTTCGTCAATCAACTTGATGGAACGCACTTCGTCAAGATCGAAACTCATCAACTCGCCGCCTTCTGAAGCGATTACGAGCGTGTGCCCAATCTGCGCCGGCTTAGTGGCATCTACCTGCGATCTGCGTTTTTCAATGGTCAGAATCGATCCGGTCGCGGTTCTGTTCCCCGTCGCCACCATGACGCGCGCGCCTTGCAGCTGGCTCAACACGCCCGCGAGCCCGCCGCTATTTTCATTTGCGGTGCCGGCCTCAATCGAGAAAGGGATGTCAGCCATACGGGCCGCCGGCGGCGCACTCGAGTTGTAACTGACTGCGCCGATGCGGCCCTGGCCCAGATCAAGCACCACCATCGATTTCAAGACATCGTCCACCTGAGATTGTTTGAACGATAGATCGATCTCGGCGTGCCCGGTGACGGTGCCGCGATCGGACGGCGGCTCGCG
>Ga0126383_10000324_pt1 | contig 25519 bp, 23 predicted proteins | sample PanSoiMetPlot_35_FD_96882 | JGI IMG/M metagenome (GOLD analysis project Ga0126383, IMG submission 96882) | Tropical forest soil microbial communities from Panama - MetaG Plot_35 | ecosystem: Environmental > Terrestrial > Soil > Tropical forest > Bulk soil | place: Panama | collected 2016-02-17
ACTTTCATGGGACACGTCGATCACGGCAAAACCAGCTTGTTGGACGCGATTCGAAAGACGCGCGTCGCAGCCGGCGAAGCCGGCGGGATTACCCAGCACATCGGCGCGTATAGCGTCGAGCACAACGGAAACAAGATTACGTTTATCGATACGCCGGGCCACGCGGCCTTCACCGCGATGCGCGCGCGTGGCGCGAACGTCACCGACATCGTGGTGCTGGTTGTCGCGGCGGACGATGGCATTATGCCGCAGACTGTCGAGGCAATTAATCATGCCAAAGCCGCGCCCCATGTGAAGATCATGGTGGCCGTGAACAAAATGGATCTTCCAGGCGCAAACCTTGATCGCGTGAAGAAACAACTGCAAGAGCACGGTCTGACCCCAGAGGATTGGGGCGGTGAAACGATTATTTGTCCTGTCTCTGCAACCAGAGGCACCGGGATTGATCACTTGCTCGAGATGATGACGTTGCAAGCTGAGGTCATGGAACTGAAAGCTTCACCGACGGCGAGACCGCGCGGCACCGTCATCGAAGCGCAAGTGGAGGCGGGTCGAGGGCCTACTGCCACGGTGATTGTGCAGATGGGCACATTGGAAATCGGCAATCCATTTATCTGCGGCGATTACAGCGGCAAAGTGAAATCCCTACTCGACGACCGCGGCAAGCCGGTCAAGCAAGCCGGCCCTTCGACGCCGGTCAAAGTTCTCGGGTTCACTGGTCTGCCGAATGCGGGCGACGAATTCCTCGTGATGGAATCGGAGCGCGCCACCAAGCAATTGAGCGACGAACGACTTGAGACCAAGCGCACGGACAAGCTTTTCGTTCCACAACGCGCCACGCTCGAGACTCTGCTCGAAACTGCCGAAGGCCAGAAAGTGCTGCGGATCGTTTTGAAAGCCGACACGCAAGGTTCAGTAGAAGCAATTGTGACCGCCTTGAAACAGATCGAAAGCAAAAAAGTCGATCTCGAGATTATTCATTCTGCCGTCGGACCGATTTCAGAATCCGACATTCTCCTAGCGAGCGCCTCTGACGCGGTAGTCGTCGGTTTTAACGTGAAGGTTGAGACCATGGCAGTTCCAGCGGCGAAACGCGAAGGCGTGCAGATCAAGCTTTACAGCATCATTTACGAATTACTCGATCAAATCAAAGACGCCATGGCTGGTCTGCTGGAACCGGAGTTGCGCGAGACAATCATCGGACACGCGGAGGTGAAACAGATTTTCCAGTTGAGCAAAGGCATCGTCGCTGGTTGTCTCGTGACCGATGGCCGCATCGCCCGTGTTGCGCGCGCTCGCGTTCTGCGGAAGCGCCAGCCAGTTTACGATGGCGGCATTTCCACGCTACGCCGCTTCCAAGACGATGTGAAAGAAGTGCGTTCCGGTCTGGAGTGCGGAATCAAGCTGGGCGATTTTAGCGAATATCAGGTGGGCGACGTGATCGAGTGCTATCAGCTTGAGCAAATCGCGCAGAAATTGTGATTCGTTAGGCATTTGTCCCTTCAGTCCATTTGGTCACTTGGGACGAAAGGGACCACAACGACAAAAGGGACAATGAAACATCGGCAACTACGCGTAAACGAACTCGTGAAACGTGAGCTGAGCGGCATCATCGCACGTGAACTTAATTTCGAGGGCGCGCTGGTCAGCATTAATGCTGTGGATGTCGCCGCCGATCTGAAGAGTGCGCACGTTTTCGTCAGCACTCTCGGCGCGAACAATGGCGCGAGCGTGATCGGCAAACTCGAAGCGCATCGCCCGGCGCTACAGGCTGAGCTCTCGCGGCACATTGTACTGAAATATACGCCCCATCTCATTTTTCATCTCGATGAGTCCATCAAACGCGGCGCGCGCGTCCTTGAAATTTTGGACGATCTCGGCAAAGGCGACGGCGAACACGAGTGAGTAACACCACCTTCGAAGAAATCGGCCGCGTCCTGCGCGAATACCGGCAATTCGTCGTACTCAGTCACGTCCGGCCTGATGGCGATGCGCTTGGCAGTCAGCTCGGGCTCGGGTTATCACTCCGAAAACTCGGCAAGGACGTGCGCATCTGGAACGAAGAAGGCATGCTGGAGAAATACTCGTTTCTGCCGTGCGCGGAATTGCTGACAAAACCGCCTGCGATCGCCGAACACGTGGACGTTGCCATCGCTCTCGACACCGCAATTCAAAACCGTTTGGGCACTACGCTCGCTTCCATTGGCTCGGCAAACATCTGGATCAACATCGACCATCACCTCAGCAATCCGGGCTATGGCGATCTGGTCATCATCGACCCGAGCGCGCCCGCCACTGGAGAAATCATCTTCAGACTGATCAAGAGCCAGGGTTTGCCATTCGATCACGACATCGCGCAAAATCTTTACGCGGCCATCTCGACTGACACCGGTTCTTTCCAATATCCAAAGACAAGCGCGCGAACGTTTGAAATTGCCGCCGAGTTGGTGAGCGCCGGCGATCTCGACGTTGGCAAAATCAGCCAGCAATTGTACGAAAATTATCCCCGACGCAGACTGGAATTATTGCGCGCGTTGCTGCGAACGATGCGCTTCAGCGAATGCCGACGCGTGGCAAGTTTTAGCCTCAGCCTGAAGACCGCCGCAGAACTCGGTGTGATTCCTGAAGATAATGAAGGATTAATCGATCATCTCCGTGCAGTTCGCGACGTTATCGTCGCCGTATTTTTCGAAGAACTGTCCGACGGCAAAGTGCGCGTCAGCATGCGTTCGAAAGACGAAAGAGTCGATGTCTGCGCCATTTGCCAGAAATTCGGCGGCGGCGGGCACACACTCGCTGCCGGTGCCCGCGTGCGGGGAACCCTGGCCGAGGTCGAAGAAAAAGTTTTGGAGGAAACTGGTGAAGTCGTTAAGCGCGCCCACGTCTCCTGACGGCGTCCTGGTCGTCGATAAAGCCGAAGGGATGACGTCGCACGACGTGGTGGCGCTGGCGCGGCGAAAGCTTGGAACAAAAAAAATCGGCCATTGCGGCACGCTCGACCCAATCGCTACGGGTCTGCTTCTGCTCACCGTCGGGCGGGGCACAAAGGTTCAGGATTTGCTCATGAGCGAGGACAAGGAATACGTGGGTACGTTCCTGCTCGGCGTCACCACCGACACCCAGGACCGCGAAGGCGAAGTAATTCAGGAGCGGCCTGTGCCTGCGCTGGATGAAACTCAAATCCGGGAAGCGTTCGAAAAATTTCGCGGTGATTTTTACCAGTTGCCGCCGATGGTCTCTGCGAAGAAATACGGCGGCGTACCGCTCTATAAATTAGCGCGCCAGGGAAAAGTAGTTGAGCGCGAGCCGCGTCTCGTTCACGTCTATCGCTACACAATCGACCGCATCGCCTTGCCAGAAATCGATTTCAGCGTCGTCTGCAGCAAAGGATTTTATGTGCGCACCTACGTTCACGACATTGGAGAAGCGCTCGGTTGCGGCGCGCATTTAAAATTGCTGCGCCGGATGAAATCCGGGCGCTTCGACGTAGCCGACGCCATCAGCGTCACAGAAATCCAGCAGGCCTCGCGCGAAAAGGTTCTCGAGCGCCTGTTGTCGCTTCCGGAAGTCTCGCGAATGCGAGGAGCGTAGAAATGATGATCCTTACCTGCCCTGCTGATTCCTTAAATCGTTACATCGTTACATCGGATCCGCATTGTAATACCTGCTTCGCTACAACGATTCAACGCTTTAACGATTCAACACAGCGAAGCCATTCGGCACCGTTATAATGCAAGTCCTACGCTCGATTCCGGAGCTGTCGAACCTACCCGGCCCGCTTTTTCTCGCCATCGGCGTCTTCGATGGAGTCCATCTCGGCCATCTTGCGGTGATCTCCACGTCTGCGGAACACGCTCGGGTGGCAAATGGCACGCCTGTCGTAGTCACCTTCGATCCGCATCCAGAGAAAATACTGCGGCCGGAGAAAGCGCCGCATTTGCTTACCGCCACGCCGCACAAGATCGCTCTAATCCGAACCCTTGGCGTGAGGCATCTTCTGATCATTACGTTCGATAAACAGTTTGCCGCGACCGAGCCGGAGGATTTTGTCCAACAACTCGTCCAGCATTCAAAGCCGCTACGCGAAATTTGCGTCGGACACGAATGGTCTTTCGGAAGAAATCGGCGCGGCAATCTCAAGTTGCTTACGAAGCTCGGCGCAGAGTTCGATTTCAACGTTGTGGGAATTCCTCCCGTGACCGTCAATGGTGAAATCGTCAGCAGCACAACGATCCGCCACGCTGTGGAAGCGGGCGATCTACAAAAAGCGGCGGCGATGCTTGGCCGCGAATACACGATTCTGGGTACGGTCGTACACGGCGATGATCTGGGAAAGAAAATTGGATTTCCAACCGCAAACTTGAGCGCCCACAGCGAACAATTTCCGCCAAACGGTGTTTATTTTGCCGAAGCGAAGTTAGACCGTGCTGTCTATCCCGGCGTCGTCAATCTCGGTTATCGACCTACGGTGAGTAGCGGCAAATCTGACCGTGTCCTTGAAATTCACCTGCTCGATTTCGATCGTGATATTTACGGCAAAGATCTCGAACTGCGTTTCGTCCGTTATCTCAGACCTGAGAAGAAATTCGAAAATGTTGATGCGCTAGTTCGGCAGATCAAGCGCGATGTGCAACAGACGCGCGAATTGGCTGCGGCGTAAAGCCGAGGCCGCTCTAAAAATCCAGTCGAGTCAGATCGCGAACTTCGGGCGTCTTACGGATCGCGAAGATGACCGCAAAAGCCCCGACTACGAGGCCGCACCCGAAGGCGAATACAAGCAACAGCCAAATCGGGAAGTCCGCCAATTGGGTTATGCCTTCGCGGACGACGTGACCGCCACCGATTACGTAGGCAACTCCGCTTCCAAGAAATGCGAGGCCGAGCACAATCATTGCACGCAGCCATTGCGGCTCGCGCCGCACTGCGGGCAGGTTGGCCATAACCCGGTCGGTGAACCCGTCGTCGTCAATGTATGGCGCCGCTTCGCACAATTGCCGGTCTAGCGTCTCGTCGTCGATCATTGCATTCATTCTATCAATTCGGCGCCCACGCCGCCAGTGTGTGTTTCAGTTTTTCGCGGCCACGCAGAACGTTAGTCTTTACCGTACCGAGCGGAATGTCGAGAACGCGCGCGGCTTCATCGTGCGACAGACCGTTTTGGCAACAAAGCACAACTGCGGTGCGCTCATGTAACGGAAGCAAACTCAGCGCGTGCATAAGATCGTGTCTCAAACCGGGATCGGCAGTGTGCGGATCCTGCTTTGCTTGCCACTGGTCCTCATCCACACCCACCAATTCCTTGCGGCGGCGTGCGTCCTCGCGAAAACAGTTGTACGCGATTCGATAAAGCCACGTGGAAAATCGCGCTTCACCGCGAAAGCTCCGGATGTTCTTGTAAGCACGAATAAAAGTCTCCTGCGCCAGATCATCGGCCAGGGCCATGTCTGTGCGGGTGAGTTGCCGCAGTAGACCGCGCACACTGGACTGATGGCGGCGCACGAGTTCACCGAAGGCGTGTTGATCGTCATCGGCAAGAACTCGCGCAATGAGGTCCGCATCCGTAAGCTCCACAGCCGCAATATTACTTTCCCGGTGGCGGCGGAGGAATGCCCTTTTTGCTTTCCAACTTCCATACAATCAAATAACCAAACCCGATCAGGAACGGAATCAGCCCGAACGACCACGCGCCGCCTTCCCAGTCGTTAACCGCCGCAAGCCAAACCATCAGCCCGAGGCCCACCATGGTCCAAACAACCCCGCGGCGCACGTCCGAGCGTCGGCGCACGGATCGCACCTCCGGTGCAAGCAGTTCAGCGGGAACAGGCTGACCTTTCTCCACCATCATGCGGATCGTCCGCTGCCGCATCCGGCTTCCTATAAGCGCGGTTATTCCGATCACCATCACGATCAACACAGGCGCACCGAAGATCGTCAGGAAAACGATGCCAACGAGTGGAATTACCATCGCCGGAATATCTTCACTCGATTTCTCGTGATCACTATCTTCGTCGCCTCCATCGATGATGATTCCATGCTTGCGCCCGAGCTTTTTCTCCAACTTCCGGTGAATTCTGTCGGCGAGATCCGATGAAACGGAACTCGCTGTCGCGGTTGGCACGGGCGTTGCCGTCGATGCTGACGCTGGCCCCGCCATTGATGTTGCTGCAGTCGCAGCCGTTGCTGCTGCCGCTGTCGTCGGGCTGGCAATCGGCGTTTCGGTTGGAACCTGCGCAAACAAACTGGTAGTCAGTGCCATTGAGCAAATGCAGAGGAGGAATGGTATTTTCATAGAGTGTTTGTTCATAAGATGCAGCAAATGTCCGATTTGGATTCAACGATTTTGAGGCTCCGAGGACAATTAAAAGGTTGCGTGGCGCGGTTGGCTGGCCATTATTGTTCCCTCTCAAAACTGCGGGTGTAGCTCAGTTGGTAGAGCACCACCTTGCCAAGGTGGACGTCGCGAGTTCGAGCCTCGTCACCCGCTCCAGCCTTCGCCGTTTACCTGTGGCGCAGCACATCCGAAATGCCCTGGGTTAAAGCGCACGAAGATCTCCTTCAAGCGCATGCTCACGGCCAGCTCGTGAGCGCACGCAGACCCGGGCGCAAGCGGTTACAGCTTGAAATTGCTTGCAGCTCGCGAAGCCCTTCGCGAGCGCTGCTCAAAAAGTTTGGCGGGCGCATCGAGGAATTGCCGCGCAATTGGATAGAGCGATTTGCGCGCCCTCGCAAATCGAAGCCGATCAAGATTGGCAAACGGCTGGTCATTCTCCGGAGCGGCACTTTCCAGCCCGAAAAGGTTTCGGGGTTGGGAAAGCGACTCCCTGATGCGACCTCGTATGGCATTTGGAACCGGAGAGTACGCGACGACTGCAACGCCGCTTCGTATTTTGGAACAACTAACCCGCCGGTGGAAGCGCGGCTGGTCAGTCATGGATCTTGGGATCGGCAGCGAAATTCTTGCTCTGGCGGCAAAACGTTTTGGAGCAGGACCACGTTGTGGGCATTGATAACGAACCCACAGCAATTTCGACAGCAAAATCGGCACAAAAACTGATGTGATCACGGCAAATTTATACAGCGATCTACTAATCAAAATTCAAAAACAGAGAGTGGCTGATTCTTTCAGGCATCTTGCGCAACCAAGAACGGGAATTCGTTCGCGCCCTGCAGCGGAACAACATCGAGATCAGGAGTATCAAGCACCGCGGCAAATGGACCGGCGTTCTGGCGTGTTCTAGCGGCGCTCTGCGAGCGCCGGAACTTGCCGGCGGCAAAGTTTTGCGGCGGTCACAGACCGCCGCTACAGTAAAAATCGATGCAAAGTGAACAGCTTTCCTATGTCATCGTCACGCCCTATTCGATGCGGAAATCGCGCACCGGCGGCATCGTTGGCCGGTTAATTTCCCGCACCGGACTCGATTTGGTCGGCGGACGAATGTTCGCTCCGGGCACGGAATTGGCCCAGCGCTACGCCGACACGATTGTGACGGAAACCGATGCGCGGCATCGCGCTACGCAGCAATTGATCCGCGAGTACGTGCTGAAGAATTTCACGGGCGAAAAGAACGGGCAGCGGCCCCGCGTTTTGTTTCTCATTTTTCGCGGACCGGACGCGGTGGACAGGATTCATCACGTAGTGGGCCACATCGTGCACGAGCGCACCAGCGGCGAAACAATTCGCGACACGTACGGCGATTACATCAGTAGTGATTCAGACAAGGTCGTTTACTTCGAACCCGGAGTCGTTACAGCTTTTGAACCCGGCGCAGTGGAGCGGGATCTGAAACTCTGGGCCGAATCCTCCGATTCTGACGGCGGCATCGTCGATTACGCCGTGCCATTCGCGTCCGGCGCACAGATCGAGAAAACGCTTGTTCTGATTAAGCCGGACAATTTCCGTTTCCCAAACCTCCGCCCGGGCGGCGTAATCGAAGTGTTTTCGCGCACTGGCCTCTCGATCATTGGCTTCAAAGTTCACCAGATGAGTGTGGCGCAGGCCCAGGAGTTCTACGGTCCCGTGCTGCCGGTGCTTGAGAAAAAGCTCGGTGCGAAAAGCGGCTGCGAAAACTGGGAGAGCATTATCGAGTTCATGGCCGGCAAAAGACCGAGCGAATGTCCTCCGGAAGAGCGCGACGAGCCCGGGACCGAGAAATCGATTGCCATCGTCTACCAAGGCGTGGATGCCGTACGCAAAATCCGGGATGTGCTCGGTCCGACCGATCCGGCAAAAGCGCCGCCAGGTTCTATTCGCAAGGAGTTCGGCCAAACGATCATGGTTAATGCCGCGCATGCGTCGGATTCCGTCGAGAACGCGCAACGCGAGATGGGCATCATTCGAATCGAAGAAAATAATTTCAAACCTCTGATTGAAAACTTCTATCGCCGCCAATAGTTTGCGCTCCCAATTTTGAATTACACTAATCCGATGGAAATTTCTGAACGCGCTGCCCAACTGACTCCGTCGCTGACTCTCTCGATTGATAGCAAGGCGAAAGCCATGAAATCCGAAGGCATCGACGTTTGCGGCTTCGGCGCGGGCGAGCCGGATTTTGACACGCCAGAGCACATAAAGCGGGCCGCAATCGATGCGTTGGAGGCCGGGTTTACGAAATATACGCCAAACGCTGGCATCCCCGAACTCCGCCAGGCGATCGCGGACAAATTGGCGGCCGACAATGGACTGAACTACCGCGCCGCGCAGGTCATCGTGAGTAACGGTGCGAAGCACGCATGCTACAATGCGATTCTCGCGACCTGTCAGCCCGGCGATGAAGTCATCATCCCAGCGCCATATTGGGTCAGTTATCCCGACATGGTGCGGCTAGTTGGCGCCGAGCCGGTCATCGTGCCCACTAGCGAGCGCAACTCATGGAAAATGCGCCCGGAAGATTTTGAAAATGCGATGACCCCGCGCACGAAGATGCTCATCATGAACAGCCCGGGCAATCCAACAGGCTCAGTTTATACGCGCGAGGAATTAGAGGCGATTGTCAGCGTCGCCGCTGAAGAAGACATCTACATTTTGTCGGACGAAATTTACGAGAAGCTCGTTTACGACGACGCCAAACATGTGAGCATCGCGTCGCTGTCGAAGGAGGCATACGATCTCACAATGACCATCAACGGGTTTAGCAAATCGTACGCGATGACTGGCTGGCGGCTCGGCTATCTGGCCGCGCCGGATGCTGTGGCGAGAGCCGTCGATTCGATCCAGAGCCATACGAGTTCGAATCCGTCGTCGTTTTCGCAATATGGTGCGCTCGCCGCGCTCAAAGGCGATCAACAACCGCTCGCCGATATGCGCGAAGAATTCGATATGCGTCGCAACTACATGTTTGACCGCATCTCCAGAATCTCCAATGTCACCGCCGTGAAGCCGCAGGGCGCGTTTTATGTACTGGTAAACATCAGCCAACTCGGACTGACGTCCCAAAATTTCGCCGACCGTTTACTGAGCAAAGCCAACGTTGCGGTTGTACCCGGCGCTGCGTTCGGCGATGATCGCACGGTCCGATTCAGTTACGCGACCAGCCTCGACGTAATCAAAAAGGGTCTGGACCGGTTCCAAGACTTTTGCCGCACGCTCTGAGCTGTCATCCCGAGCGGAGCGAAGCACAGTCGAGGGGCCCCGTGGCGCAACCTAAAGTATTGCGTCGGGAGTCCTCGACTTTGCTCGGAATGACGCTGTAAATCGTCCGTAATGAAAGGCTACGTCGCCCTCATTCTCCACGCGCATCTCCCGTTCGTGCGGCATCCGGAGCACGAGGATCTCCTCGAGGAAGAGTGGCTCTTTGAGGCGATCACCGAGACCTACATTCCGCTGCTTCGCATGATGCAGCGACTCGTCGATGATGCTGTGCCGTCTAAACTCACGATGTCGATTTCGCCGACGCTGTCCGCGATGCTTCAGGATCAGCTTCTGTGCGAGCGTTACGTCCGGCACCTTGACCTTTTGATCGATCTTACTGCGCGCGAACAAAAGCGAAATCGCAAACATCCGCAGCTCCGGGAACTGGCTGAATTTTATTTCGAGCTGTTCTCAGAAAACCGCCACTTGTTTGTCGATGAGTGGAAATGCGACCTGCTCTCAGCCTTTCGTGACTTGCGACAAACGGGCACGCTAGAAGTCATCGCCAGCGCTGCCACGCACGCGTTGCTCCCAATTCTTCAACGGCAAGCGCATCAAGCCGCGCGGGCGCAGGTTTTAATCGGGCGCGACGTGTATATCGAACTATTCGGCGCAGAGCCCGCCGGATTCTGGCTACCCGAATGCGCTTACGGTTCCGATCTCGACTCCATTTTACAGGAAGCCAATCTTCGTTGGTTCGTTCTCGACGCTCACGGCTCGCTCTTTGGAAAACCACGCCCGTGCCGCTCGATTTACGCTCCCTGTTTTACATCGGCGGGGCCGGCGGCCTTTGCGCGCGATCCCGACGCAAGCCGCCAGGTCTGGAGTGCACACGAAGGTTATCCAGGCGATCCAGCTTACCGGGAATTTTATCGCGACATCGGTTTCGATCTTCCCATGGATCATTTGGGACCGACGGCGCGCGGAACCAGAAAGTTTTTCGGCGTGAAATACCATCGGATCACCGGACGCGGTGATGACAAACAGTTCTATGACCGAGCGGCAGCCGAAAAGGCGGCAGCAAAACATGCGATTCACTTTCTGGAACAACGCCGTCAGCAGATTCGCGAAATCGGCGAACTCGTTTTCGACCCGATTATTGTCGCTCCGTTCGATGCAGAATTGTTTGGGCACTGGTGGTTCGAAGGACCAATTTTCCTCGAACAATTCATTCGAAAGGCGGCAAACGAACGAGATTTTCGACTCACCACGCCAAGTGAATATCTGGCCGCACATCCGACACAACAGATCATCGAGCCCGCTGCTTCAACATGGGGCGAGAATGGCCATCTCGCCGTCTGGCTGGATCCGAGTAACACCTGGATTTATCCGCACCTGCATGCTGCAGCCCTGCGGATGAGTGGCATCGCACGGCGATATGCGGCGGATCAGTCAGACGTGACAGACACTTCCGATCGTGTTCTCAAACAACTCGCCCGCGAGCTTTTGCTGGCGCAATCAAGTGATTGGGCATTTCTAATGAAAACCGGAACCGCGCGCGAATACACTACCAATCGAACGATCGATCATCTTGCTCGCTTCAATCGTCTGCACGATCAGTTTGTCACAAACGATCTCGATGAAGAATTTCTGCGCGACTGCGAATGGTGGGACAACGTTTTTCCAAGCGTGAACTGGCGCTACTATGCTTAGAACGCGCATCGTCACTTTGGTCGTTTCAGTCGCTTTCGTCGGAATCACCTGCGCGCAGGAATCACCGAACCCGATTCCCTCGCCCACGGTGGAAGAATCCCCTTCCCCCTCGATTTCACCACTACAATCCATTACGCCATCACCCTCGCCTGCGAGAAGTATTCGGATCAGTTTCGTTCCTCCGCCTATGGAAGGAACGATCAGCCTAGGAATTTATGATCAGAGCAGCAAACTCGTGCGCGTTTTGCATCAGAACGCACAACTGAACGATTTCACTGTCGGTGCGGACGCGCTCGTGACGCGATGGGATGGAAAAGATGACAGCACTGAAGACTTACCCGCTGGAAGATATCATGCGCGCGGGTACCTTATCGGTCCGCTCAAACTGGAAGATCTCGGCGAGACTTCCCCGCCCGCGATAGAAACTGACGCGAACCCCGTGGTCAAAATGCGACTGGTGCGTAATCCGTTGCGGAAAGATAAAAGGCCGGTTCTCGAACTCGGTGTTGGATTGAATAGCAGGGGGTCTTACCTGCAAGCCAACGACGGCTTGCCTCTGTTCAAAATCAGTGAGACACCGAATCTGACCCGCGCGTGGATCGCAACGAAAAACGAAAACGGGGTCGATGTCTGGCAGGACGATGAGACGGCCGTGCATAAATTCCGCGTCTCGAATGTCGACCAGATGATGGCCTTCGATTGCGGTGACTTTGAATTGAAGTGACCTGTAGCAACGGTCTGTGGACCGCCGGAAAGAAAGACGGTGCTTGACACAAGCACCGCTACAACGCAAGCGATTGCATAATCACAAATGCCCTCTACGCCTGAATTTCAGCAGACGCTTGGCAAGATTGCCGGCTTCACTGGCACCGCACTGCACACGGGCGAAAAGGTCACGCTCAAACTGCAGCCTGCGCCGGTGGATCATGGAATCAAGTTTAAGCGTAAAGATTTGCAGGACGAGCCGACAATCGACGCAAAAATTGAGAATCTGAAGACAGTCGAGCGCGCCACCACGATCGGCGAAGGCTCGGTGCGCGTGCACACGGTCGAGCACGTGCTGGCAGCGCTCTGGGCGATGGGCGTGGACAACGCCGTTGTGGAAATGGACGCAAACGAGCCGCCAATCGGCGATGGCAGCGCGCAACCTTACGTCGATCTCATCCGGAAAGCCGGTGTGTCCGCGCAGGAAGAGCCGCGGAAATTCTTTGACGTCCGCGACACGATGCACGTCGAATCGAAAACGGGCGCCTTGCTCGTCTTGCTACCGGACGACAAGTTCCGCATCTCGTGCACGCAAGCCGGACCGAACAACAAGTTCACGCAGTTCTTGTCGATGGAAGTCACGCCGACGGCGTTCGAACGCGAGATCGCTCCCGCGAGGACGTTTGTTTACTACGAAGATGTCAAGACACTGATGGACAAAAATCTAATCAAAGGCGGCAGTCTCGAAAACGCGATCGTGGTGCGCGGCGAAGCGGTGTTGAGCAAGGAACCGTTGCGCTTCCCCGACGAATTTGTCCGTCACAAAATCCTCGACATTATCGGCGACCTCGCGCTGGTCGCACGGCGCATTCGCGGTCATGTGGTTGCGGTCAAACCTGGTCACGCGAGTAATGCGGAACTGGCCCGCTTAATCACCCGTGAGCAAACGCGTAGAAGCGCTGTGGCCGTGTCCCGCGCGGTTCCAAGCGGCGACGGCGGACTCGATACCGATCAAGTGATGCAAATCTTGCCGCATCGTTTCCCCTTTCTCATGGTCGATCGAATCATCAGCTTCGAAACGGAAACCAAATGTATCGGCGTGAAAACCGTCACCATTAACGAGCCATTTTTTCAGGGACATTTCCCCGGTCACCCGGTGATGCCCGGCGTGATGCAGGTCGAAGCCATGGCGCAGGTCGCCAGCATTTTGTTGTTCAAACTCGCGAAAACCACTAGCCGCATCGGCTATTTCATGAGCGCGGACGAAGTGAAATTTCGGAAACCCGTTTTACCGGGCGACACGATCTTCATCCACGCCGAGCTGACCAAATCGCGCGGCGAACGCCTGGCAAAAGCGAAATGCCAATGCGTGGTGAACGACGCCATCGTCTCCGAAGCGGAGCTCATGTTCACGTTTCTCGATAAATGAAGCGAATGACGAGCACGAATGCCGAAGGACGAAGGAAATCCGAATGACGAATGCCAAAAATTTGTCGCCGCACACATTCGAGCTTCGAGTTTCGTCATTCATTCGTCATTAGTCATTCGTCATTATGTCTGACGTGCAAATTCATCCAACGGCGATTATTGATTCCGAAGCCGAAATCGGCGCGGGAACAATCGTTGGTGCGTATTGCGTGATTGGATCCGATGTTGTGCTCGGCCCGAATTGCTGGCTGCAACATCACGTCACGCTCGGCGGACCAATGAAAGCGGGAGCAAGAAATAGATTTTACGCCTACTGCTCGATCGGCCAGCAAACACAGGATTTAAAATATCGCGGCGAACCGACATACCTGGAAATCGGCGATGAAAATACGTTTCGCGAATTCGTCACCGCACATCGTAGCACGACCAGCGAGGGCAAAACGCGGATCGGCAACTGCGGAAATTTTCTCGCTTACAGTCACATTGGGCACGATTGCAGCGTGGGCAACCACGTGGTTTTTTCCAATAACGGCACACTAGCCGGCCACGTTCAGGTGGGAGACCACGCGGTAATGGGTGGCCTCACAGCCGTACATCAATTTTGCCGGATCGGACGGCTCGCCATCACCGGCGGCTGCTCCAAAATTGTCCAGGACGTTCCACCGTTCATGATCGCCGATGGCAATCCAGCCGAGATTCGCGGAATTAATCTGATCGGCTTGGAACGCAAGAATTTTCCGCCCGAAAGTGTGAAGCTCATCAAAGAAGCCTTCCGCCTGATTTATCGTTCCAAATACAACACGCGTCAGGCCATCGAAACCATGCAGAAAGAATTGCCTCAGACCGAAGAAATCACTGAGATCATCCAGTTCATCAAACAAAGCGAGCGTGGAATCATTCGGTGAGATCCCCGACTGGGGATCACACGGATAATGCTTGTGAGTTGCAATGGAATTGGCAAGCTGGGCGTCCAATCCGCAGGTCAATATGGCTAATCGATCGAAAACTGTGCGGCCACTCGTTTTCATCATCGGTCCGATGAATGACAAGGAGCAACCCGACGCGAGCTGCGACCACACACTTATCATTCGTAATGGCATCATCGATGCAGTAAAGGATCTGCTCGGCACCGGCGGGGACGACCAGTTGCCGGTGGAAGTGCGCGCGCCGATCAAGGATCGCGGGTCCGACATTCCCACCGATGTGTTCGATAACATCGATATCGCCGACCTGTTGATCGCAGACATCAGTCTGCCGAATCCGCCGGTGTTTTACGAGTTGGCCTACGCACATTCGCTCGGCGTCCCCACAATTTTGGTGCAGGATGCTAGCAAGGGGCAGGACGCATTCTACCTTAAGCTTTCACGCTATCAGCCAGTGACTGCGATTACGCCAGACGCCGTAAAAGCGGCGCTGACAGATTGCCTTGCGGGTTGGCTAAAGGCTCTCGGTTTTGAATTGAAGAAGAATTTGGAAACCGAACCGCTCTCTCCCGGCAAGCTGATGATCAACCCGATCACCAAGTTCTATCTTAACGTGCCATTGCTGGACATCTCCGCCGCTGCCGGTTTGGCGCTGGGTTATCTGGAAAATTTCATCAAGCCGGTCATGAGCATCGTGGCGAAGCCGCCAGCGTTTGCGAACGCGCTGGCGGAAGCTAAGAACGCGAAAGGCAGTTTGGTCGTCAACGCGATCACCGGACTGGTCATCGTTAAACCGGCCAGTTTGGAAAGCATCAAGAGGCACATTGATGAAGCGTTGCCAAAGATGCTGCCGGTTTCGACCGATATTTACGGCGACGCCGATGGCGCACCGGGCGGCAAACTGTTTCTCGACTGCGGGAAGGCCGGCCGCCGCACGGCGCATATCATCGTTAAAGGTGTTGCCATCGACATTCCTCGCACCCTTTATCCGTTAAGGAAATCGATCCGGCTTCAACGTTTGGTCAAAGAACAGAGCCTTTGCAAAAAAATTGAAGAGGTGCTGATCAACCGCTTTGCCGAGCGCATTGTTGAGCAGGCACACGTCGAATCGGATGCGATCGAAGCCGATTGCTTATGCATTGCCCCCGCCGATGCACTAGCCGAAGCAGTCAACGACTTGAGTAATGGAAACAAGAGCCGATTCAGCGTGAAAAGCTTGTACGAAAATCAGTCATGAAAGACCCATTGACTAAGATTGAAGCAAACCTGTGGTCAGCAGGAATTTCTCCAGATAAATATCCCGACGGAGCGTTTCAGAATCATCTTCTGGAGCAGTACAAACTCTATGTGGAGATGGCCGATCGAATCAGTCAGCGCCGCGGCACAGCGAATACTTTTTTTCTTACGGTCAATACCGCCATCATCGGTGCACTGGGGACTTTCATTAAGGACGTTCCGCGACCCGCATTTCTGGCTTTTGTGTTCGCGGCCATTGTTCTCTGCTGTGTTTGGATTGGCCTTATCCAGTCGTATCGGAACCTCAATTCAGCAAAGTTCAAAGTCATTGGAGCGCTCGAACGCAAACTGCCGGCGTCGCCCTATTGGTCGGCGGAGTGGACGGCTCTCGGCCGTGGCGAGAAGAGGAAGCTCTACATCCCGTTGACGGCGCTCGAACCATATGTCCCGCTGGCTTTCATTGCCGCGTACATTTTTCTCATTTTTTGTCTGTGAGCTTTAGCGATGCCTCCCACTCTCACGTTGTTGCGAATCAAGAATCTCGCGCTCGTGGAAGAGCTTGAGTGGCAGATAGGGCCGGGTTTTATCGCGGTTACGGGTGAAACGGGCGCAGGGAAATCGATCATTATCGGTGCGCTGCAGCTGTTGCTGGGCGAGCGCGCGGATAAATCGCTCATTCGAACCGGGGCTGATGTTTGCACGGTGGAAGCGGTTTTTAGCGGCGCAGATTTGCAAAAGCTTAATCCCCAACTTGCCGAAGCGGGGATCGAGCCATGCGAGAACGATCTGATCCTGAAGCGGACTCTCTCCTCAACCGGAACGAATCGGCAGTTCATCAACGGTTCGCCAACGACGTTGACGGTCCTGAAAAATCCAGGGGATGAACTTGTCGATCTTCATGGCCCGCACGATCACCAGTCATTGCTTTCGCCGGAGACTCAATTGAGCTTGCTCGATTCATTCGCCCGCGCCGAAGAGCGACTCCAGGAATATCGAAAGCATTACCGGCAATTGCAGGCGCTGCTCGCGGAACATGCTGCGCTCAACACGGGGGAAACGGCACGCGAACAGGAACTGGATCTTCTTCGCCATCAGATTAGTGAAATCAAATCGTCGAATCTTGTCGCCGGCGAAGAAGAAGAAATTGAGAATCGCTACAAACTCGCTAGCAACAGCAAACGGCTGATTGAGCTTGCCAGCGCGGTGGCCAACAAACTTTCTGAAGTCGACGACTCCATTCTCTCACAACTCGCAGAAACGCAGCGGTTGTTACGTGAGCTGGAAAAGATCGACAGCTCGATGGCGCAGTATTCGTCGGCGCATGTTGTCAGCGTGGTTGAGCTTTCCGAGATCGCGCGAGCGCTTTCTGCTTACGCAGAGAGACTCGATCTCGACCCGGAACAACTCGCCGCACTCGAGCAGCGCGTCTCGCTGTTTGAAACACTCAAGCGCAAATACGGCGGTTCGATCGCCGAAGTGATTGCGTTTGGCGAGCGCGCGGCGGAACGAATGCGGAAAATTGAAGGACGCGACATTGAGTTGGAGCGTCTCGCGAAGGAAATTGAAAACGTTCGCGCGCAGATGAACAGCGCAGGTCAAGCGCTGCGGAAAATGCGCGCAAAAGCCGCGCCGAAACTTTCCGAAAACATCCGGCGCAATTTGCGTGACCTCGGGTTTCGCCAATCGGGATTCGAAGCAAAACTCAGTACGCTCGACGAACCGCACCCGAATGGATTGGATTCGGTAGAGTTGCTTTTCTCCCCGAACCCGGGCGAACCGCTTAAGCCGCTTCGCGCCATCGCATCGAGCGGCGAAATCTCGCGATTGATGCTGGCGATTAAATCGGCGTTGGCTGCGCATGACGCAATTCCCCTGCTCGTGTTCGATGAGATCGACAGAAACGTGGGCGGCGAGATCGCACATGCCGTGGGCGCAAAGATGCAGGCGCTAGGGCGCGATCATCAGGTGATTTGCATCACGCACTTGCCGCAAGTCGCGGCGACCGCCACTTCGCATTTTGTTGTGACAAAGGACGTATCGTGCGGCCGTACCTTTTCCAATCTGCACGAGGTCACTGGGAAAGCGCGCCAGGAGGAGATCGCGCGTATGCTCGGCGGCAAAAGCGATTCGGCGCTCAAACTCGCGGCGAGCCTCTTAAAACAACGTTAGCGTCCGAATAACGCGAATGAACACTAACTGATTCAGAAGAAATTTCCTTTTTCGCGACTATTCGCGTGATTGGCGGGCAGAAATCATTTCATCACTGGCCCGAGCGGCAGGATGACTTTGCCGTAGATTTCGTTGAGCACTTGCGCGAGGCCGGCGTAGATCGCGGATAACCCGCAGAAGATTCCCTCGTAGCCAGTGAAATGCCTGAAATCAGGTCCGGCGTTGATGAAATCAGCAATTGCGAGGAGGAAGAAAAGAATGGTCAGTGAACCGAAAACCACCTGCCCCGCGACATGTAACCGCAGCGTGCCGACGAACATCACTGCGGTGAACAATCCCCACATGAAAAGATAAGCGGCCATCGCCGTGTCATTCGACGGCGTGGCCCATCCTAACTTCGGCAGAACAATCAGCGCCACGAGCGAGAACCAGAACAGGCCGTAGGAAAGAAACGCAGTCGTGGCAAATGTGTTGCCTTTCCGCCATTCCATGACGCCGGCGAAAATTTGCGCGGCGCCGCCATAGCAGATTCCCATCGCCAGAACCATGCTGTTGAGTTCGTAGAAGCCAGCGTTGTGCAGGTTGAGCAAGACAGTAGTCATTCCGAAGCCGAGCAGTCCGAGGGGCGCCGGATTCGCTGTCGTCTCCTTAAGTTGGATAACGGATTCGTTCATGGCGGCCGTCAGTCTGCCGAAAAAAAGAGCGGCAATGCAATCACAATGTGAAGTTGCTTCGCCATTTGTGTGCCGAACCCGACTTTTGCGTTAGCAGTGTGCTGCCAGTTGCCTACAAGGTGAGGTGGATCGGCTTGGCCTCAAGACGATGGCCGTTCGCCGCAAGGCCGGTTATCCTTTCCTTCGCGTTGGCACACGTTGAAAACTTTCAGACTCGGAGCTATCACGGCAGTGGCTAACCCGTTGAGGACAACGCGTTCCACCGTGCAGGACGAGGCACAGTGTGCGGGATGTTCGAAGCCCAACAACTGACAGATTGCCATGCTCTTAACGATTTCGCTTGTCGGCGCGCCTGCGCTGAAATTATGGTCAAAGTTTCGTATATGATTCGGCGCGATTATCTCATCGTTGGGGGCGGTATCGGCGGAGCAAGCGCATGCGAAGGAATTCGCAAATACGACAAGCGCGGCTCCATGACTCTGGTTGGCGCAGAAGCGGTCCCACCCTACAAGCGTTGGATCCTTTCGAAGGGCTTTTTGCGCGAGAAGGAAGCGAATGTCAAAAAGCTCCAGGAGTTCGATGAGCGCTGGTTCGAGGCGCACAAGATCGAGGCGCGCTTCGGCACGGTCGTCACACAATTCAACATCGACCGCCGCCTAGCTGTGCTGGCCAACGGCGAGAGCATCGAATTTACCAAAGCATGTCTGGCGATGGGCAGCCGGCCGGTGCGCCCGCCAGTGGCAGGGATAAGTCTTGGCAACGTGATTTATCTCCGAACGCTTCGTGACGCGCTCGCGTTACGGGAAATGTCGAGCTTGGAAAAAACGATCATGGTCGTTGGAGGCGGCCTGCTGGCATGTGAGGCGGCGGCGAGTCTGCGCATGATGAAGATGAAGGTGGGCCTGATGCATCGTGATCCTTACCTGTTGAACCGCTACGTCGATCCTGAGACCGGCACATGGCTGACTGATTATTTTGCAAAGCACGGCCTAGTGCTCTCGATGGGAGAAGCCCTCAACGGGTTCGAAGGCAAAACCGTCCTGCGAAACATTCAAACCAAGAGCGGCAACCGTTTCCCGGTCGGCCTCGCTGTTGTCGCCTGCGGCGCGGAACCGAATCTCGATCTGGTGCGTAACACTCCGTTAGCGGGACCGCACGGGTCGCCGGTTACTGAGTATCTCGAGACAGAGGAAAAAGGAATTTACGCCGTCGGCGATCTGGCATTTTACCCGGATCGTATCATGGGCGGTATGCGGCGTCAGACCCACTGGGAAAACGCCCGAGGGCAGGGTCTCGTTGCAGGCGCGAATATGACCGGCAAGAAGCGCATCCGCTACGAGCAGGTGCCATATTTTTGGACGGAGATGTTCGATTTACGGATGGATTTTGTTGGGGATTTCAGTGTGCTGCCCACTCGTGTCGATCTTGACGGCGCCTACGCGAAGAAAAAGTTCATCGCGCGATATTATCAGGCGGACAAACTCCGCGGCATTCTTCTTTGCCAGCAAACGCAGCGCGAAGTGGATGCGGCTAAGAATCAGCTGCGGCAGACGCAGGGCAGATAACCAAGGAACGACGGCTGCCCAAGCCGTCGCTCCTTGAAATTTCGCGCACTCAATAAGAGATATCCGCTGGGATTTGAAACGCCGGATTATTCACGCTCACGAGCTTCCAATCCCACGGCTTGCCTGAAAAACAACGCCACTCTAGCTCGAAAGGCGTGGGCAATTTGTTGACGCGTTCGTCGAGCAGTTGCATCACGCCATCGTCGCTGCTGTAGACGATGATTTTGCCAATCCAGATCGCGCGGGGCTTTTCAACCTGTACAGCCGCGTTTGGCGCAGTGATCCGGGACTCGCGCACCCATCGAAACCCTTCCCGCATCCGCTCAAGAAGCCGCGCCCGACCATTGTCCCATTGGTCGTGATAATCGTCGCCGATGAACTCGGCCACAGTCTCCCAGTTTCTGCCATCGATCGCGTGAAAGAAATGTTCCGTGTGAAGGCGGACCTGATGTTCAGGCCGCCACAGCCAGAGCAGATACAGGCCGATGCACAGCGCAACAGCTAACGCGCCGATTAATGCTCCACGAAGTGTAATCGTCACAAGCGCGAGTTCATATTTCCCGCCGAGTCACGCACTTTCCTAATTCAGGCTAACTCGCCCTGTTCGATTAGCACAGAAATAAGGCGTCGCGAACGCGCCTTTGCCACGTGACGCCCCCACTCACCTGAGCGATCGATTCGCCATCGGTGTTGCTCTACCGGCCGACAATCGAAATTGAAGCGCCTCCGGCAAGATTGGCAATCGCATCCCGTTGCAAGAACAAGGTTTTGCCTGCTTCAACGGCGATTACCCGAAGTCGTGCGTCCGTCGCCACGCGAATTGTTTCGACGCCGATTATGGGCACGTCGAAACGCATGTCCTGATTTGGCTTGGCGACCTTGACCATGACTGCACCCTCACGTGCAAGTGCGCCCCCGCGTCGGATGGCCTCGTTTGTTCCTTCCAAAGCTTCTACTGCTAAAATGGTTCCGTTCTTCACAATCACGGTTTGGCCAATGTTGAGTCGCCCAATTTCCTTCGCAATACTCCAACCGAGCTCGATGTCGTGCTCTTCGCGAGACGATAATTTCGGTCCGGCAATTGATCCCAGTTTGGCAATCGAATCTTCGAGAAATGTCGTGGCTGGCAGGAGATCGACTTCGATCTTCGCCAGTTCATTTGCGATCGCCGCAAAAATTGATTCGGCGTTGCGCTGTTTAAGTTTGCCCAGCAACATCAGCGCCTTCACATCCGGCCGCAGATCGAAAAGGGTTTTCGGCGCGATCTGTCCGGCCATAATCGCGTGATGAATATCTTGCTCTCGAAAAAATTTTAGGAGCCGGCTGAGTTGCCCCACGCGCATCCACTCGAGCACATCGACCTGTTGCTCGAGAATCGGATCCGTTTCGTCTGTGAAAGCGGCAGCGATGATTCTTTTGACGCCAGCTCTTCGTGCCCCTTCGGCCAGCAATTGAGGATACACGCCGTTGCCGGCGACGATTCCCAAAGCTTGTAGCGGTGCTGGTGGCAAGCACCGAATGTGAAACAGACAGGCGCTTGACACAAGCGCCTCACGAACGCGCTAGCCGCGGCGGCGGCGTTTGACGTGCAACTGAGCTAGAGCTTTTTGCAGAGACGCCTGAATAGCTGCCACTTCCTCACCGGTATGATCTTCTTTCATCGCCGCTTTGGCGCGCTCGACTGCCGCCTCGGCCGCAGCAATATCGATTTTCTCCGATTCGAGCGCCATGTCAGTTAACACCGAAACCGCATCAGCCTTGATTTCCACAAACCCCTCGCCAATCGCCATGGTGGTCTCGCGGCCGCTTTTTATGACGCGCAGTTCACCCGGCACCAATGTGGTGAGGAGCGGGACGTGTTTAGGATAGACGCCAAGCTCACCCTCCGATCCAGGCAGCGTGACCATCTCGACGTCCTCGGAATAAATTTTTTCCTCAGGCGTTACGATCTCGAGTTTGAGCGTGGCCATAACTAACTTTCCTTAACCATCTCAATCCCGCCCTTCATATAGAAGTTTTGTTCAGGAACATCGTCATATTTGCCGTCGAGAATTTCCTTGAAGCCGCGCACGGTCTCAGCAACCGGGACATACTGGCCTTTGTAACCAGTAAAGACCTCAGCAACGTGAAATGGCTGACTGAGAAAACGCTGAATCTTCCGTGCACGATTTACAGTGAGCTTGTCCTCCGGGCTTAATTCATCCATCCCAAGAATTGCGATGATGTCCTGGAGATCTTTGTATCGTTGCAATACTCGCTGCACATTTCGAGCGACGTTGTAATGATCTTCGCCGACAATCTCCGGGGCGAGTGCTTTTGACGTGGATGCTAATGGATCAACGGCGGGATAAATTCCGAGTTCAGCAATCGCCCGCTCAAGCACGATGGTGGAGTCTAGGTGTGCAAAAGTGTTTGCCGGCGCAGGGTCTGTGAGATCGTCCGCTGGAACATAGACCGCCTGGAACGAGGTGATCGATCCTTTGTTCGTTGACGTAATTCGCTCCTGCAAGTCACCCATCTCTGCAGCAAGCGTCGGCTGATAGCCAACCGCGCTCGGCGTTCGGCCTAACAGGGCTGACACTTCAGAGCCGGCTTGCGAGAATCGAAAGATGTTGTCAATAAACAACAGCACGTCCTGATTGCGTTCGTCACGAAAATATTCCGTCATTGCGAGAGCGGAAAGAGCGACGCGTAGACGCGCGCCGGGCGGTTCGTTCATCTGGCCGAAAACCATCCCCACTTTCGACTTCGACAAATCTTTTTGATCGATCACGCCGGCCTCGCTCATCTCCTTGTAGAGGTCATTGCCTTCCCGGCTCCGTTCGCCTACTCCGGCAAACATCGACACCCCACCGTGTTTCATCGCGATGTTGTTAATTAACTCCTGGATGACAACGGTCTTGCCGACGCCCGCGCCGCCGAATGCGCCAACCTTGCCGCCTCTCGAGAATGGACAAACCAGATCGATCACCTTAATGCCTGTTTCAAGGATCTGTGCCCTTGTGTCTTGCTCGGTGAGCGCCGGCGCAGGGCGGTGGATCGGGTAGCGTTTTTCAAATTTCACCGGACCGCGATTATCAATCGTATCGCCGGTCACATTGAAGAGTCGGCCAAGGACGCCCTCGCCTACTGGCACGGTGATGGGGCCGCCAGTATCAACCACTTCCATGCCGCGTTTCAAACCATCTGTTGAAGACATCGCGACTGAGCGCACCCAGCTTTCGCCAAGATGCTGTTGTACTTCCAGAGTCAGCTTTGTTGCGTTGCCATTTACTTCGTATTCAATTTCGAGCGCGTTGTAGATCTTCGGCAGTGTCTTTTCATCCGAAAATTCGACGTCCACAACGGGACCAATTACCTGAACTATGTTTCCTTTATTCATAAACCTTAATTAACCACTCAGCGCCATCTGCGCGGTGGCGATCTCGAGCAACTCCGTGGTAATACCGGCCTGACGCATCTTGTTGTATTCCAATGTCAGATCCTTGATAAATTGCTCAGCATTATCGGTGGCATTTTTCATCGCCACCATGCGAGCACTGTGCTCAGAGGCACGCGCATCCAGGATCATTTGGAAAACTTGAAACTGAATGTAGTAAGGCAACACCACACCTAGCAGCTCTTCGGCTTTCGGCTCGAAAACATAACCGAGCATCGGATCGAGGTCTTGCTTCGCCTCTTCGGTACTTGCGCCTTTCGGCAGATCAAAGCTGCTGATCGGAAGCAGGGTTTGTACAACCGCACGCTGGCTGATGGTATTGATAAAATGTGTGAAGAGCACGGAAACTTTGTCCACCTCGCGCCTAAGAAATTTTTCTATGCAGAATTTTGAGAGCGGTTTGCTTTCCACAAAGCTGGGGGAATCCTTCAGTTCGAAATCGGCCAGCAACTCCCGTTTGGTCCGTGCGATAAATTGGCGCGCCTTCTTTCCACTGACCACGAAGGCGCTTTTGGTCTGGTCAAAATTCGCGGCCTCGCGAAACAAATTCGTGTTTAGCGCGCCGCAGAGCCCCTTGTCAGTGCTAATGATCAGGATCAGTTCCTTTCGTAGCGGCCGGACCTCCAAAAGTGGATGCAATTGGGGATTTGTCCGTTTTTGTAACGACACAAGCACCTTGTTCATCAATGCAGCATAAGGCCGTCCCTCAAGTGCATGCTGCTGCGCCTTACGCATCTTGGAAGCAGCCACCATTTGCATCGCTTTGGTGATCTGGGCGGTGTTGCGGATGGATTTGATCCGGCGTCGTATGTCCCGCGTGTTCGCCATCTAAACGTCTAGTTAGATTACCGCCAAGCGGTTTTAAATTCGTCGAGCGCCGCTTTCAATTGCGCCTCAATGTCCTGATCGAGCTCCTTCTTCTCGCGAATCGCCCGAAGCGATGGCTCCTTCCGCGTTTGCAGCCAATCCTGAAGTTTCAGTTGGTACTCCTTGACCCGTTCAACTGGAACCGAATCGATGTATCCGTTTTGCATTGCCCACATCACAGCGACCTGCTGTTCCACAGGGATTGGATTGTACTGTTTTTGTTTAAATAGCTCGACAATGCGTTGCCCGCGATCGAGTCGAGCCCTCGTTGCCGTATCGAGGTCCGAACCAAATTGGGCAAACGCAGCGAGTTCGCGAAACTGTGCCAGATCAAGTTTGACCTTGCCGGCAACCTGCTTAATCGCCTTGATCTGGGCCGCAGAACCAACGCGGCTTACGGAAAGACCGACTGAAATGGCTGGCCGAACGCCTTGATAAAATAAATCAGTCTCCAGATAAATCTGACCATCCGTAATCGAAATGACGTTAGTAGGAATGTACGCCGAGACGTCGCCGGCCTGGGTCTCGATTATCGGCAGCGCAGTTAATGATCCACCCCCAAACTCATCGTTCATGCGGGCGGCGCGTTCCAGCAACCGCGAGTGCAGGTAAAACACGTCACCCGGATACGCTTCGCGCCCTGACGGCCGTTTCAGCACGAGCGACACCTGGCGATAAGCCACTGCGTGCTTGGACAAATCATCGTAGATAATAAGCGCGTCCATGCCGTTATCCATGAACCATTCGCCCATGGCGGCGCCAGCGAATGGCGCCAAATACTGGTTAGTCGCGGTGTCCGACGCGGGCGCAGAGACGATTGTGGTGTAAGGCAAGGCGCCCTCTCTTTCGAGAACATTGAGCACGCGCGCCACGTTGGAATTTTTTTGACCGACCGCGACGTAAATGCAGTAAAGCAGCCGATAATTGTTATCCTTCGCATCTTCGGCAGCTTTGTTCAGGCGTGCCTGGTTAATGATTGTATCGATGGCAATCGTAGTTTTGCCGGTTGCGCGATCACCGATAATCAGCTCACGCTGGCCACGTCCGATCGGAATCATGGCGTCAATGGGCATAATGCCGGTCTGCACCGGTTGATTCACGCTGCGTCGCTTAATCACGCCGGGTGCAATTTTCTCTAGTGGATAAAAGGTTTCGGTTTTGATCGGTCCCTTATCATCGAGTGGCTGGCCGAGCGTGTTTACCACGCGGCCCAAGAGCGCTTTGCCTACGGG
>Ga0126383_10000326_pt1 | contig 25499 bp, 28 predicted proteins | sample PanSoiMetPlot_35_FD_96882 | JGI IMG/M metagenome (GOLD analysis project Ga0126383, IMG submission 96882) | Tropical forest soil microbial communities from Panama - MetaG Plot_35 | ecosystem: Environmental > Terrestrial > Soil > Tropical forest > Bulk soil | place: Panama | collected 2016-02-17
CAGGCCCAAGCCTCGCACGCCGACGCCACCGCCGGAAGTTTCATCTACCAAGATCGGGCACCGCCCGGTCCCAACTCGCAATGACACATCCGGTCGTCATGTGTGGATGGCCCCCGGACGGCCCGCTCTGCAAGCGTTCGGGGGGGACGAAGCAATCTCGATTCCCCAAAGCTGGCGGGAGGTGGTCGCGGTGGCGCAGCAGCCAATAGAGACAGATCAGGGTGTGGCCGCTTTCTATTGCGCCTTGGTCGAGAAGGGTCTCGATCTCGGCAAGGGTCTTGACGACGACGCGGATGTCCTCGTGCTCTTCCGCCAAGCCGTGCACCCCGGCAGCCGCTGTCGAATCGACGCGGCCGCAGAACAAAAACACGCTTTCGTCGGAATCACCCGGCGAGGGCAGATGGCGTTGGATCGGGATCGGCTCGCCTAGCAAGGAGAGGCCGGTTTCCTCGCGCATCTCGCGGATCGCCACCGCCTCAGCCGCTTCGTCACCATCGATCAGGCCGGCGGCGACCTCTATCTGCCAAGGGGAGCTGCCGGCGAGCAGCGCCGGCAGGCGGAACTGCTCGACCAGTACCACAGTCTCGCGATCGGGGTCGTAGAGGACAATGGCCGCCGCCGCCCCGCGGCGCAACACGTCATAGCTTCGCAGCCCGCTCCACTCGCCGGAAAACAAGCAGTGTCGGAAGCGGAAGACGTCCATCCGTAAAAAGCGCTGGAAACCCGTTGTTGCCTCGACGATTTCAGCATCCGGATGGGTCGGCGGTGTGCCGCTCACGCCGATGCTCCCGCTGCCGCGGCCGGTTCGGCAACCTGTGGGCTGCGCGGCAGCCGCACAGTGAATTCGGTGAATTCGCCGGGGAGGCTGTCCACAGTAATCATGCCGCCATGCTGCTGGGTCACAATATCGTAGCTGATCGATAGCCCGAGGCCGGTGCCCTCGCCGGTCGGCTTGGTCGTGAAAAACGGGGTGAACAGCTTTGACTGCACCTCGGGCGGCATCCCGACACCGTTGTCGCGCACTCTGATCTCGACCTGGTCCCCGAGATCGCGCGTCGTCACCCGTAACACGGGTTCGAACGCCGGGTCGGTCGCCTCCTGCCTTCGTCTGTTTGCCGCATAAAAGCCGTTGCCGAACAGGTTGAGGAACACGCGGGTGATGTCTTGCGGGACGAGTTCGATCGGACGAAGTTTGCCGTCGAAGTCCCGCTCCAGAGTGATGTTGAAATCCTTGTTGCGAGCGCGGGCGCCGTGAAACGCCAGATTCAGAGCTTCCTCGACGAGGGCGTTGAGGTCGGTGGTGCGGCGCTCGCCGCTGCCGCCGCGTGAATGAAGCAGCATGCTGGTCACGATGCCGTCGGCGCGGCGACCGTGCTCGACGATCTTCGCCAAATTGGCGGTCAGGGTGATAATCAGCTCGTCCTGCTCGGCGCCGGGCGCGGCGATCGTATCCCGCAATTCCTGCAATAGCTCGTGGGAGAGCTCGGCAAAGTTGTTCACGAAGTTGAGCGGGTTCTTGATCTCATGGGCAATGCCCGCGGTGAGCTGGCCCAGGGACGCCATCTTCTCGGCTTGGACGAGACTGGCCTGCGCTTGTTTCAGTTGCTCGTGGGCGACCCGCAAGTCGTGTTCGCGGCGGCGCTGCTCGTCGAACAGTTTGGCGTTGCGCACGGCGAGTGCCGACTGCGTCGCAAAGGATTCGATGAGGCTCACCAGCTCTTTGGAAAATTCGCCTGCTTCGTGGCGAGCGACGACCAGTCCGCCGAGAATGTCCTGCTCATGCAGCAAGGGCGCGGCGATCAGCGACCGGTACCCCAGACTTGCGAGGGCTTCCGCCAGTTTCGGCAGCGTGAGATTATGCTCTCCAAGCAGGTCCGGAAGCTGCACCGGCGAACCGACAACCGCCGCGGCGCTCATCGCGCCTTCGCCGAAGTGGATCGGTGACGCGCGCAATTGCTCGATCAGTGCCGGTTCGGCGCCATGGCTGGTGCGAAACCGAAACTCGCGAGCCCCCTCGTCGAACTCATAGATCATGCCGGCTTGGGCATGGGCGAGCTCGACCGCCCGCGCCGCGATGAGCGACAAGACGCGTTCGAGATCGAGGGTGGAGCTGACGGCCCGGCCGACGGCTCGCAATGCCTCGAGTTGCCCCAATGTCTCGCGCAATTCCTTCAGCGTATCGCGAAACATGGCCAAGGTCTGCGCCATGGCGCCGATCTCGTCGCGTCCGGCCTCGGGTATCGCCACGGCAACGTTGCCGGCGTTCAGCCCGTCCATCGCCACGGTCAGACGGCGCAACGGCAGGACGATCGAGCGCAGGATCAGGAATGTCAGCAAGGATCCGAGAACGACCGCGGCCGTCACGACGATTTGCGAGAGCCGGGTCGCTCGCTTGGCCTCGGCGACGACGTGTTGCCGGGCGGCGATGGCATCGCCGGTCAGCTCCTGGACGATGGAAGCGATCAGTTGATCGGCAACGAGGCTGTGCTGCCGTGCCTGGGCCAGCAGTGAGTTGCCGATCACGCGGCGGTCGGCGGTATATTCGTCGACCGCCTTGCCGGCCAAATCCGCGTATTGTGCGACCTGGCTGCGGACTGCGGCAATTCGCTGCGGGTTCCACGGCTGCAGCTCGTCGAGGTGCCGTTCCACTCGGGCGCGGGCCGCCGCTGCGTTCCGCTCCGCCATCACCAGCTGACTGACCGCCAGATCGGTCATCCAATAGCGCATCTCGCCGAAGGCAATTTGCGCACCGTTCGCTTGTTCGATGCTCTTGAGGAGTTCGGCTGCAATGACCATTCCGGCCGAATTTTCGGCGAGCTTTTTGGTCAGATACGCGTTCGTACCAATCAGAACCAAGAGGCCGGCGCAGGTCAAAAGGATCAGTCTTGTGCGGATTGTCAGCCGGGCCACCATTGGATTTCTCCGGCGGGCCCGCTCAATGATAAAGGGTGATGCTGATCACCCCACCGAGGTCGTTCAGCTTTCCGCCTTCCTTAGGGTAACCGGTGACGTCCATCCTGCCCTTCGGCGAACCATGACAGGCAAGACAGGATTCCGCATAATATTCCGGGACCATGACGCGGAATGCGGGCCGCTCTTTGGTTTCGGCTTCGGCGGAAAAGGGTTGGCCTTTTGGCCACGCCGGATCGAGCAGCAGTTTCTCGATGACCTCGGTCTCCCAAGGGTCGGGGCGCGCCTTGCGGTTGCGGACCAGGTCTAAAGGCGCGGTGACCTTGATCTCCGCTTCGCCCTTCGCCAGACGAACGAAGCTCTCCGCGACCAGCCTTCCGAAGACCGCGGGAATAAACCCCTTGAACCCCGTCCCCTGCTCGTTGATCGTCGGCTGGTTCTCTTCCACGACCTCGACGATCGCCGCCATCATCGCCCGCAGCAGGCGCCCCCGGCGCGACGCGGGATCGAGCTTTTTCGGGTCGGCTCCGGTATTCTCCGTATATTTCGCGACGGCCTCGTCGAGCACGATCTTCCCGGTCAGGTGCTTATCGCCAATCTGCGGATCGTTGATCAGATCCTGCCGGTCGGAGATGACCGTGCGGGCGTCACGCAGCATCTCCGCGAGATCTTGCGCGATTGCCATGTCGTCCTCGGCCGGAGGCCCGCTGATTGCTGTCCAGGGCACCAAGCCGACGACACAGAGCGCCAGTACGGCGCGGCGCACCAGAGCAGATGGCGCGCGCACTGGCTTCAAACCACCGAGATGTCGGGAGCGTCGACCGCCTTCATCCCGACCACGTGGTAGCCGCAGTCGACATGATGGACCTCGCCGCTGACGCCGGCAGAGAGGTCGCTCAACAGATAGAGGCCCGCGCCGCCGACATCCTCGATCGTGACGTTGCGCTTCAGCGGCGAATTGAGCCGGTTCCATTTTAGGATGTAATTAAAGTCACCGATGCCCCTCGCGGCCAGCGTGTTGATCGGACCGGCCGAGATCGCGTTGACGCGGATGTTGTCGCCGCCGAGATCGACCGCGAGATAACGCACGCTGGCCTCGAGTGCCGCCTTGGCCACGCCCATAACATTATAATGCGGCATTACGCGTTCGGCGCCGGAATAGGTGAGTGTGAGGAGGCTGCCACCCGCCGTCATCAATGGCGCGGCGCGGCGGCAGACATCGGTGAACGAAAAGCAGGAAATCTCGAGGGTGCGCAGAAAATTGGCGCGTGTCGTCTCGATGTATTTGCCTTTCAGCTCGTCCTTATCCGAGAAGGCGATGGCGTGCACCACGAAATCCAGCCGACCCCAGCGCTGCCCCAAGGTGGCAAAAAGAGCGCTAAGGCTCTCCTCGCAAGCGACATCCGCTTCGAGAACGAAATCGCTGTCGAGACTCTGGGCAAGTGGTCGAACCCGTTTCCCCAGCGCCTCCCCCTGGTAGGTGAGGGCGAGTTCGGCGCCATGAGCACGCAACGCCTTGGCTATCCCCCAGGCGATCGACCGCTCGTTGGCGACACCCATGATCAAACCTTGCTTACCCGCCATCAGCGGCATCGTCTTCCCCAATTTCCAATTTGCGGTGATCCTACACGATGGAAGGTGCCCCGGCCATCGGGGTCGCCCGGGGCGGGACAATCGCCGACCGCTCCTTGTTTAGCGCCAGCGAGGACCTAAGCTTTTGTGATGACCGCCGCCGAGGAACAGAGCGGGCCACGCCACGGACGGTTGCGGCAGATTAGCGCGACTCTGGCTGCCTTTGTGATGTATTCGCTGCGCCGCTTCCTCGCGGATGGCTGCTTTTCCGCCTCGGGGGCGCTCAGCTATACGACGCTCGTCTCGCTGGTGCCGCTCGCCGTCATCGCCTTCGGCACACTGTCCGCCTTTCCGATCTTCGCGCAGGTGCATGACGAACTGGTGGGGCTGGTCTTTCGCACCCTGGTGCCCTCGATCGGCGAGCAGGCGGCGTGGTGGTTCCGTGCCTTTGCCGATTCGGCGGCGCAGACGACTGCCATCGGCATTGCCGGGATCTCCGCTACCGGCGTTCTGCTGCTGGTCACGGTAGAGGATCAGCTCAACCTGATCTGGCGGGTGACCTCGCCGCGCCCCTGGGTCCAGCGAATTCTCGCTTATTGGACCCTGATAACGCTCGGACCGCTCCTGATCGGGATCAGCTTCTCGTTGTCGACCTATTTCGAGATCGCGGCGCGCCAAGTCGGCCTCGGGCAGGAAGCGGTCGCGTGGTTCGCCAGCAGCTGGCTGCATTCCCTTGCCCGCGCCGTCCCGGCCGTGCTCGAATTCATCGCTCTCACGCTCCTCTATTGCGTCATCCCGAATTGCGCCGTGCGCTGGCGCGACGGGGCGCTCGGCGCGCTGATCGCGACGGTCGCGATCGAGATCTTGAAGGTCGGGTTTTCCATCTATATCGGGATCTCGTCCTTTTATCAGACGGTGTACGGCGCGCTCGCCATCATCCCCATCTTTCTTTTGTGGATGTACATATCGTGGATGGCGGTCCTGCTCGGCGCAGTGATCGCCGCTGCGCTGCCGAACTGGCGAATCGACGAGCGGGTCGGCGCGATACCCGCCGGCGGCGTGCGGCTCGGCTTCAGCCTGTCGTTGATCGCGTCGCTTGCTCGAGCGCAGCGGCGTGGCAGATCGAGATCCACGCCGGAGCTCGCCGCCGAGCTCGGTGTCGCGACGACGGTCATCGACGAGCATATGAGGCCGCTGGCCGAGGCGGGTTTCGTCGCTCATACACAGGAGGGGCGCTGGGTGTTGTCCTGGGCTCCCGAGACCGCGACGTTGCACGACCTGTACGAAGCGCTTCACCTGCCGCTCGCCGGCCGTTGGATAGGGCAGTCGGTCGCACCTTGGCAACGGCAGGTGGCACCGGCAATGGATCGCATAGTCAACGCAGAGAGCGCGGTCATGAGCGTGACGATCGCCTCCCTTCTCGCCGAAACGCTGGACCCGGGTCCAAGAAGGCGGGCCGCTGGCGCTCGGCCGACCAGGTTGCCGAGCAAATGGCGTCGGAGTAATCGGATGTATCGACAAATGTTATCAGATCTCTCGAATGGCGCTCATTTCACCCTCTCCCCCCGCCGGCCGGGGGGAGAGGGCAGGGGGAGGGGGGCCGGCGACCCGGATCGCGGCACCGCCCACCTCACCCTCCCGTCGCTGCGCGACGGACCCCTCCCTCTCCGCCCTGAAGGGCGGAGAGGGGCTCGTGTCCCGGGTGCCTGCGCTATAGACACAAGCAACCGACCTCTTGCAGGCGCGAACAGATGCGCCGTTTTGGGTCTCGTATGCTAGATGAGATCCTCGAGATCGAGCCATTCACGCCCTTTCGGCGATGGCTGGATGAAGCATGGCAGGGCGAGCCGAATGCGCATGCCATGGTCCTCGCGACGACGACGCCGGAGGGCAGGCCATCGGCGCGGGCTGTGCTGCTGAAGGGGCTGGATGAGCGCGGGTTCGCGTTCTACACCAACCTTGAAAGCCGGAAATCGAAGGAGCTGCTCGGCAACCCGCACGCCGCACTGTGTTTCGTCTGGAAGTCGCTGAACCGGCAGGTCCGCGTCGAGGGTCCGGTCGAATTGGTCGCGGACGAAGAGGCTGACGCCTATTTCGCCAGCCGGCCGCGCGACAGTCAGATTGGCGCCTGGGCGTCCGACCAGTCGCAACCGCTCGCCAGCCGCGTCGAGCTGGAGCGGCGGGTCGAGGAGTTTTCCCGGCGGTTTCCCGAAGGCGCGGTGCCACGGCCTGCGCACTGGTCGGGCTTCCGGGTCATGCCTGTGTCCATTGAATTCTGGCAGGAGCGGCCGTCTCGGTTGCATGATAGGCTGGTGTTCGTTCGCGAAGGCACAGGATGGCGACGGGAACGGCTATTCCCCTGATCCACGGACCGCCGGCCGAGCGTCTGCGGCGGATGGCGACCTATGCCTCGGTCGCTGTCGCGGCGGTTCTGATCGCGACCAAATTCGCCGCCTGGCTGGAAACGGGGTCCGTCGCGCTGCTGTCGAGCCTTGTCGACTCGTTGCTCGACGCTGTCGCCTCACTCCTTAATCTGGTCGCGGTTCGGCACGCGATGAGCCCGGCCGATCGCGAGCATCGCTTTGGGCACGGCAAGGCCGAGCCGCTTGCCGTCCTCGGGCAATCGGCCTTCATTACCGGCAGCGCGATGCTGCTGCTCGCCGAGGCGGTGCGGCGGCTGATCTTGCCGGTCCCGGTCGAGAACCCGCCGACGGGCATCGCGGTCATGGTGTTTTCCATCGTCGTGACGATCGGCCTCGTGGCTTATCAGCGGCACGTCGTGCGGCGCACCGGGTCGATCGCGATCAGCGCCGACGAGCTGCATTACCGCAGTGATCTCGTCTTGAATTCGAGCGTGATCGCGGCGCTGGTGCTGGGCAGCGTCTTCGACTTTCCGATCCTCGATCCGCTGTTCGGCGCCGCGATCGGGATCTGGATCGTCTATTCCGCAGTGCGGCTGGCGCGCCTGTCGCTGCTCCAGCTGATGGACCATGAGATGCCCGACGACGAGCGCGAAAAGATCCGCGAGATTGCGCAATCGCACCCTGACGTGGTCGCTGCGCACGATCTGCGCACCCGGGTCGCCGGTCCCACGGCCTTCATCCAGATCCATATAGAAATGGACGGTGGTATAAGCCTCGTCCGCGCGCACGAGATCTCCGACGAGGTCGAAGCCGAGTTGCATGCGGCTTACCCCCACGCGGAAGTCATCATCCACCAGGATCCGGAGGGGATCGAGGAGCCGCGATCGAACTTCCCGCGACGGGTGGGCGCGCGATGAGCAGCGAGCGGAAGGTTTTGCTGTTGACCGGGGCGAGCCGCGGGATCGGCCATGCGACGGTCAAGCGATTCAGCGACGCCGCCTGGCGGATCATTACCTGCTCCCGCGAGGCGGTGCCGGAGGAGTGCAAGCGCGACCCGAACTGGACCCACCACATCACCGCCGATCTCGGCAATCCCGAGGATCTCGACCGCTTTGTCGCCGAGGCGGGCGCGTTGCTGAACGGGCCGTTGCACGCCCTCGTCAACAATGCCGGGGTGTCGCCCAAATCTCCGACCAAAGCGCGGCTCGGCTGCCTCAACAGCGACATCGACGCCTGGCATGCGGTGTTTCACCTGAATTTTTTCGTGCCGCTGCTGCTGTCGCGCGCCTTCGCGACGGCGCTGGCGCAGGGCAAGGGTGCGATCGTCAATGTCACGTCGATCGCCGGTCACGTGGTTCATCCGTTCGCCGGTTCGGCCTATGCGACGTCGAAAGCGGCGCTGTCGGCGTTGACGCGCGAGATGGCGGCCGAATTCGCCGGGCTTGGGGTCCGGGTCAATGCCGTCGCTCCCGGCGAGATCAAGACAGCGATGCTGTCCCCTGAGACCACCGCACTGTTGCCGCGCATTCCGCTCAACCGCCTCGGCGATCCCGAAGACGTCGCGGGCACGATCTTTTTCCTGTGCAGTGAAGACGCCGCCTACGTCACGGCGACTGAGATCTTCGTCAACGGCGGACAGCACATCTATTGAGTATTGAGGCCGGGGAGCTACAGAGCAATCTCGAGGGACGACAATGACAGCGATGCCGACACGCCGCACTATACTAAGGACCGCGGCACTTGCTTCGACCGCGGTTGCGGCGCCTTTCGTGCGCGGCGCCTTTGCGGCAGGCAAGCTCTCCTGCGGTTTTTGGGATCACTGGGTGCCGACCGCAACCAGTCCTCTGGAGCAGCTCTGCCGGGAATGGGCGGCAAAGGAAAAGGTCGACATTACCGTCGACTTCATCACCTCGAATGGCGACAAGGACCTGCTGACCATGGCGGCCGAGGCGCAAGCCAAATCCGGCCACGACGTGCTGCAGTTCACCAGCTGGTACGCGACCGGTCAGGCCGAGAACCTCGAACCGGTCGATGATGTAGTGAACACGATCATTGCGCAGAACGGCAGTCCCAGTAAAGCCGCGGAATATCTGGGCAAGTCTAATGGCCATTGGATTGCAGTACCGACCGGCTACGGCAGTACGCTGTCGCCGCCCTGCGCCCGTATCGACTTGATGAAGCAATTTACCGGGCTGGACGTGACCAAGATGTACCCGACCGGCGCGCCGCCCGACCAACAACTCGCCGACAATTGGACGTGGGCCTTTTTTCTCGATGCCGCCGAGAAATGCTTCAAGGGCGGTTACCCGTTCGGGATGCCGATGAGTACCACCCCCGACGCCGTCAACTGGGTCGGCACGATGTTTGCCGCTCACGGCGTTCGTCTGGTCGACGAAGAGGGCAATATCACCGTAGACTCCGACGCCACCAGGCACGGGCTCGAGTGGTTTCAAAAGGCGGTTCCGTTCTTCCCGCCTACCGTTTTTGCGTGGAATGATGCGTCGAACAACAAGGCGCTGATTTCGGGGCAGAGCGCGCTCATCATGAATTCGCCGAGCGCCTGGGCCGTGGCCAAGCGCGATGCGCCGAAAATCGCCGAGCAGCTATGGACGTTCCAGCCGCCGAAAGGCCCCAACGGCCGGTATGACACGGGGATAAACCGCTTCTGGGGCATCTGGAATTTCTCGGCCAACAAAGCAGCGGCGAAGAGCCTGTTGGCTTATCTGTCGACCCGCTCTTCGGTCGAACGGCTGGTCAATGCGAGCCAAGGCTACGACGTCCCGCAGTTCCAAAAGCTCAACGACTTTGTAGTCTGGGCGGAAGCGGAGCCGCCCAAGGGCACCCTCTACAATTTCCCGCCCAAAGCCGACACGATCGTGTCGGTCACCGGGTATCCGGCGCCGCCCAAGATCGGGGTCCAGATGTACTCGCAGGGCACGATGTGCAAGATGGTCGCCAAATGCACCCAGGAGGGGCAGTCGATCGACGCGGCACTGGATTACGCGCAGTCCGAGCTGGAAGGCTTCTCGCGATCCTAGGTGAATCCGCGCGGCCGTGCTACACAAAGCGGCGGCTTCGATCGGGCCGTCGGGAACCTGGCGGTCCGCGCGCAGGGACCAAAGTTGGGAAAGGCAAATTGATGAACCGGACCATGCTGACTCGGCGCACGGTGCTGCAGACCACGGCGGCGACGGCCCTTACGGCTCCATTCGTTCGAGGTGCTTACGCTGCCGGGAAGCTCTCCTTTGGCGTCTGGGACCACTGGGTTCCGGGAGCGTCCGAGGTCCTGAAAAAGGTCTGCGCCGAATGGGCCGCGAACGAAAAGGTCGACCTCAACGTCGATCTGATCACTTCGAACGGTGACAAGGACCTGCTGACGCTGATGGCCGAAGGTCAGGCCAGGGCCGGCCACGATATAATGGGGCTGCGGGTGTGGTACGTGTCGGCTCAGGCGGACAATTTCGTGCCGGTCGACGACATCGTGGAGCCGGTGATCAAACAGTACGGCCCGATCGCTGCCGCTTGCGAGTACTGCGGCAAAGTGAACGGCCACTGGATGGCGGTCCCGACCAGCTTCGGCAGCGGCGCCCTGCCGCCCTGCGCGCGCATCGACTATTTCAAAGATTATGTCGGGCTCGACGTGCAGAAGATGTACCCAACCGAAGCGTCGCCAGACAAGGCGTTGACTGACGCCTGGGATTGGGACCACTTCATTACCGCGGCCGAGAAATGCTCCAAAGCCGGACACCCCTTTGGCCTCGGGCTGAGCACTTGCACCGACGCGATCAATATGGCGGGCGCGGTGTTCCACAGTTACGGCGCCGACCTCGTCGATGCCGAGGGCACCATTACCGTCAAGACCGATGCGACCCGGCAAGCGCTCGAATTTTTCAAGCGGCTCTCGCAATGGCTCGACGGCGACGTCTATGCCTATGACAACGCCTCGAACAACAAGGCCCTCGTCTCCGGCAAAGCGGCGCTGATCTTCAACCCGCCTTCCGCCTATGCGGTGGCCAAGCGCGACCAGCCGAAGATAGCCGAGCAATTGTGGACGTTCCACTCGCCGAAGGGACCGAAGGGCAGGTTTGATCCGGCGGGCTATTACTACTGGGGAATTTGGAACTTCTCGAAGAATATTCCGGCGGCGAAAAGTTTGCTAGCCCATCTCACGACCCGCGAGATCCAGGAAAAACTTGTCACTGCGGGCGTCGGCTTCGACATCCCGCCCTACGTCAAGTGGATGGATTTCAGGATCTGGGCGGAGGAGGGGCCCCCCAAGGGCACCAACTACAACTATCCGCCGCGGAACGACGCGATCCCGAGCCTCGCCGGCTATCCGGCGCCGTTGAGGATCGGGACCCAGATGTGGGCGCAGGCGACCGTCATGAAGCTGATCGCCAAGGTGACGCAACAGGGCCAATCCTTCGACAGCGCAATGAGCTGGGCCGAGGGCGAGATCGAAGGCTTTATGCGGTCGTAGCGGGACGACCCCTCACCCTCACCCTCTCCCCGCTAAGGCGGGGCGAGGGAATTCGCAGACCCCCCTCGCCCCCGCTTGTGCGGGGAAAGGGTGGGGTGGGGGTTCTGTTGAGCGCAGTAGCTACTTATTGCAGTCAGCAGCCCGGACGATGCACTCGCCGGCCTGATCTTTGTCGCAGTTTTGGAGGGCGGCGACACGCGCGGTCTCACGGTCCTTGCGCCTCGCGGTCCCGGCGTTCTTGCCGTCTTTCGTCGTCGCCAGTGCGCCGCACATCTTCGGGGTAATCCTTTGCACGACTTCGCAGCCGCTGGCGCCGCATTCGCCGAGCGCGACTTCCTCGGCGCGTTTCCCGGTAGGTTGGTTCCAGCTCACGCCGTACTTGCCGGTGCCTTTGTCCCATGCGATCGCGCCATAGCCGGCAGCGGCGGGGATTGTCGGAAGCAGGGTGTACCCGAAGCCCAGCAGCGCGACGACGATCCACAGGCGGCGCATCGAGGTGTTCTCCTTCCGATCGTCCCAGTCCGGCAGCCCTGAGGGCGGGGAAACCCCCGCCCTCTGGGCTGCAGCGGCTCAGCGCAGTGGCGAGAAGGCAGCCGGGACGACGAGCATGTTCTCCTGCCTGAGCATCATTCCGGGCTGGCCTCCCCTGGGCGGCCAGATGCCCTTCGATCTTGCTTCCTCGCGGATGCGGAAACGCTCGGCGGCATCCTTGTAGGCCCAGATGTGACACCATTTGTTGAGACCGCCGAGCTCGGAGTACCAGGCGCCGACCAATGGCGAGAGCTTGGTGCGCTCGGCAATCTGGGTGCTCCACCGGTCGATCGTGGCCGGAATGCCACCGGGCTTGAAGGTGTAGATGCGGATTTCGTAAAGCCCGCCGAGCTGGCGCGGTTCGAGTTTCGGCGAGAACGGCGCCGGGAGATAGATGTCGCTCTGCTGCTCGACGACGAATTCGCGGGTATTGGGCGGCCAGCCCTGCAACTTCGTCGCCTCGGCGCGCAACCGGGTGCGCGCTTCGAGGTCCTCGTAGGGCCAGACATGGATGACCCGGTTGAGGGGGCCGACTTCGGTGTGCCAGAAGGCGGCAAGCGGTGACACCTTCGCCCGCACCGGCAGCGCCTCGGCGAACCGCTCCTCGAAGGTCGCAACCGTGCCCGGCTGTAAGGTGTAGGTGCGCATTTCGATGATCATGAGTTTCACTCCGCTTTCGGGATTGGCGCGCCGACGCTAAGCGCTAGGGGTCAACTGTCAAGTGCCCCGTGCCCGTGTGGTATCAATCGTCGAACGATGCAGCTGGCCGCGGATGCGTCAAGTGTCCCGATTTGGCCCAGAGGCGGCAACCTTCCGGCCCTGCCGTCGCTCGCAGCGCTGACGCCGCCGGCAGCCGCAGCCAGGAATGGCGCGTGAACACCTCGCCGCTTTCGGTGAAGCCGCCATCCAGGACGAGCAGCTCGATCCCACCCCGAAGGGGCGTTTCGACAACGGCGCCGGGCACCCAGCATTCCAGCCTGACGCTCTCTTCGGTGTTCTCGAACAACGGCGCGACCGCGACACCCGGGATCCCGGCGACCGGCGCGAAAGAGACGATGGAAGTGTCGATGCGCAGCTGTGTCCGATCGTCCGGATCGAATTGCCAGAGCTTGACGAAGATCGTGCAACCCGGCTCGGAGCCGGGCGTGTGGCTGCTGGTCGGCGGGTTGCGGACATAGGTGCCGGCGGGATAGTCGCCGCGCTCGTCCTGAAAGACGCCCTCCAGGACCAGGAACTCCTCGCCACCGCCGTGGGTATGCGGCGAGAAATGGCTCTGTGGGGCGTAGCGGACGATTGAGGTGGCGCGCGCCACCTCGTCGCCGATGCGGTCGAGCATGCGCCGGGCCACCCCGGGCATAGGAGAGGGCGTCCAATCGAGCCCGGCTGCATGCACCGCCGCGCGGGCGGAGAAATCCGCATTCAGGTTCACGTCGGCCCTCCGATCGGACGCTCCACCGAGGTCATATCGCGTATAGGTTCTCCGGTTTGGCCGGCAATTTGCCGTGCTCGACCTGTTTGACGATGTCGACGAGCTTGACGTGGGTCGGAGCGGGGACGCCGACTTCCTGCCCCTTTGCAGCGATCAGCCCGTTGATGAAGTCGATCTCGGTGCGCCGGCCCTTGAGCATGTCCTGGCCCATCGACGGGCGGGCCAATTCGCTGCGGGTGTTCGACCGCAGGGCGGCGAGGATTGCCGATTCGACTTCGTCGAGCGCGGCGCGGTGGCCCTCCGCGGCGCGCGCGATCGTCTCGGGCTCGTGCATGCGGATGTGCTCGAGTTGATATCCCAGCGCCTGGCCGACGCGCACCCCCTCGCCGGCGAGCCGGATGCTGAGGCGCCGGATCTTGTCGTCGCGGTTCAGGTCGTTGCCGGACATCCCGGTCGCGGCGGCGACGCCGTTGGCCATGCCATTGACGCACAGTTTCGACCAGCGCTCGCCCCACAGATTGGTCGTCGCCTTGACGCTGTCGATCGTGCGGATGACGTCCGCCAGCTCTTCGATTCGCTTGGTAATGCGGCCGTGCAATTCGCCGGCGCGGTAGACCTCGTAGGGCGAGGCCCCCTTGGCGGCGGTACGGCGCACCCGCCCGGGCGCGTAAAGCTCGGCGCCGAGCAGTGCCGGGATCACGCCGACAGTCCTGTCCGAACCGACGATCCCGGCGATGCGCTCCTCGTTCATGCAATTCTGCAATGACACGACGTATCCGTCGGGGGCCAGGTACTGTGCGATCAGCATTGTCGCCCATTCGGTGTCGTAGGACTTGACCGCGACCATCGCGATGTCGATGGGTTTCTGCTTTGCGAGATCCTGGACTTCGGTCAAATGCATCGCCTTGGGTTTGGCGCAGATATATTCTTCCGCGGTCACGCCCTCGATCGCCAGACCGTCACGGCGGATCGTCTTGATGTGCTCCGGCCAAGGGTCGATCAATGTGACGTCGAACCCGTTATGCGCGAGGTGGCCGCCGGTGTAGCCGCCGATTGCGCCTGCACCGATCACTGCAATGCGCTTGTCCATAATCTCGTCCCTCCTTGACCCGAGCCGGCTCATGATAAGCTGATCGCAGGCCGCGGAAAAAGCTCAAAACCCGGCACCTTTTCTCTGGGGCTCTCAGTGTCGACTGCACCAAACCTGCTGGCTTTGCTGGCCATCATCGTGCTCTGCGCCGGATCTTGCGCGCCACAGCCAGCTGTACCCCTGCCCGGCAGGCTACAGCTGAGCAACCCCAATTTCGGGCTGATCAATGTCGAAGCCGTGATCACCGCGAACCCGGACTGCGCGGCGCGGGATGACGGCTACGTTTCCACCCTCGAATTTACGATGCCGAACAACGCGACAAAGTTCATCGAGGCGCCGCCAGGAGCAGATGTCTGCTGGCGGAGCGACCGAAACCCCGGCCGGCCGGTCCCCGGCCGATGGTCGCGTTGGGACAGGGCCTTTCTCGTGCCTGGCCGGTTGGTAAATGCAACGCTGTAGCCGTTTACCGCCGCAGGCTGAAGCGGATCGTCACCGAGACATCCATTCGCGGCTGCGCCATCCCTCCGGGAAACGGCGGCAACGTGGCACTTCGCATCATCTCTTCGATCGACTGGTCGAGATCCGGGTAGCCGGAACTCGAAGTGACGGCATAGTCGAGCACTCGGCCGCTGCGGTCGACCGAGAAGCGGAGCACCGCGCGGCCCTCTTCGCCGCGCTGACGGGCGGCGTCGGGATAGCGCTTATGGCTCTCGAGCCAGGCGCTCAGCAGGGCGCGGTAGCCGGCGCTCGCCTCGGGGGAGGGGAGGGGGGCGGGCACCGGTGTCGGCGCCATGGCGGTTTGCGGCGGGGCGGCCGGAGCAGGCGCGGCGGGAAGTTGCGGCGGGCTCGGAAGATAGGCCTGGCTCGGCTGCGGCGCCTCCTGATGCCGCAAAGCAGGCTTCGGCGGCTTCTTGACGGCGTGCTTCTGTGGCACCGGAGGCGGCGGTGGGGGCGGCTCGCTCGCCGCGACGGGCGCCTCGGGCTCGGGCGGGGGCGGAGCCGCTTCGGGCGCCGGCTCCGGCGGGGGCGGCGTGGTTTCGGCCTGCGGCGGAGGTGATTCCGCCGGCGCCGGGGTCGCTTCCTGTTTCGGCAAGGTCGGTTCGAAAACCACTTCGATACCGCCCTTGGCGATCGGTTCCCGGAGCGGCGGGGGTTTGGCCGAAAGGAACAGCGCCAGCAGCATCAGGCAGGCGGCATGCCCGGCCAGCGACAACGTCAAAGGAAGCTTGATGCCGCTCACTTCGGGGCAGCCGCCTCGGCAACCAGAGACACTTTCGAGAACCCGGCCTGATTGACCAGGCCCAGCGTCTCCATCAGCTGTGCATAAGTGTTTGCCTTGTCGCCGCGGAAATAGACGATGCGATTGGGATCCTCCGCGGCGAGTGCGGCGAGCCGCAGCTCGAGCTGGTCGGCACCGATCCGCTCGTCGCCGATGAACACCTCGGCGTCACGATTGAGGCTGATGATCACCGGTTTTTTCGGTTCGGTCAGCTGACTCGCCCGCGATTTCGGCAGGTCGAGGGGCACGCCGACCGTCAGCAAAGGCGCCGTCACCATGAAGATCACGAGAAGCACGAGCATCACGTCGACCATCGGTGTCACGTTGATCTCGGCGAGCGGCGCGTAGCGCTCCTCGCCAGCTTCGCCCGAGGGCGGCAGCGGCACCGCCATCGTCAGGCCTCCACTCCGCTCAGTGCGAGCAGGCCGCCCGATCGTCCGATCAGCCCTTGCATGCGCCCGGCAAAGCGCCCGAGATCGACCGTGATCTTGTTGTAGGCGACCACCGCGGGGATCGCGGCGGCCAATCCCATCGCCGTGGCGAACAGAGCCTCGGCGATCCCGGGCGCCACGACCGCGAGATTGGTGCTGTTCGCCGCAGCTATTCCCTCAAAGCTGCGCATGATGCCCCAGACCGTGCCGAAGAGGCCGATAAACGGCGCTGCCGAGCCGAGGGTCGCCAGAAACGGCAAACGCAATTCAAGACGCCGCAGCTCGGCGCTCAGAGTCAGCCGCATCGCACGCTCGATCCGCTCGCGGCGTTCGCCCGCCGTCTCGGGCTGCGGCCGCGGCTCGGCCGCTCTCTCGGCCAGACCGGCGGATATGACGAGGCCCGCGGGATCTCGTCCCTCCGTTGCCGACAGCTCTTGCGGCGAGCGCGCCGCGGCGGCTCGCGCTTCGTGTTCGCTCGCGGCCCGGCTCGCGGCTTTCAGGCGCCAGAGCTTGTCGATGATCACCGCCCAACTCCATACCGAAGCCGCCAGCAGCAGCAACAGCACCCCCTTCACGACGGGGTCGGCATTCATGAACAGCTTGACGATCGAGAGGGTGACGGCAGGGTTGTTCACGATCGGCCTCTAGAACTTCACTTCACGAAACCAAGCTTGAAGCAGGAAGAATGTGGCGGGTGCGCGGCGGGAATGGGGCACGCTAGAACCGCTGCGTGAGGCCCGCAAGAAACGTCCGGCGCGGTCCAAATTGCGGGGCACCTACGCCGACGCCGGTACCGTTGCGGATCAGATAGACCTGGTCCAGCAGGTTGATGATGTCGAACCGCAGTTCGAGCCCCCTGTAGATCCCGGTCTCGATCGGCTGCACGATGCTGAAATTGACCTGCTGATACCCTGGCAAACTGGTCCCGTTGGGTGTTCCGCCGGGGCTGGTGGCCCGGAGCCCGCTGCCGGCGGTCAGGTCGACTGCAAAACGGGTATTCCAGGTCGGGTGCTTGTACTTGACCCCGGCCGAGGAGGTGTAGGTCTGGTCGTGATCGAGATGGATGTAATGGCCGGCGATAAAAGCCAGCTCGTCGGGGTCGAAGTTGAATTGTGACGAGACGATGTTTTTTCCCTGCGCCTTCGAGGCGGCGAAGTTACCGTAGAACGACCAGTTTTCGATGTCGTAGCTTAGGGTCAGTTCGACGCCGCGAACGAGCCCCTTCTCGTAGTTGAACGGGGTCAAGAGGATCGGCGCGCCGAACTGCCCTTCATCGAGCAGGTTGCTGGCGATCTTGTAATAAGCCTCGATCCCCGCTTTGAGGCCGGGCAGGATGATCTGACTGGCGGCGATATTAAAATAATGGTCGCGCTCTGCCTTGGGCGGGATGTCGAGGGTAACAGCCGGCGCCGCGGTCGTGTCGGCAAAGAGCGAAATCGTCGGCGCGGCTATGAGCTCGAAGGGAGGCGGCACAAAATAGCGCGAGTATCCGGCGGTCAAGGTCGTCGTCTCGGTCGGCTGCCATACCACGTTGACGCGCGGGCTCAGCTGCCGCTCGCTGAGGAACTGGGCGAACTGGTCGAAACGCGCGCCAAAATTGACGGTAAGGGTAGGAAAGACCTGCCACTCATCCTGCAGGTAATAGCTGTACAACCATCCGGTCTTGCTGCCCGAGTCAAAGATCGAGAGGGGCTGGTCGGTGGTTTGAACCCCATTCTCGTCGACCGGCAGAACGTTGGACGTGGTGCTGAACGGCGACCGCTCCCGCTGGATGTAAAAGCCGCTGCGCACCGTATGATCGGGCGAAGCCCGCCAGCTGCCGTCACCCTGAACGCCGCTCGCCCAACTCTGCCGATACGCGGTCTGGGCGATGCCGTTGAACAGAATGTCCCCAATCGGGTCGCCCGGAGAGAAGTATGCGCTGCTGTACCGGCTGAACCCGGCGATCTGGAAATCGATGTCGCGGACGCGCTTTTGCCAGGCGAAAATCCCGAAGTTGTTGATCTGGTGCTGGTTTTCGTTGAGGGAGGCCGAGGCAAAATCGCTGATCCCGTTGACGGTGAGCCCCAGGCTCGGCGTCTGGCCTGCGACTTGCGGGATCTGGAACTGGCCGCGCGAGGCGCCGAGAATGGTGGTCAATCGCGAGGTCGGATCGATAATCCCCGAGACATAGGCAAAGCCTTTGGTTGATAGGAGTTGTCGTGGATCGCATTGAAGGTGGGGGCCGGGTTCTCGATCCCTTCGGCGTTCTGCAGATACTCGCCAGTAGCGTAATAATCGATCTGGCCGACGCGGCCGCCCCATTCGGCGCTCGGCTGAATGGTCGACTGCGAGCCGCCATACATCGTCACCGAGCCGCCGGGGGCGAGGGTCCCCGTTTTGGTCTGGATGTCGATGATCCCGGCCGTGCGCAGACCATATTGCGCCGGCAGGGCGCCGGTAATCAGCGCCACGGAATTGGCGAGGCGCGTCTGCAGCGCTTGGCCGAAGACATTGATCCCCTCCGGCAGCTGCACCCCGTTGATGCGGAATTGCAGATTGGCGTGGTCGCCGCGGACATGCAGCTGGCCGAATGAATCCTGCGTGACACCGGGGGCCTGCAGCAGCAGACGGTTGAACGGCTGGTTGTCGCCCTGGGGCTGGGTCTCTATCGCCTGCCGGCTGAAATCATAGACGCTCGCCCCGAGGCTTGGCTGAATCTCGCTGCGGGCGATATCGAGCTGCCTGGCGACAACCTCGATGTCCAGCGATAAGCCCCCTTCGGATGGCGGTGTCTGCTGTGCGATTGCCGGGCCTCCCGCGAACCACGTGACGAGGGCAGTAAAAAGGACCGGGGGCACGCGCCGCATCCCCGCGCAAACCGGGTTGGCCATCGGATTCCTCTAAATGTTCGGGGTGCGCAGCAACGTTGCCGCGCCAGGTCGGTGGGGTAGAGACAGCCTCAGGCCATAGGCGGTGCGCGGGACTGGAAAGAGAAATAAGGCCCGAGAGGGGCGTCGAGCCTCGCTAGCCGGGTCTGATGCGACGGTACCTGTTCGGGCGGGCTCGTCGCGAAGAACTCTACTGGTACCGTCCCATTGTGGCTGAGCGTGAAGCAGATCTGGCAGTCGTGCTCGTCCACGGCCGGCACGACCGGGGAGGTCGGAGTGGCCAGTATGGTGACGGTCGAAGCGGCCCGCGGGTGAAAGGGAGGTGCGTGATGATGCCAGGCGAACAAAACAGCCTGGAAGAGGATCGCGAGAACACCGGCGAACGCGCCGGCCCGGCGCTGCATTCGCCGTGCCCGACCGGTCCGACCCCCGTTAAAGAGGCTCACCCCCACCCTCGATCCTAGGTATCCCCGCGGCAACTGCCATCCCGGGTAATGCTCTCGCTATTGATACATTATAACGGCACGAGCGACCCTGAGAACCCCTTTGCCCAGCATCGCGTCTCGTCTTATCCTGGGAGGCGCCGGAGCGGAGGAACGCCGATGAGACCTGCCTTGGTCGCGATCGCATTTTGGGCGTTCTACTCCCTTGCCGGAGAGGCGCGGGGCGCTAGCGTCGATCTCGAGGTGATCCTTGCGGCGGATGTCTCCCGCAGCATCGATGACGCCGAATTCGATCTGCAGCGCAAAGGCTACGCCGCGGCATTGAGCGATCCGCGCGTCCTTACCGCGATCCAAGGACGACCGGGCGCAGCGATTGGCGTGTGCTTTATCGAATGGTCGGGGGACGAGGACCAGCAGGTCGTCGTCGATTGGACAGAAATTCGCGATGAAGAGGATGCCGGGAGCATGGCCGCCGCGATACTCGCCGCGCCGCGCTCATTTATGGGCCGTACCTCGATCAGCGGGGCGATCGACTTCGCAATGGCGCATTTTGCAAGATCGAAGTGGCAGGCAGGGCGGCGCATCATCGACATTTCGGGTGACGGCACCAACAATTCGGGCCGCCCAGTCACCGAGGCCCGCGATCAGGCGATCTCCCAAGGAGTTACTATCAACGGGCTGGCCATCATCAATGACAAGCCGAACCTCGGCTATTCCGCCCATACCCAGCCGCCGGGCGGGCTCCCGCTATATTACCGGCAGAACGTAATCGGCGGACCCAACTCCTTCTTGCTTGTCGTCCAGGACTTCAATTCTTTCGCCGATGCGATGGCGCAAAAGCTCGCCAAGGAAATTGACGTCGCGCGCAACGCTGACTTCAAGCAGGTGTCACTGCTTCCCTGATCGGGACAGCGTCGGCTGATTATCTAAAAACGGCAAGTGGCTGCGACACCGGTTTGTTGTCTGCTCCGCTTTGGGGGAAGATTGCTTCGTTAACGTGGCTATGTAATCGGCGCCGGCCCGCTTACACTGCTCTGCGATGATGAACCGACGCGATCTTTTTCCGCCGATCGAGCCGCATAGCACAGGTATGCTGCGTCTCGATGCCCGACACACGATGTATTGGGAACAGTCGGGTAATCCGCAAGGGATGCCTGTGCTGTTTCTTCACGGCGGTCCCGGTGCCGGCGCGACGCCCGTGCATCGTCGGTTCTTCGATCCCGAATATTGGCGGATCGTGATTTTCGATCAGCGCGGCGCCGGCCGTTCGACGCCGCTCGGCGAAATCGCCGACAACACACCCGCCCATCTCGTGGCAGATATCGAACACTTGCGCGCCACGCTGGGCATCGACAAATGGTTGGTCTTTGGCGGATCCTGGGGTTCGACCTTGGCGCTTCATTACGCCGAAACTCACCCCAGTCGCTGCGCCGGGCTGGTGCTGCGCGGAATTTTTCTGTGCCGGCGCGAGGAGATCGAATGGTTTCTTTATGGCATTCGCAGAATATTTCCCGAGGCTTGGCGCGCCTTCTCGGGATTTCTGCCCGAGGCCGAGCGCAGCGACCTCCTCGCCGCCTATTACCGGCGCTTGCGAGATCTAGACCCGCGCGTCCATATGCCGGCGGCGCGCGCTTGGAGCATCTATGAGGGCGCCTGCTCTACCTTGTTGCCCAACCCCGAGACGGTGGCCGCCTTCAGCGAAGACCGGGTCGCTCTGGGTCTGGCGCGAATCGAAGCGCATTTCTTCAGCCGGCATCTGTTCAGCGGCGAAGATGACCTGATCACCCGCGTCCGGCAGATCCGGCATCTGCCTGCAGTCGTCGTACAGGGCCGCTACGACATGGTCTGCCCAGTGGGCAGTGCCGACGAATTGGTGCGCGCCTGGCCTAAAGCGAAATACGTGATCGTTCCGGATGCGGGCCATTCAGCAATGGAACCGGGAATTCGCGAACAACTGATCCTCGCGACAGAACGAATGAAGCAGATTTGAGTTTGCTCAGCAGTTTTTCTTGCGTACTCGCGTTTGCCTTTTAGGATAGCCATCACGGTTTCATCACCGCGCGGCCGCACTGGGGGAAAGCGTGAATAAAAAGTCTATGAAGCGGGCGGGAATGATCCTGCTCGTCGCGTTCGTCGCTGGAGCTGCGTCTCCAGCGACGGCGCAAGTCACTCTTGGCTCATTCGTCACTTTAGGATCGCCCACGGATCCGCCGGGCATCGCGACCGGCGCAGGCGTCTTCGACATCGCGCCCGACCGAAAGAAAACCGACGCGGCCCGCAGGGCGCAACTCCAGGGCGAATACCGGTTTGGCGACGTATTGTGGATCCTCGCGCCATTTGTCGGGCTCATGGGTACCAGCGCCGGAGCATTTTACGGCTACGCCGGCTTTGGCTTCGACGTGAATTTCGGCACAAACTGGGTTCTGACCCCGACCATCGCGGGGGGGTACTGGTACCGCGGCGGCGGCCTCAACCTCGGTTCGTGGTGGGAGTTTCGCTCTGGCGCCGAACTCGATTATCGCTTTGCGGACCACAGTCGCCTTGGTATTGCCTTTTATCACATGTCGAATGCCGGTCTGACCAAGGAGAACCCGGGGGAACAGGCCTTGCTGCTCGTCTACACCGTGCCGCTTCGCTGATACCGATCCTACGGACCGCACCGCTGCAAGGCGGCAGGGTCAATTCCTGATGGCTTTATTCACGACGCTGCGCTTGGCGCCGACTACGCGCGCTGCCCTTTGGATTGTGCTCAGCGGGATCTGCGCAGTGATGATGAACGTACTGATCCGCGTCGCCGCGCAGGCGATGCACCCGTTCGAGGTCGCGTTTTTCAGGTGCTTGTTCGGGCTCGTGATCGTGCTTCCGTGGGTCATCAAGAGCGGCCCCACTCTGTTGCGCAGTCGCAACGCCGGTTTTTACCTGCTGCGCGCGGCGGTTGGTCTCGTCTCGATGGCAACCTGGTTCTACGGGATTACCGTCGTGCCGTTGGCGACCGCGACCGCCGTCAACTTCACCGCGCCGCTTTTTGCCACGATCGCGGCAGTGCTGGTACTGCACGAGGACGTCAGACTGCGCCGCTGGAGCGCGGTCGTCATCGGCTTTGTCGGCGTGCTCGTGATCATGCGGCCGGGGAGCGATCGGCTCGACGCGAACATCCTCATCCTGCTGTTGTCGGCGGCAAGCGCGGCGATGAACAACATTACCGTGAAGTTTCTCGCGCGCACCGAGCCGCCCGGCAGAATCGTCGCGATGTTCATGATCTACCTGACGCCCTTGTCGCTGGTTCCGGCCCTGTTCGTATGGCGATGGCCCGACCCGTCGACGCTCGTCGCGCTGTTCGGGCTCGGCTGCCTCGGGACGATCGCCCATTTCTCGGTGGCGCGAGCTCTCGCGGCGGCCGATGCCAGTGCCTGCGCGCCTTTCGAGTTCGCCCGTCTCCCGTTCGCGGCGTTGATCGGGTTCTTGTGGTTCGGCGAGGTCACCGACGTCTGGACATGGCTGGGCGCCGCGATCATCGCCGGGTCTTCGGTCTATGTCGCCTATCGCGAGGCCCGGCTGGCAAAACTGGCGCGCATCGGCGAGGGGCGTGCCCCGAGACCGTCGCGGCGATAAGGTATCGCGCCGCGAACATCATCGGCAGGAGGAGCCCCATGCAGATCGAAGGACAGGCGGCAATCGTCAGCGGCGGGGCCTCCGGTCTCGGCCGGGCGACCGCGGAGGCACTGGCCGCAGCGTGGGTCCGGGTCACGATCCTCGACGTCAACGAGACGGCGGCCGCCGCCGTGGCTCAAGAGGTAGGGGGGTGTGCCTTTGCTTGCGACGTGACCGAGGCTGCTGCCGTGGAAGCGGCGGTCGCGGCGGCGCGCGAGAGGCACGGTCCGGCTCGAATCGCGGTCAACTGCGCCGGCATCGGTACTCCGGGGCGAATCGTCGGGCGCGAAGGTCCACTGCAGCTCGACGCCTTTCGACGGGTCATCGAGGTCAACCTGATCGGCAGCTTCAACCTGCTGCGGGTCGCCGCGGCGGAGATGACCACGCTCGCGCCGCTGACCGACGGCGAGCGCGGCATCATCGTCTCGACCGCCTCGGTCGCCGCCTATGAAGGCCAGATCGGTCAGGCGGCCTACAGCGCCTCCAAGGGCGGCATCGTCTCGCTGACCCTGCCGGCGGCGCGCGAGCTTGCCCGTTATGGGGTGCGGGTCGTAGCGATCGCGCCGGGCATCTTCGAGACGCCGATGCTGCGTGGCCTGCCGCAGGATGTTCAGGAGAGTCTCGCCATGAGCGTTCCGTTCCCGAGCCGGCTTGGCCGGCCCACGGAATATGCCGCACTGGTGCTACACCTGTGTCGCAACACGATGATCAACGGCGAAGTAATCCGCCTCGACGGGGCATTGCGCATGGCGCCCCGCTGACCCCCCTCCCAAACCATTCCCCGCCTGCGTGGGGAGGGAAGGTGGGGTGGGGATTAGGGCAGGGCCGGGCGGCGGTCTCTTTCAGGAGCGATCTCGTCGATCGCATGCGCCAGCCGGATGTCGAGCTCACTGAGTCCGCCGGCATCGTGCGTGGACAGGATGACCTCCACCCGGTTGTAAACGTTGAAGAGCTCGGGGTGGTGGTCCATTTTTTCCGCCAGGAGCGCCATTCGCGACATGAAGCCCCAGGCTTCGGAGAAATTCTCGAAGTGGTAGGTCTTGCGGATCGCATCTCGATCGTCGACCTCGGCCCAGCCATGGAGCTCGTTCAGCGCGGTGTGCCGCTGTGCTCCGACCAGCCTTTCGACCATACAGACCTCCATCGCTAGCGGGGAGTGATACCATGCCGGACCGTCTGCCGCCATCGCTCGTCGAGATCGAGGCGTTGGCCGAACAGGCTCTCGGCGCGATCCCGCAGGAGCTGAAACGCCATCTCGGAGTCCTCGTGATCTGCGTCGAGGACTTCCCTGATCAAGAGACCGAGGCGGCAATGGGTCTCGAAAGCCCGTTCGACTTGCTCGGTCTCTACCGCGGCGTCCCCCTGCCGCGCGACAGCGTCAGCAGCCCGCGGCCGGACCTCGACATGATCGTTCTGTATCGGCGGCCGATCCTCGATTATTGGTGCGAAAGCGGCGAAGACCTGGCGCATTTGGTGCGGCACGTGCTGATCCACGAGATCGGCCACCATTTCGGGTTCAGCGACGAGGACATGGAGAGGATCGAGACCGCCGATTGAGCGCCTCGGGGTCGAGCACTTCGCCAATGCGGGCGCGCAGTTCGGGCAAGACTTCGTGCTCGAACCAGGGGTTGGCGCGCGACCAGCCGATCGCGTGCCAGCTCGGATGCGGCAGCACGAAAAATTCTGGTAGAAAATCGCGCCAATGCATGATGGTTTCGGTCATCGAGCGCCGCCATGAAGGGCGCAGGTAATAGTCGATCGCATAACTGCCAACGAGCAGGGTAAGCTCGATCGCCGGGAACAACGCCCGCAGCCGCGCATGCCAAAGCGGCGCACATTCACGGCGCGGCGGCAGGTCGCCACCTTTGGCGTCGCGCCCAGGATAGCAAAACCCGATTGGCATTATCGCGACGCAAGCTTCGTCGTAGAATGTCTCGCGATCGAGGGCGATCCACTCGCGCAGCCGGTCGCCGCTGCGGTCGTTGAACGAGAGGCCGCTCTCGTGGACCCGCTTTCCCGGCGCTTGGCTGACGATCAACAGCCGAGCCGAGGGTCGGCCGCGCAGTACCGGCCGCGGCCCGAGCGCCAGATTGGGTGCGCACACCTTGCAAGCGCGCACCTCGGCGAGAACACGGACGAACGCCTCGCTCTCCGCTCCCACGGACCCGCCCAGACTCACGGCACCCCTCATCATCCTGCATCGGGGCAGGGAAGACGGCAATATTGCGATAAACAAAGAGGACTTCAATCGGCGTACGCAATTGACACGGGGTAACGCTGAGACGGGGGCGAATTGACTCTGGCGATTTCACTGGCTACAACGCCGATGGCATACGCCGTGTCGACCCCACTCATCGGTGGAGGGGTGGCCGAGTGGCTGAAGGCGGCGGTTTGCTAAACCGTTATACGGTTAACAGCCGTATCGTGGGTTCGAATCCCATCCCCTCCGC
>Ga0126383_10000327_pt1 | contig 25433 bp, 33 predicted proteins | sample PanSoiMetPlot_35_FD_96882 | JGI IMG/M metagenome (GOLD analysis project Ga0126383, IMG submission 96882) | Tropical forest soil microbial communities from Panama - MetaG Plot_35 | ecosystem: Environmental > Terrestrial > Soil > Tropical forest > Bulk soil | place: Panama | collected 2016-02-17
CCAATCAGCTGGTCATAGGACTTGTATGGCTCGAAGTGCTCATCGCCAGGATTGCGGACGACATAGCACGGGTCGGTAATCAGGATGCTGCCGGTGTCCACACCCGTGCGGCCCGCGCGTACCCAGGTCATGGATTGAGATCCTCCACCCGCTTGTGCGTCCTGAAGGCGCCATGGATCAGCTGTACGCCGTGCTGCACGCGATTCCTGGGCATGGTCGGGTACTTGCGCTGGATGGCGTCCACGGCGCGCCGCTCCAGCTGGCGCCACTTCTTGCCCTGTACCAGCTGATGGCACACCTCGCAGGCCGCCCAGTCGTTGTCTGACTTGCCGATGTAGGCCATGCCGCCCGCGTCGTTCAGGCCGACCACCTCGAAGGTCTCGCAATCTTCCAGATAGCGCGGCTCGGCCGAGGAGCAAAAGTCGCAGACCGGGTGCGGGGCGACGCGGACCTCGTACTCAGCCATGCGCTTGATTCCGATTGCCGCCCAAGCGGATGCGCTTGATGGGCCGCGTGACCACCGATTCAGGTGGCTCTTCAATGAGCGAGACGAGGTCGATGTACACGCGGATGCCGTCCTTGTTGCGCTGGACGACGGTCCTGGCTTTCCAGTTGTCGCGCTTGAGCCGGTGCGCCATGCCGCCGCGCATGCGCTCCACTTCCTTCTGGTCAGCCAGGCTGACGACTGTCACGCGGCCCTCCAGATGGTCGTTGATGACTCGCTCGGCCAGGGATGCCCAGATGCTGCCGGCCGATGGACGCGTGCTGGCAGGCATCTGGTCGCGAGGGATGCTTTCGAGGATCTCCACGCCTCAGTCCTCCAGCTGCTGGGGCGCCGGGTTGTGGTCAGGCCTGGACGCCCAGTTCATGCGCGACGAGAAGCTGACACCGCGACCAGGGTTGACCTGGGCCAGGTTCGGTGTCCAGGCTGGCAGCAGATCCTTGACGCGTTTGCCCTTCTTGCGCCAGCTGTCGTTGACCATGTCTGCGATGGCCATGCCAAACGTGTTCGAGCGCTTGCCCACGTCCACGCGGCCCCAGATCGAGGCTGCCCGATCATGCCAGGCATTCAGACCAGCTGCTCCGAGCATCCCGGCCACGTCGTTGCGTTCCACCCGATCCGCGTATCGCAGGTAGAACGAGAACACGCCCTCCAGCTGCATCTCGCCCAGTGATTCACGCTGGCCGTCGAAGGCGATAGCCAGGAAGCTGAGCGTCCAGTCCAGGCCCTCAGGCCCACCTCGGGCATAGATCCACTCGATGCGTGCCACGGCCTGGATGCGGGCGTCCTGATAGCCCGAGGCGTCCAACACGAAGCCGTTGGCCTCCACGATGCGCACGATGTTGTTGGCGCCCTGGTCGCCGGCGACCAGCTTCGACTGAAAGCGCGTCCAGGGCGTCTGGCCCAGCACGGTGCCGAGTTTGGTGTACAGGTCGGCCTCGCGCGCCTGCTCCAGGCCCGAGAAGATCATGGCCGGCAGGCTGGCGATGCCCTTCTCGAAGGCAATTACCCTGCGGTGGTTACCGTCCACCACGAAGAGCGAGCCATCGGCACGCTTGGAGATGATCAGCGGCGAGCAGGCCATCGAGTCCCAGTCGCGGCGCAGCACGCGCAGACGGCCCTCTGAGAGCGGCCTGGCGTAGCCGTTGCCATACGGCTGGGCGTAGTCCACCAGCAGCTGGCTGACGTTGACCCGCTTGAGTTCGTAACTGGGCATCCTCAGCGGTACCTGGCGCAGGATCTCCTGGGCCTCTTCCTCCGAGCCCTCCGGAAGCTCGTCCATGCTGACCTGGCGTAACGCCATGCGTGTCCTCCCTGAACACAACAAAGGGGCACCCTGGAGAGGGTGCCCCGTGCGATTGAAAGGCCTGCTGTTAGCCGCTGGCAGCTGCATCCTGTGGGGTCTCCAGCAGAGCGTCCACGGCCCCGTCAACCGTGCTGTACAGGCGCGTCTCGTGCGAGCCGGTGATGTGGCCGTACACCGACTCGGTGACGTTGGTAGACGAGTGGCGCAGGATCTTGGACACCTCCCAGAGGCTCATGCCGCTCTCGATGCCGAGCGTGGCGTAGTCATGTCGAAGCTCGTGGAGGGTCTTGTCAGGCTGACCCGCGCGAGCAGCGACGGTCTTGAACCAGCGGTACACCTCGTTGGGGTCCATCGGGTTGCCCGTGCGAGTGGGGAAGAGCCAGGCCCAGGGCGAGGTGGGCTCTGGCCCCTGCCAGGAGTTCTTGTGCGCCGCCGCGAAGAGGGCCACCCGCTGCTTGTGCATCTCCAGCAGCATCGCCCAGCGCTCGGGGTTGGAGATCGGCACGATCTGGGTGACGCTTTCGTCTTTCATCTTCGCACCGTTGCGCAAGACCACGCCCTGGCCCCTGATGCGGTTGGAGCGGCGGCGGATGAGCAGCTGGTTGCGCACGAGGTCGAAGTCCCCGAACTTGAGCGCGCACATCTCCTGGCGGCGCAGGCCCAGCCGCAGCCCAAGGTGAACCACCAACTCCAACAGTTCACCCTGGGCGGCCTCGAAGATGGCCAGCGTGCCCTCCGGCGTGGGCGCCTTCTTCTCCTGGGCGCGCGGCTTGCGCACCCGGTCATCGGCGCCGAAGACGGTCACCGGATTCATCAGCAGCTGGGTCACATCGCGCCGCTTGATGGCCCTGGTGACCGAGCCATTGAGCACCACGTAGGCCTTGTACGCGCTGGCCATGCCCGACTCGGGCTTGCCCTTGAAGCTGGCACGCATGGCCTGCCACCACACCTCGACGTCGGTCACGCGCAGCCGATCCAGCTTGATGCGCGCGATAGGCCGCGCCAGGATGTGACGGTCGGCTATCCAGCGGTAATTCTCGTAGGTGGTGGGTTGCTTGCCACCCTCGCGCTCGCCGGTGGCCGGGTCGTAGCTGGGCTTGATCTCGACTTCGAGCCAGTACTCGATCCACTCGCCCACGGTCGGGGTCGGGGGCAGGCCAGGCAGCTGCTCGCGCACGCTGGTGTCGATACGACCAGAGGCGATGTCGCGCTTCCAGTCTTCGAGCTTGCCCAGGGCTTCCTTCTGGGTCTTGCCGTAGAAGGTCTTGGGGCTCTGGCCTGGTCGCGGCCAGGTGACGATGTGCAGTCTGCGCTTGGCGTCGTAGCGGATGCCGCCGGTGCCGCGCTCGCGGCGCTTGGCCGGGGCGTCGGCAAGAATCGTCGTCGCGACGATCTCGGTGGAGCTAAGCTCTTGAACTGACATTCGAAAGGTCTCCTCTTTCGGGTGTTTGGGGTGGCCTGAGGTTCCAGTCTCGGGCGCCCCTTCTTCGTTTGTACCGCCCAGGTCGGCGGCCGGCAAGACTGTACAGAACTGCTTTTGAAAGCGACAACAATAAAAGGGGTTCCAGCGACGCCTGCCCGTCGCAGGCGTGCCGGCAAGCTATGGGTTGTTGTTATGCAGAGCCAGGCGATTGAGCAGCAGCTGCAAGCCATCTAGCTCGGCTTCGCTGAGCGCGTAAGCCAGGCACCACTCCTCGTCGGGGGTGGCTTTCAACATGCGCCTGAGACGGCGGGTCAGGACTCTGATCTCCTCGTCATGCGGACCAGGCGATTGTGAATTCAAGGGCAAGTACCCCGCGTAGCGCAACACCTCGGTGGCATCCACCCCGAGGCTCTCGGCTATCTGCGCACACATCTGCGGCATGGGTACTACCCGCTTGTCGTCATCCTCGGTCAGCCAGCGTGAGATCACGCCCGGCTGCACTTTCAGCTGGTCGGCCAGCTGGGTATTCGTCCACTGCCGCGCTTCAAGTTCCTCACGGATGAACTTATGGAGTGTTGACGGCACACGGCGTGTCATGGGCAGTCCAAGCCTACTCCCCTGTGAATTGCCCAGGCACTTACTAGGCACGTAAACACTTCGTGAGGACTACCCTGAAAGGTTCATGGCGACATGTTCCGGCCTCCCACCTTCACACCCTTGTGCATCAAGGTTTACCATGCCGCGTTCTCAGAAACACCTCAAGCCCATATCGGGCGCAGCACAAGGGTACATAGGAGGGCCGGCTCCAGGGCGGGAAGCTGGAGGCTGGCGTTGCAGTGGTTGGAGGCCTTATGCCGCCGCATGCACAGAACGACCCAGAAAGCGCAGACCAGCGTCACAATCCGGATTCCTTGAATCCGTCCTCTCGGGACACCCCAGGTCGCCCCTCGTCCGTCTGGCGTTGGCTCAAGTCGGCCGACGTCGCCATTTCGTCATTTGAAGCCAGCGCCGCAGAGCGGAAAGCTGGCGGGCGCCATGGCAAATCAAGGGCTAAGAAGGGCAGGACGCAGCCCATGAGCGTCGCAGCCGAAGCTATGACCGCGCCAGAACCCAGTACGCCGCTGCTCGATCCAGAGGAGATGGCCGTATTTCTGGGCATCAGTCGCTCCACGTTGGACCGCTGGAGCAAGACACCCGGATTTCCGGTGTTGCGCAGCGGACGCATGGTGCGCTTCCCCTGGCGCAAGGTAGTGGACTTTCTAGAGCAGGCCTCCACGGAGGGCCGCCAGCTGTACTCCAGAGCGGACCGGCCGAAGGGGAGGCGTAAGTGATGAGTGGTCACGAGCCATACGAGCGGTTGCGCCAGATGCTGGCAGACCGCCAGGCCAGCACCAACCAGCTGCTGGTGGAGATCCTCACCGAGTTGAAGCGGGCCAACTCTGCCGACCGCACGGGTGCGGTCTCCAGTGTCAAGGTCACCCTCCAGCGCGGCACGGTGGACATCGCCGTACACGCGTACACCGGTTCCGACATCGGTGAAGCCGAGGACCAGGCACTGGCCAGTTACCGCAACATCCTGACCGAACTGAATCAGGACGGTGCCGAAGGTTTCGCCAGGACACTGGAAGCCATGGGCATCAAGTCGGTGAAGTAATGACCGTGGTATACGACCCAGCCCGCCGCGTGCATACGCCGGTGCTGGCGTGCAGATCGTGTGGCAAGCCATGCTATTTCAGCCTGACCTCCGGTGGCAAACGCGCACCGTTCGAGGTGGAGGATGGGCAGGCGACGCGCACGCTCCACTTCACCACCTGTCCTGACGCGCGTCGCTGGTCAAACAAGCGGCTGGGGTCCGCTTGATATCGGGGGCGATAGGCGCCCTGATGCTGCTCTCCAGTTGCACACCAGCTGATCCTGCGGATGAAGTTCCAGCTTCCGTGGACTACGGCTGGCCGATTGGTGGAGCGCTCGGCTCGCGCCTGTATTGCATAGAAGGTTACGAGTCCACACACGGACTCCACATGTTGAACCCCAGCAGTGGGGCAAGAGGATGGTTGCAATGGTTGCCGTCAACAGCACGCCAGTGGGGCGTGATCGCGGGCGACCGGTACAGCGAGTGGTCGGCCGCCGCAAAGATCGCCGCACGAGGCGAAACTTTTTTCCGCTCGCAATGGGTGCCGCTTCAGCGCGGCCTCTGCTGAATTCTTTCTATCCAGACGACGACTTCCGTCGAGGCGTACAGGTGAATCTGCCGGTTGTGGTCTTCGCGTTGCTCGCGTTGTTTTGCCTGGTGATGGTCATGTGGAGCTTGCGCCAATGACCGTCGCCATTGCACTCGCCGGCTGGATTCTGTTGTCCGGCCTGGTCGGCTGGGGCTTCTCCCGTTTCATGCGAGCCACCCGTGACTGAGGCCAAAGCGCTGGCCATTCGCCAGACGGTGGGCGTCGAGAAGCTAGGCGAGATCATGTACAAGTCCGGCTTCTTTCAAGACACCCAGTCGCAAGCGCAAGCCATCGTCAAGATCCTGGCCGGTGCCGAACTGGACTTCGGTCCGGTGGCCAGTATGAACGGCATCTTCATCATCAATGGCAAGACCACGCTGGCGGCCAATCTGGTAGCCGCCGCCATCAAGCGTTCTGGTCGCTACGACTACCGCATCAACAAGCTGGACAACACCGAATGCTCGCTCGAATTCTTCGAGATCGTTGGCGGCAAGCGGGACGCCCTGGGCACCTCCAGCTTCAGCATGAAAGACGCTGCTGACGCAAAGCTGGCGAGCACCACGAACTGGCAGAAGTTCCCGCGCAACATGCTGTTCTCGCGGGCGATGACCAACGGTGCCAGGTGGTACACGCCGGACGTATTCAACGGACCGGTGTATTCGCCCGAGGAGATGGGCGCCGATGTGAACGAGGAGGGTGCGCCGGTCTACGAGCCGCCGGAGCCACCAGCTGAGCCGAGCACACCCACGCGCGAGCGCAACGCCCAGGACACCACCGTCAGCAGCGCCGACGACCGCTTGTGGAAGCGCTGGGAGGCTCGTCGCTCGGAGGCATTCAAGTACGGCATCGTGCCGCCCAACTTGCAGCTGCCCATCGGCCGCAACCAGCTGGTCAGCCAGGGCGCCATGCTCAACGCCAAGATCGAGGCCAAGCAGGCGCAGCTGGACCGCGAAGAGTCCGAGCGCGCCCAGGCCCGCCAGGCAGCTGCCGACGACAACCCCGAAGCGGATCACTGGGCCACCAATCGCGCGCTGATGGCCGAGGCCTACGCAGCTGGCCTGAAGCTGCACGATCTGCCCTCGGACGCCACGCCCGAGCAGGTTCGCGACTACAACCGAGAGATTGCCCAACAACTTGTGGCAGGAGGAGACCCTGATGCAAGACCCACGCATTGAGCGCTGGCTCACCAACGAGGCCGTCAGCTGGGAGTACGTCCCAGCTGTGGCCATCGCTGAGATCGACATCGAAGCCTCCAAGCGCAACCAGGCCAGGGTGAATGCGCCCATCGTGGACGACCTCGTGGAGCGCTACACGCTAGCCCTGATCGACGGTAACGAGTTCCCGGCCGTGATCGGCTATCGCAATGACGCCGGGCGTGTGGTGCTGCTGGATGGCAACCAGCGCTGTGCGGCGGCTATCGACGCCGAGAGATCCATGCTCGACGTGTACGTGTGCAGCGGCCTGGACGACATGCAGCGCACGGCGCTGTGCTGGTCGGCTAACGGGTTGAATGGCGACCCAGGCTCGCAGCTGGATCACATCCTGCTGGCCAAGACCTTCCACCAGCGCTACCCCGGCATCCCGCGCAACGAGGTGGCGCGCCGCTTCCACATCAAGCCCGAGAAGTTCGACCGTGAGATCAGGGCCGACGAGGTCTCGGCGCGCATGCACGAGTTCGGGCTGGACCCGGACACGATGAGCCAGACCAACAAGGACCGGCTGCACGCCTACATCGACAACGACACCCAGTTTCGCGAGGCTGGCAAGTTCGTGCAGGAGGCCGGCCTGAAGGGCACGCTGGCCTCCGAATTCTGGGCCGACTTCCGTCGCGCACGCTCCGAGAAAGACGCCCTGGGCGTGATCGAGACGTGGCGCAATCGCAAAGACATTGCCGATCTGCTGCGCCGCAAGCGCTTCAACCGGCCGCTCATCCCCAAGAGCCGCATGCAGCATCTGATCGAGCGCATGAACGGTATCCATCGCTTCCTTGAACGCTACCCCGACGTTGTCTCGCTGGAGGTCGCGGGTCGCGACGAGGTGGCTACCCTGTCGTCGGCCTACAAAGCGCTGGGGCCACTGATCGCCGCCCTGGTGCGCCAGTCGCAGAGCGTGAGGGCGGCTTAATGGGCATCTCCCACGGCGCCATCATCCCCAGCAAGTGGACCCCGCTGCGCACTGAGATCGAGCGGGTGCTGGCCGACGGGGCATGGCACGAGGTGGACATCCTGTACTGGCAGGTTGAGCGCTTCGTGGACCCGCGTATCGCGGCGCGGGCGTGGGCCAGGGCGTATGACCGCAGCACGCGGATCGGCGGCCTGGAGCGAGAGCCGGCCTCGGCGGTACTCCACGAGCAGCAGCGCCACGCGCTCAAGGTCGGGCGCCGGGCCGTGTTCTGGGATGCCCTCAAACCGCTCATCGAACGCAAGCGGGTGGAGGCCGACTGCTGGAATGGGCGCCGCCGCGTGCGTCTGATTGGAAGGCCTCCAGAATGATGGCGCATTGGTGCCGGCGTGCCCGGGCGTAGTCACCACGCCCAGGTCTTCGGCTCAGACCGGCGGCCGTGGCTGATCATCTCGAAGCGCGAGGCCGAGGCCATTCTGGTGGTCATCAAGGAGTACACCTCCACGCTCTGGAACATGCCTGGCTATGGAGCCCAGGAGCAGGATCTGAAGCGTGCCGAGCGGGTCATCGCCAACCAGCTGGTGTACATCGAGGGCGGCCTGGGTGAGGAGCCCAGCGTGATGACCACGCTCATGCGTGAGCACGGGCTGAAGCCGTGAGCACGCTGCCCCTCGGCCGCCGCATCATTCTCAATGGCCTGAGCGAGCGGACATTCCGTGAACAGGTGCGCCATTGGGCCGAGGCGCGCGGCTGGACGGTGTACTTCACATGGTCCAGTCGCAACAGTCCAGCTGGATTCCCGGATCTGGTCCTGCTGCGCCCGCCGCGTCTGCTGATCGCGGAGTTGAAGACGCAAACCGGCAAGACCACGCGCGCCCAGGACAGGTGGCTCGGTCTGCTCGGCCTGGTGCCATGCGTCGAGGTCCACTTGTGGCGCCCGTGGGACGAGCAGCAGATCATGGACATCCTTGCGTGAGCGAGGCGTCCAGGGCGCGGCGTCAGTTCCTGATCAATCGATTAGAAGAGCTTCGTGCCAAGTACGGGCACGAAGACGACTGGCCAGAATACGAGGCACCCGAAGGCGTGGACTGTGACCCCAGCTGGGGTCCAGTTGGCAGCTTGTCGGGCGCGAACGACGAACCCGCACCCGTCCCTGAATCGCAGCTGTCGCGGCTGCACTGGTCTGAGGCCCAGAAACAACTGGATCAGTTCGGAGAGACACCCGTGTATGTGTGTGAGTTGTGCGATGAACAATCTGCCAAGGCGAGCGTGCCGCTGGATGCGTGGCACTGCACGGCATGCGGGGCCTGGGGCAGACCGAGCAAGTGGCGCCAGAGGAGCGTGCTGCCAGGCACCGACGTGCAACGTGTATGAAAGGCACGCTCTCACGCTTTGGCCTCGGGTATCGGTATGCCCCGGAGGGCGTGCCGATTATCCTGGGCTTTTCCCGTATCGGAGATCGAGGTACGGAATTCCCAGCTGAACTGGCTGTCTACAACGCCGGCGCCCGCGACGCGACCATCACCCGCCAGGTCAACCTGAAGGCGTCGCTCACCCAGGGCGCGCTAGCCGGCGTGCTGAAAGAACTCCAAGAGTTGAGCAATGGCAGTGCCGTGGACTGGAAGGCTGTCCTGCGCGAGGCATCCGAAAGCGTGATTGCCTCGCACCGCGCGGGTCATCCTGTACGCGTGATCCAGGGCGAGGTCAAACGCCCGCCGCCACCCAGCTGGTTGGCCCAGGGCTTGCTGCTCAAGAACAAGCCCAACTGCTGGCTCGGCGCGGCCAGCACCGGCAAGAGCACGCTGGCCAAGGCCGTGTGTGCCTACTACGCCAGTGGCTATCGCTTTTGCGACCGCGAGATGGAGCGGGGTGTGCCGTTCTATCTGGACTGGGAAGACGACGAGGATTCGTTCACCCGCGTGGTGATCGACATCTGCTCCAGCCTGGGCGTGCGGCCCGTGCCGCTGATGTTGTGGCGCGACATGCACGGCTACCGGCTGCGGGATCAGATCGAGACGATAGGCGAGTACATCGACCGCTACAACGTGGGACTGCTCGTGTTGGATGCGGTTGCCGCAGCTGGCGGGGGCGGGGGCGAGCACGTCAGCTGGGAGGACATCGCCCTGGAGATGGAGCGTTGCCTGGGCAGCTTGCCGCTGGTCACCGTGCTAGCCCTGGATCACGTTACCGGCGAGGAACTCAAGCTCGGCAGCAAGGCACCGGTGCCCATCAAGGCGCGCGGCGCGGCGCGCAAGTACGAGTATCTGCGCAACCAGTGGAGCCTGGTGACTGACCAGACAGCTGCTCTAGACGGGCGGCACGTTGTCAACTGGCACCACACCAAAAACAACGTAGGTCGCAAAGAGACCCAGGGGTTTGCCACCGAGATCGAGCATCGCGAAGATGAGATCTCCATTGTGGTGCGGCCTATCGAGATGCCCGAAGCGGCCGAAGTCCAGTCCGTCGAGGCCAGCACGGCTGACCTGATCCTGGCCAAGCTGGCCGAGGCTACCGACCAGACTATTGGTGAGCTTGCCTGGCGACTGGACGGTAAGCCTGGTCGCGAGCGTCTGGTGCGCACTACGCTTGACCGGGCGGTACGCATGGGGCGCGCGATACGCACGGCCCAGAATCCCAGCCGCTACACGCTGGTGGGTGGGCCACAAGGTGTGCTGGTGCCCTTCCCAGGAGCTTAGAGCCGGTGACACATGACACACGCCCTTAAAAGACACTGTGTGTCAGTGTCAGTGTGTCACGACACACATGACACACAGTTATGACGCAGTGACACATGTGTCAGTGTCATGTGTCACTTTGGCTGGAAAAGAAAAGGCCCCCTATGCGGGGGCCGATTCGGGCTCTGGCTGGAGCAGCTGGTCGAGGCGTTCCAGGGCCAGCCGCAGGTACCAGGGAGGTTGCTGTACGGCGGCCTCCCAGCGCTTGACGGTGAGCACCGTCACGCCGAGGAGGTCGGCCAGCTGTAGCTGGGTCAGGTGGTGCTCGTAACGCCACAGCTGGACGTCCTCACTCGTCACGGTAGTCGCCCTTTGCGTGGCGCAGCTGGCGTCGCGCCTCGCGCAGCCAGTCGTTGATCTTGTCGCGCAGAATGGGTAGCCAGGCAATGGCGCCCAGGCCGAGCAGGAGCAGGCCGAGCAGGCCGAAGATGGGGGTCACGCGTGGGTCTCCTTCGGGTGGAACGGATGGCGGATGGCATCCTTGCGGGCCTCGGTCTCCGAGGTAAATGGTGCCGAACGCACGGCGCACACCGTGCAAGTCCAGACGTGCAGCTGCATGGTGCGGCGGCCCTTGACTGGCAGCAGGCGCCGCACGCTTTCGAAGCGGATCACGCGACGCCCAGGGCGCGCACGGCGGCGCGCGGGATACGGAACGTCTCGCCACAGACGTCGCAGGTGTAGGTCCGCAGGTTGGGCAGGTTGCCCATGTTGTGGATATCGATCATGTAGGCACTGTCGAGGCCCTCGACGCCCCCGCCGCAGTCGGCGGGGCAATCGATGTACACGGCGGCAGTGCGCCAGGTAGCCATACGTGGACGAGGCATGTGGGTCTCCTCAGAACGGCAGGAGCACGGCGCCGCAGTCGCGGCAGGTGTTCTCGCCATGATGGATGGTAGGTTTGGCGGGCAGCCCGCCGACCAGGGCCGAGCAGCGGTACAGCTGCGCGCCGCAGCACACGCTGTCGAAGATGACGTGGGCGTCCGGGTCGCTGGGTTCGTGGTTGTGCTCGCCGCGTGGCAGCAGCTGGTCAAGGTGGGCGCGCAGCTGCTCAAGGTTGTCACGATTGAGCAGTAGCACGTCGCCATCGATGTCCAGGCTGAACATGCCCTCGGCGGATGAAGGCGTGAGGGCGATTGAGGGCCAGCCAAAGTTGGTCACGCGAGTACTCCCTTGAGGTTGATCGAATCCAGCCATTGATGGATCTCGGGCACGCCCCGGTCGCGGCCTCGGAAGGTCAGGTACGTGCCATCCGCCGAGGCGCACCCGAAGGCAGCTGCTCGGCGCAGGCGCAGCAGTGAGTTGACGCGGCCCATATGGATGGCCTTGCCATGGCGTAGGGCGAGGTCGCACAGCCGCCGCGCGCCATCCGACAGCTTCCACTCGCCGCGCGGGTTGTCAGCGGTGGCCAGGCGCGCCTCGGGGCCGCCACCCAGGAAGAGCACATCGAAGGCTGACCAGTGGATCTTGGCCAGGTGCTGCTCCAGGCCATTCTGGGCGACCAGGGCGGCCCTGTAGCCGAGTGAGCGGATGATGGGCAGCACCGGGTACGAGCGCTCCAGGGTGGCGCGCCAGTCGCCCACCACGTCGGGCGCGGCGGCAAACAGGGCCTGGCCCTTCAGGTGCGCCCACTTATCGAGCAGGCCCAGGAAGCGCGGCAAGCTAAACGGTTTGCGCCCCTTCGACAGGTATTCGGTGAACACCCCGTTGTCGCACGCGAAGACACCCAGGCCGGACGGGTTATTGCCCATCCAGGGGTTGAAGAGCACGCCGAAGTCCGGGCGCACGTTGAGCGCAGCCGGCACGATGGCGCCGGACAGGTAGGTCATGACGAAGGCTTCGGTCTTGCCGGAGCCGGGTAGCAGTACTTGGTTCACGATGATGTGGGTCTCCGTGGGTAGGGGCGCCCTAGTCGGCGTCCGGGTCCGCGTCCCGCAGCACGGGACTGTCGATATCGGCCTCGCGCAGCAGCGCCGCGTACAAGCGGTCCAGCTGGCCGCTAGAGGCCCACTGCTCGCCCATCAGGCCGTAGGCCCGCAGGGCGCGGTCATAGCGGCCCAGGGCGCTTCTGAGGGCCTCATAGCGGGCGTGCCAGTCGATAGTCATGGGTGTGGGTCTCCTTATCGAACGGTGCGCCCGACCAGGGCGCCCAGGGCGGTAAACGATGGGGCGATGACACTCTGGCCCAGGATCTCGTGGGCCTTCTTTTCCGAGAGGCCGGCGACCAGGGCGGGGTCTATGCCCTTGATCCTGGCGTGCTCAGCGGCCGAGAAGAGCCGCGCATAGCCGGCGCGCGTGGGGTGGGCGAGGCGCACATCCGTGTTGCCGCCCTTCTGGTAGCCCCGCCGTAGCGTGGGTACCGAGGTGGCCGAGGGCTCAAGGAAGCGCCGCCCTCGGCTAAAGCCATTGCCCTTCGCCTTGTCCCGCGCGGCCTTCTTATCGAAGCTGGCCGTGCTTTTCCAGGCCCCGGCCAGGGGCCGTTTGTCGAGTACCTCGCCCAGGGCAGCCGGCCGCTGCACGGTGGGCGCGAGGGCCTCAAGGTTGAAGTCCAGGCCGGCGATGCACGCCACCATGATCCAGCGCTGGCGGGCTTCCAGGGCGTAGTCGCTGCCCTGGACGATGCGTTCCGAGATCACGTAGCCAAAGCGCCGCAACCTGGCGCGAATGATCTTGGCCGTAGCGCTGTCGGCGTACTCGGGCACGTTTTCGAGGATGACCACGGCCGGCGAGGTGGCGCGGATGACCTCAAGGAAGGCCACCACGAGATCCGCCAGGGCCTCCTCGTCTTCTTGCTCGTCCAGGCCTTTCTTGGCCTTGCCAGCACGAGAGGCCGCTGTGCAGGGTAGGCCGGCCTCAAGGATGTCGCACTCGGGCAGTACGGAAGGATCGATGTCGCCCAGGTCGCCCTCAATCGACATGCCGCCCTGGGCGAGCGGGCCGTGGGCAAACGACTGGCGCATGTAGTGCTCATCGCGCTCGTTGGCAAAGGTCAGCTGCCCGCCCAGGCCGCGCAGCATGGCGTCGGAGGCGATGCCACCCCCGTGGCACAGCGAACCGAGTCGCCAGGCCTGGCCACTGCCCAGACGTGCGTTGAGGGCCGCCAGACGGCCGCTCGTATCCTTCCAACGCCCGTCACTGGGGATGACGCGTACCGTAATCGCCCGCTTCTCGAAGCTGACGTACACCGTCTCGGCGTCGGCGTACTCCGAGAGGTGGAGATCCACCACCGGCCGACGCGCGTCGCCCGAGACCTTGTGGTCACCGGCGGGCGTGAGGCGCAAGGTGAGCGCGCCCTGGGCGTCCAGGGCCTTCTGATAGCGGATGCCGTTTTTGAACCCGACGTCCGTCAGCCGTTTGCCTTCGAGCCACAGCCGGCGCGCGCCGCGATGCATGCCCAACTTGCGTTGGATGGAGTGGACGAGCAGCTGCTCAGTCTTGCCGGAGCCTGGTAGCAGTGTCATCGCGGGTTGACCACCCATGACCCACACGGAGCGGTCATGATGAAGAGGTCAGCGGCAACCACCGGCGTACCGTCGGCCAGCACGAAGGTGTCATGGCGGTACGGGTCGAAGCACACGCGCTGGGCGCCCTCCGGCAGGGCCGATGCGGGCAGCTGCGCGAGGATCTCAACGTCACCCCGCACGTAGGCGCACACTTCCTTCTGGCCCACACGCCGCAAGTGGGCCAGCTTGCCCAATTGGACACGGAATTCGGGCGCACTCACGATGACGGCCTCGGCGTGGGCAACCACCTTGCCCTTGAGACGGATGGAGACCTTCTTGTGCAGAAGGTTGCGATAGACATCGGCGGCTTCAAACGAGCCGGACGAAAGCGTAGGGACTGGCATGGGATGTGGGTCTCCTTGGAAAGCAGCGCTCAGTGGGCGCGATACGAGATAGCGACGGTGGGCGCATCCCAACACGCGCGGCAGCTGCCGCACTCGTTGTTCTGCGAGTAGGCCGGGCAGTTGAACGACCCGTCGTCAGCTGCGGTCGAACCGGCCGACAGGCCAGCGATACGCGGGGCCGGCGCGTTGAGGAACAGGGCCGAGGGCCTCACGGTGACGTTGTCGAGGGCGTCCAGGGCCGTGAGGGCCAGCGTCCAGGCCACTTTGGTCGAGGCCGAGATCTTCGACATGGTCATCGGCCGCCACGAGCGCGTGGGAAACCAGAACTTGACGTCGGGCAAGGCCTGGCAGATACGCACCCAGGCCCAGGTGTAGGCCGGCGAGAAGAGGTCGCCCGAGTCATGCACTCGGAAATAGGGATTGTTCGCACGGCGGATGACGTCCGTCATGATGCGCACGAAGTCGTCCGTGCCGGCCTCAGTCTTGAGACACTCGCGAACCCATGCAAAGCGGGCGCGCTGCGCCTTCTTGACGTTGGGATACGTGGTGTAGCTGCCCTTGTCGGCGTAGCAGCTGCCGCAGATGGTGTGCTCCCCGCCGAGCATGTACGGGCAGGCCTCGCGGGCCGGCAGCGACCATGACGCGGAGGGCATTTTGGATGTGTCAGTGAGCAGCAGGGTCTTCGTGCCAGGAACGTAAGCGCGAGGAATGAAATGCTTCATCGGAATGTGGGTCTCCTTGCCGCCGAGATATGGGAGTGGCGGCCAGGCCATGGTATCGAATCGATACCCTCCTCGCGCGTGTTCCTTGAGTGGGAAAGTCGGGAAAGTGGCTGGAGTGAGAAGGCCAGACCCCACAAAACTCGGGCATTTTGTGACACCTGCTAAGGCCTTTATTGCAGTCTGCCAATACTTTGCTAACAGGTTGCCCTCGTGACCAGGGCGACAAACGAGCGCTTCGAGAGCGCTCTAGCAGCTGTCAAGGAGGTTGCGCCCAAGCGCACGCGACACACATTCCGACAACGGGCAATGCTTCAGCACGCGTTCCTTGAGAAATACTCGCGCTACGGGAACATCGGCCACTGCTGCGACCTCATCGGCGTCTCGCGCGATACCTACTACGCTTGGCAAGAGCACGATGAGCAGTTCGCCCTGGCCTTCCAACAGGCCGAGAAGCGAGCGCTTGAGACGCTAGAGGCCGAAGCCTGGCGACGGGCCGTAGAAGGTAGTCCCTACTCTCGTACCAGCTACTACCGGGGTGAACCGGTGGGTACCGATCACAAGATTGAGTACAGCGACAACCTCCTCACACTTTTGCTTCGTGCGCGGGCGCCGGAGCGGTATCGCGAGAAGGTCGATATGACCGTGTCGCAAGTGATCAAAACGGTGGCGGGCGTTGATCCCGCATCCGTGCTGTAAGCGACACCCGAGGCCTGTTGTGTCGCCTACGGGCGACCGTTTGATCTCACCCGAGGGTCGAACTACGTCTTCCTCCCGAGAAGAAGGGGAACGCGCGCGAGAGGGGGTGGCAGTGGGACGTGCCCCGATCACGTCCGGCCCGCGCGCATGTTGTTACTCAGATTCCAGAAATCCCAGATTGGAGAAAACCGATTTTGGGAAATCCAGAACCCAGACGCTGCTGGTGTTGCAAGACCTGGCACTTCGGGGTGGTCTGTCCTCGCTGCCGGTCCAAACGAGAGCGCTCGAACGATGCCAACCCGACTCGGTACGGGCCTACTCGGAGCGCAGGAGTTACGGGGATTTTGAGCGCTACCCCCATAAACGTTCCAGGGCAGGAGACCCACATGACATCAGAGAAATTGATATCTTTGCCCGCCCGAGAGGTACCCATCTGTCCCGTGAGCCCGGAGTTGCTCAAGACGATGCATGACGACGGAGTGCGGCTCTCGGCGTCAACTGATCCGGTGCTCTTCCGCTGGGGCATCCACTTGCTGGAGGACTGGAGATCACTGGAGTTGATAGCGGAGAGGTACCGATGAAACCGAAGTGGCAGCAGCGCTGTGCGCGCCGCTGTGTGGACAAGCAGGACCGGCCGGTGTTCGGCTCGCAGTGGGTACATACCTGGGGCGTTACCGAGTGGGTGTGCTCGGCGTGCGCCACCAAGATAGCCAGAAGGGCCGGGCTGATCCCGGAGACCCACATCTCAGAGAAGTTCAGCCAGGCCCGCATGTAAGTATGCCGCAACTGGCGACGATTCAGACGGGTGATAAAGCTGAGGCGCAAGAGGCGCCGTATCAGCCGTTTGGCGCCGCGCTGGAACTGTTTAGCTCTAAAGCTCGCGAGGTGCTGCTCTCCGGACCGGCTGGCACGGGTAAGAGCCGCGCGTGCCTGGAGAAGCTCAATCTGGTGGCCATGCAGCGGCCCATACGCGGCGCGATTATCCGCAAGACGCGGAAGTCCATCACGCAGAGCGCCATGATCACCTTCGAGACCAAGGTGCTGCCTCAGCCCAACTCGGTCCGCTTTCACGAGGGGGATCAGGAGTACAGGTATCCCTCGGGCGCGCGGATCATGGTCGCCGGGCTGGACGACGCCGACAAGATCGGCTCCACCGAATTTGACATGGTCTACACCCAGGAAGCGACCGAGTTGGAGGAGGACGACTGGGGCATGCTCCTGCGCGGACTCAGGAACAACCAGCTGAGCTATCAGCAGCTGATTGCCGATTGCAACCCTGGGCCGCCCGAGCACTGGTTGAAGCAGCGCTGTGATCGGGGCGACTGCCAGCTGCTCGACTCGCGCCACGAGGACAACCCCACGCTGTGGGCCGCTGGTGACTGGACCGACTTCGGCAAGACGTACATTGGTAGCCTCGACTCGCTCCAGGGCTATCTGTATCGCAGGTTGCGGCTGGGTGAGTGGTGCGCCGCCGAGGGGATGTACTTCACCGAGTGGAATCCCAGCGTGCATGTGTGCGCGCCCTTCGAGATCCCCGCCGACTGGCCCAGGTGGATCTCGGTGGACTACGGCTACGCCGCGCCGTTCTGTTGTTTGTGGTTCGCCAGGTGCCCCGAGACCAGGCGCGTCTACGTATACCGGGAGTTGTACGCCGCTGGACTGCGAGACGAGCAGCAGGCCCAGAAGATCGTGGAGCGCACCGCTGACGAGCGGCTCCAGCTGCGCGTGCTGGACCCCAGCATGTTCAACCTCAGGACCGAGCAGCAAAGGCCCAGCATCGCCGCCGTGTACGCCGCGCATGGCGTGTACCCGCCTTCTCCAGGCATGAACAACCGCAAGCAAGGCTGGGCCATCGTGCGGCGTGCGCTGGCGCACGATGCGGGACCATCTAGGCTTCAGGTACTCGCTGGCGCCGCGCCGAATCTCGTGCGCACCATGCCCACGCTCGTCGTAGATCCGCTCGATCCCGAGGACGTGGCGGATGCCATTCGCGGCACCAAGAGCGAGGACCACGCGGCGGATGCGCTCAGGTACGGCTTGTGCGCCGAGGCCCAGCCGCCCAGGACACGCGAGCCGACGGCTCTGAGGTTCGGATGAGGAAGAGGCCCAGCTTGCGCCACTCGCGCTTCTATTACTGGTTCGTGGTGCTGGCCGGTATCAGCGGCGGCTATTGCTCGGACGACTGATGGCTACCTTCACGGAATCCAAGTCGTCGTCCAAGAGCTACTCGGACGACGAGACCATGGAGCGCCAGACGACCGAGCTTGCCGAGCAGCTGCAACGCGACTTCAAGGACCGCGACACGTTGTACGCCGACATCGACAGCACCCTGTTTTCGAACTTCCCGGTCGAGATCCCCGAGGCGTACCGCAAGACCGCCCTGGAGGTCAGGGCGCCACTCGCCTTGCACATCGCCCAGAACGTCAGCGCGGCGCTGTCGGTCAACCCGCCCAGCATCCAGTTCCGACCGGTCGGCTTTGGCGACGTGTATCAGGAAAACTCCACTCGCAGAGAGCGTTTCTTCGAAGCCTCCTGGCAGCGCCAGGAGCAGGAGGCGCGCAGGCAGCTGGCCAGGCTGTTTATGTGGAGTCTGGCGGTCAAGGGCGAGGGCATCCTCAAGACGCTGGAGCGGAGTGCTGCGGTGTGGAGCACCTACGCCGATAAGGCCGACGACTACCAGAAGCGGCTGGCGTCGGACGGGCTGGATCAGGACGCCCAGGACCGCGCCTACGACAAGCACACCGAGAACCTGAAGTTGCAACTGCCGTACCCGATTGCCACCACCGACGTACCGCCCGAGACGTTCTATTACACCCGCAACGAAAACGGCTTCACGTCCATTGTCGAGATCAAGGACGTGCCGTATCTGGAGGCCCTTGAACGTTTCGGCGCGGGCATGGATTCCAGCGGCAACGTGGTCAGCCCCCGGACGTGGAGCGGCCTGGACCCGCGCGCCGCGCAACTCGCCCGACCGGAGTGGGCGCACGTCATGAAGGTCGCCGGCTCCACCAGCATCCGCTGCATCGAGGCCTGGGACGAAAACGTGCAGGTGGTGTGTTTGCAGGGGCCGAACCAGAGATCGCGCGGCATGGACAAGGCCACCCTGTGCAAGGTCACCAGGCACACCTACGGCGACCCGTACCTGCACACCCTCAGAGGGCCGTACTTCCACGCCCTGGGCATCACCACCGCATCGAGACTGCCGGAGCACGCCGGACTCTCGGTATTGTTCGGCTACATCCAGTTGTTCAGGATGCTGGACAGCTTGCTGACCATCCAGGCCAACTCGGCGTTCCTGACGGGCTTCCCGACGTGGAAGGAGACCCAGAACCCCAACGTCATCCCCAATCTGGCGTATGGCGCCGACGGGCGCGAGGCAGCTGCCCAGCCCAGGGTCGAACCCGGCAAGCTGTACCCCTTCGACATCGCGCCGGTGGATCAGCCCCAGGGCGGCGCCGACCTGTCCAAGCTGTTGCAGAACATCCAGCAGCTGATCGAGCGCGCCATGCCAGCCGCCTTTTCGGGTGCGGTGGGCGCCGACCAGAGCGGCTACGCGCTGAATCAGGCCGCGTATCTAGCTGGTTTAGCCTTCAACCCCATCGTCAGCAACGCCGAGGTGGCCCTGGGCGAACGCACCGGTTTCGAAAGCTGGTTGATCGAGCACAGGATCTCCGAGAACGTGTACGCCTGGGGCGAGGAGGAGGGGCGTCCCGGCAAGAAGGGCGCGGGTATGACCAAGGGCAACTGGCTCAAGATCGGCCCCGACGACCTCGACGGCATCCACCGCTACACCGTCAAGCTCAGCCCCAGCACGCCATCCAACGAGATCATCGAGATCCGCGCCATTGGCGAAAAAATGCAGTTAAAGCTCATCTCTTACGAGGACGCCGTGACCGAGGCCGGCTCCAATCCGGATGAGGTGGAGCAGAGTTGGTTGCTGCACGATTTGAAGCAGAGCCCCGAGATCCAGACCCAGCTGAAAAACGCCGTGTTCCAGAAGCTGGCCACCATCCAGGCCAAGCAGCTGAACGCGCCCGGCAACCCGTCGCCCGAGGAGATGGCCGGCATGCCACCCGGTGGTCCGCCAGCTGGACCTCCGACCGGTGTGCCAGGCACCCCCGGCACACCACCCAGCGGCAACCTGGGCGGCATGCCTGGTAATCCGGTGCCCACGCCGGGCCAGGGCCTGCCCTTCGCGCCACCCCCCAGGGGGCCGATGCCAGGCTTGCCGCCGGGCGGCATCCCCGGTACGCCGGTGGTGCCCGCCCCGCCGCCCAACATGCTGCCCATGGGACCGCGCTAGGTGTCATGACGAGTCAATTCGCGGAGCGAATCTGACGTGCCGACTCAGACGCTGTTGGATGCGGTGGCCACCGACCTGGCCGTGTGGCTGGATCAGGAGAGCACGCGCATCGCGGCCGCCATGGCGCCCCAGGGCCGCGCGCCGTTCGCCGCCCAGGTGTCGGAGAGCCAGAAGCTGGAGTACTACCGCAACCAGCTGTTCAATGCGGACGGCTCACCCAATCTGGCCGGCCGTCAGCAGCAGATGGCCAGGCTCGGACCGGAGGGTTTCACCCAGGTCTACAAGGCCGTCATCAAGGCCTACCCGGACCTCAAGGTGCCGCCGCCACCGGGCATGACCAGCGGCGGCTTCCAGGCCACACCCCCCGCCCCTCCGTCACCCGTACCCGCGCCCATGCTGCCGCGTGGCATGCAGACCGCGCCGGCCCAGAACATCACCCCGGTGGTGCCCCCAGGAGCCTAGATGTCGTTCGATACCGCCGATCCCAGCCTGTACTCCACGGGCATGACGGCCGCCAACAACGCGGCCCAGATTGCCTACAACAACGCCAAGCTGCAAGGCGACGCCGAAGAGTTGGCCTTCAAGAAAGCCCAGCAGGCGTTTACCAACGCGTCCACCATCAGCACCAACTTCGGCTACGCGCCCGGTGGCAACTGGCTGACCTGGGGGCCGGGCGGCCCCACCCAGCCGCCAGCGGGTACGGCGACCATGGGCCAGATCGCCCAGGGCCAGACGCTGGCCAACCAGCAGCTGGCCAATCAGGTGGCTATCGCCGGCCAGACGGGTTACTTCGCCCAGCCCACGCCCAGCCAGTACACGCCCGGCACGGTGCTCACCGCAGCGTCCACCACGCCCGGCCTGGGCAACGCCTACGGCATCGTCAACACCGACGGCTCGGTGCAGATGGTGACCACCGAGGCCCTCGCCCAGACGGCCGCCCAGCGCGGCACCACGGCCCAGGCCCTCATCGGCAGCGCCCAGCCGGTCGATTGGAACACGTTGCAGGCCCTCAGTCAGGGGCCGCCCACCGGCCCCGCGCAGATGACGCAGGCCGCCCAGCAGCAGCAGTACGCGCAGGCCGCCCAGTCGGCGGGCATCACCGGCTTCTTCAACGACCCGACCCAGACGCTGAACGCCTACAACCAGCGTGGCCAGTCCATTGGCGGCCAGACCTTCGACCAGTTGCCCGGCGACCAGCAGCAGTACTGGCTGCAATACAACCAGAACGACCGCACCAGGGCCGCCCAGGCCTGGGCGCAGGGCACCAACCAGGCGCTCGTCAACGCCGGTACGCCCATCCCCGGCCAGAACGCGCCGACGCTCCAGATGCAGGCCCTGTACGGCCAGTACGGGGCGCCCACGGCTGGCCAGCAGACGCTCGCCGCGCAGAACCAGTACGCCCAGCTGTACGGCGGCGCCGGCGCCCCGCCGACGGCTGGCCAGACGACCATGGCCTACCAGCAGCAGCAGTACAACCAGTGGCTGCAAGCCACCCAGGAGGCCCGCGCGCAGTGGACCGCGCAGCAGAACGCGGCGCAGAGCTACATGCAGATGATGGCCAACCTCAGGGGGCCAGCCGACTGGGCGCAGTACCAGAAGGTGCTGGGCGCCACGCCGCAGGGCACCCGGGATCTGGTCAGGGCGGCAGCTGGTCAGTACATCCCTGGCGGCGGCGCAACCACCGGCGTGCAGCCCGAGGCGGCCAGCATGAATAGCCTCTACAACCAGCTGACGGGCGCCCAGACGAGCGGCCAGCCGAGCGGCGGCCAGGAGCTTCAGAACATGCAGAACACGCTGGTGGCGCCCAACCAGATGGCGCCCCAGACGTGGAACGCGCTGCAACCCAGCCAGCAGCAGATGCTGCTCGGCGTGTGGGAGTCGCAGGGCTACAACAAGGACGACGCCGCGAACCTGTTCAAGCAGAGTTTGCCGAAGTACGCCACGAGTGCTCCCAGCGCCGGAGCGTTCCGCTTGCAGTGACATGGCGGGTGCCCAGGACAGCTGTACGTGAGAAGTGTTTGGGCAGCTGCCGCCACGCCAACGCGTAACGGCGTGGCCACCCGCTCATGACCCTGCCGGACATCCCCGAGGACGAGTGGCGCCAGTACGAGGTTGACCAGTTCAACCAGCAGGCCCAGCAGCGTATCGACGCGCTCGGCTTCGAGCACGCGGCCAACGCCCAGATCGCCACGCTGGGAGCCCCGCCCGCCCCCTCGGCCACCGACCTGAGCGCGCAGGCGCCGGCGCCCGCCGATCTCCTGGCCCGTACAGGAGGTTGGGCCGCGCCGGCTGCGCCTCCTCCTCCACCTCCTCCTGAGCCGGCGCCGCAACCCGCCGAGGTCCAGCCAACTCCCCCGGAGCCAGTTGCGGCGCCTGCACCCTCAGAACCTGCGCCGCCGCCGGAGACCTTGCCATCTCAACCTCCGGCGGCGGCGACAGGCCCGAGTGCGCCAGTGACTGCGCCATTGCAAAGTCCGTCACCGCAGGTGACAGGGCAGCCACCTCCGAGCATGGCCCCACCTCCAACGCAGGATCAGGGCCAAAGAGATGTCTTCGGAGACGCGCTGACGGCCGCCGCCAACGCGGGTGCCGACGTGGGAGCCTTCGCCAACGACTTCGCGGGTCGCATGGCGCAAGGTGCCGGCGACACCTTCGGGCACGCGCTGACGGCCGTCAGTAACGCCGGCGGCGACGTGGCCAACTTCGCCTCCAGTTTCACACCACCTCCTCCCCCACCCCCTCCGGCCCAGCCTGCGGTTAGCCCCTCTCCCTCCCTGAGTGCCGCTCCATCGCAGGCTGGGACCGCGAGCGTGACGGGAGTACCCGACTGGCTGGCGACGCTGATTGCCCAGAACGCGCCGCCCGAGCTTGCCAACAACCCGGACTTCATCCGCACCGTGGCCGCCGGCGCCAAGGCTGAGAGCGGCTGGGACGTCAACTCGATCCAGAAGGGTGGCGGCGGGCGTGGCCTGTTCCAGTTCGACCTGGGCGGCATGGGCGCCCCATACGCAGGCAACGAGCAGCAGCTGCTCGGCCAGAGCGGCGCCCAACTCCAGGCCTCGCAGATCGTGCCGCTGTATGCCAAGGCGTACCAGAGCGCCCCGCAGGCCCTGAGCGGCGCCGACAAGGCCAGCTGGGTGGCTGCCCAGGCCGAGCGACCAGCGGGGTACACCGATCCCGGCTCGGCCGCGCGGCGCAACTACGCGAGCGCGTATGACCAGATCGGGGGCGCCGATCAGCCGCTGTGGCAGCAGGCCGGCAACGCCATCGGCGGCGCCGTGTCAGGCGTCAGGCAAGCCGTGGCCAATCAGGTCAGCCAGTTTGGCGACAAGCAGCTGAGTAGCGACGAGGCGTATGCCGCGTGCGGACCAGCGGCCGCAGTCAGGTTCGCGAGCATGTTCGGGCGCAACCCGACATTGCGGGAAGCCACCGACCTGGCCGCCAGCGTGGGCTGGACGAGCGGCGCGGGCATGGCCGGCATCGGCTCCGAAAAGAGCCTCATGGACAAGCTGGGCATCCCCACGCGTCTGGTTGGCCCGGACCTGGGCGCCATGGCCCGCGAGGCCCTCACCGGCAACCCGATCACCATCAGCACGCCCGGCCACTACTTCTTTGCCGACGGCTACGACCCGCAGAGCGGCGCCTTCCACGTCGGGCAGAGCGGCCTGGATCTCAGGGGCGGCAGCGAGTGGATGACGCCCGACCAGATGCAGGCGCGCATGGGCCAGATCCAGGGCGCGCTGTTTGCCGACAACCCGCAGTCACCCGCGCCGTCCACGGCCGACCAGGGCTCCAACCCGCTCGGTTTTCTGGACCGCGCCAAGGACGCCCTGGGCAGTACGTGGTCAAGCGTCATGCAGCCCGCCCAGAAGTGGTGGAGCGACGATCAGGACGTCAACCTGCTGAACCAGGCCGCCAGGAAGGCCTACAGCTTGACGTCAGATCTGGATACCAGCGGGGTCAGTGGCGCTCTGCATACCGCTGCTGACCTCGCTGGCCAGGCGCCCTCGCCACTCACCGGGGGCACGCTGGCTGAAGCGGCCAACCTGCCGGGCGTGCAGGGTGCTCAGGCTTTTTTGGGTGGCGCGGCAAGTGAGCTTGGTCGCCAGGGCGCCTCGGTGATCGAGAGTCGGCTGGGTACGCCCGAGCGAGCGCTGGGTACCTACGAGCGAGCCCTGCTGAGCGGCGGCGCCAGCCTGGCTGACGTGGGTATGGCCATCAACCCTGGCGACATCGCCACGGCCGGCTTCGAGGCGGCGGGTGTGCCTGGTCACGAGCAGATGGGCTTCAGCATCCCCACGCCGCTGGGCAACATCGACGTCGGGCCGCGTGAGGTACTTGGCCAGCTGGCCGGCCTGGCCATCCCAGCTGGTGGCGAAGAGGAAGGCGCCCGCCTCGCCGGTCAGGCGGCGCGCGAGGTGGGTCGCGGCGCCGAGGAAGTGCTCGGCCGAGGCCTGGGCGCCCTGGAGCGCATCTCGCCCGCCGAGATCGCCTACGCCACCTCGCGGCGCGCGGGTGAGAGTGATGCGGACTACCTGGCGCGTGTGGCAGCTGAGGCAACCCAGGAAGCAGCTGGTCAGGCCGGAACCCGAGAGCTAGGCAGGAGCCCAGAAGAGGCCTGGGCCGCCATGCGCAAAGCCACTGCCGAGGAGATGGGAACAACCCCAACCCCAACCCTCGAAGATCTGATCGCCAACCCCGACAAGATCCACCGTGCGGCACCCGTGACAGAAGGCGGCACGAATGGCCTGGTGGACGCCCAGGGCAACTTGCTCAGTAAGCCCACGCCCATTGAGCAGCTGGTGAGCGCGGATCAGGAGGAAGAGCCCATCAGCCAGCTGCTCGGTCCGAGTGGCCAGCTGCTCTCGACCGTGGCGGGCGGCAAGGTGCCCAAGTTCCGGGTCGGGGCTGGCCTGCCCATCGAGAGCATCATCCGCACCGTCGAGGGCACGCGCGATATGCCCGCGCCGAGTGCCGAGACGCTCCAGCGCATGCCCAACCTGATGCACCTGGCCAATGGCGACCCTGAACTCCAGGCCAGCATCCAGCGCTCGGCCGAGACCAACCCGAGGTTGTTCGACCAGTACCAGCGCGGTGTGGTCACCCACCAGCAGCTGATCAAGGAACTTGCGCCCGCGCTGGGCCTGACGCCCGAGCAGTTCCTCAAGAACCCGGTGACCAAGGCGTACAACGAGCAGGAGCTTCTGGCGCTGCGCGCGGCGACCCTCGACAAGGTGGGCGACCTGACCGACGCGGCCCAGAAGATCGCCGACGCGGGTGGCGTCAGGAACCTGAGCCCCGAGGACAAGGTCGATTTCGTACTCAGGATGAACGACGCCCAGCGGCTGATCGCCACGGCCAGGGGCGCCGCCAGCACGGCCGGGCGTGCCCTCAATCAGCAGCGCATCAACGTCACGCGCGGGCTCGCGCGCAGCATCACCAGCGGCAACGAGGCCAAGGCTGCCCAGGCCGCCGAGCGCTCCGCGCGCACGAGCGCAACTCGAGCCGAGCAGATCGGGGGCGCCGTGGACGACCTCCAGGCCGAGCGCTCGGCCGTGG
>Ga0126383_10000328_pt1 | contig 25381 bp, 36 predicted proteins | sample PanSoiMetPlot_35_FD_96882 | JGI IMG/M metagenome (GOLD analysis project Ga0126383, IMG submission 96882) | Tropical forest soil microbial communities from Panama - MetaG Plot_35 | ecosystem: Environmental > Terrestrial > Soil > Tropical forest > Bulk soil | place: Panama | collected 2016-02-17
CGAAACACCTAACTCCTCCGCTTGGATCCAGGCACCCACGGCACCCAAATCTGCGCCCGCGCCCACGCGCAGCTCCGCATTGCTGCCGGAATCCTGAATGACATACTGTCCGACATGTCCCCCATAATTGTCCGGGCCGCGTACGGCCAGCGTGCAATCAGGATTGGTCTGCCCTATCCCTAGCGCACCGCCGTTGAAATAACTCGGGCCGCCCGCATAGAGCCGCACTTTGATCGTGTTGCTGCCGTCACTGCGCATATCCAGCACTGGAGAAGCCGTAGGGCCAAAATGCCAAAACTGAAACGCCATTACGTCGTTGGGTTGGCCAAAGGCTGCATAAGCCGTGCCACCGTCGTTGCGTACTTCGAACCCCGCAATGGTGCTGGTGAGAGTGCCGATACCGACAGGGCCGAGAGAGAAGATTGTCAGATTCGTGCGAATCTCCAGCGGCGTATAAGTATTGTAGGCATCATTGACGGCCTGAATCGCGACTGCGTTGGGAACCGCAATCGGGCCAGAGACAATCAGATTCTCGTTCGCACCAACATGTACATGCAGCAAGCCCTGCGGCGCCGTCGTGTTGATGCCTACGCTACCGCCCTGGAAACAGTGAGCGGAGGCCTGATAAGATACGGGCTGGTTCGCCGTGTTGGCATCGTTAAAGCAATCGAACACGATTCCGCCACCGCCCATCCCGAGAATCCCCAGATTCTGATTCGTCCCCGCATGCACATGTACGAAGGCCAGTGGAGCCCCCGTACCAATGCCGGTATTGCCATGTGACCAGTCATTCAACAATAGCGTGCTGCCGTTGAGATGCAACGCATAGTAACTGCTGCCGGGCGCGTTGTAAGCGGCCACCGCCCCGGCGTTGGTCGATGGATCAAAGTAGAGATCCAGGCCGTTTCCAGCCGTCGGCCAGCCCGTCTTGTCGCTGATGCGCGTGTAGCCCGCCACGTGCAAGGCCGCTTGCGGAGTAGCCGTGTTCACGCCTACGAGGCCTCCCGAAGTGAGCTTCATCAGCGGAATCGTGGTACCCCAGGCATCCTGCCAGATCTCGAAGTTGCTGCCCTCGACGGCCAGCTCAGCAATCCGCACACCGGCCTGCTTGAGCATCAGCGCCGTGTAGGACGAAGCCGAAGTGGTGGTGTCGATCGAAACCACGCCGGTCGCGCCCGAACCCAAAAATTGCGCCACGCCGATCAAAGACACGTGCGCCGCCACCACCTGGAGCGCAGTATTCGGCGCCGCCGTGCCGATCCCGAGCTTGATCACACTGGTGAGGGAGTGATTGGCGCCATCAATATTGCTCTGCCAAGGCGTCTGCCCGGCGCCGGTGGCCCAGCGAATCCCATACGGGTTCGCGGTGGAATCGGCCATCAGGACTTGGCCATTGGAGCCCACACCCAGCCGTGTCGTCGCCGCTGCGGTGCGCACGATTAGATCACCTGTAGTGGTGGTCGGATCCGCCATGCCCCCGCCACCACCGCCGCTGCCCCCGGCCGGAACCGCCCAGGCGGCATCCTCGCGCAAAAACCGCAAGGGATTTCCTACCGTTGGCCCCGGATCAGGACACATGCCGATCGCGTGAAAACCGCCTGAGCTGCCCATCACCTGCCCCGAGATCGTCACATCCGCAGTCAAAGCACCACCGCCCGTCAAACCAGCACCGGGCAGAACCTGGGTACTAGTCGGCACATAACCGGAAATGGTGGCGGTGCCCGTGATGTTGACTGTGCCCGCTATAGTAACCGCAGCTTGGAAAGTGGCCGGTCCCTGGAACGTCTTCGCCCCGGCAAAGCTCTGCGCCCCCGTAGTGACCACGCCGCGCGCCGCCAGACCCGCATCAGGCACATTCAGATTTATGTTGGCGCCCAACGGCGCGGGCGAGTTGGCCACCGTCAAGTCGCTGCCCGGATTGGCGGAAAGGATCAACCCGACAGTGTTCGGCGTAATGTTGATCGTGGTCACATACATCGGCACCCAGTGGGCACCGTTCCACCCCAGATACTGACCGTAGCTCGCACCGGCGCTGGTCAGCTGCGTGGCGCTGACCATGAGACTGGGCGCAGTCGGAAAGTCCACCCGGCACTGCCCCAGGCTCACCTGGGGGAGGTTGGGCAGAATCCAGTACTCGGTATAGAGTTCGCCCTCCTCAAGCTCGTAGTTCGCGGTGTAGTACATACCGCCCGGCTGCGCGTTGGAATTCGAATAGAGCGTGGCGTCAAAAGCACCGTTGACAATCGGGAAGGCCTGCATGCCCCCGGCTACGGACATGCCATTGGTCTGGAACGGAGGCCAGCTGACCACAACCTGACCATTAACGAAACGGCCATCGGCGTAAGTCAGCGTGTCCTTGATCTCGGTCATACCACCGCTGCAGTGATCTTCCAGTTCGCCGTCGGATTCTCGCCTTGCACAAGCGGCAGATATGCAAACCACTGCCGCGTATCCGGCGCAGAGAACTGGATGACGAAAGCATTGTTGCGAAAATAGAAACGCATCAAACCCATCGGCACACTATCGGTCGTTGCCGAGGCCGTTTCCATAGCGATCGAAGCCCGCAATCCGTTCGCCCGCAGACTTCCCTGCTCCTGCCCGATGTGGATCGTGCCGAAAGGATGCCCCGCCACGGTGGGCCACAGCTCCAGACAGCCGTACTGATTCAGGGCCAAGTAGGTTCCGGCCGCCAGGAAGAGATGGCCCGCATTGTCGATCGAGGCCACTACTTGGCCGGAAGAATTCTGCCAAGTCTGGATATACTGCCCAGTGCCAGCACGCGCCATGATCGTCGGATTTGCGCTGCTCCCAAGCACTGCCAGCTTCGCGCTAAAGTCACCTTGCGCACCGATCGTCACATTACCCGTCGCGCGCGTGCAGAACAGGACGTAGCTGATGAAGGAACCATTGTCCGCATAGTTGATGAGCGCGTAATTGCTCCCGGCGTTCCCGGCACCACTCTCGTTGTCCTGGGAACGCACCTGCCAGCGCGGCAGATTGTTGGTCGCGTAGATCACCTGCGGCGACTGCGCCGCGGTGTTCGCCGTGTCCAGCCAAAGCTCCGGGTAGCGAGGGCCACCGATATGCAAGGTATGCTGCGGATTCAGCCCGATCCCGAACCCAACCCCCGGATTGATTTGCACCTGACTGTCCTGCGAGACCTGCCCGGATGGATTGCAATAATAGACGCAGCGCACCTGCGAACCAGTGATGACATCGCCGATCGACATGCCGACGGTGGCCCAGCCGATGGCAGGCCCGGAGACCACGCGCAAGACCTGCCCCACCGCGCCGATCGCGATCGATTGCAGCGCCCCGACGGAATTGCGGAAATAAATATCGCCATTGGCGAGCGAGGGACCCCCGGTAATGATCAGCTGGTTCACATTCAGCGTGCCCATGGTTTGCGGCTGACTGAACGTGGTCGCGCCGTGCAGCGTAGTCGTGCCATAGATATCAGCCGCGCCCTGCACCGAAAGCGTGCCCTGCGCGGTCACATTGCCGAACTGCGGATTCCCGTTCGCGCCGGTCACACCCGCTCCGTTACCGGCACCATCGCAAGTAATGACGGCCGAACACCCATTATTCAGCGTGAAGACAGCGCCCGACCCCTGCTGGAAGTTGATCTTGAACCCGCCCGCCGTAGCATTGACCATGAAATACAGCTTCTGCGCCGTCTTGGGCAGGATCGAGACGGTCGCATCCTGCGTGAGCGTACCAGTCCAGATGATGACTTTCTTGCGCGCATCGCTAGTCGCGCCCTGCTGCGTGGACAACGTATAGGCCGAGCTGGAAAGCGCAATCGTCACATTACCGTCGGTCGCAGCATCGAGGAAGTCATAATCGTTGTTCGCGGTATTGCCCCAGGTGCCCGCCTGCTCGCCGGTGGCCGGTTTCTCCAGACCCAGATTCTGCGTATAGCTCGACGGCATTAGCTCTCCTTCCAATTCGTCGGCGGCACCGACGCTTTCCAGGTCGTGCGCGCCACCGGCGGCTGCTTCCAGCTCGGTGTAACTGCTCGCCGCAAACTTTGCCAGAAACCGTCGACCTGAACGTAGCCCACCGCACCGACCAACGGAGACATGCTTACCTCGACTATCTGCATGTAAGGCGGCGCGGAAGTCATAGCAAGCGCACCAGAGCCGTCGACGGCGAGGGCGGCGGAAGCTTGATGCGGAACGGCCCCAGGTTACTCGCCTTGTCCGTAATGAAATCGAGAACGCAGACGGCACGCTGCTGCGCGGTCTCGTTGTAAATCAGTGCCCCGCGCGCCAGGAGCGTGCTGTTGTCCCAAATCGGATCGTCCCAGGTGACATAGGCCGCGCGTGCCGTCGGGCCGAGTACCTGGACATTTGTCAAAACCCGGCCGCCTGGGCTGTAACCCGGCCCGCTGATCTCGCCATCAGTAATGTAAGCGAGGGTATCGTCCATATCGAGAGGCGCATCAGCAGCATAAAGCGCTACCCGAAAAACGTGCGTGCTGAAATCGTGAATGCCCTCCAGCAGCTCGCGCTTGAACGAACTGCACAACCCGGAACCGCTGATCATATGTCGCCCCTCACATCCGGCTCCTGCTGCGTATCCTTTTTGGTGCGCCCCTTGACGTACTGCTGATCCATTGCCAGATCTTCTTTGAAAGCGTTGTCGTAGCGCGCGAACAGGTTGTCCTCGGTCTTCATGTAGATCGAAGCCTCGACCAGAGACCCGCTGATCAGCGCATGCGCAAAGTGATCGCCCAGCCACGTCGTACCGGAGTCGACGATACTCGGCGGCTGGTAGAAGTAGCCCATCTTGACCGGATACGATTGATCCGGCGTCGGGCCGAGCTTGATCGAGATCTCGTTCATGTAGGAATAAAAGCGCGGCACATCGAAGAAGGTCGGGTCAGGGTAGCACTCCTCGATGAACTCCGCGTCTTTGTTGAGCAGGATCACATAAAGGCCTTCCGGTCCAGTGAGAATGAGCGAGTCCGGCGCCAGAAAGTCGGTCGGCAGCGCGAGCAAATTACTTCCCTGGGTCACGTTCGCGCTCACGTCCTTGCGGAAGCGAGGCAGCCGCACGCGCAAGAGGACCCGGCTTTCAGCGAGGCGGATGAACGTGTCCACGTTCTCCACAAAGCTGGCCTCGAAATCCTGCGAGTATTGCTGGATCGCTGCCCGCAGCTGGACGTAATTCATTTAGAAGATCCCGCTAAAGCCGCACCCCTTCGTCGCCGCGCCGCAGCCACGCACCTTGCCCCCACCAGCGAACGCCTTCGGCGGCGCCTTCTTCGTATTCGGGAAGCCGTGGCGAACCTTGGCCACGCCGCCCGCCGCCATCTTGTCCTTGCACTCCCCACCACGATTCTTCTTCATGCCCTTTAATGTCTGGGCCAGCCTTGCACGCTGACCCAGCTTGCCTCCTTTACCCGCTGCTGCCGCCAGCTTCTTCGCCGGAATCTTCTCTCCCTGCGGCACACCCAATTGCTTGTGCAGTGCGCCGGGCTTCTTAATCGCGCCCTGGATCCACTTGCCGCCTTGGGCCATGCCCGGCGGCAATCCGGCCGGTGGTCCGGGTGGCGGCGGCGCAGCCTGCATGTCATCGGGCGCCGGGGTCGGCACCGGCGGCCGCCTGTTCACCACCGCGATCGAAACCTTCGGCCCCTTCGCCGGGCCTTTCGGCTTGCGCGTCATGGCGCCGCCCTTAGCTTTTTTGACAGGAGCAGGCGGCAGATTCTCCGCGCTTTTCTCCGTATCGCCCCACTGCCGGTCGGGTCTGCGCTTCTTGGCCAGGGTCTCGCCCACTGAGCCGCCGGTGGCCATGGCGGGTGGTGGAGCCATCGTATTTGCCGGATTCAGCATGAGCTGAGCGGCTGTCTGGGGTGTCGCCGGAGGCGCACCGGCAAAAAGACCAGGGGGCAGCCCAGCGGCAGTCCCACCCGGCGGAAGCCCTTGCGGAAACGATTGCGGCCAGCCCAAGGCCCGACCTCCCGGCATCGGCCCCGGCACTCCTCCCGGCTGCATCCCCGGCATCGGCCCCGGCACTCCTCCCGGCCGCATCCCCCGCATTGGCCGCGGCGTTCCGGCGAGGCCCTGGCGCAATCCGGCTAGCGCCGCACTCGGCGGAATGCCCGCCCCTGGCCCGGTACCCGGCGCGAGGACCATGCCCGGCGCCGCCAAAGCCCCCAGTCCTGGGTTCGGAATCGGTTGGAAGCTCGGCGGCGGCGCGCCGCCCTGCATACCGCTGGCCATGGCGGGTGGCGCGCCACCAGCATTGCGCCCGCCTAAAAATGAGGGAACCGTGTTCAGAGCCTGATTGTTCATCGCCAGCTGATCCGGCGTTGGCGGCGGGGGGACAAAACCGGCGGGCGCCGTCGGCGGCGTCCAGCCGCTGGTAGCAGAGGTTGGTGGAGGGCCAGCCATCGCTGCACTCAAACGACCCTGCATCTGTCCCAGAGCCGCCCCCGGATTCGGATTCGTGATCGGCGTTATGCCCGCCAGACCGCCATCTTGAAACCGCATCGTACGGCCGCCGCGCGGCGCGCGCATCTGCATAGAACCTCCTTGATTCAATTCGATCGGCCCGCCCTGGGCCTTCTCGGTGTCCGTTGTGTCCTTCTTTTTGCTCTTGAAAATCAACGGCAGCAGCATGGCGGCAGACATACCGCCCAGCGCCCCCAGGCCCGTGCCCGCGCCGAACCCGGCCCCGGCCAGCGCCCGCAGCCAGTCCGGCGTACCGGAGCTTGGCTTAGTGGTTGTGGTTGTCTTACTCGTGCTTTTCGCCGACGTAGCGGCGGGGGCAGCCGTGGTCTCTGGCGCCAACGGCTGCGCGCCGCCGCTAGACGGTGTCTGCGGTGTCACCGAGGTCTCGGGCACCGCGATATCGGCCAGCGGCCGGTTGCCGCTCATCTTATTATATGGAGCCACCGGATTCGGGCCGGTGGCCTGCGTGAACTCCTCGGCTTCATCCTGCGGGTAGCCCTGCGCGAGGTAACTGTCGACCGCCGACTTGTAGCGGGGATCGTCCCGGCTCAGCCCGCCGCCATCGAGACGCTCGGCGCCGCCCTCGGCGAACTTGCGCTTCGGAAAAGCGCGCTTATGAGCACCGACGCTGACGAATCGTTTCATGCGTGCTCCTTCTCGTCGCGGAACTTCTGTGACGGCTGCGGCGGATACGGCGGAATCAGCCAGTTGTTGTTCGGGTAGAGCTGGCGGCTGGCCATCTTGCCGGTATCCGGCCGCGCATCGCGCAAAGCCTGAGCGTCGATGGTGACGTAATCGGGCAGGAAATTTTGCTCGTGATCGATGTCATAACATGTCCCACAAACTCGCAAGCCAGTGGGTTGACCCTTAATGGTAGGAGTCCGCAAATCACGATATTTACAGCGGCAGCCGCAAATATCACAAATTGCGTTAGAGTACTTCCCTGTGGCCCATTTATTAGAGACCGCCATCGATTGAGCCCCCTAAAGCATTGTGCTGTCTTACAATCAACTGCTGAATTTGTTCGAGCACCCAACGAAGATTACAGAGAATCTCTCGATTGGAAAAACGGAGCAGCGTCCAGTCACGTTGTCTCAGAACCCGCTCTTTCTTCGCGTCTACCTCTTTCCTCGATTGGATTGCATGACTAGACCCGTCTACTTCGATTGCCAATCGAAGCGAAGGAATCGCAATGTCAATCCGAGACGGCGTCCCCACATTACCCATCGGAATGGGGAATTCCATGACCGCTCCAGCAGGAAGAGCATCAAAGAGCATTTTCTGCGGGACGGTAGGGCCAGCCCCATTGTGATAAGTTAACTGAGGAAAGCCCAGCGCACGTTGCTTCTCGATCAAAGCCATGCGCTTGGCTTTTACATCCGGTCGCTGGATGACTTCTCGACAGCGCTGGCGTTTTCGTTCTGTCTGTAACGTTCTTACATATTCTGGATTCGACATCCGCGATTTCAGGGCGCACGATACAGAACAAAAATGAGTTGACGGATCTCTGTCTGGGGGGATTTGCAATCCGCAATACTCACATTTCTTCTGCAACCGAGCATGGTAAGAACAGGGCCTATCCCGCTGCAGCCAGAATGCCGCGCACCGAGACCCGCAAAACCGACGCTCACGCCTCTTCTCCCGAGTAAATGAAGCGCCACACCATTCACAATTTTTGGTGATCATTTGCCTCATATAAACTCGTAGCCTCCCGGCACAAAGCGGAAGGCCGCGCGGTCGCGGTCCTCGTCGCTGGCCAGCTCGAACTGCTCCAGGTATTCGCTCTTGAGCAACGGGACTTTCTGCATCACATTCGGATCCTTGCTCTTGAGCGCCATGTAAAACGCCAACCCGCTGATCATGGCATTGACGAAGCGCCAGGGAATATCCGGCTGACCGGTGCCACCCGCGCCGAGCGGCGCCAGACGGCGCATGCGCCAATAAACAACCTGATAAGAGACCGACCCGTCCGGCACCATCCAGATCAGAAAATAGGGCTGGATCTGGCGCCGGATGTGAATCACGGTAGGGCGGCCGGGCGCCATCTTATTCGGAACCGACGCGTACTGCGAGACGGTGAAGCGGTCGAGCGGAAAGTCCTGGTCCGGGTTATTCGGCCCGGCCGGGATGCGCAGCGAGTGCTCGATCAGGTCGACGGTGTCATCCGGCAGGCTGTACTGATTGTTGCCGGGCACCAGATCGACCGGCACCGGGCCTTCGATCGTCCACAGGTTCAGCCCGCGGTTGGCCCACTCGATCGAGAGCAGCTCCAGCCCGCGGCGCGCACTGCGCAGGCTGTAGGCGCTGCGGAAGTCGATGCCCGCGCGCTCCGAGGCCTCCTCGGCCATCTCGGCCACATCGAAGGTGGGCCAGGAGGCCGTCACTTGGCCCTCCGGGCCTGATTTAAGGCAATGGCAATGGCCTGTTTGTGCGACTTGACGAGGGGGCCGGTCTTCGAGGTGCTATGCAGAGTTCCCGACTTGAACTCGTGCATAGTCTGCTTGACTTTTTCCTGCCGCCGCTGCTTGGAGATCACACACGCCTCCAGTGTCTGCATCTAACGGCCAGTGAATGCCGCTAGATGCAGCTGGGGGCATTATAACGGACTCGGGCGGAAATCAGGCGACGTGCCGCCGCCGCGCCTTCTTGGTCTTGTGCCGGGCCGAGCCGGGAGGGCAGCGCAGCAATCTGGCCATCTGCTGCAGCCCGGAGGACAGATCAAGATCCAGTTCATGCATCAACGCAAAAATTAAATAATAAGCAGCGGGCCGCCGTTCGCACGGCACATTCTCTTGTGTGTAGGCGAACAGCATCTCTGCCATCTGCAACGGCACAGCTTTGGATAACATTTTAAAAGGGCCTCCCGTCAACAATTTCCCCGTTCTGGCACGTAACAAGATGAAAGGGAGGTTACACCCACCGCGTCGCGCAGTCAACATGAAATACCAGACAGCGGGACTTTTTTCATACCGGGCCAGACCGGTGCGAGCAGCCGCAAAAATTATCATCACCGCCGTTGAATATCTTTCAGCCAAGCCGGAAGATTTCTTATACGCCCGTACGGGCGTGGCATAATCAGGCGTGGCATAACAGGGGGCCGCGATGCGAGGATGGCTGCGCATGCGCGATCCGAGCGCCGCAGCGGTGCGGCGCGCTCTAGGCAAAGCCATACGCAGGCTCCGCGAACACGCCGGAATCTCCCAGGAACAACTGGCGCTCGAATCAGGAATCGGCCGCAGTTATATGGGGCGCCTGGAACGGGGCGAGGCTTCGCCCACCTATGTCACGGCGCGCAAGCTGTTGCGCCCCCTCGGGATCGGTTTCGGCGGGCTGGGCACCGAGCTGGACCGGCAGCTGAAGAAATAGCCAAAAGATAAAGTAACCTCAGGCCTCGGATGCTGCGCCTTCCGAGGTGGGCGCTGCTTGGTCCGGCGGCGGCTCGATCCCCAGCGCGCGCAGGCTCGGCACATAGTCCACACTCGTCTCCCGCCACTCCCGCAGCTTGAGCAGAATCATCCGGCGCACTGACTCGTCATACAGGCCCAGCTTCCGGGAGCCGAAACAGAAGGACCAGAACGCGTACGTGTCCAGCTGCATCTCCGGCGGCAAGGACTCCCAGAGCAGGCGCCCCGACATTGCCCGGTCCTTGCCCTGCTGGTTTTGCTTGAGCCACTGCCAGACGCCCTGCTCCACTACGTCGGTCAGGCTCCAGCCCACCTGCGTGGCGAACGTCTGCGCCACCTCGAACAGGTTCTCGTCCATGCGCACGGTCACCTGCTTCTTGTAGCGGCGGCGCAGCGGGCGCTCGCGCTTTTCTTTCTCGGGGGCGGCGCCGGTCTCCGCAACCACTTCCTCAGCGGCCTTTTTCGGTTCCTTTGGTTTTCTGGTTGGCATAATATCACTTTGGTTTCTGGTATTGACTAGTTTTCAAGACTTGACATTAGTCGCATACGGGACGAGAATCGAATCCTGTCCGAATTTCTCCCTGGGCCAGGAGGATATGACTCGATGCCCGCGCGTAACGCACATACACAATCATCTCCCGAGATCCGCCGCGATAACACCGCGGATGGCAACGTTTCACCCCAAGATTCGCTGCTGAACGTACTGGAGCGGCTGCTCACCAGCCAGGATCCGGCCGACCGGACGGTTGCTGAAGTGATTCATGTCATGGTCCGGCACTTACGCTTTATCCCCATTGAAACCGATGAACGGGACTTGGAAGTACTCCTGTCTCTGTCCATCGCCATGGCCCGCGCCCGCCGACTTACCGAGAGCAACGCAGTTCACGGCTCGACAGACACATGCCAAAAACCTTTTGACAACAACTTGGCATCTCAAGGCTAAACCAAGCGCACGGTTATGGCAATAGATCATTCAGCTAATCTCGCCAATCCTGCCAATCTCGCCAACCCTGTCAATCTCGACAGTCTCTGGGAACACCAACGGCGTGCGCTCGCTTTCGTGCTGGAGCGCTGGGCCAGCGGCCACCTGGGCGTAATGCTCGCCATGATCATGGGCGCGGGTAAATCGCGCGTGGCCATCGCCGCGGCGCACTGCCGCAAGCTGAGCCCCATTCTCATCCTCTGCCCCCTACGGGTTGTGGAGGTATGGAAGGAGCAGTTCGAAAGATACTTGCCGGGCGCCTACGAGTTCCTGGCTTTAGACGACCGCATTAAAAGTGTCAGTGAAAAAACCCGGCTGGCGCGCGACTTACTGGCGTGGTCTACCGCGCGAAAAAAGCCGATAGTCATCTGCGCAAATTATGAGTCAGCAAGGCTGCAGCCGTTCGCGCACTGGGCATTGGCCACCGTCTGGGATCTGGTAATTACTGACGAAAGTCACAGGTTAAAAAGTCCAGGCGGCTCCATCTCCCGTTTCGTCGGCCGCCTGGGCCTGATGGCCAAACACCGGCTGGCGCTCACCGGTACCCCCATGCCACACAGCCCCCTGGATGTCTGGGCGCAGTACCGCTTCCTCGACCGCTCGGTCTACGATTTGACCTTCGCTTCCTTCCAGGCCAGATACGCCGTGATGGGCGGCTTCTACGCCGCCGGAAAACACCGCGAGGTCATCGACTGGCAGAACCTGGGCGAGCTGCGGGAAAAGTTCTTCTCGCGGGCCTTCCAGGTAGGGCCGGAAGTACTCGACCTGCCCGGCGAGCGGGACCAGAACCTCTATACCAGCCTGGGCAGCGGCGGCGCCAAGGTCTACGACGAGCTGGAAGAGGACTTCGTCACCCAGCTGACCTCGGGCGAGTTCATCACCGCGGCGAACAAATTAGTCCAACTCCTACGGCTTCAACAAATAACCTCGGGCGCCGCCAAGACCGAGAGCGGCGTTATCGCCGAAGTCGACCATACCAAAGAGCAGCTGCTGGAAGACCTGCTGGAGGACCTGGACGCATACGAACCGGTGGTGGTCTTCTGCCGGTTCAAATACGATCTCGACGTAGTCCATCGCGTGGCGCGGCGCCTGGGCCGGGCCTCCGGCGAGCTGAGCGGAACGATCGACGATCTGGCCGCCTGGAAGCGCGGCGCCAGCGGTGATCCGGTGATCCTGGCCGTGCAGATCCAGGCGGGGGGCGTCGGCATCGATCTGACGCGGGCGCGCTACGCGGTTTATTACTCGTTGGGCTTCAGCCTGGGCGATTACCTGCAGAGCCGGGCCAGGATCTACCGGCCGGGGCAGACCCGGCCCGCCATGTTCTATCACCTGTTTGTCCGCAATACCGTCGACCAGATCATCGCGCGCGCCCTGGCCGCGCGCCAGAACCTCATCGATTTCGTACTCAAGGAGTTGCAATGCAAGCACGGACCGGTACCGCCGAGTGGCGCGACACCCCCGCGGGAAGAGCCTTCACCCGCTTCGCGCAGCTGACCCGGCAGAAACGCGCCCTGGTAGACACGCTGCGCGCGATCGAAGCCGAGATCGGGCTGCTCGAATTCGAGCTGCGCGACTACCTGTCGAGCGGCCTGGAGAAGGTGACCGTGGACGGCCTCACCATCCACCTGCGCCGCCAGATCTTCGTCCGGCACAAAGAGGACGCCAGCGCGGCCGAAGTCATCGAAGCGCTCAAGCGGAACGAAATGGGCCATTTCGTAAAAGAGCAATACATCGTGGCGTCCCTCTCGGCGCACGTGCGCCAGCTGGAGGCGATTCACCAGGACGAACTCGACGAAGGCACGATCGAGTCGGTCGCCTGCTACCTGCCGCGGGACGTGGCCGCGGTGCTGAACATCGACCCGACCTATCAGGTGGTGGCGCTCGATACCGGGAAAGAAAAGAAGGCCAAGAAGAGCGAAGACGACTTCGAATGATTTTTACGGGCGGCCAATCTCGCAAGGCCGCCCGCACACCATCAACCGAATCAACCAAGGAACTACGAGGACATTATGACAGAAACGAATCTGACGGTACTGCCGCCCGACGAAACGGAGTATACGCTCCTTAACCCTGAGAATATGGCACAGATGATGGATGTATTCCAGCAGAATGTCGGCTCCGACGGAATCAGCAGCCTGGACCTGCCGCGCATCAAAGTCGCCGCCGGAGATACCCAAGTATTCAAATTGCAGGGGTTACAAGGCGACGAGACCGAGAAACAGCTGGAGGGGATTATCCTGGCATGGCGCAAGGGCCGCCTGTACTGGAAAGAAGACCCCAACCAGCCGGGCGCGCGCATCAAGCGTCCGCCCGACTGCGTCTCCAAGGACGCGGTGACCGGCGAGGGCGACCCCGGCGGGGAGTGCGCGCTCTGCCCCTACGCCAAGTTCGGCAGTAATCCGAAGGGCGGCCGCGGGCAGGCCTGCAAACAGATCCGGCAGCTGCTGCTGGTGCGGCCCGGCGAATCGCTGCCCTACCTGATCGCCGTGCCGCCCACCTCCTTGAAACCGGCCAGCCAGTACTTCCTGATGCTGTGGTCGCGGCAGGTTCCCTTCTGGGCCGTCACCACCAAGCTCCAGCTGGATCTGGTGCGGAACGCCGACGGCATCGAATACAGCAAAATTCAGTTCAGCCTGGGGCGCCGCCTGTCGCCGCAGGAGAAGGGCGTGCTGCAGCCCTATCAGGAAAAGATGAGCGGGCTGCTCAGCCCCATGGCGCTCGACGCGGGCGACTACGACCGCGTGGACGACGACGCGGCCGAGCCGCGCAGCGCGCCGCGCAGCTGGCGCGAGCAGCAGGAGAGACAGGCCCGGCAGGCCGAAGGCAAACCCAAACCACCTTTCTAAACTCCCGCAGAGGAGGCACCGATGAGGCTGACCGAGGACGACTACAAAAACTTAGAAAAATGCTTTATCACGCGGGAGCTGGCTACGGCGGCGGATGTCTACAGGGTCCCGAGTATCGAGGCGCAGGCGCTAGTTAACCGTAAAGGGGCGGGCAACTTCAGCGGAATCATTTTCCCCTGCCGGTGGCCGGGCGAGGCGAAGATCATGGTGTATCGCCTCCGCCTCGACGCGCCGCCGACCGATCCCCGCACCGGCAAGCCGCAGTACCGCTATCTCACGGCTGCGGGAAGCCGGAACCACTTCTACTGGCCGATGGAGGACCCGCGCTGGATTCAGGATATTTCGGTCCCGATTATCTTCGTAGAGGGGGAGAAGAAATATATCAGTCTGGTGCGGGTGGCGCGCGAGATGATGGCGGCGGCCAACGGCAAGGGCGACGGGCGCCCGCCCTTCATCCCCCTGGCTCTGTTCGGCGTCTGGGCATGGCGCGGCATCATCGGCATCCGCACCAACCAGGACGGCGTGCGCGAGGAGGAGCGCGGCCCCATCCCCGACTTCGGGCGCGTCCCCTGGGCGGATACGGAGAATAATACCCCTAGATCCGCTTATATCCTGTTCGACACCAACGTGCTGGCCAACAGCAGCGTGGGCGCGGCGCGCAACCATCTGGCACGGCACGTCGAAAGCCTGGGCGGGAGCGTCCACCTGATCAATCTCACCCCCGGACCGGGGGTGAATGGGATTGACGACTGGTTGGGAATTCACGGCTGGCAGACCTTTCCCGAGCTGATCGGGAAGGCCGTCAAATACGACTGGCGCGAGCAGCTGGTGAGAAACGAAAAAGGCAAGATCTCCAATACCTTCGGCAACGCGCTCACCGCCCTGCGGATGGCTCCGGCATTTCAGGGCGTTTTATCCTTTAATGAGTTCGCGCTGGCGGTGGAGGCGCGGCGGCAGACCCCCTGGGGCGCCCCGCCGGGACCATGGAGCGATCATCACGATCTCCTGACCTGCGAGTGGCTCGAAAGGCAGGGGGTGCGGGTGGGCGACGGCGTGGCCGCCAACGCCGTGCTGACCGTGGCGCGGGAGAGCCCGCGGCACCCGGTCAAAGAATTTCTGGACCGGCTGGTGTGGGACAAGGTGCCAAGGATCGATAAATGGCTGACGACCTATTGCGGGGCGGCCGACTGCGACTACGCGCGGGCGATCGCCTCGCGCTGGCTGATCAGCGCGGTGGCCCGCATCCGCGCGCCGGGGTGCCGCGTAGACCACGTCCTGATTCTGGAGGCCGATCAGGGCGCCGGGAAGAGTACGGTGTTTCAGATCCTCGGGTCCGAATTCTACAGCGACGACATTGCCGATTTAGGAACAAAAGACTCCCAAATGGGCACAATCGGCATCTGGGTCCTGGAATTGAGTGAACTCGATTCGATGTCGCGGGCGGAGGTCAACAAGATCAAGGCCTTCCTATCGCGGGCAGTCGATCACTTCAGGCCGCCGTACGGCCGGACGCTGATCCGGGCGCCCCGGCAAGTCGTCTTCGCCGGGACGGTCAACCATGGGAGCTATCTCCGGGACGAGACGGGGGGGCGGCGGTTCTGGCCGGTGAAGTGTGGCGCGATCGATCTGGAGGGGCTCAAGCGGGATCGAGACCAGCTGTGGGCGGAGGCTTGTGTCCGGCACGCCGCCGGAGAGGTCTGGTGGCTGGAAAAAGAAGGCCTCGTCCGCCTCGCCAGCGAACAGCAAGATGAGCGTTATGAACAAGATCCGTGGGAGCAGGCGATCCGCCGGTGGGTCGAGGCCCAGGCCAAAATGCTGGGGCCGGACGCCACCGTCGAATGCACCGCCGAAGACCTCCTCATCAATGCCATCGGCCGCCCCATGGGGCAGTGCAGCCGGGGCGACAGCGGCCGGGTGGGCCGCATCATCCATGGCCGCCTGAGCGACTGGCTGATCGAACGCGAAGGCAGCCGCGCCCGCCCCTACGACAAAGCCACCGGCAAACAAGGCACCCGTATCTACCAGTTCCGCCTCAAAGCCGCCCGTGCCGCGGCCGAGGAGGATTGAATATCGATGATGCCAGCACCAACAAAGCAAAGGAGTTTTTATGGAAATGCCGTTCGGTAAGCACCAGGGCGAGGAGGTCGAAGACCTCCCTGATGACTATTTGAAATGGCTCCGCCGCGAGGTGGCATTCTTCTCGCGAAATCTTTCAGAAACGTACCGGCGACCGGCTTTTGCGCCGCTCTGCTGATCTCCGCCGGATCCTGCAATGCCTTTCCCGCTGCCGTTTTCGCATGACCCGACACGCTGCCGCGACGCAACCCACTCCCTGGCCGCACGCTATTACGCCAGCCTCCACAGCCCTCTTTTCCTCTCATCCGCGCGGGGGCTTGCCCCCCGCGACGCTATACTTGCTTTGTTATCAACACCTTTGCCTTATCGTGTCACTGCACGCCACCGCTCCCCTTCGCGCCGCGCGCCCTTTCTCAATAGTCCGACCCAGTGCCCGCCTTTTTCTGTCGGCACACCGCGCTGCCTGCCCTTCCTACGCTCCACACCTCTCAGCCGCAGGAGGGGTCCTCAACCCCTCCTGACGTTATGTTCTCGCGAAATCTTCCTGAAACGTGCGAAATGTCGCGAAGTGTTGCGGGCAGGGCGTGCTATGCTGCGATCGTGAACAGCGCAGAGCACGACGCATCTTAGTCTTACACCCTGGAATAGCGCGGCCCATGACGGAGTCTGCCCTTTCTCATCCCATCACATTCGCGGGGGAGAGCTTGCCCCTCCCCCGACGTAAGCCGATATAAAATCAATTACATATGCAGAAAATCCGCGAGTCCTCCCTGCTCCGCTCCTGCTGTAACATACTTAAAACAATGGGGATAGTCTATAGGAAGCGCCATGGGAGCAGCTTCTCCACCGCCGGGGATCCCGACCTTTTTTTCGTCGTAAACGGCCAGCACTACGAGGTGGAGCTGAAGGTTCCAGGCGCCAAACCGACCGCGCTCCAGCGCCACCGCCTGAGCGAGTGGGAGCGGGCAGGGGCAACTTGTGTTGTAATCCACTCCGTGGTGGGTCTAAAAGAGTTGGTTGGTCACTTGGCTAGATGTGAAAATGAGGACCAAGTAAAGGCGAAGTTTCAGTAAATCGCAAAATCACTTGGCTTGGTTTGACTTGTTGGTCACATAACCTTCAGCAGTACCGCGAGCTGGATCGTGGTTCAAGCTGGCTTGTCTGTAAGTTGTTGATTTCCGGTTCTTAGTCTATATAACCAATATAACCATATGTGTGTGTGTGTGTGTGTGGTAATTACCGCACAACACGCGCGCGCGTACGCACACACACGCGAGGCGCTTAGTTGGTTGGATTGACTTGTTGGCTAGTCCTGCGGGTTGGAAAGGAACTGAGGGCGACCGCAGCTTACCCCCGGCTGCCCCCACCCGTCAAGGGAAAAATTTAAACCGGAGGGCTGGGTCCGAAAATGGGGAGAGGATGGGCGAGGAACTAAGGCACGGGCTCCCGGCCCCCTCGCTTCGCGTCCCGCGGGGGTGCCGTACCCGGTGGGGGTCGACCACCCCCACACCATGGTGACACCCACGGCGGAGACTATGGCCATGCCGTCAGTATTGTGAGGTGCTGGCTGACGCCTAGCGCTATGGCCCCCGGCGCGAAACGGGGCAAACAGGCTAATCAGAATGCGCGTTATGAAAACCCAGAAACCGGACAATGCAATCCGAAACAGCCGAGGCGCCGCCCGAAAGGCGGGCCGGGCGCCGGAGACAGGCTCGTAGGATGGGCCGCGGAGGCCCTTCCGAGGGCCGTAGCTGCATTGAAAGCAGGGCAGTAGTCCCTCACTCCTGGCTCCTCGTCCCCCGGCCGCGCTATGCTGTTTGTTACGCCATTGCTCACACTAACGCCAAAACAGCGCAAGTTCGCCAAACTCGTCGCGGACGGCATGACGCAAGCCGATGCATACACAGAAGTTTGGGGGCGCGGGGAGGGGACGGCGAAGACGCGTGGTGAGGTAGCGTGTCGGATGGCGAACCGGCCGGAGGTAGTAGAGGCGATTGAGCAATTCCAGTTGAAGATGGAGCCGGTGGTAGATTTACGGCAGTTACGGGCGGAGATGCTGGCGAGCATACGCTGGTTGGCGAGGGAGAGTCCTGATCAGCGGGTACGGTTAGCGGCGGCGATAGATTTACGGAACTATGCAGACGAGCGGCAGGAGCGGGAGCGGAAGCTGCTGGCGAAGAGTCCGGTGAGTGCGGAATCGTTGCTGGCGGAACTGGCGGAACTGCGCAGCCGGAAAGCGGCGCCGCAGACGCTGGAGTTGGAGGCAGTGCCTGCGGGCGGGCCTAATTCGGCCCCGGAATCGTCCGCCGAGGTCCGGGAGGATGCTGACGGTCACCCGGACCCTGCGGACGCAATCTAGGCTCCGGGAAGGCCTTCCTGGCGGTCTTCCTTCAATTTCCTGGCCGCCTGGGCAGCTGGCCGGATTCTCTCCAGCTGGGCGATAATTTCTGGGGAGGCTTGCCGGATCCGCTTAATCCCGGCGATTCTCAGTGCCTCTGGCACCTTATCCTCTGCGATATCAAAGACTTTGGCATCCTGGACGATGCGTCCTTTCGAATTTGGGGAGGCATCGCCCTGCCAGACTTTGCCGGTAGGGTTGATGAGGGCGTGGAGGCGGGATTTAAACACCGGGGGGGCATCGAGGAGCATGAGGCAGATTTTGCCTGCATCGACCCAGAGGTGGCCGCGTTTACCGGGGACGATTTTATCGCCGCAGGAATCGAGGCGGGTATGCAATCGGAAAGTTTCGGTGAGGGAGGTTAAGCTCGGCATACTTTCCGATGCTAGCGCCCTCGCGCACCATTCGCACTAGTGCACACTATTTTGCTCTAGGTATTCTGCGGGCGGCCGGTGGCAGGGAGTTTCCACCGGCGCCCACCTGGACACTGCAGAAATTGCGTTATAAGCCCTTCTTGGTCCGGGTGCGTACTCCCCCACGGGAAAAAGCCTGCGATTCGCGTTTCACCCCGGAAAAACCAATTTATCCCCTCCTAACTTGTTGATTCTTATCAAAACGTAAAATCATCACAAAGGCCGTTTAGAGGCCCGTGGCTGCGGCGATTTGATTTTGCGCGGGTGCCCTATGTCCCGATCGATCCTGGCGCATCCTGCGCGATTGGCCCTTCGCCTGCTAAGGGAATTCGCCGTTTCACCCCTGAAGACCTGTTTCACCTCAATCCCTGGAGATTTCACTCCTGCCCGGTAACTTTCATCCACATGCCAAGCATCTAGTCGGTTATATGGACAACATCATCATCAGCGGCGGTTCCGAAAAACAAATCGCCTGGGCGAAGCGGATTGCGGCGGAATGGTTGAGCGAACTGGATACGGAAATCGCCAATGTTACCGCACGGCTACCCTACGGCGACGCCGTGGAGCCCTACTTGGCCGCATTGCGCGCCAAGCGGGAGGGATTGGTTGCGGGCCTGGGCAAGGCGACGGCCAAGCAGGTCATCGACCTGCGCGTGGCCAAGCGCAACCCGGTGCCGGGGCTGATTCGGGCGGCGCGGCAGGGTTTCACCCCGGCCCGGTAACTTTCCGCCAGATACATGCATCTAGTCAGTTGAAAGGGACGAACGGAACGAACGATGAACACAGTGAAGCAAGCAATGAAGCAGGCCGATGCCCTCACCCAGGGCTACATCCGCCGTAACCGGATCAGCGAATGGGATCTGGCCCACGAACCTGCCGCGCAGAACGAAGTGGACGCATTCTGGCAGGATGCCTTCCGCGAGGCCAAGGAGGATCTGCTGGCGGCGCAGGAGGCCGAGTAACTCCCCCGTCGATGGCCGCTGGGGAGCGGCCGAAACGCCCTGGTGCCGGGGCGTCGGGAGACCCAAAGCAAACCAAATGAAACGCAAACTTACATCGACCACGCCGTACGGCGTCGTATCCCGCACCACCGCCCGCAGCTACACCCATGTGGTTGTGGCGCGGCTGCATGACGGCACCATCCACGCCATGGCGTGGGCAGGCAGTCACCGGCTGGCCGCCGCGCAGATGCGGTACTGGGAGTTGCACCTGAAGTACCGCTTCGCGGCGGAACGGCTGCAGAGCTGGGAGCTGACGATATTCCCGGTGGATGCCATTGCCGATGCAGCCGCGTACCAGGAGGCCAAATGACGCGCGCAGACCAGATGGTACACACGGCGCGGCACCTGACGCCGCACGAAATCGACCGGCTGCTGGCCCGCTATGACCTCGCCGAGGCCGCCCGCGAGGCCATCCTGCAGGACCTGTACGACGAGATGGATGCGGCTATGGAGTACTTCTATAACGCACTCGCGGAGGGCCGTGCGCTGGCCGCCACGCCGCTGACGGCGTACGAGCGGTACCTGAAGACCAACCCGCTCTACACGGCGGCGCCTATGCCCCAGGACTGGGGCCGGGTGTGGCCCGAGGACGAAGTGCCGTTCTAGGTTTCACCCCCGGCCCGGTAACGCGCCAGCACATGCATGCATCTATGGTAGTGTAGGGAGATAACGATGAACACCAAACAGCAGGACATTCAAGCGGCGGATCAGGCCGTCAGAACTCTGATCGACTTTACCAACGGCTATTCGAGCACCGAGCTGGCCGGGATTATCCTGGGGCGGCTGCAGAACGAGCACCGCACGCTGCAGCAGAGTTTCTGGAGCGCCGTCAAGATCGCCGTCGAAGCCTACGCGGACCTGCCCGAGTACAGCTTCGACCTGCGCAACCAGGACGCGCGCCAGTGGGCGCAGGAGGTCAAGGCGCTCACCGCGGCGCCCGCGCCCCGGCTGCCGGGGCGGCTGGCGCGCATCTAGAACTCCCCCGACGAATGGCCCGTGGGGACGGGCCGAAACGGCCCGCAAGGCCGTCGGGAGACCCAAACGAATGAAGGAAGCCATTGAGCAGGAGATCGATTTCCTGCGCGAGCACATCAAGGCCCTGCGGCGCTTCGCCAACGGGATCGAGAACCAGATCGACCGCATGGAGACGCGCATCGACGATCTGCGGCGCGCGATTCAACCACCGCCGGTTTCACCCCCGGCCGGGTAACCGGCCAGCACATGCATGCATCTGACGGTATAGGGAGACACGATGATTCAAGTTTTATTCTATATTGGCCTCCTCCTTGAGTTGATTGGGACCCTGCTTGGGGTCATCCACCCAACTTGGGTGGATGTGGGGGCGATTCTCGTAGCGGCTTGGCTGCTTCGTGTTACCTATTCAGGACCCGAGAAATGAGGATACATATGATTCTGAACTGGAAAGCAACCGACGAAGAATTCAGTCTGGCCGCCCGCATTGCGGAGCGTGCCTTAGACGAACTGGCCAACGATCTGGAGCGCCTGGGGGTGAACAGCCCCCGGCGCAGGGGCGGGCTGCGGCGCGACTATCTCATGGACGTTTTGGCCACGCATCTCAACGGGCGCCCGCTCGATCTGGCGAGGCTGCTCGAAGCGAAACGCACCGATTTCCTGCATGACGTGGTGGGCATACGCACCCACATCGACCGCGAGACCGGGCAGCTCAAGAACTGCTTCGTGCCACGTTACGCGGCGGCGGAGGTGCGGGCGTGAGCTTCGACAAACTCATGGCCGGGGCGACTGCCCAGGCCCGCAAGGAAGCGCTGGCCGAGACCCGGACAGCCCTGGAGGGCGCACGCCATGCCCTGGAGTTCCTGGAGCATCTGGGCTACACGACGGGCGGCGACATCCACGATGATCTCGCGCACACCGTGGCGTACCTGGAGCGGGTGGCGGCAGAGCTGCGGCCCGCTCGGGTGAAGGGGGTTTAATGAGCGACACCCCGAACGCACCGGGCAAGCCGGAGAAAACCATCGATGAACGCCTGGAGGCGCTGACACACTCGGTGGAATTGCTGGCCGAGATGCAGATCAAAACCGAGAAGGAGATCCGGCGGCTGGGGCGCTATGTGCGCATGATCGTGCTCGATCACGAGGCCCGGCTGCTGGCGATGGAAGGCAACGACGAGGACGAGTAAGGGAGAAATCGAATGACATACTACGAAATTCAAACGCGCAATCCAAGTAACCCGCATCGGGTCTTCTGGACCGCTGACGGCCTGGGCGACGCCAACGAATTCGCCACAGTGGCGGAGGCCGAGGCCATGATCGCGCAGTTCCGGCAGTCGGACGATGCCTCCTGGCGCGAGAGCGAGTACCGCGTGGTGGAGATCAGGAGGCGTTAGTTGCGGCGCTGACGGTACCGCCCCCGCGCCGGGGCGGGTCCGCCAGCATCGGACGCTGGGGAAGAGGAAAGAAAGCCATGAAAGAGACGACGAAACAGATGCTGCGCGAGATCGACCGATTGCACGATTGGACCGAGGGGCAAGTGTACGGCGGCAGAGGGACGCAGCTCTCATCGACCGATACGTGTATCGTGTGCAGCTTGCGGCGGCATTATTTCAGCGACATTCAAAACGGGACTCAAAGCCGCTATCGCTTCAGCGATGGGGAGACCGGAGAGGATCTCTCCTTGCGGCAGGCGCTCGCCAGGGGGTGCGCGCAACTGGAGGTGACGAAGTGAGTGCGGCGCGGCACACATACCTGCTGATCCACCCCGACGGGCGCCTGGAGCGTGTCATCAGCGAGGGGCCGCTGGCGCTCGAACGCATGCAGGCGCTGGTGGGCGGCCATATCGAGCACGTCTTGATGGGGCCGCTGCTGGCGGCCATGGTCAACGAGGAGGGGCTGCTGCTGGAGCTGCCCCGCAACCGGGTATTCCGCTGCATCGCTGGCCCGGTGGTGCTGGGACGCGACGAGGGCGAGGAGTTCGCGGGCCTGCCGGAAGAGCAGTTGGCGCTGCTGGAGCAGGCGTACGGACCGGATTTCACGAGAGAGGAACCGAATCAATGAGTGACGCGATGATCAGTGAATTCGACCGGCTGGTGGGAGCCCTGGAGGGGCTGCCGGACGTGACCAAGAGTAAGCCCACTACGTTACGCGCCATGCTGCCGCTGATCGGCATCGCGCGATCTTACATCGTGCAAACGTACCGCCAGAAGGACAAGGGCGACACGATCTTTTTGGAGACGGTGGGCAGCGAGGGCTCGGTCCGCATCCCGATCCCGCCGCAGGTGGCTGACGCCATCGCACGGCAACGCGAGGCGCTGACCGGCAAGGTGCGCAGCAAGGCGGCCAAGGCCGTCGCGGCGGACCGCAAGGCGCGCGGCGAGCAACCGGCGTTTCTGGTAGCCAAGCGGAAGGAGCAGGCATGATTCCATGGGGCGCGGCGGTCCCAATTTTCCTGGGTACACTGCCGCTTCTGTTCGTCATGGCTTGGAACATCGTGGAGATCAAAAGCTTTCGCGGAGAGGCCCGCGCGGAGTTCGCGCGGATCGGAACGGAACTCACTCTCACTGCCATCCACACCGAGATTGCCAATATCCGCGAGCGGCTGGCCACGCGGTTCTTCCTGTGCCTGGGATGGTGCCTCATGTCCTTTTTCGTCGCATTCGCCACGATCATGTTCTCGGTCGTGTTCTGGGGCGCGTTAATCGGACATTTCCTCCAGAACCTTCCTAAGTAAGGGTCGAAACGGCGCGCACCTGGGCGCCGTCTGCGCGGGCTGGTCACCGCGGCACTGACGATGACAGACCAAAAGGAAAAGGAATGAAACGGATTTTGCTTTTGTCGATACTGGCCGCCGTGACTCTCGCGGCGGCGGACAACGATCATAGCGACTGGCTGACTAAAGGCGCGCTGAATGGCTACGCCTGGGAGGGCGCACTTGGCAGCCATGACCGGAAGGTCTGCTATGTGAGCGGCATGCTGGACACGTACCTCATGTGGGATACCGAGTCCAGCAAGGCGTCCGACGTTGGCCGGTTGACCCGTGGTGAGACAGCAGACCAGATCGACATCTTCTACAAGGATGCGGCCAACGGGCGCGTGCCGGTCTTTCTGTCTCTGATCTGGGTCCATGCCAGAGTCGGAGGCGCATCGCCCCAAGACCTGGAGGATATCGCCGCTTTATTGCGGCGCTCGGCGGCAACAGATACGGCGCCCGCGGGCACGGCGGCAAAGGCCCCGGCCAAGGCGCCGGTCAAAGGGGTGGGGATATGAGGGAGGCAATCATGAAACTATACGAATACAGTCCGGCCTGGGACCTGTCCACGATCCCCGACGACGCGTTGCGGAGCGAGTGGGCGTCACGTAACGCGCGGAAGCGGAAAACCTACACCGGCGGCATCTACTGGGCCAAGCACAACCCCGACTGGCCCGGCTGCCGCTGCGTGGACTGCATCCGGCGGCGGCTGGCGGAGGCCCGGTCGCGCTAAACTGGAGTCCTACACTCTATCTTGTGATCTGACAACCCGCCGGGTCTCGACCGAAAGCTCCTTTCGCCCGGCGGGTTTTTTTTCGCCCTGTTGAGGTGACGCGCGGGTGAAATTCACTTCCCCTGACATGCATGTATCTAGGACAATAAGACCATGAACGCCGCTATCGTGCCACTCCATCACAGCCTGGAGCCCGTCAAGGCCCTGGTGCTCAACGCCGTCTCCAGCCCGCTCACGCGCGAGCAGTACGGCAAGGCTCTGGACGACTTCTTCGACTACAGGTTACGCGAGGGCAGCCAGCCCTTCTCGCGCGCCCTGGTGCAGGCTCACCGGGCGAGCCTGGAGGAAAAAGGCTACGCCCCCGCTTCGATCAATCAGCGGATGGCCGCTATCCGCAAGCTGGCCAGCGAGGCGGCCGCGAGCGGCCTGCTGGATCACCAGACAGCGGCCAGTATCCGCGACGTGCCCGGCGCCAAGGTGCGGGGCACGCGCATGGGCAACTGGCTGACGCCGCGCGACACGCAGAAGCTGCTGGACGCGCCTCCGGCTGACACGTTGAAGGGCCTGCGCGACCGCGCCGCTCTGGCTCTGCTGGTGGGCTGCGGCCTGCGCCGCTCCGAGGCAGTGGCGGTCACCGTCGGGCACATCCAGCAACGGGACGGGCGCTGGGTGATTGTGGATCTCAGCGGCAAGGGCGGGCGCATCCGCACCGTGCCGGTGCCCGGCGGCGTCAAGGCGCGCATCGACGCGTGGCTGGCCGCGGCGGGCATTACGACCGGCGTGGTGCTGCGCTCGGTAGACCGCCACGGCAATATCGGCGCCGGGATGACGGGGCAGTCTATTCTGAATCTGGTGGCCGAGTACGCCGACATCAAGCCGCATGACCTCCGGCGCACCTGCGCCAAGCTTTGCCGCCGCTCCGGCGGCGAGCTGGAGCAGATTCAGCTTCTCCTGGGCCACGCGTCGATTGCGACCACCGAGCGCTACCTGGGGACCGACCAGAACCTGGAGCATGCGCCTAATGACCGGATGGGCGTGCGGTTTTCCTAACAGGTATTGGCTTTTTGTCTTGCAAAATCCCTGCCGCTGCGAGTTATAATCGGCGGCAGGGAGACACACAGTTGACAGAGACTGACTATTCGATATTTGGCATGGCGGCACTTATCCCCGGCATGCAGAAGATGCTCGACCTGATGCAAGAGAAACTGGACGAGTTCCGCCAGACCGTGGCGGCGGCGCAGAATGGTGCGGCGCCGCCGGGGAAGAAGCGGGGCAGACCGCTGGGGAAGAAGCTGAGCAGACCGCCGGGACAAAAGCACGGTGGCGAGTCCTGGGCCAGCCTGA
>Ga0126383_10000329_pt1 | contig 25379 bp, 15 predicted proteins | sample PanSoiMetPlot_35_FD_96882 | JGI IMG/M metagenome (GOLD analysis project Ga0126383, IMG submission 96882) | Tropical forest soil microbial communities from Panama - MetaG Plot_35 | ecosystem: Environmental > Terrestrial > Soil > Tropical forest > Bulk soil | place: Panama | collected 2016-02-17
AGCAAAGAAGATTTGCCGACGTTCGGCCGGCCCACGATGGCCAGATGGATATCTCGGGGTGCAGGCATCCCTGCCTGCGGTTCACCGGCATCTTTGCCGGTCTCTTGGTCTGCGCCCTCTAGCACGGCCGGGCTGCTGTCCCGCAGCCCTTCGCTGAGCGCGTCCAGCATCTCGCCGATGCCGTTACCGTGCTCGGCCGAGATGGGGAATACATCGTCAAATCCAAACCCATGAAACTCGCCCGCATCGCTCTCCAAATGCGCGGCGTCTGCTTTGTTCGCGGCCACAATCACCCGCTTACCCGTGCCGCGCAACAACTGCGCCAATTCTTCATCCAGCGGGGTCACGCCCTTGCGCGCATCGACAACCCAAATCAATGCTTGCGCCTCTTCGATCGCAAACGATGCTTGCTTCAGGATATTCGCCGGAATCACGGCTTCATCGTCGGGCACTATGCCTCCGGTATCGACGAGCGCAAACTGCACGTCATTCCATTCCGCGTCGCCGTAAATCCGGTCGCGCGTGATGCCGGGTTCATCCCCCACAATCGACCGGCGTTCACCGATCAGCCGGTTGAAGAGCGTCGACTTGCCCACATTCGGGCGGCCGACGATCGTGACCAGTGGAAGTCCTGTTTGTTTCGATTTCGCCATGTCTCGAGCCAGTGATGATAACCGAGGCTTCCCGGATTCGCAGCCCTGGGCGTTGGTCTAATTTGAATCGTTGCGCGCAGCCTGCGACTGTAGCTAAGCGTCCTCGCTGGCATTTCGCTAAACCGGCAACCGGGACGGTTGCGCTCCAGTCAAGAGAATTTCAAATTTCGCCATCACCCGGCTTTCGCCTTAGAAGCTCAGCAACGGATGGGTTAAGATGCCTCCGCTAAACTACTGTCGCGGAAAGGCAAGCCAATGATTGAAGAGCGCAAGAACACTACTTTTGAGATTCGGGTTTCACAAGGCAAGGCCGGGACTGATCCAGAATCGCCCGACTGGGAAGTAGCCGAACTCGAGAACGGCCTGGTCGTCGACAACTCTGACATCTATGACAACCTGACCTTTGCCGAGGCGCAACAGATCGCCGGCATGTGGACCAAAAAGAAAGAGGAATTCGAAGCCTCCGCCGAATGATCGTGGGCATATCTTTGCGCCTGCGCGTCTGCTCGTGAGTAACCGGCCCTCACGCTCTTTAAAGCTCCTTGCCTATGACCGAGACATCTTTTCAACTGACCAAAGCCAACGTTGATCCGGACCCGTTTCGTCAATTCGATCTATGGTCTCAGGACGTGCGCGCCGCCGGCGTCTCTGAACAGGATACGATTTCAATGACCCTGGCGACCGCCACCAGGTTCGGTCTACCCTGCGCGCGCATCGTCCTGCTCAAAAGCTTCGACCAGCGCGGATTTGTCTTCTACACCAACTACCACAGCCGCAAAGGGCAGGAGCTGGAGGAGAATGCCCAGGCGTGCCTTCTGTTTTATTGGCCGCAGCTGTGGCGGCAGGTAAGAATCGAAGGAACCGTCGAAAGAGTTTCTGAGGAAGAATCAGAGCAGTACTTTCATTCGCGGCCGCGCGGCAGCCAGATCGGCGCCTGGGCCTCAGAACAAAGTACGCGGGTCGAAAGTCGGGCTGCGCTCGACCAGCGATTCGAGGAATTCAGCGGGAAGTTCGGCGACCAGGTGCCGCGCCCGCCGCACTGGGGCGGCTATCGAGTCAAGCCCCACATCATTGAATTCTGGCAGGGACAGGAAAACCGCCTGCACGATCGGCTGCGTTATGCGCTGCAGGACAGCGGCGAATGGCTGATCGAGCGCCTGGCGCCCTAGCGGTACGCACGCCTCCGGCGTGCTCTCTTCCAATCTATTGTCGGCTCGCACTACTCCACCGCCACTCTTCTGGAGTCGTACACAATTTCGCCGTGCTGTGTGGTTAGGTCACTGTCGAGATGCGGAAAGTATCCGCGCGAATACCAATCAGGCGAAGATTCTTTCGACCGCACATTTCTTCCTTTGAAGGACTTCGTCATGATTGTGTGTTAGTAAAGTAAAGGCACGCCGGAGGCGTGCGTACCTCACAGCGCGGGATATTCCGCGACAAAATTCACCAGAGCATCCACGTAGTCCGGGAACGCCGGGCAACGAATCCCGTGCGGCTCTAACAACTCGCCCGCGCGCGTCGTGTCGTAAGTCTGCTCCAGGAAAAAATACGGGACGGCAGAATGCGGCAGACCAGTGATCCTCGGCGCCAGCGGCAGCATCAGCACCGGATAAACAATGCCCACCGGCACCGTCGCCAGCGAGTCGCGCCCGCGAATGGACTTCGAAATTGCATCAAACAATTCCTGGGTGGTCAGCGGCGACGGATCCGCCAACTGCACGGTCGCCCCCACCGCCCGATCGTCTTTGGCCAGCGTCACCATCGATTCAATCACATAATCAACCGGCACCAGATTCAAGCAGACGTCCGGGTTGCCGATATTGAGCATCGTCAAGCCCACCGGCCATTTGCGCAGGTAATGAATCAGGTAATAGACGCCGTCGTACTTAGCGGTTTCGCCGGTCCGCGAATCGCCGCAGACAACCGCCGGCCGGTGAATGGTGACCGGCAGACTCGTTTTCAAATTGTTCACTGATATTTCCGCGAGATACTTCGTCTGTTCATAGTGATTGCGAAACCCGGCTTCATGGTGCAGGTCGGTTTCTTTGATCAATCCCTGGCGCTTACCGGCCACGTAGCAGGTTGAGACGTAGTGATATCGCCGCAGGTTCTTCACCGACTTGGCAAACTGATTCATGTTCATCGTGCCTTCGACATTCACGGTCGCGGCCAGGTCCTGGGCCACCGCCAAATCATAAATCGCCGCCAGGTGAAAGATGGTCGAGGTCTCCTGACGGGCGCGTTCGAGCTGGCCGGCGGCCAGCCCCAAATCAGGCTTGGTGATATCACCATTCATAATCTCAAAGTTCTCTAACGACGAACCGGTCTCTTTCGCGATTTGCAGCGTCGTCTCGCAGGCCGTCGCCTCAAACGCCGACTGCGTCAGGAGAATAAATCGCGCGCCTTCGGTGGCGAGTCGCCTGACCAGTCGCGTCGCCAGGAATCCGGGAAAGCCGGTAACAAAGATGGTTTCGTTTAATCCCATGGTTCTTTGATGACTGTCTTAGTCTTTTCTCAGTGTCTCGGGAGTACGGACACCGGGCTAAAGCCGCGGTGTGAATGAGACGCCGTCAAACTGAACCGGTGCCTGTTTTTGATCGTGATGTTGCGCAGAGGGCATCTTCAGTATAATCCGAACGATTTTTACACCGGCTTTGATGCAACAGCAAAGGATCATGACGGTATGACTTCATTTCGAACTACGCTGCCCGGCGCGATTGCGTTTGCCATTCTGATTTGTCTGACGGCTGCTCTGCTCACCACCCCGGTGCGGGTCACGGCCCAGGCGGGTCTCGATCGCGATCTGCTTGCTGAGATCATGAAAATCAAGGCCATCGACAACCACGCGCATCCGGTTAAGTACGTGGCTGACGGCGAACCCGCGGACACCGAGTTCGATGCGTTGCCGTTGGATGCGATTGCGGCCTTTCCGCTGCCCGTGCGGCTAAGTCCCACGAATTCTGAGTTCATTAAGGCCTGGCGCGACCTCTACGGCTACCAGCACGCCGACATGAGCGAAGCCCACCTGAAGGAGTTGCTGAGCGCCAAGCAGGCGGTGGTAAAGCAGCGGGGCGAAGGGACACCGGCGTGGATTCTGGATCAGCTGAATATTGAAACGATGTTCGCGAACCGCGTCGCCATGGGGCGCGGCCTGGCGGCGCCGCGGTTCCGTTGGGTGCCCTTCGATGACGCGCTGATCTTCCCCTTAAGTAACGAAGCCCAGAAAAGATTCAACGCGGACTACAAGGGCTTCTATCCCGGCGAAGAGAAGCTCCTGAAGCGTTATCTTGCTGATTTGAATTTGCGCCTGCTGCCCGCAACCCTCGACGCGTATCTCAAGCAGGTGGTGACACCGACACTCGAGCGGCAAAAGCGGAATGGGGCCGTCGCGATCAAGTACGAAGCCGCTTATCTGCGCAAGCTCGACTTCGATGATCCGGATGAAACCAGGGCGCGGCTGACCTATGCGCGTTTTGTCCGCGGCGGCGAAGCGCCGGCGGGAGATTACAAAGCGCTCCAGGATTTTCTTTTCTTTTACATCGCGCGCGAAGCCGGTCGACTAGGGCTCGCCGTGCACCTTCACTGCATCGAAGGGGCCGGCGGTTTTTACCGGCAAAGCGGCAGCAACCCTTTGCTGCTCGAAACCGCTTTCAACGATCCGGGTCTGCGCCAGACAAACTTCGTCGTAGTTCACGGCGGCTACCCATTCACCAAAGAGATGGGTTCGCTCTTGAGCAAGCCGAACGTCTACGCAGATTTTTCGGCCCAGACCTTTTTCACCTACCCGCGCGAGTTGAGCGATATCCTGCGAAACTGGCTGGAGTTCTATCCCGATAAAGTTCTGTTCGGCACTGACGCATTCTCATTCGGACCTGAAGTCGATTGGGGCGAAGTCGCCTGGCTCTCAAACACGACCGCGCGCCAGGCGCTGACGCTGGCGCTGACCGGAATGATGAACGACGGCGAAGTGGATCGGGCGCGCGCGCTGGAATTGGCGCATCTGGTCCTGCACGACAACGCCGCGAAACTATACGGATTGAAATAAAATTTCCGCCAACGTTTAGAGGCGGGCTACCGCCCGCCCCTGCCCGCAAGCACAGGCGCGCTTGAGAAATCCGCTGTGTCGATACCCGGAGCGGTAGCGACGGGATCAAGTTGGCCCGTGTGCAGGCCCTCGATCCCGACGCTACGGCCCCGGGTACTGACACGATGTCGGGTTTTCAGAATTTTTAGAAAGCACGCCGGGAGGCGTGCGTCCCGGTTAGTTAATCGTCACTTCAACCGGCGTGGCGTCGTGCGACTCGTATCCCTCCGGCCAGTTCGAAATGTTTATGCCGTAGAGCCAATCTGCATCGGGCGTGACGGCCAACCTGATGGAAAGCGGATAGCCACGCGCGGCGCGCAGGCGAACATTCCACGAATCAATCTTCCACTCCTGAATCAAAGGCGCTTTGGGATCTTCCCAGGCAATCAAACGCGAGCCCATGAATTTTCCTTCGACGAACAGCGTCACGCGCGTCCGAATCCAATCCTTCTTCGCGTCCGGCGGCAGCACCGGTTGAATATGCGCCCGCACGGTAATGGTTCCCACCTTGCGCCGGTCGTTACGGCCGGGCACGACGTATTCAAAGTAACCTGCTCCGGCGCCCCAGATGTAACCATCGCCGCCACCGAGCTTTTCAAATCGTCCGCTGGCGACGTTGTTCGGGGTGAAGCGATAAAGGATTGATTTGTTCTTCGGATCATCGTCGCGGAAAAGTATCTTCGGCTCCGAAGCTTTGTCTCCCGGCGTTCTGGCAAACGCGAACTGCCGCGGAATCAAATGCCGGCCCGGTTCCGTCAAATCCGGCGGCGGCGAGGCATTAACCAGCGACGCGAACACGTGCGAGGCGCCCTGGATCTCATTCAGCAGTTGCGCGTCGCGCGGTGATGAATAAGTGACGCCGTAACCACGCTGCGCATCGGGAGTGATGATCCAGAACATTGCGCCACCGGCGCCGTCGCGCGCCGTATGTTCGAGATAAGCACGGTACCAATCGACTTCGCTGGCGCCGTTGTAACCTTCAGGGCCGATGCCGAATTCGCCGAACACCAGGGGCTTTTTGAGCGAGTAGGCGGCGGCGATCCGGTTCTCGATAAATTCATTCAAAGCCTTAGGTGAATCAACCGCGCTGTCGTGATCGTCCTTGGGATAATTGTGCGCGTCGCAGTAATCAATGTTCGGCAGCGCGTGGTCGGCCAGCCATTCGCGCCGCTCAGACGCCAGACGATAGCCCCACTCTCCCGGCGCGATCATGTGATCCGGATCGAGCGAACGGAGGTAGGCGCTCATCTCAGAGATCCACGCTCTGCGTTCTTCCCAGCGACCGGTCAGGCATTGCCCTTCATTGATCAATTCGTAACCGAAGATTGTGGGATCATCCTTGTAAAGGACGCCGGTCACGCTGTTGCGGCGGGCGGCGATTTTCTCGACGTGGGCCCGATAGAGACGGCGCGCGGTCTCGTTCGAATAGAAGAGCATCGCCTTTTCGAGATTAAGGCCATAAGGATAAGCGTCGTCATCAGCGCCGTTGATTCCGGCCCAGCGCAGGTACTGACTGATGCCACCCGTGTCGCGCCACCAGTTGGCCAGACACAGCTGCACCCGCAAATTATTCTTGGCTGCTTCGGCCAGGACCTGATCGAGAAAAACAAATTCGGCTTCGTTCCATTCGTCCGGTTTATTTCTGAATGAATGGGTGCGCGGCCAATCGCTGAAATCGGCGATGGGCTTTACATCATCCGGGCCGCCTTCGCCGGAGGCCCAAACACGGACGACTTTGATTCCATGCTGCGCTGCTTGCCGCAGAGTCTCAGGCATCTTCGCGCGGTCGTCATCGCGGTACATGACCGCTACGTTGGCGCCAACAAAGCGAAACGGACGGCCGTCGATCATGAATTGACCGTTCCGCGCCTGCACAAATCCAGCCCGGCCGCGATCGCGCCCGCTCCAAACAATCAACAAAACTGCCGCGCCCGCCACAACGACGAGCGCGGCCAGCAGCAAAACCTTCTTCATAGAAACTACGTTGCGCCGATGGCGCGTGGACGCCTATCGCGGCGGGTTCGTCAATCGCACAAAGCCCATGATCGCGCAAATCGCGCCCAGGACAATAAATATATTCATGAACGCGCCAAACTGCAGCGGTGTATCAATGTCATTTTGCTGCGCGCCCATATAAACCATGAAGGCAAAAAACACGAACTGAATGTGATAGATCAAAAGACATACGGCAGCGAAACTGAACCAGCGCGTGGCTGGGCCAAAAGCCCGAGCGCGGGCAAACCCCAACACCGAGGCGATCAGCCAGCCGATCCCACCGAGCAGGAGCGATCCAACAAAAACGATAATAAAGTACGCCGGCTGCCGGCCCGTTACTCCGGTTTGCAGCAAGAGCAAAGTCTCTTGGGGAATCATCTATGATTACTCCTTACGTCGTCTCAGAACCGGAGCGAATGCGACCGGATCAAGCTGTATTCAACAATTCCAGTATGACTCTTAATCGAAGGTCGAAGACAATTGCAAGTAGCCGCTTCGATCAACCTGGTTTGGAGTGCGCCGACTTATCGGCGCTTTGGTTTATCAGCAGCACAAAGCGGTGACCAGTCACCGCACTCCAGAGACAAAAACGCCGTTTGCGCAAGCTCGATGAGCGCAGGCGCAAACGGCGTCGCTCGATCAAAACCCCGCCAGCGGTCGTGACGGGGCGACCGCACCGGCGAAAATCTGCACTAAAAATCCATCGCAAGCAATCATCCGTCCGGGGCAGTGATTCTTGCAAATCCGTCGTCAGCAAAACCGCTACTGGGTGATGTGAATTTCCTCTTCCTTGTTCACGTGTCGCAGGAACAAGAGCAGCGCACAGGCGCAAAAAACAATTGCCAGCACGAGTGCTACCACGCCCTGCCACTTAAAGACGCCATCCGGACGCGTGAACGCCCAAAACTCCCAACACGCTCCCAGCAGCGAGGCCAAACCGACAATTGACAGTAGAAAGTCAACCATGATGAACCTCCGGCTTCCGCTTCAGTCTTCCGAATGAAAGTTAAGATAAAGCCGCTGCGCTATAAACAAACTGTTTTGGACGGGTGAATGTTAACGCCGAGGGTGTTAATAAGGCAAGGGTTCGGTGGGTGAAACACTAATTATCTAATAACCCTCCAAAACCCTGGCTGCGTATTCAGAAAATTTACGGGCGAAGAACGCGTCCTTATTCCCCTCGGGGAGGGGGACGCTCACGTTCACTATGAATCTGCCTTTCCTGAATTCAACTGCCTCAGAACCGATAATATCCCAGACGAAACCTCCATCGCCCAACGACAACTCTTCCTTAATTAGATGCAGCTCTTTCCCGCGTTTCGCGGCTACCTCTTCCTCTAGTCTGAGATGGGCCATCGTTTCCTTTTGGGCGGCCTGGGCCTCCTCCACACTCCGGGCCCTGGTAACGGCGATCTTCACCGCGATGTCCGCTGACTCACAGTGGTCGATGATGACTCCGGAACTTCCCTGTATGGGCGTGATGCTCCGGCACTTCCAACCCGGCATTTGCCGGCTCACTTCCTGTCGCAGGGAATTTCGGATCTCGGTTAACTGATCGTCTTTCGACTGGCTTCGGACAGAGGTGGAAACAATCGCGGAAAGAGTCAGCGCCAGCGCCACTTTATTCACTGATGGTTCACCGCAGGAGAAGACCTGCTTATTCGCCGGCGTCAACTGTCAGCGCCCCGACCAGATAGGCAATCTCGCCATCGGCCGTTTGCAGCACGAGACTGTATTCACCGTTCGGCGTGTTGCGCGCGACGCTGATTTCAAAACTGATTGCCGGGTAGGGAGTATCGAACTGCTCTTCGTTAATGCTTTCCGGATCGACACTGATGAAAGGCGAGCTCGATGAAATGCCCGAATGCGGAACATCGTCAATTCCGGGTCCGGCAATTGAGACACGCACCTTCTTGCCTGCCGTCAAAGGCAGCGCCACTGTCGATAATTCGCCGTTGATACCGATGAGACGCGGCGCGAGTTGCGGGAAATTTGATGAGACAAAGAATCCCAGCGAGGTAGTCTTATCGGCGCCCACCGCAATTAATTGCGACGAGGCTTTGGTGGCCACATAGGCACGGAAAGGCGGCGTGGTATCAACCAGGCCCGCGTACGAGCCGCGCGCGGTCGCAATCTCTTCAGGTTCGATGGGACCATCGAGACCTTGCCCAATCACGCGGTAAGTCCCCGGCGGCAACCCGTCGATGCGATAATCGCCGGAGTGCAGGGTTATGTTGCCGGCAATCACTCGTCCGGTCGCGACTTCCTCAGCAAAGACATGCGCGCCAAACACCGGCTGCGACTGACCGCCCAGTGAGTTCGTGACCAATCGTCCGGACAATGAACCGGTGCCGCCGCGCGAGCCGTACAATGCGCGCGCGCCCGCGACGTCGTCATCTGACAGGCTGCGTTGCGTAAATGCCGGCAACCCAAACAGACCGTTCATGGCCTGTCGTGGTTGCATCGTCGCGCCGATGATTGCTGAGTGCTCGAGTCCCAGCAGGTGGCCAATCTCATGGGTGAAGGTCGATTCGAGATCGTAAGTCCCAAAGGTTCCGTCGGTAGAGAAAAGCACATTCGGATTCAGCGCGATGTCGGCTTCGGTTATGGCCCCGCTCCCGTCTGAGAACACCCGCGTGCGTCCCGGATTGTCTGAGGAGTTGAAGGCCGCGGCATTATCGGCTGAGACAGTTATTAAATTGATGTGATCGCCGGCACTCGCCGGACTGATGGTCTGCACCGTCGAGTTGGTTTCGAAGAACTGCACGTTCGCGACGCTGGACCAGTGGTGCAGGGCCCGGCGCGCGGCCCCCACAACATCGCTGCCGGCTTTTATGTTATCGGGCGGCGACGTCAGCGAACTCGACAGTGCGATGATGATCGGCTGCGTCAGCCAGCGACGCGCTGACACCCCGGACGCCGAGGTGTATTGGATCGTATAGGCGCGGAGCGGCGCATGCGCTCCCAGGAGCGCAAGCAAAGCCAGGATGGCACTGAGTCTCTTCCCAGTCATCCGATTCCATGCCGATGTCGGGTTCGGCTATGTATGTTGCGGCCCGCGGTCTTCTGCGAGCTTGGGTGGTGTAACTGAAACTGTTCGCGGCGCACTGCCGCGATTCGTGGCGTCATCTTAACACGCCGCGCCGCAATAGTCGTTGCAATTTCCGTCAGGTTCCCGCGCGAGGGAGGCTTGCCTCAACAGTCGAAGAGAGTCGGCTCGGCCGCTCTTCAGTGCGGAAAGGCTTGCCTTTCCGACAAGCCTCGGGATATTTCGAGGCTGCGCCTCCGCCTGCAGGCGCAGCCTGCGAGCATGTAGAACGCGCTTGCCGGTAAGGTAAACCTTACCGCACTGCAGAGCGGCGAGCCGCAACACCCACATTCGCGGTTCCCGGCTGTGAATGACGTGACTAGAGAAAGCTGCGTTTGCGGCCAGGCGATACCCCCGAACTGTAACTCGTCCACCCGCTGCGCTATATTTATCACCGCGAGACAGTGCCCGATAATTTGTCGCATCCAAGTCGTCCGAAGTGATTAATCCCAAAACCATCTTCCGGCAGGTGACCGGTCGAATTCCCGGCGCCAAGACCCTGCTCCTCTCTCTCTTGCTGTTGCTGGTTGCGGGCGGAACAGCGTTCTGGCCGTCAGGTTCACAGGCAGTACACAATTCGTCGTCAGCCAAGCGTCAGCGGCCGGAGTTCGTACCGGGCGAGGCCCTGGTCCGCTTCAAGCCCGGTCGCGCATTCGAAGGCCGGGCGAACGTCACGTTGTCGCGCAAGGAGGTTTCGGCGACACCCTTCGACAACCAGGATCCGCAGCAGATGCCGGTCGAAATCGATCGGTTCGAAGGTTCGGACCTGGTCAACGACCTGCGTATTGCGCGCATGGCTCCCGAACAGACTTTGCCGGCGGTCGAAGCCTTGAAGGCGCGGGCTGATGTTCTCTACGCCGAACCGAACTACGTCCGCCACCTGGAACGGACCCCGAACGATCCGTCCTTCAACCAGCTCTACGGGATGAGTTTAATCGGGGCGCCCCAGGCATGGGACGTGACGCAAGGCAGCCGGAACATCGTGGTCGCAGTCATCGACGAAGGCATCGACGTAGCGCATCCGGATTTGCAGGCAAACATCTGGATCAATCCAAGTCCCGGTTCAATCACCGGAATCGCCGGCGATGTGAACGGCTATGACTTTCGCGACCATACCGGAAACATCATCGCTGAGCCGCACGCGACGCACGTCGCCGGAACAATCGGGGCAGTCGGTAATAACGGCGTCGGCGTCACCGGCGTGAACTGGCAAGTCAGCCTGATGTCTTTGCGCTTCATCTCAGACAGCGCCGGTACGGGCACCTCGGCCGACGCCATGAAGGCCTACAACTACGTCAAGCAGATGAAGGATTTGTGGGCCAGTTCCAATCACACCAAGGGCGCCGACATTCGGGCGGTCAACGCCAGCTATGGCGGCGGCGGCTATTCGCAGGCTGAATCGGACGCGATAAACGCGATGGGCCAATCGGGTGTGCTCTTCGTGGCTGCCGCCGGCAATGAAAGCTCAAACAGCGACATCAATCCTCATTACCCGTCCGGATATTCCTTGCCCAACGTGATTTCGGTCGCCGCCACCACCAACACGCCAGAGACGCTCGCCAGCTTTTCAAATTATGGCGCCCACTCGGTTTTAATGGGCGCGCCGGGCCTGGGGATTTTGAGCACGCTGCCGAACAACACCTATGGCAACTTTAGCGGTACTTCGATGGCCACGCCGCATGTGGTCGGAGCGGCCGCCTTGCTCTGCGCCGCAAGTCCAAATCTTTCCGTCGGTCAATTGCGCGCCTTGTTGTCGTTCAACGGCGACAGTATTTCCGCCCTGCAGGGAAAATCTCTGACCGGCCGCCGGCTTAACGTCGCCAAGTCGCTGGCGGCGATAAACGAGAACGACACCACGCCGCCGGGCATGGTGAGCAATTTTCAGATCACTTCGCAGAACGGCCGGAGCGTCAATCTCTCATGGACTGCGTCGGGCGACGATGGCGCGGCGGGTCAGGCGTCGCTCTACGACCTTAGCTTCGTCGATCAAAACACAAACGCCGTGATTCCTTTGACGAGCGTGGCCCCGGATGTTTCCGGGTCAACGCAAACCGCCAGTGTCAATCTTCCGTACCGGCATACCGCCGGCACAATTCGCTTGCGCGAATTCGATAACGTTGGCAATGAAGGAACGCCGGCCACCACAGCAGTTACGGTACCGCTGGCCGCCGCCGATCCCTACACCACGACGCTCACCTCACCGGAGACACTTTCAACCGGAGGCACGGCGCTGGGGTTGAAGTTCGACGATGCCTATAAACTCAACTTTAACTTGCCGTTCGCGTTCCCATTCTTTGGTCAGGCATACAATTCGGTGAGCGTGTCTACCAACGGCAACCTGTATTTTTCTCCACCGCCGCTGCGGTCCAACGGCGATGCTGACGACGTTCCGAGTTCTACCGCAGATCTTTCTCTGCGTAAGATGATCTCCGGGATGTGGGACGATCTCGATCTGAGCCGGGGAAACGGCGCGGACGTCTACGAGACGCATGATGCGACCCACCAAATTTTCCGTTGGCAGGGCGTTCAGTTTGGAGACGGCAGTCCAATTAACTTTGAAATCGAGCTAAAGAATGACGGCACGATCAGGACACGTTACGGCGCCGGCAACACAAATCTCCTGCCCGTGGTGGGGATCTCCGGCGGCGGACCTGATGCCTATGTTATCGACGCGCTGACTTCCGAGACCAGCCCAAAGACGCTGACCAACGCCCAGAGCGCCGTCTTTACTCCCAGATCGTCCTGTACTTATGCGATAGCGCCCACCAGTCTTAACTTCACCTTCAACGGCGGCAGTTCGACTATTAACGTTTCCAGTCCGGCCGGCTGTACCTGGATCGCCACCAGTAGTGCGCCGTGGATTACCATCACGAACGGCAGCAGCGGAACGGGGAACGGCAGCGTCAGCTATTCGGTCGGCAACAATTCCGTACCATCAGCGCGAGCCGGGACCATCACCATAGGCGGGTTGAGTTTTAACGTCACCCAGGATGCGGGACCGACGATCCCGCCGCCCATAATTGAATTCAGCGCCCCCGGCCAGTCGGCCAGCGAAAGTAACGGCCAGATATTCCTTACCGTAACTCGGAACGGCGACCGCTCCGGCGTTTCCACGGTTGATTTTGCGACCAGCGACAATGCCGGTTCGCAGGCGTGCAACGTGACTAACGGAAATGCCTCGGCCCGGTGCGATTACGAGAGCCTCGCCACCAGGATTGTCTTTGCGCCTAACGAGTCGATTAAGACGATCGGCATCTCCATCATTAACGATGCTTACCACGAGGGCAACGAAACTTTTACGGCCAAACTCACAAACCCCAGCGGCGCCGCGCTGGGCTCTCAGTCGCAAGCCACCATCACGATTATCGACAATGACGACACGGACGGCTTGAATCCCCTGAGCGATTCATCGTTCTTTGTGCGGCAGCACTACATCGATTTTCTGAATCGGGAACCGGATGCTTCTGGGCTGGCCTTTTGGACGGGGCAAACAACGAACTGCGGCGCGACCGATTTGACTGTCTGCCGGATCAATGTGAGCGGCGCGTTCTTTTTATCAATCGAATTTCAGCAAACCGGATATCTCGTCGAACGGATTTACAAGGCAGCATTTGGCGATGTGAACGGGGCCTCGTCCACGGGCGGAACTCACACGCTTAGAGTTCCCAATGTCCGGTTCGAACAATTCCTGCCGGACACCCTGCGCATCGGCCAGGGCGTAATCGTCAATCAGGGTAATTGGCAACAACAACTCGAAGACAACAAGAATGCGTTTGTGCAGGAGTTCGTGCAGCGCGGGAGTTTTCTGGCACAGTTCCCTTCGTCGATGACGCCGGCCGATTTTGTGGACCAGCTCAATCTGAACGCGCGCGACAGCAATGACGCGAAACCTTTGTCCCAGGCCGAGCGCGACAATTTGGTGAACGCGCTGGCAAATCAAACAATGACGCGCGCGCAGGTGCTGCGGGCGGTGGCCGAAGATGCCGACTTGTTCAATTCCGAGAAGAACCGTGCATTTGTCCTGATGCAGTATTTCGGATACTTGAGGCGTAATCCAAACGATCCGCGGGACACAGATTATGCCGGCTACGAGTTCTGGCTCAACAAGCTGAATGCCGCCAACGGCGACTACATCGCGGCCGAGATGGTGAAGGCCTTCCTCGCCTCGAGCGAATACAATCAGCGTTTTGCTCCATGAGTGCGTCAGCACACCAATTGTTAGAAGGGAAAATTGACCTCTTATGCAATTCCTTGATCCGGGTCGCTACCGCACCCGGTACTTAAAGGCGTCGCAGGCGCAGATGACATGAGCGTGCTCAGCACGCTGCGGGCAGGGATGCCCGCGCTCCATTAACATTCCAGAAAATATCGGCCAAAATCGGGTGACAATCGTCTATCTCAGTGCGGTCGAATAAATGATTGACAGGCCGCAAAGCGCGCGGCTACACTCGAAAAACCTCAAAGGTGCGCAGGCACCGGCCGGACCAGAGACGGCCCCCCTTTCTGGCCATTTCACTCGGAGTTAACTCGGATAGGAGAACCGATGAAGCTAACCTTTGCCACGATCATCATCGCATGCGCACTTGGGGCGATTTACGGGCAGGTTCCCACATTAAGAATCCAGACTGACGATCCGAATCTGCCATCGGATCTCTATTACGGGAATGTGAAAGTTAAACCGTTGCGCGTGCGGCCAGGAACGAATCCGCCGCAGTTCATAACGATTGGCGACAGCGACTTTTTTGTGCAGCAGCAGTACATCGATTTTCTGAATCGTATGCCCGACAGCTCGGGGTTCAACTTCTGGCTCGGCGGGATCACCAGCTGCAACGGTAATCAACCATGTATCGATGTGGCTCGCATTAACACGTCGGGAGCATTCTTTCTGGCGATTGAATTCCAGCAGACCGGCTACCTGGTTGAGCGCATGTATAAAGCCGCCTACGGTGATTCAAACCAGAGCTCGACCCTGGGCGGCGCCCATTCCATTGCTGTGCCCATCGTGCGGCTGAGCGAGTTTCTCCCGGATGTCAAACAAGTCGGCAATGGGGTAATCGTCAACCAGATCGGTTGGGAAGCCAAACTGGAAGCCAACAAAGTTGCGTTTACTCAGGCCTTCGTCCAACGCTCGCGTTTCACCCAGCAATATCCCACGTCAACGTCGCCGGCAAATTTTGTCAAAGCAATTGGCGACTTCGCGGGTGTTCCTGCCAACGATGCCGATCGCACCAAAGCCTTAAACGAATTTGGTTCTGCCGCCGATACCAGCGATGTCGCGGCCCGGGGTCGGGCCATCCGTGACCTGGCCGAAAACACCACGGTCTTCAATGCCGAACAGAACCGCGCTTTCGTCCTGATGCAGTACTTCGGCTATCTGCGTCGCGATCCGAACGGCGGTCAGGACACCGACTACACCGGGTATGACTTCTGGCTGACGAAGCTCAACCAGTTCAACGGCAGCTTCGTCAATGCGGAAATGGTCAAGGCGTTTATTACCTCGACTGAATATCTGAATAGGTTCTAAGCTGTCAGGTCATTGACCGGGGAAGATCAGGCTAGCGGTAAACCCGCTAGCCTTTTCTATATCCGGCGAGCCGCATCCGGACAGTGACCCGACGCGAGACATCATTTCGCCGCTCATCCCAAGCTTTGCTGACACTTGTCACACCTCGCCGGCTGCGATTTCATTGCCCAGCCTCTATACTTTGCCGGATACAAAATCGCCCCTGCGTGTATGACAGACTCTTTGACTCAATCAACGGCCGGCCCCAGGGCATCTGGTTCGCTAATTCCTGATCTCTCGGTCGTCATTCCCGCGCTGAACGAAGCGGCAAATCTCAAATTGCTGCTGCCGCTGATCCAGCAGGTCGTGACGGAACTCAGTATTAGCGCCGAGATTGTCGTGGTCGACGGCGGCTCTGTCGATGAAACCAGCTCCATCGTCGCCCAACTGAACGCCCGGCTAATCCAGCAGACTGAACGCGGTTATGGCGGCGCGCTGCTGGCCGGATTGGCCGCCGCCCGGGCTTCATACGTGGCCACGATGGATGCGGACCTTTCGCATCCGCCGATTTTTCTCAAGGACTTTTGGCGCGAGCGAGTGAACTCTGATGTGCTCATAGCCTCGCGCTACATCGCCGGCGGCAGAGCGGACATGTCCCTCAGTCGACGCATTCTCAGTACGATCCTGAATCGGACCTATGCCATCCTGCTGGGGCTCAAGCTGCGCGACCTTTCCAGCGGCTTTCGCATGTACCAGCGAAAACAGATCGAGAAGCTCGAACTGCGCGGACGTGACTTTGACGTGCTGGAAGAAATCCTGGTGAAGATTCATGTCAACGGCGGCCGCATCAGGGAAGTGCCCTTCCATTATCAGGTGCGGCAATCAGGCGAATCTCACGCGCGGCTGTTGAAGTTTGGCTGGGCGTATACCAAAACCCTCTGGCGCATGTGCCGGCTGCGTTACTCAAAGTGAACCGCGGCCCAGCACCTCCTGGTATACAGCGAAAGTCATTTCGGCGGCCTTATCCCAACTGAATTGCGACGCCCGCGCATGGCCTTTCTCAATTAACTGATCTCGCTGCTTGCCGTCTGCCAGCACCGCTATGATGGCCCGGGCCAGACTGTCGGTGTCCAGCGGGTCAATCAAGACCGCGGCGTCGGCGAGTGTCTCCTGCAGAGCGGAAATGCGGCCGGCAATCACCGGCGCCCCGCAAGCCATGGCCTCGAGCGGAGGCAAACCGAAGCCTTCATAAAGCGACGGGTAGATGAAAGCGCCGCACGATGAATAAAGCGCGCCCAGATCATGATCGTGCAGAAACCCGGTCAGGCACAGGCGTTCTTTGATCCCTTCGTCAGAAATCGCCGCAAAGGTTTCTTCCATCGACCAGCCTTGGCCGCCGGACACCACCAATTGCGGCCGCAGAGTTGTCAGGCGCAAAATCTGCGCGAAGGCTCGCAAAAGCGTGAGCAGATTCTTGCGCGGCTCAAGCGTGCCCACGAACAGAATGAAATCGTCCTCGATGCCGAGCCGCCGGCGGACCACCCGCGATTCATCCCGCGTTACTCGGCGAAACGATTGGCGCGCCGCTTCGTGAATGGCAGTGACTTTCGCCGGCTTTGTCTTGAGATGCGCACACACCTCGTCTTTCACCGCGCCGGTGGGCGTGATGATCGCTTTCGCCAGCTTCGCCGCCAGCGGCAGCCGCAGCCGCATGCGGCGGGCGAGCTGTTTGCGATGCAACTCCGGATATAACAATGAAGAGAGGTCGTGGATGGTGACAACCGTGCGGCGCGTTCGCCACAGGGGCACTTCATAGTTCGTGCCATGAAACAGATCGACTCCGGCCCGCTTCAAATATCGCGGCAAATAGAAGGACCACCAACGGCCGCGAACGTTCTTCACGCCGAGGTTAACCAGACTTAAGTTCGGAATTGGCCCAGCCGCAAGCATCGCGATGACGGCCGGATGAAAATCGCCGGGCGCGATTAGTTCGAATTGCTCGCGGGGGTAATTGCGCGCGAGCGCGGCGGCAAGTTCAAAGGTGTAGTGTCCGACACCGGTGAGAGGTTCGCAGAGCGGATAACCGTCGAGTCCTACGCGCATGGTAGCGCAAGCCGTCAGCTTGCGCCCGCAAATTAACAATTTGCGCTACAGAAAGCTACTGGGCGAACCGTTTCCGGTATTCGTCTGAAGAGATAAATGCCTTGACCATTTCCGCCTTGATGTAATCGCCGTTGACCTGGTTGAGCTTGCCGAGCCAGAAGGTATAGCCCGAATAATCGAGCGTCTTCTCAGGCGGGTCGTAAGGATTGCGCTGGAGATATCCGAAGTATTCCATCAGCACGAACGCCTTGTTGAATTCCTGCTGATAAAGCATTCCATCCTCGGCCACCAAACGCAGAGCATGCGCCCGGGCAGTGTTATTGTCCGGCGGCGCCGAGTTGAACTCGTTGAGGGCGGCGGCGCGGTTCGGCGCTGACGTCGGGGTAATGCCGGCGTTGTTATAGAGCGCATCGACAAATGCCTGCGCCGTCGTCGCATTCTGGTACTTGCTGAGAAATTCAGGCCGCGTCACAAAACTCGCGAAGTAGCTCTGCTTGTTCGCCTCCAGAACATTCTGCCAGCCCTCCTGATTGACCACCACGTCCTTACCGATGGCCCGGGTATCGGGGAGGAACTGTTGGCGCGTCAGCGGCACCGGAGCATTGGGCATGTTGCCGTAGGCCGCCTTGTAAGTCCGGTAGACCAGGTATCCCGTCTGCTGGAATTCGATCGAGACAAAGAACGAGGCCGAGACGTTAATGCGCTTGACTTCGATGCACTGCAGGTCGGTGCCGCAGGAATTGATCTCATTTTGCCAGAAGGCATATCCCGAAGGATCAGGTTCGCGATTCAGGAAGTCGAGATACTGTTGGCGCACAAAGAACGGTGTTGTATCGATTGGGTTAGGCGCCGATGATCCGCCGGCATTGATGGTGATATTCGGAGCCGTAGATGTGTCGCGGCTCGAGGTCGCGTTAGACGTGATCACGATCGGCAGATCGCCGACATCGACCGTGGAAGGCAAGACAAAAGTAAACAGATCGGTGCCCGGCAAATCAGCGGGCGCATTACTGGTGCCGTTAATTACGGTGGTGCCAACCGTGGCGGTAATCGCAGTGCCCAGATTGTGTCTTATTCCAGTCAAAGAAACCTGTAAGACCGTAGCGACCTGATTGCCGGTACCATCGTCGGTGGTGACAGTGAAAGGCTCAGGGGTGCATACGGCGGGATTGGTCGCGTTGCACACTACGGCCCGGCCAAGGGGACCGTTCGTGCTCGTGAAGATGTCCGGTTGCGACGCGACAATCTGAACGGCTCCGCGAAACACTGTGCCGTTGTTATTCACCGCAATGGGGAAAACCCCTATGTTCAATCCCGGCGGCACTACAAACTTGATTTGCGAGGAGCTCACCGAATAGAGCCCGCAGGCTGATCCGCCAACCGAAACCGAGACGCCATTCAGCTCAATTGGCAGCGAAGGCACACGCTTCGATTCTGAGGCGTTCGCATTATCGACCGTTGCGTTGGTGACCGGACCAAAGGTGCCCTGCACGAAGGCCAGTTCGCCGGCGGCCAGGCCAACCGGTGATGAGACCGGACTTGCCGAAGGACTAGCCGAGGGACTGGGCGACGGGCTTGGACTGGGAGTGGGTGTCGGACTAACCGACGGACTCGGAGTCGCGGTCGGACTGGCGATCGGCACCGACATTGAACTGGCGCCGGTGACCAGGGAAATAGCGGTGGTTGATTCCGTGGTAATCGCCGGTGACAGTTGATAGAAGGCCTCGCTGGAAAAATCAGGGTTGTCAAAGCCCAGGTCGGCGGTGCGCGAAAACGCAAAGCGGCTCCGGCTGCTGCTGGCGATCACGCCGGCGCCGCCGCCGGCAATCGGGAAATTCGATATGCGAACGAACGGACCGGTTGAAGACGCGGGCAATGAAGTCAGGAAAAATTGGGTATCGCTATCCGGATTTAGTCCCGTACTGTCGGTTACCAGCGTGCCGCTGGAGGTGAAGTTCAGGGCAGACGACCAGACAATCGACCCGGGATGCCCAGCCGCATCATAATCCGTGAACACCGGCACGTGCAGAATCGGATCGATTGCCGTATCGGTAGGATGCGGCCCGAGCGGCGTGAACGTATCAGTGGAGATGTCATAAACGAAAGGCGCGTACGCACTCGTGTTTGTCGTATTGCCTTTGGGATCGCTGGCCAGCGATTCAAAAGCAATCCATCGCCCGTCGCGACTTAGCCGGCGGCCAAAGGTCAATAGGTTCGCCGTCGCCGTCGGATCAGGACTGATCGTGGGCGTGGGACTCGCCCCGGGAGTCGCACTGGGCGTAGGCACCGGCAGACCGTCCTTGGTCTTGGTCACCTGCCGCATATTACTGATAGTGCCGCCGGCGACGCTGTAGTTCGCGACGTAAAGTTCGGCGTTACTCAAGCCGCCACCGTCATCGTTGTTTCCGGTAATGTTGGCGTTGGATATAAACGTCAGCACCGATCCATCGCCCGATAAAGAAGGGTCAGAACTGAAGATCGGATTATTGAACGAGCTGGTTACGGTGTTTGTTACCTGGGTGAATCTCGGCGCCGCCGGATTGGAAATGTTGGCAATGAAGACTTCAGGATTCGGACCGATGCCGGCAATGGCCGTAGGGTCGAGATTACCCGGCGCGCCGGGCGTCAGATCGCGCGTCGAGATGAAGGCGACGATCTGACCATTGTCGTTGATGGTGGCGTCCCGATTGTCGTCGGCGATGAATGGCGGAAACTGTGTTCCGTTACTCAAAGCGCCGCCGGGCGACGGGACCCGACTCGCCGGCGTGTTGGTGATCCGGGTGAAGGCGCCGGCGCTTAAATCGGTAAAGCCAGGGTCAGAGCCGCCGGAAAGAGCCACATCCGCAACCGTGAACTGATAAATCCACAACTCCTGGTTGCCATCGCTCTGGAGGGCGCTCAAATCTGTTGCGGACGCCGTGGTGCCGTCGAAGCTTGCCGGCGCCGGTGCGTTTGAGCTGAAGACGATTGTGTATCTATGTTGGCCGGCTGCGGGAACGGTACCTTCCACGCTGATCATCGGCCGGTTGTTACTGATTTCAATTTGCGTCGCGGTCGGCTCGTCCACTGGCGGCGTGGGGCTCACGGTGGGACTCGGGCTCGGACTCACGCTCGGACTCGGGCTCGGGCTGGGACTCGGCGATGGCGACGGGCTGCCCGGTGGTTTCGGCACGCTACGCGTATTGGTCAGCTGAAAGGTGCGCCGCTGGGCATAATCGTAAAGAAATATCTCACGATTGCCGTCCTGATTATTTCGCGTGGCGGTCTTTTCAGTGGCGATATCGCCGTTGGATTCAATCACCAGAAACCGGCCGTTCGACGTCATGTCACTGGCGAAAGACCCAACCTGGGTCGTCGATGACGTGCGATTTGAATCGGTGATTTGAGTGAAATAAGCGTCCGGGGTCGAAGCCGAAGTGGATTGCGCGGACGATTGAAGCGCGCCGGCGACGAGCATACACGCTGCTGTCGCGCACAGGAAAGCGATAACCAGTCTGATCATTAAGAAACCGAAACTCGACTTAAAATGCGATCCAGCCTGCTGGGTTTAGGCCTAAATCAGTAAGAAAACGCGAAATCTTTAACTAAAAGTCAGGGGCGACATTGTAAGCGTTGCCCGCACACGACCGCAAGTGGACTCTCCGGTTCAGGGGCGGCCGGCACATTTTGCACCTGCTCACGGGCAGGACTCCCGAGCCACAGACCCTCCGCTTAGTTTCGCCGAACTCCCGTGCGGTTGCTCCGCCCCGGCCTTCTAATTGGTCCCAAAACGCCGGCGATATTCGTCCGCGGTGATGAATGCCTTGACCATTTCAGCCGCGATGAAATCACCATTAGCGGCGTTCAGCTTGCTCAACCAGAAATTGTAGCCGCTGTAATCAGAATCCTGCGGATCGTTCGGATTCCTTCGCAGATATCCAAAGTACTGCATCAAGACAAACGCCCGATTTTTTTCTGAGGCGTCGAGATCGGGGTCTTCGGCAACTGCCCGCAATACCTGAGCCCGGGTCATGGCGCCATTATTCAGCGCGGACACCAGGTTGTCGCGTTCGGCCGTCGACAGGGGCATCACATTGTTGTTGTCCTTGGCGTTGTCATTAAGCTTATTGACGAAATCCAACGCCGTCATCGACAACGGAAACGCCGTCTGAAAGGCCGAGCGCTGCACGAACTCTTCGGTGAAAGCATTCTTGTTATCGTCGAGCTGCTGCTGCCAATTACCCACACCCACGACCACTCCCTGGCCGATGCGCTGCGTATCCGGCAGAAACTGATTCAGCCTGATCACGGGGACTCTGATTGACCCGCCGCCAGACACGGCGCCAGAGGCATCGCCAAAGGATGCTTTGTAGATTTTCTCGACGAGGTAACCGGTCTGCTGGAATTCGATCGAAAGGAAGAACGCGCCGCTAACGTTGATTTTGCAAACAGTCAAATCCGCGGGCGGCGGCGAACTGCAATTGGTCATCTGGTTCGTCCAGAAGTTGAGACCGGACGCGTCCGGCTCGCGATTAAGAAAATCGACGTAATGCTGCCGCACAAAAAAGGTCGAGGTATCGATCTGATTCGGACCCGTGAAGCTGCTATCGGTGATAGTAACCGTGATGGTCGACGGGGTGGCAATACCGGCATTCAGGCCTGTCGCATTACTCAAATTAACCTGGAACGTCTCGTTACCTTCATTGAACGAATCGCCCATCACTGGAATGGTGATGGTCTTACTGGTTTCATTCGCGGCAAAATTCAGAGTTCCCGAAGTGGCGATGTAGTCACAACGTGAAGATGCATTTCCGTTAGTCGTAGTGCAGGGATTTGAACCCGAGCTATCGCTGGTCGCGTAATTTACTGATGCGGGAAATGAAGTGTCACCGGATCGCGTGATCGTGACTTGTGCATCCGCCCATGACGAAGCTCCCGAAGCCGGCTCCGGCACGGAAGTGGAAGCGGAACTGAATTGAATCGTGGAGGCCGCCGGGCTGACCAACGCCGTCTCCCAAACGCCGCGGCCATGCGTCGCCGCCCGCAAAATGCGGCTGGTGGGCTGAATCTGCAAATCAAACACGGCGACCTTTGGCAGCGCCGAGCCGAAAGGACTCCAGGTCGCGCCGGCATCGTTCGAGAAGTACACGCCGATATCGGTCCCCGCATACAGGTTGTTCGAATTAACCGGATCGATCGCGAAGGCATTGATGGGAACGCTCGGGATGCCGTTGCCGGACGCCTGCCACACGGCGGCTGCCGGCGAAGAACCCGCCGCCGCATTGAGATTTGTGATCTTCCAGACACCCTGGCCAGCCGGCGCATAGTAAGAGAGCGTGACGTAGGCGATGTTCTTGTTGTTGGGATCGACCATGGCCCGGCCAATGAACTTATTAGTCGTGCTGCCGGTTGGATTCGCCGGAATGGGCGGAGTGATGTTAACCAGCGTGGACGAACCGGTGGATGTCGCCCACACCTGACCGTTCTGTGTGCCGACCACGCGCACGTTATCGCCACCTTTCCAAATCGCGATGCTGCTGATCGGAGATACGGGAGTCGTCAGCGGATTCTGGCTTGCCACCGTCATGGTGTCACCCCGATCGTTTGAGCGATATAAACGATCGGCGCCAAAATAAACGGTGTTCGGCGAGCCTGGTCCCAAAGCCATCGGCGCATAGAACAGAATGTTGCTCGTCAGCACCAGACCATTGTGCTGATAAAGCGGCGTATTACCATCGCAGGGCACCGGGGTCGGATCCACGTTGCCGCCAAACTCTCCACGCGCCGGCCACGAATTGAATAGCACATTGCCGGTGCCAATGCAGGCGGTCTTAAAGATTCGATCAAAACCAATCTGCGTATTGTCGTTATAGAACGTGTGATACATCGTCACATTGGTCGTGTCGGTGGCGCTTTGATCGATCAGCGAGAAGCCGCCGTCGCCACTCTCGGCGCGAATCCAATTGCCGGACGAAGTTTGCTGCGCCTCGGTGCCGTTGTCCTGCGTTCCGCCAATCATCAGGAACTGATCGGTGGGGTGCACGGCAATGCTCTGGAATTGCAGGGTGTTGAGCGGCGATGAGTTCAGGTTGGTCCAGGCGGTACCGGCGGTTGCGCTCGCAGATCGCTTCCAGATGCCGCCATCGTTTCCACAATAGATATTGCCGGCGCCATCAAAAACGAGCGCGTGATTGTCGGCGTGTAAACCGGAACTGTCCTGGGCAAATGAACTCGAAGCCGCGGCGCCGTCGGTAGCCTGTTTGACGATTCCACCGCACGACGTTTGCGTTGGTGCTGTTGAGCCGCCGATGTAGACGTGATTAGCGTCGTTCGGATCGACGGCGATCGGCATATCATAAAAGCACTGACCGCCGCAGAATCCGGCGCCGGCTGCGAGTGCTGCGCCCCAGTTGACGCCGGCGTCAGTCGACTTATGCAGGGCGCCTGAGGTAGCGGAGGTGGTACACGACCCCGAGGCGCTCGGCGTTTCACTCGTGGCCGCATAAACCGTGACTGCGCTCCCCGTTTTATTAATCGCGAGATTTATCCGCTCACCGGTAGTCAGCGCCGTGAACCTTTGCGTAAACACAGGCGACGCGGCAGTTGCATTGGTCGTCCGGTAAATGCCTCCCAGGCCGCTGGTCAGGCCAATCACCGCCACCAGGATGTTGTCGGGGACGCCCGGCTCCATCGCCATATCGGCGACGTCAGCATTGCCGGTGCCCGGACTTCCATCCGCACTGCTGTCAGTATTCACTGTGAGTTTGGTAAAGCTCGGACTTCCTGAGGTGGCGTTACTTGATCTGAACACACCGCGCGGAGCGATTGTGGGAAGCGAGCCCAGCGCGTTAGCGCCGATTCCGCCTATACCTCGCGCCGTCGACACCCAGATAGTCGCAGCGTCTGTGGGGTGCACCAGGATTTTGGTAATTCCCCTCCCGTTAAAAGCAAAGTAGGTCAGGTTGCCGCTGGTAACCTGCGGATTGATCGGACCCACCAGAGTCGCAGCAGTATCGGCATTGTCGATGCGATAAAGCCCGACGCCGAAGAAGCAGTCGCCGCACGAATTGTATTCCCCGGTCCCGACGTAGAGCGTCGAGGGACTTGAGGGCGCCACCGCCAGGGCGCCAATCGACATCGTTTGCGCATTGTCGAAGATCGACACCCAGGTGGCGCCGGCATCGGTCGAACGCCACACGCCGCCCTGCGCGGTTCCCAGGTAGATCTTTTGCGGATTTGTGGGATCGACGGCAATCGCGGTGACGCGGCCGCTGGTCGGACCGCTGCTCGAGCCTACGCCATTCGGCAGGGTCAACGGGCCAATCGGGTTCCAGACGCCGCCGGCCGCAGGCGTGATACCGCCGTTGATAATGGACTCCAGCTTACTGTTCTTTTCCTGCCGCTCCATCTGTTCGATGGCGCGGCCGCGCATGGACGGATCGAAAGGACGGCCCGGCTCGATGCCGCGGCGCCGCGCGATGTATTCATCGCGCTCGCGCAGGTACTCGTCCCGATCTCTGCGGGAAGCCCACTTTCCCAAATCGGCGTCGGTCCCATCCTCATCGTCGTCTGCCAGCACATCTCCGGTCGAACGTGGTTCCTGTTCGACCTTGACGGTCCGGTTGGTGGCGGCCGACGATCCAAAACTCCAAATCATCAGGACGAGGAGCAGAATCGTAATCACGATTGTCGCGAAGGTGTTGCGTTTCATAAGGGAACTTCCGTGCGGATTCGTCGAGGCGCTGCTTGGATGAAGAGAAAGCCGAAACCGTTGTTGGCCAAATCCAGCAAAATTTGACGGATTAAATGTAATTATTGGCGATCGAGGTTGTCAACGACGGGACTCGGCGGCGGGGCAGTAGCCCGACCGTTAGGGAGATACCGTCTTGAAAATCAAGAGACGGATTTGAGTAGTACCTCATGATTCGGGTCAAAGGCTTTTCCGGTTTTGAGAACTCCGAACGCGATATGAAT